>Ga0307373_10001492_pt1 | contig 43923 bp, 41 predicted proteins | sample OX2MG_FD_202534 | JGI IMG/M metagenome (GOLD analysis project Ga0307373, IMG submission 202534) | Soil microbial communities from Risofladan, Vaasa, Finland - OX-2 | ecosystem: Environmental > Terrestrial > Soil > Coastal area > Acid sulfate soil | place: Finland: Risofladan, Vaasa | collected...
GACTCCTTTTGTTCTTGGTTTCCATTGTCCAACCAAGAGAATCCCGGCGCAAATATCGTGCCACACTGTAACGAATATGCGTTTTGTTACGGCCTCTTAAGGCGGCTTGCCCCGAGGCGGATATCTGGCCGCCCATCGAGGAATGCGACCCATGACACGCCCCCAATTCACGCTGAAGACGCTGCTGTGGTTGATGGCGTGCGTGGCGTGCTTTTGCGCCGGTTTTGTCTTCCAAAGGCATCTCGACGAACCGGAGTTGGTTAAGGTCGAACGGCACGCCATTATGTTTGCCGGCAAGATCAAGATCGAAACGATAGAGCTGCGCGATGGCACGCGATGGCAACGAATGCTGCACGACGACGAAAAGGCTGCCTCAACGCTACCAACTAACTGATCGCTAGTCTGGGGAGAAGCGCGGTGGACCCGGAAAAGGGGATAAGTCCAATTTTCATTCGCCCTTCGCCTTGCGAGGCCGCCCGCGGGGGTTGAGCGTAAACTCCAGGCCCAACCGTTCCGCGGTGCGCCGCTGCCAGGTCTCGTCGCCAAACGGCTGACCGCGGCTTACCGACAGTCGCACGGCTTCTAATTCCGCTTTCGTCTGCGGCTGGTTCACCCAGGCCGACCAATTTCGGGAGGATTAAAGGGGTCGGGAGTTTTTGATTGATCCAGCCTCTGGCCTCGTGCGCGGCCGACCGCGCGGCTTCAGCGTCCATTGCAGCCCGAGTTGCTCCGCCGTGCGTCGCTGCCACTCGGTTCCAACAAAGACTCCCGACCCCTTTTGCCCGACCCGGCGCCTACGACTTTCCGCTCACCGACAATCTCGGCACCGTCCGCGACATCGTCGATTCCACCGGCGCGGTCATCGACCATCTGGTCGACAGCTCCTTCGGCCAGGTCGCTTATGAGAGTGCCCCGACCGTGCATCACTTGCAGGGTTACACCGGCGCGATCTACGATCCCGACACGGGCATGGTGAACGACTGGCATCGTTGGTACGATCCGGCGACGGGGCGGTTCATCAGCGAAGACCCGAAGGGGTTTGCAGCGGGCGATGCGAATTTGAGTCGGTATGTAGGAAATGACGCGACGAACAGCATTGACCCGACGGGCTTAAAGATAACACTTGTAGGGAACGCGAATGACCAAGCACTGTTCAATAAGTTGCTAAACCAGGCGATTAAGGATTGCGGTGATCCTTTGCTCAAAAAATTTCTAAACGATATAATCAATGACCCATTTGAGGTAGTTATTGGCGTCGGACGAAATCTCAAAACTGTAATCGGTGATTTCGACAAAGGACTTATTGATCTCGGTGACGTCTTGAAATTCCCGACCACGGGTGGCGCTTCGACACAGTCTAGCGCAATTATCCACGAGGTCATCGAACAGTTCTTAAAGCAGAACCAAAACAGGAAGAGGCCGTGGGCGCATGGATTCTGCCTGCGAATGGAAGGGCGTTTCAGTGGCAATACTCGTGAACGCGGGGATGTTTTGACTCAGAATCCTGACGGAACACAAACCATTACAACAAAGTGGACTCGTCCAGACGGAAGTGAAATCTACCAGATTATTACGATTAGCAATGGAGATGTCGTGTCCGTCAGAACAATTGAATGAAAGTGATTCATTATCTCCACATGTACATTTGAATTTGAATTTGGGACACTCGCCATTTTTCAGAAAACGAAGCCCGTGCGCCACGATGCCTTGGGACTGCCGACGAGCCGAACGTTTCAGTTCAGCTTGACCTGGCTCGTGATCGCAACGCTCGTGATCGGCGCTTTCTTTGGGGGAATCTCGGTCGGTCGGCTCTGTCACGAAATCGAACATCGGCAGGAAAGGAAAGCGTTCGATCAGGAACGGCGGGATTTCCATGACGCGCAAGTCAGATCGGCAGGACAGGCTATCGGGAGCGAATAGCGTTCCCGACTTTCATTATTTAGCATCGGGGATTAAGAGCCTATCCGAAAACCCCTGCAGTTCGTAGCGTGACGATTGCGAATTGAAGATGCAAGAAGCCCAGGTAGTTCGCGACTTTCTTTTCCCAGCGGGTCAACAAGCGCCGGGCGCGGTTGAGCCAGGAGTGGGTGCGTTCGACTTTCCCGCGGCGCGCCGGGCTGCTGCGGCGTTTCGGCTTCGAGGGCTGATTTGCCTTGCGCGGCACATGCGGCGTATAACCTCGCGCGCGAGCCGCGCGACCGACGGGTTCGCCAGCGTACCCCTTGTCGAGACAGAGATGTTGCGGCTGTTGGGAAGTGGGCTGGGGACGTTCAACCGGGATGGCATCCAGGGTCTCGGTAACCAATTTCTGGTCAGGCACATTGGCGCCATCGACGGCGACGGCCAGCGGCACGCCACGGCCATCGGACGCGGAAAAGGTGTCAGGAACCGTTGTTTCGCAAGGAGACAAAAGGTGTCAGGAACCTTTTTTAACCGACAGACGCAGCCTAGCGCGTCTTGGTTGACGGAAAGTACGTCCCGTTTCGCGGATCGCAACAAAAGGTTCCTGACACCTTTTGTGGAGCCTTTTGTGGAGCCCGCTCAGCGCTCTGCGTTCCGCGCTTCCGGCGCCGTCTTTCCTTTGAGCTGGTACACGTAGGCCAGCACCTCGGCCACGGCGGCGTACATCTTGTTGGGAATCGGGTGATTCAGCTCGACGTCCTTGTACAGAGCCTGCGCCAGCGGCTTTTTCTCGACGATCGGAATGCCGTTTTCCAGGGCCAGCCGGCGAATGCGCTGCGCCAGCACGCCGGCGCCCTTGGCCACCACCACCGGCGCCGCCATCGTCTCCAGATCGTACTCGATCGCAATCGCCAACTCGGTCGGGTTCGTGATCACCACGTCCGCCTTGGGCACGGCCGTCTTCAGGCGATTCATCACCAGTTGCCGCTGCACCTGCCGCCGCCGCGAAATGATCTGCGGGTCGCCTTGCAGGTTCCGCATTTCCTCGCGAATTTCTTGCAGCGTCATTCGCAAGTCCTGCTCCTGGCGCCACCACTGAAATCCGTAATCGAGCAACGCCAGGAACAACAGCGCCGCGGCGATCTTGATGCCGGTCCAGAGCAGGCAATCCACCAGGTAAACGGCGATTTCCGGCAAGCCGAGCCCGGAGAGCCCCAGGACGGCGTCGCGATGCCCCGAGAGCACGGCGTACGCCACCGCGGCGACCAGCACCACCTTGACGAAGCCAAAGCCGAGCCGCGCCACTCCGGTCAAGGAGAACATGCGCGAGAAGCCCTTCAAGGGATCGATGCGGCTCAAGTCGGGCGCCAGCTTCTCGGGCAGAAACAGCAAGCCGACCTGCGCCACGTTCACGCCGATCGAGACGACCAGCATTGCGGCCAGCACCGGCAGTAACGGCGGCGCCACCAGCCAGACCAGGTCGTTGAACTGCGCCAGCGCCGAATCGACGTCGGCCGGAGCGGGCGTTTCGCCCAGGCAGCGTTGGGCCAGCGCCCCCATCGTGCCAATCAGCGGCTCGCCCAACATCAACAGCGCCGACAAACCGGCCAGCAGCAGCGCGGCCGAGCCCAGATCCTGACTGCGCGCCACCTGCCCTTGTTCGCGCGCCTGCTGGCGCCGATGCGGCGTCGGATCCTGTGTTTTATCGGCGTCTTGGTCGGCCATGAAAGTAGGCGCTAGGCGTCAGGAATCGGGAGCCACGGATGAAACACGGATCGAACACGGATCGGATAGGGTGTTTTCCAATTCGGCTCCTCACCGGCGTCTCACTTACCAAAGCCACGTTTATTTGCCCGGCAACGCCTTGGAAAACGCAACCCCAACCATGCTAAGGGGCGATAAAACCACTCATGGATCCTGCGGAAGACCCTCATTCTGCATTTCATCCGTGTTTGATCCGTGTTCCATCCGTGGCTCAATGGGTTGCGGCCGAAGGCCGCGCTGGGTTTCATCCGCGGCTCGCCCCCGCCAGCTCACTCCCGCGGCAGCGCATCAAGCACGGTCTGCACCGCGGGCTCGATCTCGTCTTGAAACAACCAGGCCATCCCGCCCAAGGAAATCGAGAGAATGGCAAACGTGGTCAAGGCGTTCAGGCCGAATCCGAAAGCCATCACGTTGATCTGCGGCAAGGTGCGGCTAATGACGCCCATCACCAGCGAGGCCAGCAGCAGCGCCAGCGTGGCGGGCGCGGCCGTGCGAAAACCGAGCGAAAAGCTTTGCGACAGCAGCGTCACGACCATCTCGCCCAGCGAGCCGGTCAGGGCGTCGCCGAGCGGCGAAAACGAGCCCAAGGGCAGCGCGGCGAACGTGTCGAGCAGGCCCGCCATTACCATCCGGTGCCCGCCCAGGATCAGGAAGATCGCCAAGGCCACCAGGTAAAACAATTGCGAGAACAACGGGATGCTATCGTCGACGCCGGGGTTGAACACGCTGCCCAGGCTCATGCCGCTCATCTGGCTGACGATCTGTCCGGCGAGTTGCACGCCCGAGAACAGCAGCGTTACGCCGAAGCCCAACGTCAGGCCGAGCAGCAACTCGCCGCCCGCCAGCAACAGGTAACCCAACAGCGACGCCGGCCAGGCCGCCGGCGTCGAGAGCTGCCCGGGCGTCATCAGCAGCGCCAGCGCAAACGCCAGCAGTGCGCGGAATTGCAGCGGCGATTCGGGGCTGCCCAGCGGGGGGCCGGAGAGCACCAATCCGCTGACCCGAACCAACACGAGCGTGAAGATCAGAAAGGCGTGTACGCTCGCGGCGAGCTCGGTCAACCAGGCCATGGCGCGATTCCGGGGTTACAGCATTTCGGGGATGTTCAGGTACAGTTCGCGCACGTACTGCAACATCTGGTCGAGCAGCCAGGGCATGCTGAACACCAGCACGGCCACCATGGCGACCAGTTTGGGCACGAAAGCCACCGTTTGCTCCTGCACCTGGGTCAGCGCCTGCAGCAAGCCGACCAGCAGCCCCACGACCAGCCCGGCCAACAGCACCGGCGCGCTGATGATGAGCGACATCATCACGGCCTGGCGCCCCAAATCGACCGCGTCGGTTATGTCCATGATTCGAAATCCTGGTCAGTTCGAAGGGGGACTGAGCTGCGGGGGATTGGACCACGGAGCCACGGAGTTCACTGAGAACACGGAGACGATTTTAGATTTTGGATTTTGGATTGAATCCGAAAATCCAAAATGACCGCTCTGTTTCCTCTCTGTACTACAAACGTTCTGTTTCTTCGTGGGCCGCGAAGATTTCGTCATGAGGGTCAAGCCGGGTTTCACGGCAGGAATTTCAAACTCAGGCTCCAGAAAGTCGCTTTTCGCTCCGCGAAAAAGGCGCCTTTTTCGCGGAGCGAAAAGCGACTTTGGTTGCGGCTTCGCCGCTCCGTGTTCTCCGTGATCTCTGTGATCTCTGTGATCTCTGTGGCTCCGTGGTGATACTCCCCTCTCCACGTCATCCCGCGCTAAGAGAACGGCTGAAAGCTCTCCAACAACATGCCGATCACCAGCCGCCAGCCGTCGGCCAGCACGAACAGCAGCAACTTGAAGGGCAAGGAAATCAATACCGGCGGCAACATCAACATGCCCATCGAAATCATGACGCTGGAAATCACCATGTCGAGAATCAAAAACGGCAGGTAGATCTGAAAGCCGATCAAAAACGACGTTTTCAATTCGCTGAGCATGAAGGCCGGCAGCAGCGCCTGGATGGGCACCTCGTCGTAGCTTTGCGGGGTCGGCGCGTCGGGCATGTAATCCAGAAACAGCCACACGTCGTCGCTGTTGCCGGTGCGTTCGATCTGATCGCTCATGAACCTACGCACGGGACGAATCGTGGCCGTCCAGGCCTCTTCCAAGCCGATCTCGCGCTGGCTGTAGGGCTGGATGCCTTCGTCGTAGGCCTGCTTCCAGACCGGCGCCATGATCAACAGCGTCAAGAACAACGCCACCGAGGTGATGACCTGGCTGGGCGGCAGTTGCTGCGTGCCCAGCGCCTGCTTCAACAACCCCAGCACGATCACGATCCGGATGAAGCTGGTGGTCATCAGCAGCACGGCCGGCGCCAGGCTGAGCACCGTCAACAGCAGCATCACCTGGATCGTCGAAGTCAGCCCTTCAGGGCTGGTCCAGACGGTGGGACCGCCCGAGAGCATGCCCGGCAGTTCGACCCGCGCCGGGACATTCGGCGGCTCTTGCGCCGCCGCCGGGGTCGCCAGGGAAATGATCGTCAACAACACGCCGAGGGAATTCACCACGGAGGCACGGAGGACACGGAGAAGAGGAAAATAGAAGGCAGTCTGCATGCCTGCGCCGGCAGGCTCCAACGAAAGCATGGCGCCCAGAGTTTCTTTCTGTTCCTCTCCGTGTCCTCCGTGCCTCCGTGGTGAACCTCTCCGGCTTACGGCAGACATCACCCAACCAATGAGATCTCTCATCATTCACCCTCCCCCAATCCGTTTTTCGCGGCTGAATTGCTGGAGGATCTGCCGGAACGAGGCGGTCGTGCTCTGCGGATGTGCTTGCCGGCAGAGGCCGACCAGGCGATCGACCTCCAGCGGGTCGGTGATCTCCGTCAGCGTTTCGGCCACGCCCTGGGCAAGATAGACCAGCAGCACCTTGTTGCCGCAGCGAACCAGATGGGCCTGCTGGCGCGGCGTCAGCGGCGTGCGTCCCAAGACCTCGACCGCTTCGCGGGGCAACACGGCCGCTCCCGGCGGCATGCCGCGCCGCATCGCCCAGGCGACGGCGAAGAACAGCCCCAACACGACGGCCAGGCTCGCCAGACTCGTCACCATCGACGAGGCCGCTCCCAACGCGCGGCCGCGTTCGTCCGCCTGCCCGTCTTGGGCTGGCGCCTTGCCGGCGCTTCGCTGCGGCAGGATGCGAGGCGAGTCCGTTTTTCTCGGCGGCAGCCGAGAACGGGCGCCGGACGCCGCTGGGCTCTCGGCGAAAGCCGCCTGTTCGATCGCAGCAGCCGCTCCGCTGTCGCCCGTTTGCCGCTCGCCTTGAGCAGCGGCGTCGAACGCCGGCAAGCGGCGCGGCGTCTCTGATTTTGCGGCGGATGCGGGCGGATGCGAGCGGGCGTGCGCGTCGGGCGAATCGGCGGCGAGACGCAACGGCGCCAGGCAGCAGAGGACCGCGTAGCAGAACACAGGGCAGATCGTCGTGGCGCGCATCCGTACGCTTCCTCCGGACGTTCGAGTCCGTTATCCCGTCGTTTCGCCGGCGATCAGTTCGGCCACGCGCACGCAGAAGTTGTCGTTGAGCACCAGGACTTCGCCTTTGGCGATCAACCGGCCGTTCACGAAAATGTCGACAGGATCGCCGGCCAGCTTGTCGAGGGGGACGACCGATCCCTTGCGAAGCTTGAGGACGTCTTCCAAGTACATGTGGGTGCGACCGAACTCGATCTTCAAATCGAGTTCGACGTCGCGAATCAAGTCGAGCGTGGCCCGCTCGGTGTTGGGCGGCGCCCCGACGAAGTCTTCGAGCGAAAACGGCGTCACGCCCGGCGGTTCGGCCCTGGCCTCGTCGAGCGAGGCGATCGCTCGCTCCGCTTGTTCGAGCAGCAATTCGACGTCGGCCGGCGCCACGCCTTCGTCGCGCGGAAACGAGGCGGCCGCCGTCGCGGGGCCTTTGGGCGCGGGTTTCGGCGAACCCGGAGCGACCGCCTGTTGAAACAAGGCCTCGACGTCGTCCTGGCCGAGCAGCTTATCGAACGTCTCGCCGGCGGGCGGCCTGACCGCAGGATTGGGCGCCGGCGGGCTGGCGGCAGGCGGATTGGGCTGGGCCGGATTGGGCTGGGCCGGATTGGGCGACGGCGAAGGCGTTCCGGCGGCGCGAGCCGCCTGTTGCAGCAATTGCTCGATCTCGTCCTGATTGATCCGCTGCGATTCGTCCGCCATCGGCATCCATTCCAAAGGCGCTTACTGCTCCACCACCAGGAAGTCGCTGAACACGATCCCTTGGAGCAGCGGTTTGCCCAGAGCGCGGTTAGTTTTCTCCAATATCTGCCTTTTAATCAAGCCCAACCCGGGATCGGTCAGGTCGGCCAGTTCCGCGCTGCGAATGGTGGTGATGACTTGATCGCGAATGCGATGCTTGTTGGAGTCGTAGTGTTCCGCGAATCCCTGCTCTTCCTTGCCCATGATCGTGCCGTACAGATGAAAGTCGATCAACAGCGTCGTGTTCGAAGCGGGCTGAAAGGCAGTCAGGCTGAACTCGCCCAGGTCGATTTCGCGCTCGCCTTCTCCGCTCGCCGCATCCTTCTCGGATTCGCCATCCTTTGCAGTTTCGTCCGCTTCGCCGCTCGCGCTGCGTTTCGCCGCGCCGCTTTCGCCGGCGGCCGCCTTTTCGGTGGCGACCGAGACGTAGACGTAGGCGAACAGGCATTCGGCGCCGATCACCGCGGCGATCAGCCCCAGCACGATCAGCTTCCAAAACCAGCCCGATTTCTTTTCGGTGGGCGCGTCGGGCGCGGCGCCGGGCGGCGGAGCGGGAGCGGCTTGCGTGGGCATGGCGATCTACAGATTCTGGATTTTCGAATTTGGATTTTGGATTACTCTCTCGCCCGCACCGTCGGCCGGGGGCCGCGGTCGCCCGACTGCTTGGAGAACTCTCCGAGCAGGAACACTTCGACGCGAGCGTCGCGCAGGGCCGGGGCCGGATCTTCGCCGACGAACGTCTGGGCCGGCAACGGCGAAACGCACAACCGCAGGCGCGTGGCTTCGATGCCCTGGTCCGCCAACAAGTCCATCGTTTTCCGACAGCGAGCGAACGCTAATTCCCAGGCGTCGCGGTAAGGCGAATCGGGCGCCAGCGGGCGGCGCGAGGCATGGCCGCGAACTTCGATGCTCTGCCCTTTGCCGGCCAGCAAGCGGACGATCTCCCCCAGCAATCGCCGGCTTTCGGGCGAGAGCTCCGTGCCGTCGGCTTCGAAGTCGATCATGCCCCCGGCGGCCGTCGGATCGCCCGGCGTGACGCGCGCCACGCGCGCCAGCGGTTCGCGAGTCGGTTCGCCGCCGCTCTCGCGTCCCGTCTGCGGAAGGACCGTCGGCGTCGCATGCCTGGATTTTAGCTCGATCAAGGGACTCAGGACGCCTTTCAAGGGACCGAGGTTAAACCGCAGCGAGCGCATCATGGCCTCTTCCCGGGCCGGATCCGTCGTGCCGGCCGTGGTGTACAAAACTACGAAAAACGCCATCAAAATGGTAACCATGTCGGCATAGGACACGATCCATTCAGGCGAGCCTGCGTCGCCGACCGGGCGGTTGCCAAGCATGGTTCAAGCCGCCTTTGCACGGGTTTGCAGCGGCGGCGGCAAATACGTATTGAGTTTTTGGGCGACGATCCGCGGGTTGTCCCCGGCTTGGATCGCCATCACCCCGTGCAAAATGATCTGCTTGGCCAACTGCTCTTGCCGGCTGAGAAAGCTTAGCTTCTCGGCGCAGGGGATGCAGATTAGATTGGCCATCGCCGCGCCGTACAGGGTGCCGACGAGGGCCAGGGCCATCGAGGGTCCGATTGAATCGGGATTGTCGAGATTGCCGAGCATCAGGATCAAGCCGAGCAGCGTGGAGATCATGCCGAAGGCCGGCCCGCAACGGCCCATCGTTTCGAACATTCTTTTTCCGACGTAGTGCCGCGACTCGACGGCGTTCATCTCGGCGTGCATGATTTCGCGAATCACCTCGGGCCGGGCGCCGTCGATCGCCATTTGCACGCCCATCAGCAAGGCTTTGTTGCGCACTCCCTGGAGTTGGTCCTCCAAGGCCAGCAGGCCCTCGCGGCGGGCGACTTCGGAGAGGCGGACCAGTTCGTTCACCAGATCGGGCAGGTTTTCGTTTTGGTTCACGAACAACTTGAGCAGGATCTTGGGCAACTGCAGAACCACCCGCAGCGGCGTGGAGGTCAAGACGACGCACAAAGCGCCGCCGAATACCAGCATCGCGGCAGGCGGATCGATGAACTGGGTGATCGTCAGGATGCGTCCGCCTTGGCTGCCCGCCAACAGCAGCGCGGCCAGCATCAGCGTGAAGCCGCCGACGATGCCGATGAACGTAGCGAGGTCCATGTCGCTGCTCCTCCCTTAGCCGGCGCGCATCGCGGCGCGGCCCGCTCCGGGCGGCAGCGACGGAAAGAACTGCTTCGAACGCTGGTATTCGATGGTCCGCTGGAGCACGTCGTCGAGCGATTCGCGCACCACGAGACGTTCGCCGCCGACCAGGGTGATGAACGTGTCGGGGCGGGCTTCGACGTAGCAGATCAGTTCGGCGTTCAGCAGGAACGCCTCGCCGCCCAGGTGCGTCAGTTGGATCATCGGCGCGGCCTTTCCCCGCGAACGTGGCGCCTCGAAAGCATGCGTTTCGTTTCGCTCATCCGTTTCGCAACGTGAGTAAGAGATTGTCCATCAAGCGGTTCGTGGTGTTGATGACCTGCGTGTTGGCCTGGTAGGCCGTCGAGGCCAGGATCAGATTGATCAGATTGCTGCCCACGTCGGCGTTGGATTGTTCCAGCGATCCGGAGACGATCGAACCGATGCCTTCCGAATTCGGCGCGCCGACGACGGGCAAGCCGGAATTGGTGCTGGCGGCGTAGAGGTTTTGGCCGCGCTGGTCGAGGCCTGCCGGATTGGCGAACCGCGCCAGTTCGATCTGTCCCAACGTGCGTTGCGTGCCGTTGTCGAACTCGCCGGTGACGACGCCGTCTTGGCCGATCTTGTAGCTCGTCAGTTTGCCCGGCGGAAAGCCGTCCTGGCTGGTGGCCTGCAGCGAGGCGGAACTGGCGGCGAGGCCGGAGACCTGCGAAAAGTTGAGATTGAAGTCGAGCGGTTTGGCCGAAGGCACGTGGGCGCGATCGATGGCGACGGTGGAATTCGAGGCCGAGACGAACTTGCCCTGGCCGTCGAAGGTGACCAGGCCGGTGCCGACGTTGATGGCGTTGCCCGTCAAGGGATCGTTCTGCGGCGAGTCGGCGAACCAGCGATAGGTGGTGGTCGTGCTGGTGCGCGATTGCAGCACGGAGGTGATGCGGACGTTGAGCGGAATGCCGAGCGAGTCGTAAACCACCACGTCGCCCACCGCGCTCTGGCCGACGGCGGCCTGGCTTTGCGAGAAGTTAAGACTGACCGACTGTGCGGCGCCGCCGGCGGCCGGCGTTTCTTGAAAGGCCGACAGCCCGATCGAGACGGCGTTGTCGACGCCGTTGTTGCCGACCGCCACGATTTGTCCGTTGGCGTTGACCGTCACGCCCGGGTTGGCGCCCGAGGAATCGCTAGGGACGGGGTTCAACGGATCGGGCCCCGGCTGGGTCTGGATGCCCAAGGCTTGCTGGATGAAGTTAGTCAGGTCGAGCACCGTGGTGTTGGGCGTGACCTGAAAAGTCTGGGGGCTGAGATCCTTGCCGCCCTTGGTCCCCGTGAAGGAGAGCGTGCCGAGTTGGAATAAGTTGCCGTACGTTCCGTTGGAATACTGCATCACGTTGGTCAGCAGGGTGCTCGTGTTGATTCGCGGGCCGGTGAAATCGATCTGCGGATTGTTCTGGATGGCGGAGTCGGGCGTGCTGTCGGTGAAGGTGACGCCGGGATTCATGTTGGGGATTTCGCCCACGTATTCGAAGCTGCCGCTGTTGGTCGAGGTATTGCGGTAAATGCGCCGCACGGTCCACGGTCCGCTGGCGTCGACGGGCAGATTCTGCAGTTGCACGCGGCCGTTGACCACGTTGATCGGCCCGGCCAGCGGCGAGGGGCGGCTGGTGATGCCGTTGCCCGGCCCGCCCACGGCGTTGGCGTACACGACGTAGTAGCTGTAATTGCCGGTCAGGGCGGTGGCGTTCAGCGTTTGGCCGAGGCTGGCGTCGGCGGTGGTGTCGGCGTAGGTGGTCGTCGTGTTATCGGGGATCTCGCCGACCAATTTGTACGTGGCGCCGCCGTCGTTGGAGCGATAGATGCGGCGGGTTTTGTAGTCGCCCGACGGGTCGGTGGGGATGTTGTCGAGCGTGATTTCGTTTTGTCCGGCGCCCAAGGTAACGGGGCCGACCGTTTGCGACGGCAGGCTTTCGGTGTTGGGGTTGGAGGCCAGCGTCCCGTCGGCGTAAACGATCTTGTAACTGTAGGTGTCGCCGGTCGTCAGCGCCCCGCCGGCGCCGGGGGTCAAGGTGGTTCCGGCGCTCAGCACGTCGGGCGTCCGGGCCAAATTGGCGGTGGCGCCCCCCGCCGGCGCGCTGTCGGCGGCGTCTCCCAGGGGGCCCGATTGGATGATGGCCGCCGTGGTGGCGACGTCGCCGGTGGGCGTCAGGGTGCCTTCCAAGTTCACGTTTTTCGTCGCTTCGGCGACGGCCGACGTACCGAGCGGAATGCTCAGCGGCACGAGGTTCGAGGTGTCGACGTTGTAATTGACGTCGACGCCGTATCCCAATAGCCGCTGACCGGTCGCGTTCACAAGTTGATTGTTGGAATTGGTTTGGAACTGGCCGTTGCGCGTGTAGAGGTTCTCGCCCCCCTGCGATTGGACGATGAACATGCCATTGCCTTGAATCGCCATATCGGAGGGACTGGAGCTGAGCTGCAGCGTGCCTTGGCCGAAGTCGGGGGTAATCGCCGAGACCTGCACGCCCAAGCCGACCTGTCTGGGGTTGGTGCCGCCGTTGTCCGCCGTCGGCGCAGAGCCCAGCGATAAGGTCTGCAAGAACTGCGTGGCGAATTCGACCTGCGACTGCTTGAAGCCGATGGTATTCGCATTCGCCACGTTATTGCCGGTGACGTCGATGCTCGTCTCGGCCGCGTGAATGCCGGTGACGGCCGTGCTGAAGACGCTCGATAGGCCCATGCTCGATTCCTCCCGTTCCTGCTCGCGGCAAACCCAGGGTCAGGGCAGTGCTGCCATGCGCCGCAGACCGCCTTCCGAGGCGATCAGCCGCTGGTGACTTGTTGAATGTTCTTCAAGCTCACGGTTTGCTGCCCGATGTTCAATTTCGCCGTGCCGTTCGCGATCGTGACGCTGTCGACCTTCCCCGAGGCGTTCGAACCGTCGTCGGCCAGTCCTGTCACGTTCCTGCCGACCAACGCGCTGGCCGCCGACAAGTTCTGCTCGGTCAACATCCCATTGAGCGAGCTGGTGAGACTGCTGGTCGCCGCAATGTTCGACATCTCGCTGATCTGCTGCAGGATTTGAGTATTATCGGTCGGATTCATCGGATCCTGGTTCTGCAGTTCCGTAATCAGCATCTTGAGAAAATCATCCGGCGTCAGGCTGGCGAAACTGCTGGCGTTCGTACTGTTCTTCGCCGTGCTGGTGGCGGACTGCGTGGCGTTGAGCAAATTCGCCAGATTGGAGTTGGTATCGACGCTTGACATCGCTCGACCTTCCTATCAAGTCAACCCGTGCTAGCCGCGCTAGCCAGGCGATCGGTAACCCCCCTCGAAAAAAAATCAAATCACGACGTTCAGCCCGCCTGTTCCCTGATACGAACTGGCGGCCGTCGGCCGCACGGCTTCGACCGGCGCCGCGGCCGGCGCGATTGGCGGGGGCGCGGGCCGCCGCGAAAAGTCGCCGGCGTTCTGCTGCCCGTTCGGCGTCTGCGGCATCCCGCCGGACGACTGGTTCGACAAGTCGACGTCGAACCGCTCCAGCCGAATGTCTTGCTGCGCCAGCCGGTCTCGCAAATCGGGCAGGCTGCCCAGCAGCATGTTCTGAGCGCTCGACGTCTCGGCCTGCACGTGCGCCGTCATGGCGCCGTCCTTAATGGTGATGTTCAATTGCAGCGAGCCCAACTCCGGCGGGCTGAGCCGCAGCTTCACCTGCCCGCCGTTGTCGCCGGCCGCCTGAAACGCGCGCGCCACGCGCTCGACGAACCGCATCCGCGTGGCGTCGGCCGGCGCCAGCGACGACGAGCCGTCGGCGCCGGCGCCGCCCTGCGCTCCCGCGGCGTTGGCGTTGTTCGAGCCAGCGTTCGGCGTCGCGGGCGGCGCCGCCGACTGAAAGGCATTGGGTCCGGCCGGCGGATTCGCCGCCAGACCGCTGGCGGCCTTGGCCGGCGCGTCGGCGCGGCTTTTATCACCCACGGCCGGCGCCGCGGGCTGCGTCACCGCAACCGCCGCTCCCGCCACAAGCTGCGCCGCCGCGAAGTTGACCACGTTCGCCACGGCGCCTGACGCAGCTTGCGAATCCTGCCCGGACGCGGGGCCGGCCCCTGGGCCGTTCGTCGCGCGACCCTTGGCTGCCGAGACGAGCGTTTGAGCGGCCAGGGCCGCCTGGTGCGCCGCGGTCGCGGCCGCGCCGGGCGCGGTGACGACGGCGCCGCCGACGCCCTGAGCCGCCGAGGCGGAGCTTGCGTCCGCCCCCGCAGCCTGCTGCGACTTTCCGGCGTTGACGCCGGCGGAAGTCGCCGGCGAGGTCGCCGCGGCGATCAATTGCGAATGGGCTGCCAACTGCACGGCGGCTTGGGATGTCGTCTTGGCGGCCACTGCGACTGGATTCGCCGAGCCCGCGGCAGTTTTGCCCGAAGTCGCAGGGCCGGGCGATTTCGCGGCGCCCTGCGCGCCGGCGGGCGGCGTGTCGCCAGCCGCGGCGCTGGCGGCTTTGCCCACAGCGTCGCTCGCCGCCTTGTCGCTTGCTGTCTTGTCGCCCGCGGGCTGAACGGCGGCGGGCTGAACGGCGGCCGCAAGGACTGCGGCCGGATTGGCGCCGGCCCCGGCCGCGTTCGCTTCGGCGCCGCGTTGGGAATCCTTGGCGTCTTTTGCACCCTTCGCCGACTTCCCAGCTTGCGCCGACTTCGTCGCGTCGCTGGAACCGGCCGAGCCCCGGGGGGGCGGCTGCGGGTGTTGCGCGTCTTGCGCCGAATTCGACGCTCCGCCGTCCGCCGGCGAGTTCTGGGACGCATTGGCCGACTGCGCCCCCGCAGCCCCGGACGACTTCTCCGACGACTGCTGCCGAGCGCGCGACAAATGTTCGCCGAACGTCGGGCCGCTGGCCGACGGACCGGACGACGAAGGCGCCGGCGATTCGCTCGGCGCCCGCAGCGCGGCGCCCGCCTCGATGCTAAGGTCTGCCATCGTCCCCTTCCGTCGTTTTTTCCAGCTCTTGCTCGGCGCCTTCGATCAGTTTCGCCTCGGGTCCGCCTTCGCGAATCAGTTTGAGGATTTCCGCAAGGATCGCCGCCTCATCCTCGGTCTTGAACTCGCCGATAATTTTTGCACGCTTGGTCGTGGGCATCAGCGATAGCAGCGACACCACGTCGTTCATTTCGCCGTCCTTGACCATCCGCATCACCTGGTCCTTGGCTTGCTTCGGCTTGACGCTCTCCAGAATCAGCCGGGCCGTTTCGCGGTTGTTCGCTAGCACCCCCTCGTGCAGTTCGTCGAGCTGCGCGCGGAAGGCGGTCTTGATACGTTCATATCGGTCTTTTTCGTCGATCAGCTTGTCGTATTCCGCCTTGACCACGGCCACATTGTCGGCCAGCGCTTGCTCGCGCAGCTCGAGATCGCGGCTCGTCAGGGCCCGGGCCCGCGCCAGGTCGTCCAACGAAATCTGCCGCGCGTCGCGGTCTTCATCGTCGCCGGGCTTGCTCGCCGCACTGGGCCGGTCGATTCCGTTGGCCGCCGCCACCACGCGCAGCGCCGTCTCTTCGTTCAGCTTGCCCTGGGAAGCCAGGAAAGCCAGGCAAAGCCCCTCGGCGAGCACCGTCGCGATGCACAGATAAGCCAGCGCGGCGCCGAAGCCGCCTAGCAAGCGTCCGAACATGCTCGTTCCTCCCCGGCAAAGCCGCGCAGCGCCGCCTCGTCGAGCTGCTTCATGAGTTTTTGTTGTTCTTCCTCGCGGTGACGCGCCTGCTGCGCCTCGAACAGCTTTTCAAGCGTGCGCACGTCGCGGTCGGCGGCCACCAGCGCCTCGCGGCGTCGCTCGATCTCGACGGACACCGCCGCCAATTGCCGATCGAGTTGCGCCTGCTCCAATAACAGCACCGCCTCGTAGCGCGACGCCGCCAGCAGTTTGTCGACGTCGACCGCGCCGGCCGACACGGCCCGGCTGCGGGCCAGCTCGCGCAGGTTCTCCGCCAATTGTCGTTTCTGATCTTCGAGCGAATCGGCCAGGCGGAAGACTTCGGCCAACTGGCTGCGTCGTTCGTCGCGCACCGCCTCGCGCAGCCGTTGCAGCGAGGCCAGTCGAAATTGGAAACGCGCCATGGTCAATGACTCCCCTGTGCCTGATTAGCCTGAGCCGCGTTCGCCGGCGCCGCGGGCCGCGCCGCCAGACAGCGCTGCACGAACATCTGCAATAGCTCGCGCGCGCTTTCCACCGTACACGACTCCTCCACGCGCTGCCGCAAGAAGAGCTGCATCGCTTCCTGCACGTCGATCGCCAGATCGACGCTGCGGTTGCTGCCGCGGCGGTAAGCGCCGATCGAAATCAGGTCCTCGTGATCGCGATAGGCGGCCAGCAGCTCGCGCATCAAGCCGGCGGCCTCGCGATGGGCCGGCGCGGCGACTTCGCTCATCAGGCGGCTGATGCTCCGCAGCACGTCGATCGCCGGATAGTGGCCGCGGCCGGCCAATTTGCGCGACAGCCAGGTGTGCCCGTCGAGCAGCCCGCGGACCGTGTCGGCGATCGGTTCGTTTTCGTCGTCGGCTTCGACGAGCACGGAATAAAACGCCGTGACGCTGCCCTCGGGCGAGCGACCGGCGCGCTCCACGAGCTTGGGCAGCAGGGCGAACACCGAGGGGGGAAAGCCGCGCGTGGTGGGCGGTTCGCCGGCCGCCAGGCCGATCTCGCGTTGGGCCAGCGCGAACCGCGTCAGCGAGTCCATCACCAACAGCACGTCCTGGCCCTGGTCGCGGAAAAATTCGGCGATCGCCGTGGCGGCGAACGCGGCGCGGATCCGCATCAAGGCCGGCTCGTCGCTGGTGGAAACCACGACCACGCTCTTGGCCAGGCCCGCGGGTCCGAGATCGCGCTCGATGAACTCGTTCACCTCGCGGCCGCGTTCGCCGATCAACGCGATCACGTTGACGTCGGCCGACGCATATCGCGACAGCATGCCCAAGGTCACGCTCTTGCCCACGCCCGAGCCGGCGAAAATGCCCATCCGCTGCCCTTTGCCGCAAGTCAGCAGCCCGTCGATGGCCCGAATGCCCGTCGACAGGTGCGCGTCGATCCGCGGGCGGTCGGTCGGGCGCGGCGGCGAGCGATCGAGCGCCGCGCGCTGGGGCAAGGCGGGTTGAGGGCGGCCGTCGATCGCGCGGCCCCGTGCGTCGACGACGCGGCCCAGCAGGTCTCGGCCCACGCGCAGCCAGCTTTTGGTTCGCGCCAACCGCACGCGATTGCCGCGCCGCACGCCTTGCAGATCGCTGAACGGATAGACGAGCGTCACGTCGTCGCGAAAACCGATCACTTCCGCCTCCAGCGGCGCGCCGCTTTGCCGTTCGATCTCGACCAGTGCGCCGACCGGCGCCGGCATGCCCGCCACCGCCGCCGTCAATCCCGTGATCCGCAGCACGCGCCCTTCCAGCGCGGCCGGCAAGATGGCGTCGAGTTGTGCGGCGTAGTCGTGCATGCGCGGAAGTCAGGACGTAGGGTGGGGCGCAGCCCCACGCGTTCATTGAGGATTAATTGTTCTGGTTGGTTGACGACGCCCCTGGAAACCGGACGAAGCGGATCGCGAAAGCGCGAAAGGACGAAAACACGAAAGTGTTCTTATTCAGGCGTCTTCAAACATCTCTTTGCCGTCGTGATTTGGTTTTCTTTTCGTGCTTTCGTGCTTTCGTGTTTTCGTGATCTCCGACATCCGACCTTGCGCCGCTTGCAATTTTTCGGTTTTCCAATTTGCGTTTTGCACTTTGACTTGGCTGCCAGGGCAGAAAAAGGGGACATTCTGCTTTTTAGTCAAATAACCAGAATGTCCCCTTTTTTCTTCACCCGTCACGTCAACTCCTGCTCGATCCTCTCGAGCTGCCGCTCGAACTGCTGGTCGATCGCGCCGTACTGGGTCTCGACGCGGCAGCCGCCGCGCGCGATGCGTTCGTGGGCGACGAACTCCGCGGGCGCCAGCCGCGAGAATTCGCCGGCGAGCTTCTGCAACTGACCGCCCAACAAACTCAGGTCTTCCGGGTGCAGCAACACGCGCACCTGCGCGCCGCCCGTGGACAACTCCAAGGCCTCCTTGACCAGTTGCAGCGGAATCTCCGGCTGTTTTTCCAGTTCGCGACGACAGACGCGGGCGGCCATCGCCGCCGCCAAATGCACGACTTGCCGCTCCCAGTGCGCCGCCCAAGCCTGCTTCGACCGCGCGATCTCATCGATCGCCCCGTGCAACGCGGGCAACAGCGTTTCGAGCCGTTGGGCCAGCTTGGCTTCGAGCCGTTGGTCGATTTCGCGTTCGGCTGCCAAGCGTCCTTCGCGAGCGGCCGCTTGCCGGATGCCCTCGGCGTCTTGCGTGGCCTTGAGCAAGATCTGCCCGGCTTGCGCGCGGATCTTTTGCAGGTAGCCTTCCGCGCGCTCGGAGAGGTCTTCCAGGTTGAAGGCCACGTCGTGAATGCCGCGCTGGCGATCGGCGGCTTTAATGACGGTAGGCATCGACGACCTGTCGGTGAGAGATCAACGGCGCGCGATCGGGCAGTTCCAACTCGCCCTGCCAGGCCAATTGCCGGGCCAATTCTGCAATCTGTCGCTGGGCCTCTTCGACGTCGCTCAGCCGCAGCGGCCCCAGGTTCTCGGTCAAACGGTTGAATTGCCGCCGCTCGACCGGAGACAAGGGCGCGAGCAACCGCTCGACCAGCGCCGCCGACGCGCCGGCCAAGGCCAATGTGGTCAGTTCCGTGTCGGCGGCGGCAAAAACTCGCGACAGCGCGGCGTCGTCGAGCCGTTCCAAGTCGTCGAAGTCGAAGGCCGGGGGCTGCGGACGCAGCTTGCCGGCCAGCGGGCGGTCGTGCCGCGCCAGATTGGCCAGCAGCGTGCGTTTGGCGGCCGGTTCGGCCGCTGCCAAAATGCCGGCCGCGGCGCTCAAGCCGGCGGCCCGGCGCCGCTCGCTGCGCGCCTGTTCGAGGATTTTCGATTCCAGCCCGCGTTCGACTTCGCGCATGATCTCCGGATCGGTCTCTTCCAGATCGGTCAGCCGGCGCAGCACCTCGGCCTGCAACTCGCCGTCGAGCGCGGCCAGCACGCCGGCGGCGCGTTCGGGCGGCAGGTGCGAAATCACCAGGGCGATGGTTTGCGGATGCTCGCCGGCCAGAAACGGCGTGATCCGGGCGGTGTGCGCCTCGCGCAAAAAGCGAAACGGCGGCTCGCCGGCTGCTTGCTCGTCGGCATCCTGGCCGAAGCGCCGCGGCGCCGGGCGGCTGGCTTGTCCGAGCCGCCGCGCCAAATCGGGGTCGAGTTCCACGCCGCCCAAAGAATCGTCGACCGCCGGAGCGGGCCGCGCGGGGCCGTGACGAAAGAACTCGTCGATCACGCGCTGCTGTTCGCGCGGGTCGACGTCGCCCAGTTCGACCATCATGCGGCGAACCTGGCCGGCCTGCTCCTCGGGCATTTGCTCCAAGATCTGGTCGGCCGTTTGCGCATCGAGGCTGCTCACCAGGATAGCGGCTTTGCGAAGCTTGGCGGCGGCAGGATGGATCGAAGTTTGCATCGGGTGAACTGTAGGGTGCGGCGAAGCCACATGCGCTCATTTGGGATTATTTTCTGGCTTGGTCTGCGACGAGTTTGCTTGCGAGCAGATTAACGACGCCCGATGGAACTAAGCCACGGATGAAACACGGATCGAACACGGATAAGAAATAGAGAGAACCGTATCTTCGAATTCCACTTCCGTCTGGCCGAAGGCGACGTTCCATGTGGTTTGATCCGTGTTTGATCCGTGTTTCATCCGTGGCTCTCTCCGCTCTTCGTTTTCGACTTTCGAATTCACTCAGCTCGGGGTCCCGATCCAGCCGCGCAGGATGTTGGCGGCGGTGTCGGGATCTTCGCGTACGATTTCGACCAGTTCCTCGCGCAACGATTGGCCGCCGGCGCGGCGCTTCAAGCGGTTGCGTTTGCCGCCCTCGGCTTCGGGGGCGGGCGCCGGAGCTGGGTTCTCGCTCAAGTCGGGCAGCTTCAACTCGGGCGCGGCAGGCAAGGGCGGTCCCGCGCGAACGATCGACCGCAGCATCAGCAGGCTGACCAGCGCCAGCACGACCATGCCGATCGTACTCCAATGCCCGAGCATCCAGGCCATCGCCTTGTCGCTCACCGGCTCGGCGGGCAATTCGGCCTGGGCCAGGCGATGGAACGTATTCACCGTCACCAGCGGACGGCTGTCGGAGGTCGTGTCGGGCTGGGGAATCAGCCCGGCGATCTGGTTCTTGATCTTGCCCTTCTCGGTTTGCTCGATCTGATCGAGCATCTTCTTGTCGGGCGCGACGGGCGGCCCGCCGGCGGCCGGCGGGTTCTGATCGCGCCAGATTTTTTCATAGTACGCGTCGGGCACAGCCACGGCCACGGTGACGCGCTTGGGCGTCATGCCCACGTAATCTTTGGTGGTGCGGTCGTGCGACATGATGTTCTGTTCTTCGCGGCTGGTGCGTTCCTCTTCGGTGTGCGAACTCTTGGCGGCGGCCAGTTGCGCCGGCGAGTTGGGCCGCTGGGCCTCCAAGCCCGGCCGACCGGCGGGGCCGCCGTTGTCGAGCTGCTTGGTGTCGGACTCTTCGCGGACGGCGATCGAAATCGTCTTCGGATCGACGTGGCTCTTCTCTTCGTGATGCCGCATTTCGCGATCGAGTTCGACGCTGGCAGTGACCGTGACGCCGTCGACGTAGTTGAGCGCCTCGCGAATCATGGTTTCGTAGTAATCCTGATAGAAGCGCACGCGCTCGGCGTAGGGGTCTTCCATGATGCCGGCCACGCCGTCGCTCTTGGCGCCGCTATAGGAGCGGCCGTTGTTATCGACCACCGTGACTCGGTCGGGCGAGAGCCCGGCGATGGCGCCGGCGACGAAGTCGCGAATGGCGCGGATCTGCACCGCTTCGAGCGGCTGCGTGCCGATCGGCTTGACGCGGACCGAAGCCGTGATCGTCTGCTCGCGGCGGAAGCCGGGCTCCTTTTTCTTGTCGTACAGCACCTCGGCGCGCTCGATGCCGCGCATCGAGCCGACGATCATCGCCAACTCTCGCTCCAACGCGTGCTTTTCCATCGACTCTTGCTGGTGCTTGCTGGTAAACGGGCTGGGCTTGTTGATGGCGTCGGTCAGGTGGCTGCCAAAATGGGCCGGCATGGCGCCAGCGTCGGCCAGGGCCGCCAGATACTTGGCCTTGGCGTTGCGCGGCACGCGAATGCGGCTGCCTTCGATTTCGTAATCGCTCAGGCCGGCCGTGCCGAAGGCGCCTTCCATGGCGTCGATTTCGGAGGGCGAGAAGTGGTGCCCGCTGAGCAAATAGGCGTCGCCGCCGGAGATGCGCGTGTTGAACAAAAAGGCGAGCCCCACCACGACCGCCGCCAACAACAGCCCGGCCGTGATCCGCGCCCCCGGCGTCATCGAGCGGAACAGATCGGCGACCTGCACGTACGCCTTGTTCAGAAAGTCCATCCTTGGAAGCTCCTCGAATTGATGCTTGCGTGCAGATTAGCGAAGCCCGATGCCGGCCCAATCCGGTCTACCCTAAAATCGAGCCGTGGCAACGCGGCAGGGCGCCGCGTCTATACGCGAATGCTCTGCACCTCCTGATAGGCCGAGACCAGCTTGTTGCGAACTTGCATCATCATGCGAAAGGCCAAATCGGCCTTTTGCACGGCGCTAAACACCTCGGCCGGGCTGATATCGCCGCCCGTGGCCAGGTGCTCGACCGCGCGATTGGCGTCTTGCTGCATCGTGTTGACTTGCTGGATCGAATCGAGCAGTACGTTCTTGAACGACGATCCTCCGGCGGCCGCGCCGGGCGGAGTCGGCGGGGTCGGCTGCGGAAAGGAAAGCTGCTGCGACAGCAACGAGTTGATGGAATTCGACACGGCTTGTTCCTTGCGGGAGGATCAGTCGATCGGCGAGCCGGAGGCGTCAGCCTCCGGGTGCGATCGGGCTATCAGGCCAGAATTTTCAAAGTCTGCTGCACGATTTCCTTGGTCACGTCGATCACGCCGAGGTTGGCCTCGTAGGCCCGGGTCGCTTCGAGCGCGTCGGTGAATTCGGTCATCACGTTGATGTTCGGATAAGCCACGTAGCCTTGGTGCGGCCCGTTTTGCATAGCGTCGGGATGGTATGGCTGATAGCGCCAGCGCGGTTCGATCTGGGCGACCTCGACCGAACTGACTTTGACGCCCACCGCGCCGTGCGGGCCGCGCACGTTTTCGTCAGCCTCGAAGATCGGAAACCGGGGCTGGTAGGCTTCGGGCTGGCCCGCTTCGTTCTTGGTCGTGGAGATGTTGGCGATATTGTTGGCGATCGCCGTCAGCCGCGTGCGCTGCGCCATCAGCCCGCTGGCGCTGATATCGAGTGCTGAAAGCATGGCGAATTCTCCTTGGAGACACTTGGTTTCGGGCCGGCCGATCGCTTTGATTTCGAGACTGTTGTCATTCAAGCGTTTTTCGAAAGGGGATAGGGGGATGCGAGGGCGATACTGGGGATGACGACAACGAGATTTTTTCAAACCAGTCAGCGGGTCCCTTTGTGATTCCTCATTCCTTCTTGCTGCCGCCACTCCTGACTTCTGACACACCCGGAGGCTAACGCCTCCGGCTCGCCTGACGCCTCCGGCTCGCCTGACGCCTCCGGCTCGCCTGACGCCTTACGCTCGTCACGCTCGTTCGCTAATCGCGGCCCCGAGCAACTGAAACTGATTGGTCAGCACCGACATGGCCAGGTTGTGCGTCATCTGGTTCTTGGCCAGTTCGGTGATCTGGGCTTCGTAGCCGACGTTGCTCTCGTCGTGGCGGACCATGTTCTTCACGTCGTCGCGGACGGCGGCGAACGGATCGCCCGATCGCGCGGCGCCGCCGAACGAGGCGCCTTGCTGGCCTTGATCTCGCTTTCGCATCGCCCGTTGCAAGCTGGCCTCGAACAATTCCGGCGACAGATCGCGAGTGCGGTAGCCGGGCGTGTCGATGTTGGCCACGTTGCCGGCCAACACCTGGTGCCGGTCTTGCGCGAAGCCGACCACCTGCTCGAGCACGGGAATCGTCGTGGCGTTGAACAAGCTGGAGAGCATCGCAGGGCTTCCTTGGAATTCGTGAGTTGATTTTATTTATTGGAGCAACCGCCGTGCCAAGGCCGATAAACGGGCGGCGGCCCATGGCTGATGTTCGATCCGGCTCAACTCAAATGACTGGCAGTATTATCTTTATTATCTTTGCTTCGCATTCCTTCGGTTTTCGTGGGGCCGGTGCGGTCGAGACGCAGTTGCGATCAGCGGCAATTTCTGCGCATCGCCAATCGGCAATTCCCGCCGATTGATGATCCTTGATCTCCTTATCTCCTCCGCATCTCCACATCCCCTTTCAAGAAACGTTGGACTTGCGAGGGCGGCCGCCGATCAGCAAGCGCCGGCCAGACGTTTGGCCCGCGGCGCGTAACCGTATTCCTTGAGCTTTCCGGACAGCGTGCGGATGCCGATGCCCAGGGCCTCGGCCGTTTTGGCGCGATGCCCGTCGAAATGTTCGAGCGTGGCCTGGATCATCTTGCGCTCCATCTCGCGCAGGCTGAGGCCCAGCGGCATCTCGTCGCGCGGGGCGGAAGCGGCGGCGCCGGCGGCGTCGATCAGCCAGGGCCGCAGTTCGTCGGCGCCGATCGGGCGGCCGGCGTTGAGCACGCTGCCCCGGGTGATGATGTTTTCCAGTTCGCGCACGTTGCCCGGCCAGTGATATTCGGCCAGCAGGCTGCGGGCGCCGGCGGTCAGTTCGCACGCCTCGCGGTGCAAACGCGCGGCGGCGCGGCGCAGGAAGTGATCGGTGAGTTCGCCGATGTCGTCGCGGCGCTGGCGCAGCGGGGGAATTTCCAGCGGAATCACGGCCAGCCGGAAGAACAGGTCTTCGCGGAAGCGTCCGGCGGCGACCTCGGCCCGCAGGTCGCGATTGGTGGTGGCCAGCACGCGGACGTCGACTTCGATCGTCTTGCTCGAACCGACGCGCTCGAAGGACCGCTCTTGCAGCACGCGGAGCAGCTTGGCCTGCAAACCGGGATCGATCTCGCTGATTTCGTCGAGCAGGATCGTGCCTCGATCGGCCAGTTCGAAGCGGCCGGTGCGCGCCGTCTCGGCGCCGGTGAAGGCGCCGCGTTCGTGGCCGAACAGTTCGCTTTCCATGAGCTGGGCCGACAAGACCGGACAGTTCAAGCTGACCAGCGGGGTGGTCGCGCGGCGGCTGGCGGCGTGTACGCTGCGGGCCACGAGTTCCTTGCCGGCGCCGCTCTCGCCGCCGATCAAGATCGTTTCAGAGGTCGGCGCGGCCAGCGCCAGCCGGGCGCGCAGTTCTTGCATGGGCCGGCTGGAGCCGATCATCGCCACGCTTTCGCCCGATACGGCGGCCGGCGACAGTCGCGTGCCGGCGTCGAGCAGGCGCCCGTGTCCGACGGCTCGCGACACGAGGTTTTCCAAACGCTCGGCGGCGAAGGGCTTTTCGAGATAGTCGAAGGCGCCGTACTTCATGGCCTCGACGGCCGAGGTCACCGTGGCGTAGGCGGTGACCATCACCACTTGGGCGCCGTGCGGCCGGCGTTGCAGGTGGCGCATGAAGTCGAGCCCGCTCATGCCGGGCATTTGCAAGTCGGTGATCACGAGGTCGAAGCTTTCGCCGTCGAGCGTTTGCAGGGCTTCGGCGGCGCTCGACACGCACTCGACGCGATGCCCGGCCTGGCGCAGGATGTCGGACATCGATTCCCGCGCCTGCCGGTGATCGTCGACGACCAGCACGCGGCCGGTCGGCGGCGCGGCGGCCGGGTTAAGAGAGGGTGCGGCGTTCATGCTGCGGCGGCCTCCAAGGCTCGATGGGGAAGTCGGATCGTGAAGGCGGCGCCGCCTTCGGGACAGTTCGTGGCGGTCACTTCGCCGCCGTGAGCGTCGGCCATGCGATAGACGATCGCCAGGCCCAGGCCCGTGCCGTTGCTCTTCGTACTGAAGAACGGCTCGAACGCCCGGCGGCGCGCCTCGTCGGAGAGGCCCGGCCCGTTGTCGGCCAGCTCCAACTCGACGCCGCCGCGCGAGCGGCAGGCGGTGACGGTCAGTTCGCCGCCGTCGAGCATCGCGTCGAGCGAGTTGAGCGTGATGTTCAGCACCGCGCGGCGAAGCATGTCGCGGTCGGCGGTCACGCAGAGCTGGTCGGAAATATCGATCCGCGCGTCGATCGCCTGCGCCGAGAATTGCGGACGCAACGAGGCGTAAACGTCTTCCACCAGGCCCTTCAGGCCGAAGCGGGTCAATTGCGGGTCGCGCTCGGCGGCGAAATTCAACAGGTCGTTGACCGTCGCGTCGAGCGAGGTCAGCCCCGATTCGATCTTGTCCAGCACGTCGAGGCTGCCGCGATCGTCGCAGAGGCGGCGCCGCAACAGGCTCAGGTAGAGCGTGGCCGGCACCAGATTGTTCCGCACCTCGTGGGCGATGTGCGAAGCCATCTGGCCCAGATCGGCCAGCCGGTTCTTGCGGGCCAGTTCGCGGTTCTTGACCTCGAGTTCCTCGGTCAGGCGCCGCACTTCGCCGCGCAGGGCCTCGTGCGTGTGCTCGAGCCGCAAGGTGGCGTCGTGCCAGGCGGCCAGCACCGTTTCGAGATCCGATTCCTTTTGAAGCGGCGCGACGTCGCGCTCGTGCATGAGCTGTGTCATATCGATCCCATCATTCGGAAGAAACGTCCAATCGGCCCGCTCTCGCGGAATCGCCCGCGTAGGCGCTGCGAGCCTGAGTCGCAGTACGCGCCCCTTGCAGCCGCACCGCCTTCTGGTCGCGTCGGCGCCGCATTTGCTCTTCGCCCTCTTTTTCCCGCTGGAGAATCTCGGCGAACAACGCCTCCGACTGCGCAATCAGATCGGCGCACCGTCGCCGCGCCTCGGGGGTTCGCCAGCGGCGCTCGGCGGGATTCTGCCCGCGAAACGGATCCAAGCCGCGTTCGACCTCCTGCAGCTCGCCGAGCAGGCGCTGCTTGGCGGCCAACACGCCCAGCAATTGCGTCATGTCTTCCTGGTCGATCAATTCCAACTGCCGCCGGCTCAAGACGTGCAGTTGCTGCAAGCAGCCGTGCCGGCGGCCGGCCAGTTCGGCCAGCCGGTCGGTCTCGAAAGCGGAAGCGGTCGTGAAGGGCGTCATGCAGTGCAGCGAAGGTCGTCGTTAGAGCGTGTCCAGAGTATCGAGCAGCCGGGTCCATTCCTCGCGGTTGTAATTCGTCGTCTCGTCGACCGCGGCCTCTTCGGGCAAGTGCTTGAGCGCGTACTTGGCTTGTTCCAGCGTGCTCCGCGCTTCGACCGGCTTGCCCAAGCGCCGGTAACAGGCCGCGATCTGCACGTAGGCCTCGAGCACCTCGGGCCGGCGATGATAGCGGTTGGTGGCGCTGGAATACGCCTCGATCGACTCGCCATACTGGCCCAGCTCGAACAGCACGGCGCCGCGGGCGAAAAAGCAGTTCCGCAAGATCGCCTCTTCGAGCGGACCCAGCGGGCCTTGCGCTTGGCGGATCAACAGCAAGTCCTGCTCCTGGTCGTAGTTCGCCAGGCTCGTTTCGAGCAATTGCGTCGCCTCGCGCTGGCGCAGCAACCGCCCTTCGGCGGTGGCTTCGGCCGCGGCCTGCTCGCGAATCTGCTCGGCGCGGCGCCGGCAGGCCTCGGCCACCAGGTAGCGCGCTTCGCCCGCCTGAGGCAGCGTCGGATAACGCTCGACGGCCTCTTCCAACCGCTTGATCGCTTCGGCGTACCGCCCAGCCTGATACAACAGCCGGCCCAGCGCGAACAGCGAGTCGCGCCATTCCTGGCTGGCCGGGGTCAGCGCCTCGCCGTCGAGATTGTCCAAGAGCAGCGCTTCGGCGGCCTGGGCGTCGCCCATTTCCAGTTTGGCCTGGCTGGCCAACAGCCGCGCCTCGTAGACCGCCGCGTCGCGGACGTGGAATTCGATGCACTCCGCGAGCGGCTCGAGCGACTTCTCGGGCAGCCCTTCGGCCAACAGCGATTCGCCCAGCCCGATCAGCGCGCGCGGCCGGCGGCGACGCGATTCGGCCGCAAGATACTGGCGAAACGCGGCCGCCGCCGCCGTGAAATCGTGCCCGGCCAGCAGGCATTCGGCGGCGTCGTAAAGATCGTCGGGATACTCGCGCGCCGCGCGGCGCGCGTCGGCCAATTGCGCATACAACCGGCCCGCCTTGCGCAGCTTGCGCCAGGCTTGGTCTTCCCGTTCGGCCACTTGCGCCCGCGACCCTCCCGTTTGGGCCAGCAGGCGCCGGCCCCATTGGCGGTGCGCCTCGGCCGCCAGTTGCAGCGAACGCTCGTCGCCGAACAACGGCGGCAGCAGGCCGGCCAGTTCGATCGCCAGCTCGAATTGCTTCGCCTTGAGAAACTGATGATAGACGTTGAGCGTGCGGGTGCGCAGTTCGTCGACGCCGATCCACGCGTTTTTGAACTTCTGGCTGCGGTCGAGCGAGCCCAGCACGGCGCGGTAGCGCGCCAGCGATTCGGCGTTGCGGTTCTCGCGGCGCAGCAATTCGGCGGCGTCGAAGCCCGCGGCCACGCCCGCCTCCGTCTCCAAATATCGCGAAGCGGCCTGATCGAATTCCTCGAGCGCCGCGCGATCGTCGCCCAGCCCCTGCTGGCAGCGTCCGACCATGTATTCCGAGGCGGCCGCGACGGGCGGCGCAGCGGCGCGGCCTTGCACCGAGCGCAGCGTCTCGATCGCGCGCTGGAGAGCCGTGCGGCGCGTCTCTTCGTTTTCGGCCGCGGTCGGCAGAGCCAGCGCTTGCTCGCTGGTCAACCGCCCTGCGAGCAGCAACGCCTCGGCCTGGCGCTTGGAATTTTTGGGGAATTCCTCAAGCGTGCGGCGGCAAGCGTCGAATTCTTTCAGGCCCAGTTCAATTCTTCCGCGTTCCAGCAACGCCTGCTCTCTTTCGTCGGGCGAAAGCTCCTCTGCCGCCAGGTACTTGCGAACATGAATCAAGGCCTCTTCGAACTTGGGCTGCGGCTCGGCCAGGTACGCTCCGGCCAGCAGGCGGTGCAGTTCGGTTCGATGCCGAGGCTCGAGCGGCAAGGCCGCTTGCAGCACGGGCAGGCTGGCCGAGGTCTGGCCGCTCAAGAACAAGTCTTTGCCGAGCAACCGCAGGCATTGGCCTTCGCGGCCGGGCGGAAAGCCCATCGCCCGCGACTGCTGCAAGTATTCCGCCGCCAGCGTCTCGTAACGCTGCCGCGCGCGGTCCAGCAGCCGCTCTGCGCGGCGGTCGGCGAGCACGCCCAGCACGAACGGCTTGCCGCCCAGTTCGTCGGCCGGCAAGGGGCCCGAGTCGTCGAGGCCGCGGACGATGGCCTCGGCTTCGCGGTCGTCGCCGCGATCGAGCGCGGCCAGGGCGTCGCCGAACGTGGGAGGCATTTCTTCCGAACTGGCGTGCATTCGCAACGTCAGCAACAGCACGACGATTGGCGCCACGGGAACGAGCACGATACCGCCCACGACTGCGGCTTGCGAGGGGCGGAGCCGGACCCAGGTCGTCAGCCGTTCGGCCAACTCGATGGGCATCCGCAGCGGCGAGTGCGGGCCTTGGGGCTCGGTCGTTGTCGCTGCTTTTGACTTCGACATGCCACAGCCGGCAAAAAGGGACCGCGGAAGAAAGGCGCACTTTCCGCGCTGCGAGCACGCGCTCGCCATCGCCCCCGACGCGCCTGGCCGAGGGCTAAACCGAAGAAAGGCCGGCAGTTTGTATCGAAAGGGTCGATCGCTGTCAATGCAGCTTGGCGAGGCGCCTGGAAAGCGGCGAAGTCGGGCTAGCCCGCGTCATTTCAGCATCTTGCGCAAACCCCAGTATCCTTGCAGTTGCCGGAGCAAGCTGGCATCGCCGGTGAAGCGGCGACTGCGGAGTCGGCGGATTCGCTGCACGATCCGGTCGGAGAGCCGCAGGCGCCGGCCGTCGAGCGCCAACCCGGTGATTTCCGGCCGTTCGGCGGCGCGCTGCAGCCGCCAGCTCTTGGCCGGCTGGATGCGGTACTCGAAACGGCCCAGCCGATCCTCCACCAGGCGCCGAAAGGCAGGCGGTTCCACATCGGTCGCCCAGGAAAACGCCAGATCGTCGCAATAGCGCGAGTAACGCGCCGAGTGTATACCCGCCAACTCGCTTAATTCTTCGTCCAATTCCCGATTGACGAGGTTGCTCAGCGCGGGGCTCGTCGGGGCGCCTTGGGGCAGCCCGCCGCGGTAGACGGACAATCGCATCAGCACTTCTAGCGCCGCTCCTTCCCAGCCTTGCTCGCGATACCAGCGGCGGACGCGGCGGGCGGCGGTGGACGGAAAGAAGTTGGCCAGATCGACCGTCAACACGATCGCCTGGCCCAGGTGCCTCCGCGCGTGAGTGACGATCGACTGCCCCGGGCGAAATGCCGTCGCCGCATCGTGCAAGGGCTGTTGCGCCAAATACCGTCGCAGCAAGCGGCGCTGCAAGCGCTTCAGCGGTTCGGAAGGCGCCACAATCTGTCGCTTGCCGCCGTCGCGTTTCCGCACCGCGAACGGGCGGTAGCACAATCGCGGATTCGTCGCCGCCGCCGCCAACTCGTCGAGCGGCGTGTCGAGCAGCTCGGCCAACTTCTGCAAACCAGCGTCCGCCTGCGGAAGTTGAAGGCAACCGGCCAAGATGCGAGCGAGCGGGTTCTTCATGGCTTTTCCGGCGAGGCGGGAGTGGGCGGCGAAGCCTCGCGAGCAAACAGCCGTTCGAGCCCCGGGATCACGATCACATTGCCCGACTTCGAAGCCAGGCTCGCCAGCAACTCCAATTCTTGCATCCGGGCCAGATGCGGGTTCTCCTGGAGCATCCGAGCCGTATTCGCCCGGGTCCGCGCCGCGGCGACTTCGTGCCGCGCGGCGACCAGGTTCGCACGCCCCTTGAGTTCGGCCTCCATCTCCTGCAGGAACACGCTGCGGACGGCGCCCGGCAGCACGATGTCTTTCACGCCGACGCGCGACAACTCGACCCCGTACTTGAGCGCACGCGGCGCGACCTCGGCCTGAATTCCCGACGACAGCGCGTCGCGGGCGTTCATCAATTGCTCGAGCGTCTGGCCCGTCACCGACTCGCGGAGCGTCAACTGCAAGTCCTGGTACAGTTGCGAAACGTGGTTTTCGACTTCGTGCCGCGCCTTCACCGGATCAATCACGCGGTATTGCGCGATAAGCGTGACGCGGATGCCAATCTTGTCGCTCGTCAGAATCTCCTGGCCCTCGACGGTCTGACTGGTCTCGCGAATGTCCACGACGTCGATCTGCTTGGCCTGCCACGGCCAATAGCGATAGCGGCCGGGCGGAAGCAGTTCCACGAAACGCCCGCGATCGTAGAGCAGGCCGCGCTGGTACTGACGGATGGTCCACTTCGCCAAAGGGCCTCCTGACGCGCGTGACGCGCTCGGTTGTTTTGCCAGTCAGACGGTACAGTAATTATGCAAACGGCGCCTTTCGCTCGGGCGCCGACAATCGGCGATCCAAGGGGACGTACAACGACTTCGGCGCCGCGGGCGCATGAGTCGTCCGAATGCGATCGAGCATGGGAATCGGGTTGATGACGCCGCCCGCACTCGCCGTCGGCAAAGCGACCGCGAAGCCTGTTGGCGCCAGGCATCCCCCGACACGCAAGACGCAAGATCGCAACGAGCCGCAGCTCGCCCTCGGAACCATCCCCTTGGCGATATAGGGCGCGCTGGCGCGACCTATATTGCGGGTTCCTACGGCGGTACGTTCCCTCCCGAATCGGGCGAACGCCGCTCTGAACTTGGCAAGAAGTATAATCAGTTCGCAGGCTCGTTGAATAGCTGGCCTGCAAGTTTGCAAGAACCGGGATGGGTCGTATCGCCTTTCACGCCAGCGGCGTTTTCCCAACGAATTCCGTCGCCTATACTAAAAGATAGTGCTTTTTGGGGTTTAGCGGTTTGGATGACGAACCATGATTACGAGCATGCGTGTCGAGCGATTTCGGGCCATCGCCGACTCCACCGCGCGGCTTGGCCCGTTCAACGTGCTGATCGGCCGCAACGACTCAGGCAAGACAAGCTTTTTGGAAGCCGTCTATGCGCTCTCCAACAGCACCCGCAGCCCCATTGGCGAGAGCTTCTGGTCGCCCTGGCGAGGGAAAGATCTGATCCATGACGGCCAAGGCGAAATCGTTCGCTTCACGGCGGAATTGGGGTCTGCCGACGGAGAGGGGGCGAAGGTTTACGCCGTTACGTTGCGCAAGGCTGGCGAAGCGTGTATCGTCGCAAAGGAGCAGGTCGACGGCTCAGTGCTTGTCACGGAAGATCCTGAGACCCAAGTCGGGCGCCAAGCACGCGGAAAAGCGATAAATCCCGATTTGGTTCCATTCGTAGAAGCAATCAAAAGTAGGCTTCCCGCAGCCGCCCTCACCCGCTGGGATCTCGAAGAGCTCGGCGCCATTTCCATGCTGCCGCCTGATCGCAAGCAGGCGTTTGACCCGACGGGATACGGGTTGGGCACCTGCCTCGCCGAGTTGAAGCTCTACAGCGACCAAACGTTCAATGCCATCTCAACAAGCTTTTGCGAGTTATTCAACGAGTTCAAGGGCATTGGCTTCCGACGCGTCGTCTCGCAATACTGGAAAAGAGATCACTACAAACAGCGAACGTTCGGCAGCGCCGCCGACTGCTTCGAGATGATCCTGTTCCGCCAGGACGGCGTCGAAGTTCCCGCGAGTCTCGCATCGGGCGGCACGCTGGTGACGCTGGCGTTTTTGACGATCGCTGAACTCAACGGCGGCCTGCTGCTGATCGAAGAGCCCGAGAACGGCTTGCACCCAGGCCGCCTGAAAGAAGTCGTCGAAATGCTGCGCCGCGTCTGCGAAACGCGGCCGGGCGCGCAGGTCATTCTGACGACGCACTCGCCGTTTCTGCTCGACTATGCAGAGCCGCACGAGGTTCGGCTATTCTATCGCGACGAACAAAACGAGGTGCGCGTGCATCACCTGGAAGATACGCCCGACATCAAGGACCGGCTAAAGTACATGATGCTCGGGGAACTCGTATTCAACGAATGGGATAACTTCGTCGAGGAGATTCGTCAGCATGCGAATTCTGGTCCTGGGAGAGGGACCGAATGACTTGGGGCGTTTTGATCGCAACGGACTCCTGACGCTCCCCGGCGTTCTACCAATCTTCACTGGGCGGCTCTGCCTTGAGGTCGAATCGTCGCTGTCGCTGGAATTCAAAGTGCTACCCTGGCGCAGCCGCCGTCTACAGGCCCACACTGGCAGCGGGCTTCACAAGAAACTTGAACTTGCCGCGGTGTTATTCGGCGGCAGTACTAATGCGATCGTGGGCGTAGTTGATCGCGACGGCGAGCGGAACCGCGACCGAGCTGAGCAACTCCGCCTCGGTCGCGAGGCGGTTCTGCAGCACGGCCTTCCTTGCGCCGCGGGGCTGAGCGTCGAGACTCTCGAAGCGACGTTGCTCGCCGATGAAATCGCCTTACGTGCGGCGTTGGGCGACCCTTCGATCGTTTGCCAGCCCGACCCGGAAAGTCTCGTCTCGCGCGACGAAAAAAGCGACAAGAACCCCAAAGGCCGGCTGCAACGGCTGATCGCTGGTTCGCCCGCTGGTCGGCAAGAAGACTTCACGTCTGTCTACGCATCAATCGCCCGCCACTCGCGGCTGGCCGTGCTCGAAGAACGGTGCCCGACCGGATTTGGGGAGTTTGCCCGCCAAGTCCGCGAAGTTGCTCGTTCGCTCGCGCCATGAATGCACCTCGCCCAACTATTAATCGCGTTGACCGTAGGCCGCCCGACCCTTGCGGCGGCTGCTCGGCTAGGCCAAGATAACCGTTTGCAAAAGCCTGGCGGAAGATGCTCGTTTCCGCCTGGGGCGATTGCAATGCCGTGTTCCTCCAGGCCTATTGGAATCTAGCCGCCCTACTGTGATCAGCTCGTCATTGCAGGAAATCTGCTCGCTGTTCGGTCAGCCGGTCGCCGGCAATCCGACGCAGTTCATGATCGAAAAGGCGTTCGCCTGCCACGCCCTGGAATGGCGTTATCTAACGCTCGATGTGGCGCCCGAGGACCTGGGCGACGCGGTCCGCGGCATGCGGGCGATGGGCTTTCGCGGCGGCAACGTCACCCAACCGCACAAAACGGCCGTCGTCGAATTCCTCGACCGGCTCAGCGACGCCGCCCGGCTGATGGGCGCCGTCAACTGCATCGTTCGCGAAGAGCGCCAACTGATCGGCGAGAACACCGACGGCAAAGGCTTCATGCAATCGCTCGGCGGCGTGATCGACCCGGCGGGCAAGCGCGTGGTGCTGTTGGGCGCCGGCGGCGCCGCCCGGGCGATCGGCGTCGAGCTGGCTTTGGCTGGCGCGGCCGCCATCACCGTCGTCAATCGCTCGGCCGAGCGAGGCCAGCAATTGGTCGCTCTGCTCAACGAGCACACCCAAACGCCCGCCAGCTACGCGGCGTGGGAAGGCGAGTTTCCGCTGCCGGCCGATTGCGAATTGGCGGTCAACGCCACGAGTATCGGGCTGAACGATCCCGAAGCCCGCGTACCGATCGATTTCAGCGCCGCGGCGCAGGACCTGGTCGCGGCCGACGTGATCGCCAGCCCGCCCGACACGCGGTTTCTGGCCGAGGCCAAAGCCCGCGGCGCCAAGACGCTCGACGGGCTGGGAATGATCGTCAACCAAGGCGCCATCGCCTTCCGGCTTTGGACCGGCATCGCCCCGGACGTGACCGTGATGCGGGAGGCGGTCGAGGAATTCTTGAGCTTATAGGGAAATGCAATATTTGACTGAAAATGCGCCGGAGGCGCCGACTGGCGAGCCGGAGGCGCCGACTGGCGAGCCGGAGGCGTCAGCCTCCGGGTTGTTCGGCCGCGGCGTTCCGCCACACGACCCGGAGGCTGACGCCTCCGGCTCGCCCAACTGTCACAGCCAAGGCCTCTCAGAGCAAATCGGAAAACCATCATGACGCCGCCTCGCGTGTTTGCCGCCGCTTCGATCGTCTGGGCATGCTCTGTTGCGGCATCGACCGGCGCCGCCGAACGAGCAGCGGCGAATATCTCGCTGTTCGATCGTAACAGCCTGGCCGGCTGGCAATACGGCGCCCAGGCGCCGCAAGGCTGGACGATGGCCGAAGGCGTGTTGAGCGGCGAGGAAGGCGCCGCGCCGCTGCTCTCTGCCTGGACCTGGGGCGATTTCGAATTGCGGTTTCGCTTTTCGACGCCGGCTGGCGGCCGCTCGACATTGCTGCTGCCCGAGGCGCCCGCCGGCAAGGCAGGGCTCTCGATCGCGCTGGCCGAAGGCGAAGGCGCCGGCGAACTGCGCCAAAGCGATCGCTCGCTGGCGCCCGGCGGCAAGCTCGAACCGGCCAAGGACGGCTGGCACGATGCGCGGGTGCGACACGCGGGCGAAAGCTTTTCGCTGGAGATCGACGGAAAGCGGATGTTCGACGTTCAATTGCCCCCGGCGACTCGCTACGGGCTCGGGCTGGCAATCGAGAAGGGCCGCGTTTCGCTCGCCGAGATGCGGCTGCGAGAACCGGCCGGCGAGCCGATTTATAACGGCAAGGACCTTTCCGGCTGGTGGACGCCCGGCAAGTTCGACGGCTGGGCCGCCGAAGGCGACGCGATCGTCTGCCTGAACAAGGACGGCAATTATCTCCGCACCGAAAAAGAGTACGGCAACTTCACGCTGTCGCTGGCCTACAAGATGGCCCAGGGGGGCAATTCCGGCGTCGGCATTCGCACGGCGCGGGCCGGCTGGCCTTCGGGCGACGGCATGGAATTGCAATTGCTCGACGAACGGCCCGGCACGCCGCTCTCGCGGCATTCGACGATGGCCTTGTACGGCAACCTCGAGCCGATCGCCAAGGCCGACCGCTCGCAGGAGTGGAACCCCTTGGCGATCAAAGCCGAAGGCTACATGATTTCGGCCTGGGTCAACGGCGTGCTCGTGCAGCAGGCCGATATGTCGCGTTTGCCCGAACTGCGCCGCCGCAACTTGAAAGGCTGGATCGGCCTGCAAGATCACAACGCACGAATCGAATTTCGCGACCTGCGCCTGCTGGAAGCGCCAGACGGGCCGGGCCTGGAATCGTGGTACGCGCCGCGTACGGCCCCCGCCTCGCAGCAAACGCTCGAACGCCTGATGAACCCTGAAACGCTGGCCCTCGAAGACCACATTCGCTCGGGCCTGGCGCGTACGCTCGTCGAGCAGCCGGGCGAGCACGTGTTGGCGGAACTCGCGGGGCCGGGCGCCGTGGTCGAAATCTCGCGGACCAACGACGCCGGACGCATCGCCTTTTATTTCGACGGCGAGGAAGAGCCGCGAATCGCATGCGCCGTCGGCGAATTGCCGCGGCACGCGCCGCTGGTCGGCCAGGACGCTCAACCGCTGCTGACGTTTCTGCCCTTTCGAAAGAGCCTCAAGGTGGTGCTCGCAGCGAAAGGCCCGGCCGAGTACCGCCTCGATTACGTGACCTTTCCGCACGACGTTCCGCTGGCCAAGTACGCCGGCGGCGAAAGCGGCGTGGAACGCGGGTTGCTGCCGGCCTTGTCGTATCGCAACGAACAGCTCGGCTGGGGCACGCATCGCGAGGCCGACCCGCTGCCGCGGCAGGCGGCCAGCCCCAAAACGATCAAGCCCGGCGAGCGGCAAACGCTGATCGAATTGAAAGACGCCGGCGTGGTGCAATGGACGAAGCTGCAAGCGAACCCCGCACTGTTGGCCAACGACGACTTATGGCTGGAAGTGAAGGTCGACGGGCAAGCGGCGCCGGCGATTTTCGCCCCCGCACGCTATCTCTACCCTGGGCTGGCCGGCGACGGCAAGAATTATCCGAACTACGTCATGCTCGACCGCGGCGGGCTGACGAACATGCTGGCCATGCCGTATCGCAAGGGGTTGACGTTCGCGGCGGTCAATCGCGGCCAGCAGGCGATCTCGGGCGTGGGCGCCGCGGTGTCGTACGAGCCGATCGTCGATCCCGACGACGCGCGGCTGACGGCCCGCCTGCGCGGCATTTTTCGCCCGGCAGGCGCCAGCGATGCGCGCGAGCTGATTTCGCTTTCAGGACGCGGGCGCTGGATCGGTCTGGTCGCCAAGGTCGCGCCTGAGAGCATGGGCGGCTTCGAATCGCTCATGGTCGACGGCAAGCCTCGCGACGGTTGGTCGGGCATGTCGTGGAACAGCTTCTTGGGCGTCGCCGATAACGCCAGCGAAATGCGCCGCAGCCTCAGCGGGCGCCGCAACGGCCTGGCTTGGCGATATTTGCTTTTGGCGCCCGTCGATTTCCAACAGTCGCTCGTGCTCAGCGGCGACAGACCGGCGGCCGATCGATTGGCGTTATTTTACTTGGAAGCCAAATGAGGAATTCGGGTCCGCCGCCGCGTGAAAACAGGAAAGGTTGAATCTCCATGCGAATCGCCGTCGGCGGAGTCCTGCACGAAACGAGCACTTTCATCGATACCCCCACGACGCTCGCCGATTTCGAGCAGGGTTTTGGCATTTACCGGGGCGATGAGATCATAGCCCGCTTTCGTGGCGCCAATATGTGCATCGGCGGCTTTTTGGACGGCGCCGAAAAGCACGGTTTCGAGGCGATTCCACTGCTCTGGGCGTTTGCCTACCCCAGCGGCTTGATCGAGCGAAAAGCGTACGACGCGCTCCAACAGGAATTCTTGCAGAGGTTGCGCGATTGCGAAGCCCAAGGCGGACCGGTCGACGGCGTGCTGTTGGATTTGCACGGGGCGATGGTCGTCGAAGGCATCGAAGACGGCGACGGCGATTTCATCGATTCGGTTCGCAAGGCGATCGGCCCGACGAGGCCGATCGTCGTCGCCCAGGACTTGCACGGCAACCACACGGCGCTGCGCGTGGCGGCGGCCGATGCGATCGTCGGCTACGACACATATCCCCACGTCGACATGGGCGAGCGCGGTCGCGAGGCGGCCGAGATCATCGTCCGCACGCTGCGCGGCGAAATTCGCCCGAAGATGGCCCTGCGGCAATTGCCGATGTTCTGGGGCACGCGCTGCCAGGTGACGGCCCATCCGCCGATGGACGAAGTCCTGCGACGCGTGTACGAACTCGAAAATCGGCCCGGCATGCTCTCGGTCACCATCGCCACCGGCTTCCCTTGGGCTGACGTGCCCGACGTCGGCGTCTCGGTGATCGCCGTGGCCGACGGCGACGAGGCGCTGGCCAAGCGGTCGGCCGACGAACTGGGCGATTGGGTCTGGCAGCACCGAGAGCGCTGGCAGCATCCGCTCGTCTCGGTGCGCGACGCTTTGGCGGCCGGCGAGCAGGCGGGCAAATACCCGATCATCCTGGCCGACCATACCGACAACACGGGCGGCGGCGCGCCGGGCGATTCGACCGAAGTGCTGCGAACGTTCTTGGAGCTTGGCCTCGATGACGCGTTGATCCTATACATGGTCGATACCGAATCGATCGCCCAGGCGCACGAGGCCGGCGTCGGCGCCCGTATCCGCTTGCGGTTGGGCGGCAAGTCCGATCCGCGGCAAGGTCCGCCGGTCGATTGCGAGGCCGAAGTCGTTGCGCTGTCCGACGGCAAGTTCGCCTACGACGGGCCGATGTACGCGGGATTGACCGGCAACATGGGCCAGAGCGCCTGGCTGCGAGTCGTAGTTCCCGGGCGAGGGCGCCCGGACCTCCACGGCGCCGGGCGGGGGCGCCCGGACCTCCAGGGCGTGTCGGTGGTGGCCGTCACGAAGCGCGAGCAGCCGCTCGATCCGGCGCTGGCCCGCTCGCTGGGCATCGATTGTGCGAAGATGCGATATATCGGCGTGAAGTCGGCGGCCCATTTTCGCTCGGGCTTCGAGAAGCTGGCCGGCTCGATCTATAATGTCGATGCGGCCGGTATTTTGTTGCACGATTTGACGAAGCTCGATTATCGTCGCCGGCGCCGCCCGCTCTATCCGTTGGAACCATGACCGACTTGCCTGCCGATCTCGCGGCCCGCTTCGCTCGGCGCGAGCGTCGTGCGCTGGCCGAAATCATTTCGCTCGTCGAAGCGGGCCGGGCGCCGGCGCCCTCGGCCGCCAACCTTTCATCCATGATTCCTCAGCCTTCGGCGTTGCCTCGCATCGTGGCGTTCACCGGCAGCGGCGGAGCGGGCAAGAGTACGCTCGTGGCGGCGTCGATCGCCCATCTGCGCTCGCAAGACCGCACCGTCGCCGTGCTGGCCTGCGATCCAAACAGCCCGCTCACGGGCGGGGCCTTGTTGGGCGACCGGGTGCGCGTGCGATTCGACCCGGCCGACGAAGGGGTATTCTTTCGCAGCATGTCGACCCGCGGCGCCCAGGGCGGGATTTCGGCGGCCGTTGGACCGGCGATCGAGTGGCTCAAGGCCTTCGGCTTCGACGTGATCCTGGTCGAAACCGTCGGCGTGGGCCAGGACCAGCTCGGCGTGCGGCCGCTGGTCGACGTGCTGGTGCTGTTGGTCACGCCCAACAGCGGCGACGAAGTGCAGTGGGAAAAAGCGGGCCTGGTCGAAGTGGCCGACCTGATCGTCGTCAACAAGGCCGATCTGCCCGGCGCCGACCGCGTCCGGCAGCAGTTGCTCTCGGCGCTGTCGCTCGGCCCGACCCGTCCGGCGCCGATCTTGCCGACCATCGCCGCAACCGGCCAAGGCGTGGTAGAACTTTGGCAGGCGATCGACGGACTCAAACGCGCGTGATGCGGATGTCTCAATGTTTGCGCACCGGGGGTGGCTGGCGGCAGAGCGCAGCGATGCCCCAGCGAACTGGGGCTTCGCACTGCCGCCAGCCACCCGGCGCCGATCAATCAAAAACCTATCAAACACGAATTACGGAGATCACCCGTGCCGACTCCCAGCCTAACTGAAACCATGCTCAAGCCTGGCACGTTCGCCGGCCGCACGATCGTCATCACGGGCGGCGGCACGGGGCTGGGCCGCTCGATGGGCCGCATGCTGCTCTCGCTGGGGGCGAACCTGGTGATTTGCGGACGCCGGCAGGAAGTGCTCGAACAGACGGCCCGCGAACTGGCCGAGGAAACGGGCGGGCAGGTGCTGCCGCAGCCGTGCGACGTGCGCGACACCAATCAAGTCGACGCGCTGGCCGCCGCGGCCAAGGAGCGCTTCGGCGCCGTGCACGGCCTGGTGAACAATGCCGCCGGCAACTTCATCTGCCCGACCGAACGGCTCAGCTACAACGCCTTTCGAACCGTGGTCGACATCGTGCTCGGCGGCACGACGCACTGCACGCTGGCCTTTGGCAAGCAGTGGATCGCCGACGGCTCGCCCGGCGTGATTTTGAACATCGTGGCGACCTACGCTTCGACCGGCTCGGGCTACGTCGCGCCGTCGGCCGTGGCCAAGGCGGGCGTCCTGGCGCTCACGCGCTCGCTGGCTTCCGAATGGGGCAAGTATGGCATCCGCAACAACGCGATCGCACCGGGCCCCTTTCCGACCGCAGGCGCCTGGACGCGGCTGATGCCCGAGGCGCTCCAAAAAATCGCCGATCCGGCCGCTCGCATTCCCGCCGGCCGCGTCGGCGAGCACCAGGAGCTGGCTAACCTGGCTGCTTATCTGCTTTCCGATTACAGCGCCTACATGACCGGCGCCTGCGTGACGCTCGACGGCGGCGAATCGGTTCGCGGCGCCGGCGAATTCAACTATCTCGAAGCGGTCACTTCCGAGCAGTGGGATCAACTGCAAGCCGTGATGAAGCCCAAGAAACGGTAGGGTGGGGCGCAGCCCCACGCGTTATTCGGTCCGCATTGCGCGTGGGGCTGCGCCCCACCCTACGTGCCCTTCCCAAGCGCATCTTCATAAAGCTGCAAGTGCAGCTTGTCGCAGACCTCCAGGCTGTAGCGATCGCGAATCATGCGGCTCGCCGCCTGACCGAGCTGGGCGAAATCTTGCGGGGCGTCGAGCACGGCGAGCGCCTGTTCGACGAAGCCGTCGATGTCGAAGAAATCGGCCAACAGGCCGTTTTCACCATGCTCGATCATCTCTTGCACCGGCGGCGTGCCGGAAGCCAACACGGTACAGCCGCAGGCCAAGGCGTTCATCAGCGACCAGGAGAGTACGAACGGCACGGTCCAATAAAGGTGCAGATCGCTGATCGAAAACAGCTCGGCCAGCTTTTCGGGCGGAAGCATGCCGACGAACGCGAACCGCGACAAGTCGTAGTGGTCTTGGGCCAGCACCCAATCTTCGAACGATTCGCCGCCGATGATCTTCTGATCGCCGCCGTAAAAAATCCGGTCCTGACCGGCGACCACGAACAGCACGTCGCGGCGCCGCTCGCCGATCCGCTTGGCCGTTTGCATGAACTTGTCGAAGCCGCGGATCGACTCGAAGCCGCGGGCCGCATAGGTCACGATGTTCATGTCATCGGGCACGGGCATGCCGCTGACCACGCGCGGCGAGCTCTGCTGACGTCGCCAAATGTCGGTGTCGACCCCGTCGAACACCGCGCGCACCTTGTCGTGGTAACGGCTCGGCAGCCGGTCGCGTTGCCAGCGCGTCGGGCTGTAGCCCAGGTCGCAATTCTCCAGGTCGCACAGCAACATCGCGTTGCGCGTATAGGCCCGCAACCGGTCGATTTCGAGGCTGGGGAAATCGGGTCGAAAATCCATGTCGGAGTTTCTCGCCCGGTAGAAATACTCGAAGTAGTTCACGATTGGGCAATCGTACAGCTCGCGCAAGAAAATCGACGAGCCGAAGCCCGAGTGGGCGACGACCAGGTCGGGGCGGATGTCGAGCCGAGCGCGCAGCGCCTCGTAAACGCCCGCCGCGTTCCAGACGGCGTTTTCGAACGTGCGGCTGCAATAGTGCGTCTGCTCGGTGGCCCCGCTGCGCAGCGGATATTGAACGAGTTCGATGCCGTCGACGTTGCCCGGCGGCGCCTTCGAGACGAACGTCGCCCGAAAGCCGCGCCGCTCGACGAGGTACTTGGCGATGTGGCCGAACTGGGCCGGAAACGTTTGATGGACGAACAGGATGTGCATTTTAGAGCCGTAGGTTATGCTTTAGCCTTATCGCGGCAATGCCGCAAGCGAAAGTAGTAGGCACACTCCGTGTGCCGTAACCGGCGCCATAGTTGGCGCCATTCGAGCGCCGGCGACGGCACACGGAGTGTGCCTGCTACTTTGTCGCAAGCCTGACCTACTGGAGCCGCGGCTCGATCCACTCGCTGTGTGCCCAGCCGTTATCGCCCGGGCAATCGACGAACAATTCCAGCTTGTCGACGCCTGCGACGTCCAGGTCGAACGCTTCCGAGGCGCCCGATTCTTTCAGCGGCGACGATTTCCACAGCTCGCGGCCGTCGCCGACGACTCGAAACGTCAAGGCGGTCGCCGTGCGGTTTCCGGCCGAATCGTTGATCGCCGCCGCCCCGCGAAAGCGGCGATAGCGCTTGCCAAGGTGAAAGGCCGCATGGGCCGAGTCGTTGGAAACCGCGTGCGTGAACAGGCCGTTCGGGGACCGCTCGCCTCGAACGACGACCGGTTGTTCTCGAAGAAGATGCGCATCGAATTGTTTCAGTTCCGATTCCGGCATGAAGAACAAATAATCGCGTTCGGGCAATCCGGGCAAGGCTTCGTCGAGCCGGGCCTGAACTTGCGTCTTGCGGAACTCGTGCAGCTTCGACAAGGCCCGCCGATACCACCACAGCGAGCGGGCCAGCAGCCGGTTGCGGATCTCGCCATCGGCCTGGCCGGCCAAATCCCACCAGGCCTCGGCCACGGCCAGTTGTTCCGGCGTGTCGTACATCTCTTGCCGGTCGATTTGCGCAAGCCGCCGCAGCGTTCGATCATCGCCGCGGGCCAGCCAGAGCAAGCCTCGCCGCCAATCGCCGTCGACCAGCGCCAGCGACAGCCCCAGTCGGCGACAGGCGGCGCCGTACTCGGGGTCGAGACACGCCAGGTCGATTTCGACCCAGCCGGGCTGCTGCGGCAGCGGCAGAATCCAATAGCCGACGTTTTCCACTGCCGAGCTGACGATGCCGTCGGTCACGCGGCTCTCGCATCGGCGTAGATCGTAACAGCCGCTGCCCAGCATTGGACAATCCCGGGCCAGGTTTTTGCCCGCTTGGAGAATTTGGACCTCGGCCAGCCCGCCATGCTGGCCTTCGCGCGGCGTGACGTCGATCCGCAGGCGGTCGAAAACCATCTGCGGCAATGGGAGTTCGACCGAAGAATCGTCTCCCGGCGCCCACGGCAGCTCGACGCGCTCTTGCCGCCATGCGATCCGCTCGCCGCTGTAAAGCATCGCGTCGCACCACCCGGTCCCGGAATTGTTATGCGGCCCGTTGTGCTGGTTCCAGATCACGAGCTTGTCGGCAGTGACGCCGGCCAGCTTGGCGGGCCGCGGCAACGAGAGATCGACTTCAATCCAGCCTGCCGAATTGCCGGGCAGCAGCCAATAGCCGGACTCCACCTCCTCGGACGTTGTTAAGCCGTCGACGGCGCGCTCGGCGGCCAAGCGGTCTTTGAAAATGCCGCTGGCCACGGCTGGCTGGCGGTATGCCAAGTTGCGGCCGTCGGCCGACAAGACTTCGATTTCCGACAACCCGCCGCCGTTTTGCTCCCATTTCGTGATCTCGACGCGGACGCGCTCGAATCGCTCGGACGGCAAGGCCACCGTCAGGCTGCGGTCTTCGCCGGGCGCCCAAGGCATCGCCAGTTTTTCTTGACTCCACACTTCGCGCCCGCCGGCCAGCAGACGCACGTTGCACTCTAGCGTGCCGCGGTCGCGGTGATAACCGTTGTGCTGGTTCCAGATCACCAACTTGGCCGCCGTCACGCCCAGCGGGCTCGGCCGCTCGACGGACTTGAAGATCGAGGCCGCGGCCGGTTTCGCCGGGGGCTTGGCGTCGACCGGCTCGGGCTTGCGTTCGTCGGGTTGGTTCTTGGCTTGACGGTCGTCGCGCTCGGCGGTCTTCGCGCCAGCGGCGGTCGCGTTCGACGTTGGTTCGCCGCCGGCCGCGACGTTCGGGGATTGTCCGTCGACAGCCGCCGCGTTCGGCGCTCGGTCGCCGCCGCCCAGCGACATCGCGATCGTGGCCAGCAGCGCGCCCGCGGCCAGGCCGGCCGCGGCAGGCGCCAGCCAGCCGGGCAGTGTGTTCGCCGGCTTGCGCGGCGCGGCGTTGCGAAGCGTCGTGGGCCGCGGAAAGGTAGGCGCCGCCGCGGGCGCGACGGGCTGCGGCGACAAGGGCGCAACGGGCTGCGGCGCGGGCCGCGGTTCGACCGGCGCCGCGGGAGCTGGTCGCGAGGCGGCTGCTTGCTTCGTTTTCAGTCCGGCGTCGTATTGCGATTTCTTCGCCGCATTGAGCAGACACACCCGCGCGGCAGCCAACTCGTTGAGCAACTGCTGGGTAACGGCGACGTGTGGTCCGTTCTGGTGCGTCCGCACGTAGGCCATCTGCCGATCGGCGGCGTTGCTGATCGCTTCCGGATCCTGCTCGAATAAGCTCAACCCCAACAGCGCGTAGTGGTTCGGCGGGCGCTCGCCGCTCGGAACGCCCAGCCATTGGCGATAGGGATCGAAGGCTTCGCTCATCTCGGCCCCGGAACGTGCTCGGTCGCGGTCGTAGGTTATGCTTCAGCATATCCGCGCTCGCCGCGACCGTCATGCTAAAGCATAACCTACATGCTCCATGTTCACGGCTTTTGGATCGTGCCGTCCTGGCGGCGCAGTTCGCCCCAGTCCATGTCGAAGCTCGGATCGTCGCGAATCGGGAACTTGGCGGCCAGCTTTTCGTCGAGATCGATGCCCAAGCCCGGCCGGTCGTTGATCCAGTAATAGCCGTCCTTCAACTCGGGGCAGCCAGGGAACACGTCCTGCTCGGCCTGAGTAAAAGCCCGGGCTTC
>Ga0307373_10001493_pt1 | contig 43898 bp, 41 predicted proteins | sample OX2MG_FD_202534 | JGI IMG/M metagenome (GOLD analysis project Ga0307373, IMG submission 202534) | Soil microbial communities from Risofladan, Vaasa, Finland - OX-2 | ecosystem: Environmental > Terrestrial > Soil > Coastal area > Acid sulfate soil | place: Finland: Risofladan, Vaasa | collected...
CGATTCGACGTGCTGCGCGGGGAGCATCCCATTCCCGGCCGCGCGTCCGAGCATAGCGCGCACGCCGCGCTCGATTTGGTGGGCGGGCTGCGCGAAGACGATCTCCTGATCGTCGCGCTGAGCGGCGGCGCCTCCGCGATGCTTTCGGCGCCGGCTCCGGGTCTGCTCCTCGAGGACAAGATCGCAATCACCGAGGCGATACTCCGCTCCGGCGCGCCGATTCGCGAATTTAATCTGGTCCGCAAGCATCTGTCGGCGGTAAAGGGCGGACGGCTCGCCGCCGCGGCGAATCCCGCGCGCGTCTTCGGCCTGATTCTCTCCGACGTGCCCGGCAACGATATCGCGACAATCGGATCGGGCCTGACCGCGCCTGATCCGGCCACGTTTGCCGACGCCGTGTCGGTGCTGAAACGCCGCGGCCTGTGGGGACGCGCGCCCGAGCGCGTACGAGCGCACCTGGAGCGCGGAGCCTCCGGCGAAATCGCCGAGACGCCAAAGCCAGGCGACCCGCTCTTCGCCCGCGTGACCAACGCGATTATCGGCGATAACGCGACCGCGCTGGACGCGGCCGCAAGCGCCGCCGCCGCGGCCGGCTACACGGTCGCGCGCTTTCCCGAGCTGCGCGCAGAGGCCGATGCCCTCGGACGCGCGCTCGCAAATCGAATTGCCGCGATGCCCGCCGGGCGAATCTGCGCGATCGCAGGCGGGGAACCTGTCGTCACCGTGCGCGGCGGTGGCAAGGGCGGGCGCGCGCAGCATTGCGCGCTCGCGATGGCGGCGGAGCTGGCGCAAGTTGCGCCAGAGCGCAAAATTATCGCGCTGTTCGCGGGCAGCGACGGAATCGACGGCCCTACTGACGCGGCCGGCGGCTTCGCTTCTCCCGCAACCGTGGCGCGCGCCGATGCACGCGGGATGAGCGCCGCTACAGCACTGGCGCGCAATGACGCGTACAATCTTCTGGACGGCGCCGGCGATTTGTTTCGCACCGGACCGACCGGCACCAACGTGGGCGATATTTTTCTCGCAATCATCGATTACTAGGAAGTAACGGAGTCTGATGGTTTCCCGTAGCATCGAACCTGGAAGTACCCGCACCAAATCAAAAACCCGCTCGCTGCCGCGCAGCAGGAAAAACGGACTCCGCGCGATCCGCACCGGCGCGGTTCCCGCCGTCACGCTGATACCTGGCGACGGTGTCGGCCCCGAAGTAATTTCCGCCGCGGTCGAGGTGATCAAGGCCGCCGGGGTGAAGATCGATTGGGACCGGCAGGCCGGCGGCGCCGCCGCGCTCAAGCGCTTTGGCAATCCGGTTCCCGACGAGTTGCTCGAGTCGCTAAGGCGAACCGGAGTCGCGCTCAAAGGTCCGCTCGAAACGCGCGTCGGCGTGGGCTACCGCTCGATCAACGTTTTCCTGCGCAAGACCTTCGACCTGTATGCCAACCTGCGTCCGACGCACAGCTTCAAGGGTGTGCATACGCCGTTTCGCAACGTCGATCTGATCGTGGTGCGCGAGAACACCGAGGATCTGTATTCCGGAATCGAGCATGAAGTCGCGCCCGGCGTCGTCGAGAGTATCAAGGTGATCACGGCGCGAGCCTCGAAGCGGATCGCGCGCTTCGCCTTCGAGTACGCGCGGCAAAATCGGCGCAGGTCCGTCACCGCGATTCACAAGGCCAACATCATGAAGCTCTCCGACGGGCTGTTTCTCAAATGCGCGCGCGCGATCGCGAAAGGTTACCCGGAGATTCGCTACCAGGAACAAATCGTCGATGCCGCCTGTATGCGGCTGGTCACCGATCCGAGTTCGTTCGATATTCTGCTGCTCGAAAATCTTTACGGCGATATCGTCTCCGATCTGTGCGCGGGCCTGGTCGGCGGCCTGGGCCTGGTGCCGGGTGCGAACTATGGCGACAAGGGCGCGATCTTCGAGGCGGTTCACGGCACCGCGCCGGATATCGCGGGTAAAGATCTGGCCAACCCGATCGCAGCGATTCTGTCGGGCGCGATGATGCTCGATTATCTGGGCCGCGGCGCCGCCGCCGCCAGGATTCGCGCCGCAACGGGCGCGGTCCTGCGATCAGGCCGCGTGCTGACCCGCGACCTGGGCGGCAAAGCCGGGACCCGCGAAATGACCGACGCGGTAATTCGCGCGATGCATCGGCAGCGCGGATGAAAACCCTTTCGCCGCTGATTGCGCTCGGCTATTAAGAGTCCATATGGGAAAGCCGCTTACCGCCGAAGACCTGGATAACCGCGTTCCTCCGGGGCAAACCCTGACCGACAAATTCCCGGTGCTGTCGTATGGCCCAACGCCGCGTTTCAATCCCGCCAAGTGGGACTTTCGCGTGCTCGGGCTGGTCGAGCGGGAGGTGCGCTTTTCATACCAGGAGTTCCGCGCCCTGCCGCAAACCAAACAGGTAAGCGACTTTCACTGCGTCACCACCTGGTCGCGGCTCGACAATGAATGGCAGGGCGTCAAGGTGCTGGACCTGATGAAGCTCGTCGCGCTCAAGCCCGAGGCGCATTTCGTGGTCGTTCACTGCGAGCAAGGCTACTCGGCCAACCTGCCGCTTGGCGAATTTCTTGACGACGACGTGATTCTGGCGCATCGCCATGACGGCCACGATCTTGCGCCCGACCACGGCTTTCCGCTGCGGCTGGTCGTGCCGAAGCTCTATGCGTGGAAGAGCGCCAAGTGGGTGCGCGCGATCGAATTCTGCGAGTTCGACAAGCGCGGATTCTGGGAAGTGCGCGGCTACCACAATCACGCCGACCCGTGGCGCGAGGAACGCTACTCATTCCAGGAAGAGCCAGAAGACTGAACGTCCGCCGCCGCTGGCGACACCAATAGCCACGACTTGCGATGACGCCGGGCGAAAATCCTCTTGACCGCGCGCGCTCGATCGCGCGCCTGCGTGCGCAGGAATTCGATCTTGCGGTTATCGGCGGAGGAATCAACGGCGCCGCCGTCGCGCGCGACGCCGCGATGCGCGGGCTCAGCGTCGCTCTGGTCGATCGCGGCGATTTCGCCGGCGGCACCTCGTCGCGATCCTCGAAGCTGATTCACGGCGGCTTCCGCTATCTTCCCCAGGGCCAGTTGAAGCTCGTTTACGAAGCGCTGCGCGAGCGCGAACGGCTGCGCCGGCGCACCGCGCCGCATCTGGTCAAGCCGATCAGATTTCTGTTTCCGATCTATCGCGGCCGCGGCTTTGGACGCTTCACGATGTCGATGGGGTTGTGGCTCTACGATCTGTTGGCGCGGATGCCGCGCACCCAGTGGCATCGCAACCTCAGCGCCGCCAGCGTCCGTGAATTCGAGCCCGCGCTGGCGCGCGCCGATCTGACCGGAGGCTCGCTTTACTACGACGCGTGGGCCGACGACGCGCGAATCACCTTCGAAAATATCCTCGACGGCGCGCTTCATGGCGCCGCAGTCGCCAACTACGCCGGCGTCCTGGGCTTCACGCGCAACGCGGCCGGCCGCCTTGCCGCGATGACCGTAAACGACCTCGCGAGCGGCGCGGCGTTCGAGTTGCACGCGCGGATTTTTGTCAACGCCGCCGGCCCGTGGGTCGATCATCTGCGCCGCCTCGACGATCCCGCGGCGCGCAACTGCGTGCGCCTGACCAAGGGCGTGCATCTGATCTTCCCGCGCACGACGCTGCCGGTCCATGACTCGCTCGTGCTCGCTGACGAGAGCGGGCGGATCGTTTTCGTGATGCCGCATGACAGCTACGTGCTGGTCGGCACCACCGACACCGATTACGACGGCGACCCGGCTGCCGTCGCGGCCGATAAAACCGACCTCGCCTACCTGCTCGGAGTGCTGGGCGAGAGCCTGCCCGGAATCAAGCTCAGCGCGGAAGATGTGGCCTCGAGCTTCGCCGGACTGCGCGCGCTGGTCGAAAACGGCGCCGACGCGAAAGCGCCGTCGTCGGTGCCGCGCGAGGAGGTGATCCTCGAGAGCGCATCCGGGATGCTGACGGTCGCGGGCGGAAAGCTGACGACGCATCGCGAAATAGCCGAGAAGCTCGTCACCCGGGTGATGAAGGATCTCGGCCGCGCCGCCGGTGTCTGTCCAACTCGCGATACTCCGTTACCGGGCGCGCGCGCCGACGGCGCCGTTCGCGCCGACGCTGAAGCGCTCGCGACGATTGGGCGCGTCGCGCGCGAGATTCTACTCGCACGCTATGGCACGCGCGCCGGAATTCCCGCGCAGATCGCCGCGACTCGCGCCGATTTGGCCGCGCCGCTGGCATCAGGATGCCCGGTGATCGGCGCCGAAGTGATCCACGCGGTGCGCAACGAGATGGTCTCGCACCTGGCCGATTTCATGGTTCGCCGCACCGCGATGTCGTGGCGCTACCCGATCGAAGCTGAAGCCGCCGCGCCCGCCGTTGCGCGATTGATGGCGGCGGAACTCGGATGGGACCCCGCGCGCCAGGAGCAGGAGCTGGCGGCCTTTCGCGCCGACATGGCGCGCCGCCGCTCGCCCGTCTAAGAGATCGCACAACTTCAGCGCCAAAAACTGGGCGGACTGCTCCGTCCGCCCATACTGGGTTAGTCGCGGCGCCCTACTCACCCGTCCAGTTGGGCTTGCGCTTCTGCGAAAACGCGAGCGGTCCTTCGACCGCATCTTTCGACTTGAACAGCTTGGCCTGCAAGTCGTAATGCTTCGCCAGTGCGTCGTCGATCGGACGCCCGAGCCCGGTCATCGCGGCCTCTTTGGTGGCCTGCACCGAGAGCGGCGAACATTCCATGATCTCGGCGGCCCATTTCTCGGCGGTCGGGATCAGATCCTTCAGCGGTACAACTTCGTTGACGATTCCCCACTTGTGCGCTTCCTGCGCCGTGATATGCCGCCCGGTCAGCATCATCCCCATCGCGATTTTCAGCGGAATATGGCGCGGCAGCCGATGCACTCCTCCGGCGGCCGCCATCAGCCCGACGCGCGGCTCGGGAAGGCCGAAGCGCGCGTGCTCGGCCGCGATGATGATGTCGCATCCGAGCGCGATCTCGAATCCGCCGCCAAGCGCAAAGCCGTTGACCGCCGCGATGATCGGTTTGTAGATATCGTAGCGCGCGGTGATTCCCGCAAATCCGCCCTTGCCGCGGATCGCCATCTCGCCGCGATGCTCGGCGGTCCAGCGCAGATCGTTGCCCGCCGAAAACGCCTTGTCTCCCGCTCCGGTCACGATCGCGACCCACATCGCCTTGTCGGCGACGAAATCGTCCCAGACCTGGTCCATCTCGGCGTGGCAGGCCGGATGCAGCGCGTTCATCCGCTCGGGGCGGTTGAACATGATGTGCGCGATATGGCCGCGCTTTTCATATTTTACGAATTCCAGTTTCATATCTCCCTCATGATGCCTGCGTGTGCTCGCGTACCATCTATCTATTGTTCATCGAGCAGTTCAAAGAATGCGTCGATACTTTGCATCAACTGGCGGCGGATCTGCTCGCGGGTGCCCTCGATATAATGCATCGTGACGCGACCCGCGGTGCCGTCCTCGAGCGTTACCTTGGCGTCCTCGACTGCGGCGACATGCGCCTCGTCAAAAATTCGCATCCCGTAAACCAGCGCGCCGCGGCGCGACGCGCCTTTGACCAGCCGAAGCTTCTGGGCCATCCGGGCCTCCCCTGCGTGGCTAACTCCACGCAGGTTCTATAGCATAAGCGGCTACTCAGTGCGGCAGGAAGAAAAGGCCGATCAGGGCGCGCCAGTCAAAAGCCGCCGCAAACGGATCGCGTTGACAAAACCGTATCTGGGTAAACACAATTTGGCGATGGCGAAAATGTTTCGATTTGTTCCGCTCTTAATCTTGACCGCTCTCAGCGCCGCGATCGCGTGCGGATGCGGCCTGTTCTATCAGGCCGGCACGCGAGTCCAAGCCTCGCACATGAGCGAAAATCTGAAGGTCGGCGAGTCGATGGTGGAAATCCATCAGAAATACGGCGAGCCGGATATCCATCAGTTCCTGCCGGGCGACGCCGAGATCTGGAGCTATCCCTACAAGCCAAATTCCAACGACCTGACCGCCGAGCTGCTGTACACCTCGACCAAGGAAGGCGACCAGGGAACTTTCGTGGATTTGAAGTTTCGCGGGGGTAAACTCGTCTCATGGGCCGAGGCGCAGCATACAATGCCGGCCAAGGAACGTGGCGGGTTCTCAGCCGGGATGGGTGCGCCGAAGATCGCGGCGCCCGGCGGTAATCACTACTAATCACGCAAGGATTGGATGAAGTCGGCACGTGGCATGCTTGCAAACCCCTGGACCTATCGTGTCTAATTGTGTCCAGACGGTATTTCAGGCGTCGCGGCAGGCGATTGCATCAGATTCAACCATGATTCAAACCTATCCCGCGTCGCCGGAGCGCCCGCAACCCAACCATGGCCACTGCGCGTAAGAGCTTCGAGGCGATCCTGCTTGATCGCTCATGGGTTTCGCCCCAGGACCTCGACAAGGCCCGTCAGCGCCGCAAGCCCGGTCAGGAACTCTCCGAGGTGCTGGTCGAGATGGGTGCGCTCGAGCCGCAGCGGCTTGCCCGCGCGCTCGCGCAGGAATACCGGCTGCCCTTCCAAGCGTATATCGACGAACATTCGCTCGACAGCACGCTGGTCAGCAAAGTCCCGATAAATTACGCCAAAAAGAACCGGCTTCTACCGATCGCCAGCGACGAGGCCGGAGTTACCGTCGCGATCGTCGATCCGGCAAACTACGAGCCACTCGACGATCTTCGCCTGTTGTTCGGCGCCACGATCAATCCGGTCGTCGCCCCCGCCGAGATAATCAACGAGGCGATCAATCGCGCCTACGACAACGCCAGCAACACTACCGCCGAAGAGTTGATGATCGACCTCGAGGAAGAGCGACTCGACGTTGTTGCGAGCGAACTGGCGCAGGAACCGCGCGACCTGCTCGAGACCGACGACTCGGCGCCAATCATCAAGCTGGTCAATGGGGTCCTCTCGCAGGCGGTCAAGGACCGCGCCAGCGATATTCATCTCGAAGTCTTCGAGCGCGAGATGGTCATCAGGTTCCGCGTGGACGGAATGCTGTACGACGTGCTCGAGCCGCCCAAACGCTTTCAGCCCGCAATCACCTCGCGCGTCAAAGTCATGTCGGGCCTCAATATCGCCGAGAAGCGGCTGCCACAGGACGGACGTATTCGGCTCAGAATCGCGGGACGCGATATTGATATCCGCGTCTCGAGTATCCCGACCGCTTTTGGCGAGCGCCTGGTGCTGCGCCTGCTCGACCGCGCGCAGGCGGCGGTCGATATCAATCTCGACCATCTGGGTTTTTCCGGCGACAACCTGCGCAAGATCGACCGCCTGATCCGCCAGAGCCACGGAATCATTCTGGCCACCGGACCGACCGGTTCGGGAAAATCGACTACGCTGTATGCGTGCCTGAGCCGGATCAATTCGCCCGAGAAGAACATCATCACGATCGAAGATCCGATCGAATACCAGCTTCGCGGCGTCGGCCAGATGCAGGTGAATCCGAAGATCGAGTTGACCTTCGCCGGCGGATTGCGTTCGATCCTGCGCCAAGACCCGGACGTGATCATGGTCGGCGAAATCCGCGACGGCGAGACCGCCGAGATCGCGATCCAGGCCGCTCTGACGGGCCATCTGGTGTTCTCGACCCTGCACACCAACGACTCGTTCGGTGCGGTCACGCGCCTGCTGGACTTTGGAATCGAGCCGTTTCTGGTCTCGTCTTCGATCCTGGCCGTGCTGGCGCAGCGCCTGGTGCGCAAGCTGTGCATCGAGTGCCGCGAAGCCTACACTCCGACCGCGGCCGAACTGGCCCGCCTTGGCCTGACACCCGCGGACATCCCGCATCCGGTTTACCGGGCAAAGGGATGCCGCCTGTGCCGCAATACCGGCTACAAGGGCCGGCTCGCGATTCAGGAACTGATGCTGATGGACGACGAGATTCGCGCCCTTGTCATGCAGAACAGCGACGGCGCCACGATGCGCCGCCACTGCACCGGCAAGGGCATGAAGCTTCTGCGCGAGGACGGAACCGACCGTGTGCTCGCCGGCGAAACGTCGATCGAGGAATTGCTCCTGCGCACCCAGGAAGACATCGCCTGAGCGCGATGTTTGGCAGAAACGATGGCGGTTTTTGCTTACCGGGGCCTTTCAGGCGAAGGCCGCAACGTTACCGGAGTTATCGACGCCGATAGTCCGCGCGACGCGCGCGTGAGGCTGCGCGAGCAGGGAATCTTTCCGATCGAGCTCTCGGCCGAGGCCGGCGCCGAGATCAAACCCGAACGCAGCCTGTCGCCATTTTCCAGAAAAGGGATGCCCGCCTCGGAGCTGGGACTGCTCACCCGCCAGCTCGCCGCGCTGCTCGGCGCGGGCGTGCAACTGGTCGATGCGCTTGCGGCGCTCTCCGCTCAATCCTCGCGCGCCAGCGTTAAGCGGATGCTCTCGCAGGTGCGCGAGCGCGTGCGCGAGGGCAGCTCGCTGGCCGACGCGCTGGCGATGCATCCGAAGGTCTTCTCCGAGCTCTATGTCGGAATGGTCCGCGCGGGCGAGCAGGCCGCCGCACTCGAAGCGGTCCTCGAACGGCTGGCCGAATACAGCGAGCGGCAATCCGAGTTCGTTTCGAAGGTCCGCGGCGCGCTGACCTATCCGGTGATCATGATTTGCGTGGGTACCGCGATCATGGGCTTTCTGGTCACTTACGTGGTGCCGCAGGTCGCGACCATCTTCCAGCAGCAGCACGCGGCGCTGCCGTTTGCGACCCAGGTGCTGATTGGATTGTCGTCTGCAATCACCAACTATTGGCTGGAACTGCTGCTCGCGATGGTGGTGATAATCGCGGCGATCGCGTTTGGACTGTCCACGCCGCGCGGGCGCCGACTGTATGATAGCGCGATGCTGCGGGCGCCGTACCTGGGCCCGACGATGATCCGGATCATCTGCGCGCGGTTTGCGCGCACGCTGTCGACCCTGCTCGCCTCGGGCGTGCAACTGCTGCCCGCGATGGACGCGGTCAAGGGCGTGGTCACCAACGGGCTGTTGCGCGACGCGATCGAAAAGAGCCGCGAGGAAATTCGCCAGGGCCACGGCATGGGCCAGACGCTGGCGCAGAGCGGCCTCTTTCCGCCCCTGCTGATCGAGATGATTCGGGTCGGCGAGCGCTCGGGCGAACTCGAGAGCATGCTCGAACGCGTGGCCGACAACTACGAGCGCGAGGTCTCACACTCGCTCAGCCAGATGACCACAATCCTCGAACCGGTAATGACCTTGGGGATGGCGGCTGTTATCGTATTCATGATGCTCGCGGTACTGATGCCGATATTCCAGCTCAACCAGATAATGCAGTAACCGCCACGAGGGGTTTTTAGCGATGCGAACACGACTGCGCAATCAGGATGGCTTCACCCTGATCGAGATTATGGTGGTCATCATGATTATCGGCCTGCTCGCGCTGATGGTAGTGCCGCGGCTGCGCGGCGTGGCCGATCGCGCGAAGACCACCAAGGCTCAGGCCGATATCCAGGAGCTTAAGCAGGCGCTCGACCGCTACTATCTGGACAACGGCTCCTATCCGACCACCGATCAGGGTTTGGCGGCGCTGGTAAGTCCGCCCACCAGCGGGCGCGTGCCCAACAATTACGAACAAGGCGGGTACATCGAAAAGCTGCCGGCCGACCCGTGGGGCAATCCGTACTTCTACCAGAGCGACGGCAACACCTACGCGTTGAAATCATTTGGGCCCGACGGCGTCCAGAGCGCCGACGATATTGACGGCAGTTCGTCCTGAGCCAGTTATGAGGCGCGCGTTTTTTTCGCGCATCACGCCACTATCGTCGCGGCGGCGAATCGCGGACCGGCATTTGAGCGGCGAGCCCGGCTTCACCCTGCTTGAACTCGCGATCGTCCTGTTCATCATGGCGCTGATGTTCACGATCGCGCTGCCTTACATGGGCAGCTATCGCAAGGCGCTACTCAAGAGCGAAGCGCGCCGGCTGGCCGGCCGCGCAACTTATTTGTATGACGCGGCCTCAACCCAGAAAGTCGTGCTGCGCCTGGTTTTCGATCTCGACCATCAGCGCTACGCCGTCATGCGCCTGGACCCCTACGCGATGAACCCGCAATTCGTCGCCGACAATTCGATGGCCGGGCGGATGATCGTGATGCCGTCTTCGGTCGAAATTCGCGACGTCACCGTCGCCGACCTGGGCACCTTCAACCGCGGCATCGTGGCCTGCCAGTTCTATCCAGAGGGTTATGTGGACGCCACGCTGATCCATATGGAAGACCTCTCGGGGCACGTGATGACGCTGCTCATCAATCCGCTCACCGGACAGGTTTCGATTGTCGAGGGCGATCAGACGCTGGCGCAGGTGATGCAACAATGACCCGCGGCACAATCGCGCCTGCCCGCCACAGCGGCGGCTTCACCCTGCTCGAAGTGATGCTCGCGATGGCGGTTTTGGGAGTCGCGCTGATGGCGCTGCTCGCGCTGCAACATCAGAGCCTCCAGACCGTAATTCACAGCCAGGATATTTCGCGGGCCGCGCAACTGGCGCAGGCGGTCATGTCGGTCGCCGAGATGGAGCGCTTCCCGGACCCGGGCGTGACCAAGGGCAATTTCCAGAGTCTGTTTCCAAACGAATATCCGAATTTTTCGTGGGAACAGATCGTCAGTCTGTCCGGAATGTTTCCCGACGTCTGCAAAGTGCAAGTGATCGTGTACTACGGACCCAACCATTCAAAGAGCTTTTCCTTGACCGAGTTCCTGCACAACCCGATTCCGATCGAGCAGATGCAGAACGGCGATACGCAGGACCAGCCGTGATCGAACTCTATCCATCCCGGCACTCACGCCAGCGCCTGATGGCGGACGGCTTCACGCTGATCGAGATGATGCTCGCGGTCGCGATTCTGGCGGTGATCCTTGCGATGATGGCAAGCTCGTTCCACGCGGTCGCCGGGAGCAAAATCCACGCTGAGGGCCGGATGTGGGCCGACCGCGCCGGTCGCTCGATTCTCTGGGAGCTGACCAGCGAGATCCGCGGCACCGTGCAAACCCCCGCCGCGCCAAGCCACGTGATGCTGCATGGTGTCGCGCAATTCCTTGGCGGAGTCGCCGCCAACACGATCTCCCTTTCGACCCTCGACGCCGGCCATCGCCGCTCGCTCGCCGGCTTCAGCTCCGAAGATATCGTCAGCTACACGCTGAGTCCGAACCCTTCGCATCACGGATGGCTGATGCTCACTCGAACGCAGCAGAGCGGGCTCGCCTACGGCGGCGTTCAGACGATGCCGATCCTGCTCGCCGACAACGTGCTGTCGCTGCGGATGCGCTACTTCGATGGCAATCAATGGGGCGACACCTGGAACTCCGATGTCCTGTCGCCCGGCGAACAGATCCCAATCGCGGTTTCGATCAATCTCGATCTCGCCGCGCCCAACGGCCGCGACCTGCGCTTCTCGACGCAGGTGATGCTGCCCATGTCGATAGCGGTATGGTGAAGCGGCTCAAAAAGAACGAGCGCGGAATCGCGCTGCTGGTGGTGCTGATGGGGATCGCGCTGATGACGCTCATCATCATCGATTTCAGCACCGCCGCCGCGCTCAACTATCTGTCGGCCGCCAACCAGACCAACGAGTTGCGTGCTTACTACCTGGCGCGCTCCGCGATCTCGGTCGGCTTGGGCCTGCTCGCCGAAGACTCGCGCACCGACGCGCAGAATCAGACTCCCTATGACGGCCTGACCGACGTCTGGGCGGTCCCGTTTCCACCGATGGACGTGGACGGGGGCAAGGTTTCGCTGTCGATCATCGACGAGGCGCGCAAGCTCGACCTCAATCAGCTCATCAATCCACAGAACGGACAGTTCAACGAGCAATTCGCGGCGGAACTGGTGCGCCTGTTCACGATCCTTGGCGTTTCGCCCGAGATCATTCCGGCTATCGCCGACTGGATTAATCCGGCAAATATCGAGTCGCCGGGCGGCGCCGGAATGGACTTCTACATGCGCCTGCGACCGCCCTACGCGCCGCGCAACAGCCCGATGCCGACGATAGGCGACCTGCGCCTGATAAAGGGCGTCGATGAAGCCACCTTCAACCGCCTGCAGCCGTTCTTGACCGTGTCTCCCGAGACTGTGGTCAACGCGAATACCGCGCCGCCCGAGGTCCTGGCCGCGCTGCTTCCCCAGCTCATGGACGATCCGCAGATCGTGAAGGAAATCGTCATGGCGCGGACGCTGATGCCGTTTACAAATACTACCGACATCGCCAATCTGCCCGGCCTCGGCACAATTGGACAAGCGCTGACCCAGGTCGTGACGACCCGCAGCACTTACTTTACGATCGCGGCGATGGGTACTTTCGCTGGCTCGCGAAAACTGGTGTACTCGACGTTCCGCCGGCAGGGCAACGGGACCGCAACGCTCATGTCCTGGCAGGAAGATTAGCGACGGGTTCAGATGCCGCAGCGTATTATCGCCGTCGAAATCGCCGGAGAAAGGGTGCGCGCCGCTGCCGCCAATCGCACCTGGAACACCTTTGAGTTTGTCGGCGTTTTCGAGGCCCAAAAGCGTCCCGACGAAGCCGATCTCGCGCCCGCGCTCAAACGGGTCATCGAAAAATCCGGCCACCCCGATATCCTGATCTCCGCGCTTCCGTCCGAAGCGGTCACCAAGCGAATTCTCGAACTGCCGTTCGCCGACTCGCGCCGCCTCCATCAGGTGGTCCCCTTCGCGCTCGAGGAGCATCTGCCGTTTCCCGTCGATGGCGCGGTGGTCGCCTTTACCCGGCTCGGAAGCGAGGGCGATCGTGCACTCGTGCTGGCCGCATTCGCGCGCAAAGAGGAATTGCAGAACCATCTCGGACTCCTGACCCGCGCGGGACTCGACCCCAAGACCGTAACGCTCGCCCCGTATGCGCTGGCGGCGCTGTTCGCGCGCGGACGCAACGGCACCCGCCCAACGCCGCACCTGGTGGTCGAGGTCGAGCAAAATTCGACCTCAATAGTGCTGCTCGACAAGGACGGCATCCCGCGCGTGGTGCGCACGGTTTGCGGCGGGTTAATCAATGCCGACGGCGCCGCGCCTTCCCCGGCGCAGGCAACTCCTGTCGTCAACGCGCTGCGGCAAACAATTCTGGCGCACGCCGCCGAACTCGAAAACGGCGACCTGATCATCACCGGACCGGGCGCCGCGATGCCAAAGGTCAAGGCGCTCCTGGCCGAGGCGTCCGCGCTGCTCCCGCGCGAGGCGCGCGAGTTCGATTGCTCGGCGATATTCGGCGGAGCGCAACCCGACATCACCCGGTTCGGCAGCGCGATCGCGATGCTGCTGGGCGAACTGCCGTCCAAGCCGGTGGATCTGCTGAATTTCCGCCAGGCTGGTTTCGCCTTTCATGGACGCACGCGCGGCGACCTGACGCCCTTTTATACGCCCGCGATACTGGCCGCCTGCGTGGTGGTTCTGATCCTGCTGAATTTCGCCTCGGGAATAATCGGGAAGCTGCACCGCCTGAACGTGCTCAACTCGGAGATCGCATCGATCGCCGCTCCGGTGCTGGGCGAGAGCAACCCCGCCGATCCGATGCGCGAATTGCGCAGTGGTATCGCCGCGATGAACAAGCGCCTGCGCCTGATTGGCGGAAACGTCGCCCGCAACTCGCCGCTCGAGACGCTGCGCGCGGTTTCCGACTCGATTCCCGCGCGCTTCCCCGTCCAGATGGAGGACGTGCAGATCGACGCGAGCGGACTGCGCGTCACCGGCCTTGCCGATTCGTTCACCGCGGTTGACGAGGTCAAGCACGCGCTCGACGAGAGCGGCAATTTCGGCGCGATCGAGGTTACCCACGCACGCGCCGGCAGCGACGCGAGCAAGGTCGAGTTCCGCATGAGCGCGGATTTCAAAGACTCGGCGAGCGGAGTCAACTAGGCGATGCTGCGCGAATATATCGACAAGCTGAGCGCGTGGCTGCGCAGCGCGTTGGGCCCGCAAATCGACGAATTGCGCGGCCGCGCCGATCCGCTCATCGCACAGGCGCGCGCGCGCTACCAGAAGCTCGAGACTCGCGAGCGAATCCTGGTTCAAATCGGCGCCGCGTTGATCGCAATCTTCCTGCTTTACAATCTCATCTATGCGCCGATCGTCGATCTCAGCTCCGGGCTGGACGAGCGGATCGCGATGCGCGAGCACGATCTGACCAACGTCCGCCATCTTGCCGCAAACTACGCGGCAGTGAAGGCCGACCTCGAAAGCGCCGAACACAGCACGGTGCCCCAGGGCAAGGACTTCTCGCTGTTCTCGGTGGTGGAATCGTCATTCACCAAGAGCGTCGGGCGCGACAAGATCGCCTCCATCACGCCCTCCGAAGACAAGAAGCTGTCCGACGGCCTGGTGCAGTACAGCGTCCAGTTGAAGCTCGAAAATGTCAGTCTGGCGCAAATTGTGGACGCGCTATATTCCGTGCGCACGCTGCCGGTTCCGGTCGGCGTCGAAAATTTGCGCATCCAGCGCCGCACCCAGAACACTCACGCCTACGACGTCGATATCACCTGCGTCGCACTCGGTCACAATGCCTGATTTCAAAGAGCTGCTGACCTTCGAGTACTGGCGCACGCATCGCCTCGAATCCGGCTACCTCGCCACCGGCGTGGTCCTGTTCTTCTTCTTTCTGTTTGCGAGTTTTCCCTATGCAAGCGCGTTCTCGGCGGTGCTGGCCCCGATGGGCCTGCGGGTCAGCTCGGAGGGACAGAGTATCGCCATTCCGATCGGCGCGAAGCTTTCCCAGGTCAGAATCGCGCCCGACACTCCCGGTGCTATCCCGCTATTCGAGAGCGACAACGTGCGCGTCGCGCCCGCCCTGCTCTCGATACTGCTGCTCCGGCCCGGCATCCGCGCCAGCGCCCACGCCTACGATGGAACCGTCAGGATTACGGCGCATCGCAGCGGTCCCGGCACCGTCCTGAACTTCTCGGCCGACAAGGTAAATCTGGCGGGCTATGAAGCCTTGCGCGCGCTCGGCGCCGTGCTTGGCGGAGAGCTCGACGCGACGGGGTCTCTGGTCGTGATGCCTGACGATCCCGACACGGACTCGGGGACGATTCATCTTGTAGCGACGGGTCTGACCGGAAGGGTCAAGCTGCCGATGCCGCCGCTCAACCTGGGTAACCTTGACGCAACCCTCGAACTCGAAAAAGGCGTGCTCAAGGTCACCAGCCTCAAAACCTCGGGCGGCGATCTGACGATCGACGGCAGCGGCGACATCAGGCTTGCACCCAACTGGCAGGACAGCGCGCTCGCATTGCGTTTCACGCTGGTGCCCTCGCCAAGCGCGCGGATGAGGTTGGCCTTTCTGCTGAACTTTCTGCCGCATCCTCCGGGAACGCGGCCCTACTCACTGGGTGGGACTCTCGGCTCGCCCACCGTGAGCTGAGGCGTCCGGGTCAGACCGGAGCGTTTGCCAGGAATTCCACCACCGCGGCCTGGTAGCGTTTGTCGCCGGGCGCGTTCAGATGATTGCGCCCTTCGATCTCGACGAGCCTGCTGTTCGCGATCGACTTCTGCAATTCCGGCGCGCTACCGACGATCTCGTCCTTGCCGCCAATAATGATCAGGGTCGGCACCGGGTTGCGCGCAAGCGCCGCCGGATCGACTTGCGCGCGTTCGGAGCCAATACACGCCGCAAGCGCCTGCAGATCATTGCGATTTAACTCTGCGAACTGCCGGAACAGCCGCTGCGTCGGTTCCCTGATCGCGGACACGTCCGGAGCGAGCAGCGCGTTTGCTATTCCCGAGCGCCGGATCGGTTCATTGCCAGCGACGCCCGCGCCGATTCCACCCAGCACCACGGCGCGAAACCGCTCCGGATGGCGCGCCAGCAACCCAAGCGCGATCCGCGCACCCATCGAGTAGCCCTGCAACAGCACGCGCCCCAGGCCCAGGTGATCCATCAGCCTGATGACGTCGTCTTCCATCGCGGTGCCTTCATAGGCCGCCGCCTCGTGCGGCTTGGCGCTGAGGCCGTGGCCGCGGCAATCGAGCGCGATCACCCGGTACTGCGGCGCGAGGAGATCGAACCATCCGGTCGCGATCCAGTTGTGCTCGGCGCGCGAGGCGAAGCCGTGCACCAGAACAACGGGATCGCCGCTGCCGCGCTGTTGGAAATTGATTTTGATTCCGTTCGAGTCGAATTCCGGCATAGTAGAAATTCCCTTTCTGCAATTGGATTCTTATAGAACGCTCAGGCCGCGCTCACAACTTCGGCCGCGGGTTGCGGGCCCGGATGATTCGCGCGACAATCGGCGCAATTCCAGAGTCAGACGGAGAATTTCGTGCCTGAATCCGCAAAGCTTGGTCTTCAGATTTCTCTCGGCAGCGGCCCGGTTCGCGAGCGCCTTGCGGTCGCTATGGAGGCCGAAGATCTCGGCTACTCATCGCTGTGGGTTGCCGAAGTTTCCGGACCCGACGCGCTGGTCAGCCTGGGCGCGCTCGCGCTCAACACCAGCAAGGTCGATCTCGCAACCGGAGTAATTCCAATTCAGATTCGCACTCCGGGCGCGATGGCGATGAGCTTTCTTACGATCAATGAGTACTCGCAAGGACGCGCGATCGCGGGCCTGGGAGTCTCGAGCCCGATTATCGTCGAAAGATGGCACGGCGCCTCGTATCGCAAGCCGGTCACCGCGATGCGCGAGTGCGTGACGATCATGCGCCAGCTCTTCACCGAGGGACGCTCGAAGTTTCAGGGCGAGGTTTACAAGTCGGACTTCCGCCTCGGGATGCGCATCACCGCACCGCGTCCGCCGCGGATTTATCTCGCGGTGCTCAACGCCCCGATGCTGCGGCTGGCGGGCGAAATCGCCGATGGCGTGCTCATGAACTACTCGCCGCCCGACGCCGTGGCGCCGATGGTCGCGGAGATTCGCGCCGGCGAAAAGAATGCCGGCCGCGCGGCGGGTATCGTCGATATCGGCATCTACGCTCGCATGTGCATCACCCCCGACGTGGACAAGGCCGTCGAGTCGTTCAAACGCGAGCTGGCCGGCTACGCATTCGTCGAGAGCTACAACAAGATGTTCGCGCGCTATGGGTTGAAAGAGGAATTCGCCGAGGTGCGGCGCCTCTGGCAGCTTGGCAAGCGCGACGAGGCGCCCGGCGCGATCAGCGCGGCGAACGCGAAGAAGATCGCCGCGTTCGGAGCGGCCGAGGCGGGCCGCGAGTTTATCGCCCGCTTCCGCGCCGCCGGCGTCACCCATCCGGTGGTGTTTCCGATCGGTCCCGCGGCGACTTTCGCGCGCGATTACACAGCCACGATGCGCGCGCTGGCCGGCGCGTAATCCGCCGCTCAGCGCCCCTTGTAAACCGGCTTGCGCTTTTCCATGAATGCGCGCGGCCCTTCTTTCGCGTCTTCGGAGCGCATCACCTCGCGCGCGCATTCGTTTTCGATCTTGAAAGCTTCTTCCAACGGACGCCCCGAGGTGCGCCGCACCGCCTCCTTGATCTTGCGCACCGCGAGCGGTCCGTTGGCCGCGATTGTCGTCGCCAGTTCTTCGGCCTTTTCCATCAGCCGGTCCTGCGCGACGACGTAATTGACCAGCCCGAGCCGCCAAGCTTCGGCCGCGTCGATTCTATTTCCCGTCAGCAGAATTTCCATCGCCTTGCAGTAGGGAATCTGGCGCTGCAGGCGCGCGAGCGATCCGGCCGCCGGGATGATCGCCCACTTCACTTCCTGCAGGCCAAAGCTGGCGTTCTCCGACGCGACACGCAGATCGGTCGCCTGGATTAGCTCCATCCCGCCCGCGATACAGAAGCCGTTGACCGCCGCGATGACGGGTTTATCGAGATTGAAATTGCGCAGCAGCGCGATATCGCCGAGCTTGCGATTCTTGAGCAGCTTTTCGTCCCATTCGTCAGACGCCTTGCGCGCGCCGGTAAAGAGCGGAATCAGTTTGCCCAAATCCGCCCCTGCCGAAAACGCGACCTTGCCCGCGCCGGTGATAATCACCGCGCGGACGCCGTCGTCGGCGTTGATCTGCGACCACGCCTCGCCAAGCCGCACGATCGTTTCAGGATTGAACGAGTTATGCACCTCGGGCCGGTTGAGCGTCAGGTAGGCGATATGATTGCGCGTCTCGAAATTTACCGCGGGCATTCTAATCTCCTGAGGGTCTGAATTGCGCAGCGCTGCGCGCGGCGACGATAGCACGCAGCCAGCTTTGCGGGCCACTTCCGCGCCGGTTATCATTACGATCAGATTGAATCCGCTTCGCTGTGGAGGCTTTATGCTCAAGCGTGCACTCGCGATCATTCCCGCCGCGGTCCTGCTCGGTGTTTCGGTGGCGATGGCGATTGATCAGCCCCGGATCATTCCGCGCTCGCAGCATATCGACCGCCCCGTCGAGCAGGTCTATGGCACGCTGAAAAATTACTTCGCCGATCAGAGCCTGAGCCTGTTTCATCTGCAAAGCGCGGACCCGAAAACCAATACGATTGTTGCAACGCGATCGGGAATCGACGATCAGCATTGGCGTCAGTGGGCCTTTTGCCCGGCCAGCGGCGTGCACATGCTCTTCCAACTACAGGATGGCTCGGTCACCGTCACGGTGAAGCTGCAAAAGTCCGGCAAGAACGGAACCTTTGCCTCCGTCACCGCCGACTTTCAGGGCGACTACGCGCTCGGCGCCAACGAACAGAAGCTCGCCTGCACGTCCAAGGACGCGCTCGAGGATGAGATCCTGACCGTCGCGGCGGCAGCGGCGCCAAGGAAATAGTTTGCCCAACGCGGCCGACATCGCGCCGGCAATCTCGCCTCCGCCAATCGCTGAAATCGCTTTCGCCGCGCCGGCCCGGCTGACCTCGCGCGATGTATTCCGGCTGCTTGGGCGCGCGTGGCCGTTCATCCGTCCATATCGGCGTCATCTGCTGTTCCTGTTCCTCATGATGATCCCGGCGCTGCCAGTCGGACTCTTTGCACTGCAAATGGTGCGCGTCTTCTTCGACGTGATTGGGGACGCCAAACGCTTGACCGGCGCAGAGGCATGGATGCTCCGCGTATCGGTCGCGGCGCCGCGCGAGGTTGTCCTGTGGCACGCGTGTCTGGCCGCTGGGATTGTGGCGGCAATCGCGATTCCCTATGGCGCGATCATGCTTGGCTACGCGGTCTGGATTCTGCAACGGATCTCGAACCTGTTTCGGGTGAACCTGTACGCGCGCCTGCAGGAACTGAGCCTGCGTTTTCATTCCGAGGAGAAAATCGGCGACGCCATCTTCAGGATGTTCCAGGATTCGGCGGCGATTCCCCAGGTGATCGACGGCCTGGTTATCGAACCGATCCGCTTTCTGCCTTACGCGATTGCGAATTTCGTCTGGCTGTTTATGTTCAACGGCGCCATGGGATGTATCGCGATTGTCCTGCTCCCAATCGATTTCGCGCTCGCCTGGTTTTACGGCAATCATTTGCGCCCCGCGTTCCGCGCCGAGCGCGAAGCCGCGTCGCTGGCGACTTCGCGAATCGAGGAAACCCTCGCCTCGATCAAAGCCGTCAAAGCATTCGGACAGGAGGAATTCGAGAGCCTCCGCTACGCCACCGACAACTGGAACGCGTTCGTGGCGGCGCGCCGCGCGCGCCTGATGATCGCGCGCTATCGCGTGTGGAATAACACGACGCGCGGAGTCGCGTACGTCGCCGCGCTTTACCTGGGCGCGCGCGAGGTGCTTCACGGCGGCACCGCCGGCTTCGTCAGAGCCGCCGCCTCGCTGGGTTTCTTTCAGGGCTCCCTTCGGGTTTTTGCGGGCATGAGCGGGCGCATGCGCCGCCTCGCCAACCGCTGGGGCAGCATGCAGGACGTGTCGGTCGCGATGGCGCGCGTGCTCGAGATGATCGCGATACCGCCCGAGGAGAAAATCCGCAGCGGCAACCTAATCCCGCCCGCGGCTCCGCACTCGCTCGGCTTCGAGCACGTGAACTTCGGCTACGACCCGGCCGCGCCGGTCTTGTTGGACGTGACGTTCGCGGCGCGCGCCGGCGAGATCACGGCGATCGCCGGTCCGAGCGGGTCGGGCAAGAGCACGATTATCGCGATGCTGCTGCGGTTCTATGAGCCGGCTTCCGGGCAGATCGCGTTGGACGGGACGCCGATCCACGAATTCGATCTGATCGCGTGGCGGGGAATTCTTTCAGTCGCGCTGCAGGAGAATCCGCTCTTTACCGCGAGCATCCGCGACAACGTGGCCTACGGCCGCGTCGATGCGTCCGAGGCGGAAATCGCGATCGCGCTCGAGCGCGCTGGCCTTGGGGATTTTCTGCGCTCGCTGCCCGCCGGACTTGCAACGATGCTCGGCGAGAAGGGCGCGAAGCTATCTACCGGGCAGGCGCAGCGCATCGGTCTGGCGCGCGCGCTGGTCCGCGACGCACCGATCCTGCTTCTCGACGAGCCGACCTCGGCCCTTGATGTGGCCACCGAAGACGCGGTGATGCGTGGAGTTCGCGCCTGGATCGCCGAGAAGCCGCGGCGCCGGATGGCGATCGTCGTAACCCATCGGCGCACCACCGCGGCCAGCGCGGACCGCTCCTTCCGAATCGCGGCGGGAAGAGTCGAGGCGGACGATAACCTCGCGTCCGGCCGCGCGGCCGCTTCCGAGGTGCGCGATGGCTAGCGTCTCCGCGCGCGGTCCGGCGGCGAACGACGGTGCGCGCGGCGACTCGCGCCGCAGCCATCTATACGCGACCGAGCGCAGCTCGCTTGGGCCGCTCGAGGCCGCGCGCCTGCTCATCAAAAGCTGGCCGTTCATCGCCGAGCATCGCCGACTCGTCTATCTGAAATGCGCGCTCGCTTTTTTTTCGCTGCTGTTCTTTCTGCTGACGCCGTGGCCGCTCAAGATCGTTATCGACAATGTGATCGACGCGCGCCCGCTGACCGGCCTGCCCGCGAAACTTCTGCTCCCGATAGCGGGCTCCGACCGGATGTCGCTGTTGTTCGTGGTCGCCGCGTTTCTGATCTTCGCCGCGCTGGCGGTCGGCATGGTTGGCGATCAAGCCGACTCGCTCGGCACCGCGGTCGATAGCGGCGGCCTGGACCAGGCGGGCTTCACCCAGAACGACGCGAACAACGGCTGGAGCTTGTGGAATGGGCTGTTCGGTTACTACGAAGCGCTGGTTACCCTCGACCTGACCCAGCGGATCAACCAGAGCGTGCGTACGGCGATCTACGAACGCTTTCTGCGCTCGCCGCTCGGGTTGTACTCGGACCAGAAGCTCGGCGACGCCCTGTTTCGCGTGATGCATGACAGCGCGTCGATCGGCGCGGTTCTCTATACCGCGGTGCTCGCGCCTTTGCTGTCGATCGTGATGTTCGTGCTCGCGCTATTCGTCCTGTGGGCGCAGTTTCCCGCCGAACGGATTATCCCGATTCTCGCGGCGCTGATGCTTCCAGCGGTCGCAATCGGCGCCGCCATCTTTGGCCGTATCCTGCGCGACCAGAGCCAGCAGATGCGCGAGCGCGGCAGCGATGTGATGGCCGCGTTTGAAGAGCGCCTTGCACAGGTCAGCCTGATCAAGGCTTTTGCCGCCGAGAAGCGCGAAGCCGCCGCCGTCGATGCCGCGAGCTGGCGCTCGTACCGCGCCGCACTCAAGATGCTGGCGATCGCGATGGCGCTGGGCATCGTGGTCGTGCCGGCCGCGGGCGCACTCGTGATCGGTTCAATTTACTACCTGATGATGCAGGTGATTCACGGGGCGATGACTCTCGGCGACGTGGTCCTGCTGCTCGGCTACGGAGCGATGCTATCGCAGCCCGCGGCCACAATCGGCGGTACTTGGACCGCGGTGCAGCCCGCAGTCGCGGGACTGCGCCGGGTTCATAGCGTCCTCGACGGATTTGCCGAGGCGGCCACGCCGCGCAACGGCGACGCCGCGGAGGTTTCGATCGGCGAGATAGCGCTCAGTAAAGTCGCCGTCGGATACATCGCCGCGCAGCCGATTTTGAAAGACGTCTCGTTCACGCTGCGCTCGGGCGAGATGGCCGCGATCGCGGGTGCGAGCGGAGCAGGCAAAACCACGCTCATCCTGTCGATTCCCAGATTCATCGAAATTGCCGCGGGTAGCATATCGCTCGACGGAAAGAATATCGCGGGCATTGCGCCCGACACGATTCGCAGCCGGGTCGGCTTCGTATTCCAGCAAGAGGCGCTGTTCTCCGAATCGATCGCCGACAACATCCGTTACGGCCATCGCGACGCCACCGACGCGGAAGTTCGCGCTGCCGCGGCGCGCGCGGGCGCGGCGGAGTTTATCGATCGGCTGCCTGACGGGTACGCCACCATACTGGGGCGGCGCGGTGCGCGGCTCTCGGTCGGACAGAAGCAGCGCATCGCGATCGCGCGGGCGATCGTCCGCAGCCCCGACGTCCTGATCCTCGACGAACCGACCGCGCCGCTTGACCCGGCGAGCGAAGGCGCGCTGATGGCGACGCTGCGCGATCTCGCGCGTACGCGAATTGTGGTAATCGTCGCGCATCGCCCGAACACGCTGGGTGCGTGCGACCGCGTATTCTTCATAGATGGCGGAACGCTCGCGGGCGCTGGCACTCACGCGGAGCTGCTCGAATCATCGCCGGCGTATCGCGCCTATCTGGCGGTAACGGAATCTGAAATTCACGCCTGAGCCGCGCTTCCCAGTGCTCGCGCACGGCGAAATAATACTTCCGGCACGCCGGTAAGGAGGCCTCGCGATGATCCCGCGATATCAGCAGTTCATCGACGGCAAGCACGTCGATTCGTCCGACCACTACGACATTTTCTACCCCTTCACCGGCGAGAAAGTCGGCGACGTCGCGCGCGCCGGAGAAGCCGAAATGGACGCCGCGATCGCCGCCGCCGCGCGCGCCTTCGCCATCACGCGAAAACTCTCGCGAGCGGAGCGTGCCGCAATCTTGTCGGGAATCAGCCGGGGTGTGGATGCCCGCCGTGGCGAATTCGAACACGCAATCACGCTCGACACCGGCAAACCGATTGATTATTCGCGCGCCGAAGTCGCCCGCACCATCGGCGTGTTCGCGCTGGCCGCCGAGGAGGCCAAACGCTTCGGCGGCGACTACGAACCGCTCGACCTCGACCCGCTGCATCCGGGCGCGGTCGGAATCGTCGAGCGATTTCCGCTCGGGCCAATCGCCGCGATCGCGCCGTTCAATTTTCCGCTCAACCTCGTGACCCACAAGGTCGCGCCCGCTCTCGCCACTGGAAACACGCTCGTCGTCAAGCCGCCGCCGATGTGTCCCGGTCCGGCGCTGATGCTTGCGGAGATCGCGCTCACCGCGGGACTGCCGGCCGGGGCGCTCAACGTCATCTCGGCCGATCCTCCAGTCGCCGAGCGGCTTGCGAGCGACGAGCGCATCCGGATGCTGAGCTTCACCGGAAGCGCGCGAGTCGGATGGGCTCTCAAAGCTAAAACCACGCGCCAGCGCGTCACGCTCGAGTTGGGCGGCAACGGCGGATTGATCGTCGATGAAACCGCGGACGTCGCGCTCGCGGCGTCACGCGCCGCCCGCGGTGCATTCGTCCATGCCGGGCAGGTTTGCCTTTCGGTTCAGCGAATATTCGTGCATCGCGAGGTTTACCGCGAGTTCCTGAATCACTTCGTCGCCGAAACTGAAAAGCTTGGTGTCGGCGACCCGATGATGGACGGCACGCGCGTCGGCCCGCTGATCAATCGCGCAGCCGCCGATCGCGTGATGGAATGGATCGGCGAAGCCGCGCAGGCGGGCGCCGGTATTCTGACCGGCAACAAACGCGAAGGTTGTGTCGTCTCGCCAACCATCGTCGAGCTTGGCGACCGCAAGCTGCATCGCCTGCGCGTCTGGTGCGAGGAAGTCTTCGGCCCGGTCGCAACCGTTGAGGCGATCGATTCGTTCGAGGAAGGAATCGCGCTCACCAATGATTCGCCATATGGCCTGCAAGCGGGAGTCTTCACCAATAATCTCGAGCGCGCATTCACCGCGTTTCGCGAGATCGAAGCGGGCGCCGTGATCGTCGGCGACACCGGAGTCTTCCGCGTCGATACATATCCGTTCGGCGGCGTGAAGGGTTCCGGCATCGGGCGCGAGGGCGTACGCTATGCGATGCAGGAAATGACCGAGCCGCGGATGCTCGTGCTCAACATGGCGCGGCGCAAATAGATGGACATCTGGTCCTGGTGTATCGGCGCTTAACCTTCTGTTATCCAGATGAGAAAGATGATCATCGTCGCCGCGATCGTGATTGGCGTCTGCGCGGCATACGTCCTTGCACACCTGGCCCTGATCGAAGTTGGCCGGGAGGTCGTTGTCGTTCACGAGCCGACTCCAACGGGAGGGATCCGCAGGGCGCGGCTCTGGATCGTGGACGACGGACAGTATTCATGGATTCATCCCGGCAGCGCCAACGCTGCGTGGTGGATTCAGAATATGGCGGCGCATCCAATCGTCGAGATCGAACGAGACGGCAAAACCCTGCAATATCGCGCGCAACCTGATCCCGAGGCGCATGCGAAGGTCCACCAGCTAATGCGGGAGAAATACGGCGTGGCCGACTGGTGGGTACGTTTCCTGGAGGGCACCGATACTCAGAGCGGCCTTCTCACGTCCGGCAAAAAGTGCAGAACGATCCCCGTTCGACTCGAACGCGTAACGGCAGCGCCGTAGGCTGTCGCTTGCGGCGAAAAATGCGCCAAAGGAAGACCGCGTTACAACCCCGCAGGCACCTCGCCCAGAGGCGAGGGCTCAGGATCACTCCGCTGCGAAAAACTGATAAAATCAAACGAAGGCCGGCGTACGGTACGGCACCCCACGGAAAGAGCCGCGTGTCAGAAGAAAAAAAAAGTTCAGACTCCAAACCAGGCCCCGGCGAACGAATTGTCCTCGACTTCGAGATGTTGCGCTCGTTCGGCGGGCGCAACTTCCGCGACCTCGGCGGTCATCCGACTGCCGATGCGCGCCGCGTCCGCACCGGACGCATCTACCGTTCCGCGCATCTGGCCGAAGTTCCCGCGGGGAATCCGCTGCACGAGATCGATCTCAAAACGCTCGTCACTTTGCAGAGCAATCCCGAAGTAAAGAATCTTGGCCGTCCGCATCAGGTGGTGATGAAGGGTGTCCGATGGGAGCATATCCCGATGGGCGACCAGTGGTTTACCGAGCGCGGCTACGAGCGGATGAAGGCCGAACCGGGGCGCGAGCATTACGCGCTCGTGATGCATTTCCGGCACGACTGGCGGCGCTTCTTCAAGCTGCTGGCAGAGCGGACGGTCTATCCCCTGCTCTTCCATTGCTCGGCGGGCAGAGACAGGACCGGAGTGGGCGCGGCGATGATCCTTGGGATTCTCGGCGTCGAGCGTGAACTGATCGTCGAGGATTTTCTGGCGAGCAACGCGACCTTCCCGAACTCTCCGCTCGCCGCCGAGCAGCTTCATCCGGTGTTCGAGCTAATCGACGAGAACGGCGGCGTGGACGGCTTCATGCGCGAGGTTATCGGCATAACCGCCGCCGACCTCGCGGCGATTCGCGCCGATCTTCTCGACGCCTGACTACGCTACGCGGGCAGATAGCCCTCACGGAGAAGCGACTTCGCGATAATCATTCGGAGCACCTCGCTGGTGCCCTCGCCGATTTCGGCCAGCTTGGCGTCGCGCATGTAGCGCTCGACCGGGAAGTCGGTGACGTAACCGTATCCGCCGTGAATCTGCACCGCCTTGGTCGTTGACCACATCGCGGTTTCCGAGGCGAACAGCTTCGCCATCGCGGCTTCGCGCGCGTAAGGCTTGCCCGCATCCTTCAGCGCGGCGGCGCGGCAAATCAGCACCCACGAGGCTTCGATCCGCGTCGCCATGTCGGCGAACATCCACTGGATCGCCTGGAAGTCGGCGATACGGCTGTTGAACTGGCGCCGCTCGAGCGCGTAGGCGCGAGCTTCCTCGAATGCGCCGCGCGCTATTCCCGCGGCAAAGCCTGCGATTCCGATGCGCCCGCCCTCGAGGACTTTTAGCGTCTGCCGATAACCTGCGCCAAGTTCGCCGATCAGGTTGCGCGCGGGAATCGTGACGTTCTCGAAAATTACCTCAGCCGTGTCAGACGCGTGCAGCCCAAGCTTCTCGATTTTCTTTCCGTTCGATAATCCCGCCGTGCCGCGATCGACGATAAACGCCGACACGCCGTCGCGGCCTTTGGCGGGGTCGGTCACCGCCATCACGACGTACACGTCGGCGACGCTGCCGTTGGTGATGAACATCTTGGCGCCGGAAATCTGGAAATTATCGCCGGCGCGAACGGCGCGGGTCTTCATCGCGGCCGCGTCCGAGCCTGAGCTGGGTTCGGTCAGGCACCACGCGCCGAGCTTTTTCGCCGCAAGCATTTCGGGAAGGTACTTGTCGCGATGCTCGTCGGCGGCAAACGCCGCGATATGCCCGCTCGAGAGCGACATGTGCGCTGCGCAGGTCAGTCCGATCGACGCGTCGTAGCGCGAGAGCCCCTCGACAACGAGCACCTGCGAGAGCGTGCCTGCGGCGCCGCCGCCCCATTTTTCTGGAAACGCGACGCCCAGGAATCCGAGCGCGCCGAGCTTTTCGATCACCTCGCGCGGGAAGATTTCACCCTTGTCCCACGCCGAGGCGAACGGCTTGATCTCGCGCTCGGCGAACGCGGCGAGCGTGTCGCGGATGCGCTGCTGCTCTTCGCTCAAGTCGAAATTCATGCGCCGGCGCCTATTGCCTTGGGCTCACGTTTTCGCGAACCCATTTGACTATGTCTTCGGTGGACGCGCCCGGGGTAAAGATCTGGCGCACTCCCGATTGCTTGAGCTTCGCCGCGTCATCGTCGGGAATAATTCCGCCGCCGAAGACGGCAATGTCGGCGGCGCCGCGTTCCTTGAGCAGGCGCAGCACTTCGGGGAACAGCGTCATGTGCGCGCCCGAGAGCACCGACAACCCTACCGCATCGACGTCTTCCTGCACGGCGGCCTGCGCGATCATTTCGGGCGTCTGATGCAGGCCGGTGTAGATTACTTCGAAGCCGCCGTCGCGCAGCGCGCGTGCGATAATTTTCGCGCCGCGATCGTGGCCGTCGAGGCCCGGCTTCGCCACCAGAATTCTGAGTCTCTTTTCCGCCATCGCTTATATCCAGCCTGGGTCGGTGTACACGCCGAACTCGGCGCGAAAGATGTCGCTGATTTCGCCGACGGTCGCTTCGCTGCGCACCGCGTCGCAGATCGGATCCATCAGATTTTCGCCCGAGCGGCACGCCGCGGAGACGCGGGCGAGCGCCACCTTGAGCGCGGCGGCGTTGCGTTCGCGTTTCATTTTGCGCACCCGATGCACCTGCTTTTCTTCTATGGCGGGATCGATCTTGAGCGTTTCGATCGGAATTTCCTCGGGCACCGAGTATTTGCCCACGCCGACGATCGTCTTTTCACCCTTCTCGAGCTGGCGCTGAAAGTGAAACGCGGCCTCGGCGATTTCGCGCTGCGGATAGCCGGTCTCGACCGCCGCCAGCATCCCGCCCATCGCGTCGATCTTGCCGATATAGTCCATCGCCTCGCGCTCGATCCGATCAGTCAGCGCCTCGATCGCGTAACTGCCGCCGAGCGGGTCGATGGTATTCGTGACGCCGGTTTCCTCGGCGATAATCTGCTGGGTGCGCAGCGCGACCATCACCGCCTGCTCGGTGGGCAGCGCCAGCGTTTCGTCCATCGAATTGGTATGGAGAGATTGCACGCCGCCGAGAACGCCGGCCAGCGCCTGGATTGCGACGCGCACAACATTGTTGATCGGCTGCTGCGCGGTGAGCGAAGCGCCCGCGGTCTGCGCGTGCGTACGCAGCATCAGCGAGCGCGGATTCTTCGCGCCGAAGCGCTCGCGCATCAACCGCGCCCACATCCGGCGCGCGGCGCGCAGCTTGGCGACCTCTTCGAGAAAATCGTTGTGGATATTCCAGAAGAACGAAAGCCGCGGCGCGAAATCGTCAACCGCAAGCCCGCGCTTGACCGCCTCTTCGACGTAGCAAAGCCCGTCGGCGATCGTGAAGGCAAGTTCCTGCACGGCGGTCGAGCCCGCCTCGCGGATATGGTAACCGCTGATCGACACCGCGTGCCATCGCGGCGCTTTCTTCGCGCAGAATTCGATCATGTCGGTCACGACGCGCATCGCCGGACGCGGCGGACAGATCCATTCCTTCTGCGCGATATATTCCTTGAGCATATCGTTCTGAATCGTGCCGCCGACGCGATCCCACGCAACTCCGTTGCGCTCCGCGACCACCAGGTACATCGCGAGCAGGATTGACGCCGAACAATTCACCGTCATCGATGTGGTGACCTTGTCGAGCGGAATCTTGTCGAACAGGCGCACCATGTCGTGAATCGTGCTGACCGAAACGCCTTCGCGGCCGACTTCGCCCTGCGCGCGTTCGTGGTCGGCGTCGTAGCCCATCAGGGTCGGCATGTCGAAGGCGGTCGAGAGCCCGTCCTGGCCTTGCCGCAGCAGGTAATGGAAGCGGGCGTTGGTGTCTTCGGCAAGGCCGAAGCCCGCGAACTGGCGCATCGTCCAGAACCGCCCGCGATACATCGAGCCGTAAACGCCGCGGGTGTAAGGAAACTCGCCTGGGTTGCCGAGCGCCGTGTCGTACGCGCCGGGGACGTCCTCGGGCGTGTACAGCGGATCGATCTCCATGTCGGAGACGGTCGAGAAGCGCGCCGGCCGCTCGGCGGCCTGCTTGAAGGTGGTTTCGAGCCAATCTTTTTTCGAGCTCACGATTTCCTCACCGGTTCAGCGGCCGAGAACCTGGCCGGCAATAACCAGGCGCTGAATTTCCGAGGTGCCCTCGTAAATCTCCGTGATCTTCGCGTCGCGGAAATAGCGCTCGACCTTGAATTCGCGCGTATAACCGTATCCGCCGTGAATCTGGATCGCCTCGGTGGCGGCGTTCATCGCGGATTCGGCGGCGAACAGCTTGGCCATCGCGGATTCCTTTGTGCACGGCTTGCCCGCGTCTTTCAGCGCCGCCGCGCGCAGGGTCAGGAGCCGGGCGATATCGACGTTAAGCGCCATGTCGGCGAGCTTGAACTGGATCGCCTGATGCTGCGCGATCGGACGGCCGAAGGTCTGCCGCTCCTGGGCGTATTTGAGCGACGCCTCGAGCGCCGCGCGTCCGATTCCGACCGCCTGCGCCGCGATTCCGATTCGTCCGCCGTCGAGCGTCTTCATCGCGACCTTGAATCCGTCGCCCTCGCCCATCAGCAGATTTTCGCGCGGCACGCGCATATCGGAGAAGCTCAGTTGCGCCGAGTGCGCGCCGTGAATTCCCATCTTGTCTTCGACCCGCGTCACCGCCCATCCGGGCGAGCTGGTCTCGACCGCGAACGCGCTGATTCCGTGATGCCCTTTGTCGAGCGCGGTCATCGCGAACACGATCGCGACGCCAGCCTGCGGCGCATTGGTGATGAAATTCTTGGTGCCGTTGATCACGTAGCTGTCGCCGTCAAGGACCGCGCGGGTTTTCTGCCCGGCGGCGTCGGAGCCTGCCTGCGGCTCGGTGAGCGCAAAGCATCCGAGCCATTCTCCGGAAGCCATTTTCGGCAAAAACCGCGCCTTCATCTGGTCGCTGCCCAGGCCGAGAATCGGCCACGAGGCGAGCGAGCAGTGCGCCGAAACGATCACGGCGGTCGCAGCGCAGGCGACGGCCAGTTCCTCGACCACGAGCGCATAGGCGACCTGGTCGAGACCCGCGCCGCCGAAGTTTTCCGGTATAAAGGTGCCGAGAATTCCGAGCCGTCCCAGTTCTTCGATTCCGGCGGCGGGGAACCGATGCGTGCGATCGCATTCGACGCCGATCGCTTCGAGCTTTTCGCGCGCGAAGCGGCGCGCGGTATCGCGCGCGGCGCGCTGCGCGGAAGTCAGTTCCAGATCCATCGATTCAGTTTTAGCCTAGAAGTCGCACAGGGTCGATAGAAGGGCGCGCGGTAGCGGAACAGATGTTCAGAACGAGGATTCAATACGAAGAGAAAGACAACCCACAGATTACACAGATTATTGTGCGGTCCGTTCCGCCGCAGCGGCGCGGACCGCGCATTTCTCCGGCTCTTAATCCGTGAAATCTGTGTAATCTGTGGATGGTTTGTTCTTTAGCGATGCTTCCACACGGGGGGGCGCTTGGCGACAAACGCGGAGGTGCCCTCGACGCGATCTTCGCTGGCGAAGGCGACGCCGAACGCCTCCTGCTCGAAGCGCAGGCCCGCGTCCTCTTCCATCGTCGCGGCAGCGCGCAGGGCGGCCTTCGCCTGGCGCAGCGCAAAGGCGGATTTCCCGACGAGCTTGTCGGCAAGAGCGCGCGCCGCGGCGATTAGCTGGTCGGGCGCGACAACCTGGCTGACCATCCCGAGCGCGAGCGCGCTTTTCGCGTCGAGCATCTCTCCGGTCATGATCAACTCGCGCGCCTTGGCGTGGCCGATTCGATGCGCCAGACGCTGCGTGCCGCCAAAGCCGGGAATGACGCCGAGATTGATCTCGGGCTGTCCGAAGCGCGCCTTTTCGCTCGCGACGATCAAATCGCACGCCAGGGCGAGCTCAGTTCCGCCGCCGAGCGCGAATCCGTTTACGGCGGCAATCACCGGAATCGGCAGGTCTTCGAGACTGGACATCGTGCGATGCCCCAGCCGGGAGAATTCGAGTCCGTCGGCCGCCGACATTTGCGCCATCGCGGCGATATCCGCACCGGCGACGAAAGCGCGATCGCCGGCGCCCGTGATAATCAGCACGCGCACCGAAGGATCGTGGCGAATCTCGCGGATAACGCGGGTGATGTCTTCGAGCACCTCGCGGTTGAGCGCGTTGAGCGCGGCGGGCCGGTTCACGGTCAGAGTCGAGACGGGAGCGTGGTCGAAAACGACGTGCTTCAGTTCCATCGGATGAATACCTTCACCGAGCGAATTTCATCGCAGTGCGGCGCGGCGCGAGCGCCGTCAATTGCGCGGGTCGATACCGAGACGCGTCATCACCTCGCGCAGCACCTGATCAACGGTAATGAAGTCAGTCGCGGAGGTGAAGAGTTGGCATCCGCGCTGTCCCTCGGGCAGCTCGACCACCCGGGAAACCATCGCCATATTGATCAGCGCGGCCTTCCCATCAATCGTAAATTGAGTCCACATTCAGGCTTGTCCTCGTGCGCGAGTTTGGCCGCCGCGATGCTACTCCTGCACGCCGACCTTGGGCGCCGCTTCGCTGCCCCCGGTTCCGATGCACATGCCGGTCTGATGCAGCCACTGGCGGTCGCTGTCAGAGACGGTGCCGCTCGGCACCGCATAGGCGTAAATGACTTTCTTGGTCGAATACTTCAATTGGCAGGAGACGTCGATTTCCGAGCCACCCGGAGCTTTGATCGGGACCTGCACCCAGGTTGTCGCGAGGCTGTTATCCTGGATGTAGCTCTGGTTGCTGGTGGTGAATCCGCCGGCGGTCGAAACCGGAGCGGTCAAAGCGCGCTGGCAAACTTGCTCCGCGTCGAACTTGCAACCGATCTTGGCGTCATTCTGCTTCGACGTGTCGGCCGCGCTGCACGCGGCGAGGATACCGGCCAACACGAATACGCCGGCGATTGAGACGATTGCTTTGATTGATCTTTGCTTCACGATTCCCTCCCCCCTTTTGTCACGAGCTAAAATCAATATTCCGGCTTGAAATCGAAGTGATGGATCGCCTCGATAAAGCGCGCGGTGCGCGTCTTCGAGCGCATCACGACGCTGTTGGTCATCGCGCCGCCCGAGAAAAATCGCACGCCGCGCAGATAGTCGCCGGTCGTGACTCCCGTCGCGGCGAACATCACGTTGTCGCCGGCCAGCTCCTCGAGCGTGTAGCGGCGCTTCAGATCCATGATTCCCATAGCGAGGCAGGCTTCGGCCTCCTGCGGATTGCGTGGCACGAAGCGGCACTGCATCTGGCCGCCGACCGAGCGGATGGCGGCCGCGGCCAAGACGCCCTGATGCGCACCGCCGACGCCGATGAGCATGTCGATTTCGCTTTCGGGACGGGTGGTCGCGATCGCGGCTGAAAGGTCACCGGCCGAGAGCAGTTTGATTCCGGCTCCGGCGCGGCGGACTTCGGCGATGAGTTTTTCGTGGCGCGGGCGGTCGAGAATCGCGACGCGCAGATCCTCGACGTAAACTTTCTTCGCGTCAGCCAGCGCTTTGAGGTTGTCGGCCGGCGAGCGATCGAGATCGACCACGTCGCGGCCGACCAATCCAACCGCGATTTTGTCCATATAGGTGTCGGGACAGCGCAAGATCTTGCCGCGCTCGGATAGCGCGACGCACGACAGCGCGTTGGGTCCGCCGGTCGCGCAGATGAGCGAGCCCTCGAGCGCGTCGAGCGCGACATCGACCTCAGGTCCGGCCCCGGTGCCGACGATTTCGCCCTCGTAGAGGAACTCGGCTTCGTCCTGCTTGCCTTCGCCGATGACGATTTTGCCGTCCATCGCGATCGAGTTGAGCGTCGCGCGCATCGCGTCCTGCGCGGCGCGATCCGCGGTGCGTTCGTCGCCCTTGCCGATAAACCGCGCGGCGGCCAATGCCGCGGCCTCAGTCGCGCGCGCCACTTCGAGCGCCAAATTGCGTTCCATCGCTCCTCCGCTTCAGACTTGCCGTTTAAGCCTGGTCGAGAACGCCACCCTTTCCAAACAGCGATTCGATCAATCGATACCCGTCGTCAACCCTGATTCCGGTTCGCTTGCCCGCATCCTCGGTGTAGCGGCGCGCCGCGGCATTTGTGCGTCCGTACGCCTTTGAGGTCATGAGCGCGAACGGGACCGGCTCCGGCGAGTGGGTTTTCAGCTTCGAGGGCGTCGCGTGATCGGGCTGCAACAGGATCGCGAAATCGCCCATCGCCGCCATCGCCGGCAGCATCGGGCCGATAATCAACTCGTCGATCCTTTCGATCGCTTCTTTTTTCAAATCAGCGCGGCCCATGTGCCCGGCCTCGTCGGGCGCCTCGATATGCAGGAGCAGGAAATCGCGATGCTTTAGCGACTCGAGGCCGTAGCGCGCCTTCGCGCCGTAATCGGTATCGAGAAATCCGGTCGCGCCCGGCACCTTGATCGGCTCGAGCCCGGCCAGCCGTCCGATTCCATTGACGAGATCGACCGCCGAAATAACCGAGCCGTCGATTCCGAAGCGCTCTTTCAGCGTCGGCACTGCGGGACGCGTCCCCTGGCCCCAGAACCACACGGCGCTCGCCTCAGGCTTGCCGGCGGCGCGGCGATCGGCATTGACCGGATGCCGAGCAAGGATCGCGGCGGCGCGCTTCATCAGATCGCGCAGGCGCTCCGAGCCTTCGCCCTCTGGCAGATGCGAGCCCACTTCCTTGCCGCTGATGTCGTGCGGAGGGGTGAGCTTCGTCGTGCCGATTCCGCCCCGCCAGACCATCAGATGGCGATAGCTGACGCCGTTAAAAAATTCGATTCCATTGCCACCGAGCTCGCGGCGCAGGTCATCGACGATTCGCGCGGCTTCCTCGCTGCTGATATGCCCGGCGGTGAAATCGTTCATCACCGGCACGCCGCCGGCTCCTGGAGCTATCGAGACCAGGTTCATGCGGAAAACGATATCGCGCGGACCCATCGCGATTCCCTGGCTCGCCGCCTCGATCGGAGCGCGCCCGGTATGGTAGCGCTTTGGGTCGTAGCCAAGCATCGACATCGTGCCGACGTCGCTTCCCGACGGCATCCCGGTCGGGATCGTCGCGGTGAGCCCGAGTATTCCGCGCGTCGCGAGCAGATCCATGTTGGGCTTGTGCGCGGCTTCGAGCGGAGTCATGCCGCCCAACTCGTCGCACGGCCAATCGGCCATCCCGTCGCCGTGGATAATCAGGTACTTCATGGTCGTGTCTCGCGATTGGGATTGGCGCTAACCCTGATCGACGATTTTCATCACCTTCTTGATATCCGGCTCGAGCACGATCGTGTTGCTGAGATTCTTGAGCGCCGTGTCGGGATCCTTGAGGCCGTGGCCGGTCAGCGTGCATACGCATACCGAGCCGGGCTTGATCGCTCCGGTGGCGCCGTACTTTATCAGCCCGGCGACGGAAGCCGCCGAGGCCGGCTCGGCGAATACGCCGCCCGCCGCGATCAGGCGATAGGCCGCGAGAATCTCGGCGTCGGTCACCATGTCGATCACGCCGCCGGATTGATCGCGCGCGTCGGTGGCTCCCTTCCAGCTTGCGGGATTGCCAATCTTGATTGCGGTTGCGACGGTGTGCGGGTCATCGATCGGATGGCCGATCACAATCGGCGCCGACTCCGCCGCCTGGTAACCCATCATCCGGGGAAGACGCTCGGCGCGACCCACTGATTGGTATTCGCGATAACCAGCCCAATAGGCGGTGATGTTGCCGGCGTTGCCGACTGGCAGAAAGTGATGCGTCGGCGCGTCGCCGAGCGCGTCGCAAATTTCGAACGCCGCCGTCTTCTGCCCCGCTATACGATCGGGATTGACGCTGTTGACGAGCCGGATTCGGACCGGGTCGCGCTCGGCCAGGTCGCGCACCACTTTCAGGCAGATGTCGAAGTTGCCGATTATCTCGAGCACCTTGGCCCCATGCATCACCGATTGCGAAAGCTTGCCCAGTGCGACCGCGCCCTTGGGAATCAGCACGAAGGCGCGCAGCCCCGCGCGGCCCGCGTACGCGGCCGCCGAGGCGGCGGTGTTGCCGGTCGAGGCGCAAATGACGGCCTTGGCGCCCTCGCCAAGCGCCTTTGAGACCGCGACTGTCATTCCGCGATCCTTGAACGAGCCGGTCGGGTTGGCGCCCTCGAACTTCAAGTAAACCTTGATATTTGGACCGAGCCGCGCGGCGAGTTCAGGGGCTTCGATGAGCGGCGTATTGCCCTCGTTGAGGGTCACAACCGGCGTGTCGTCGGCGACCGGCAGGAAGCGCCGATAATGCTCGATCAGCCCGGGCCATCGTCTAAGCCGCGGCGGATCGTTTGGATATTGTTTCTGCTCCGCCATCGGGTTACAGATTCTCCTCGATCCGGATAAATGCCGGCTTGGCATCCACCATCGAGGTGCTCTCGATGCGCTTGAGCGCGCGAATCAGGTTGCGCTCGGGCGCGGAGTGGGTGCGCATGATCACCGGCACGGTCTTTTTTTCTCCGCGGCCCTTCTGGATGACCGAGGCTATCGAAATTCCGTTGCGCCCCAAAACCGACGCGATCGCGCCCAGCACTCCTGGCACGTCACGCGCCATGAAACGCAGATAGTATTCGCATACCACGTCGTCCATCGGCTTGACACGGGCCCGGCCGATAAGTTCGACCGGATGCCCCAGCGCGTGCGCGCGTCCGGCGCCGCCGGCGCGGCGCTCGCGCGCGATTTCCATGATATCGGCCAGCACCGCGGTCGCGCTCGGCATCTGTCCCGCGCCGAAGCCGGAGTAGAGCGTCGTGCCCAGCGCGTCGCTGTCAATATAGATCGCGTTGTAAGCGTCGTTGATGCTCGCCAGCACGTGCTCGCGCGGCAGGAGCGTCGGATGCACGCGCGCCTCGATCAGGCCGCCGTCTTCCTTTGCGATCGCGAGCAGCTTGGTCACGTAGCCAAGCTCGCGCGCATAGACGATGTCGTCCTGCGTGATCCGGGCGATGCCCTCGGTATAGACCTGCGCGGGCTTGAGCATCACGCCGAACGCCAGCGCGACCAGCAGGCAGAGCTTGTGGGCGGCGTCGTGGCCGCCGATATCGAGGCTCGGGTCGGGCTCGGCAAGGCCCGCGCGTTGCGCCGCGGCGAGTGCGTCTTTGAACTCGGCGCCGCGCGCGCTCATCATCGTGAGAATCGAGTTGCAGGTCCCGTTGACGATTCCGTAAATCGCGCGATGGCGGTCGCCGATCAGCCCTTCGCGCAGGATGCGGATAATCGGGATGCCGCCGCCGACGCTGGCCTCGAAGCCGACGGCGCGGCCGTAGCGGGCCGCCGCGCCGAAAATTTCCGTCCCATGCTCCGCGAGCATCGCCTTGTTCCCGGTCACGACGTCCTTGCCCGCGGCCAATGCCTTGAGGATCAAGCTGCGTGCGGGCTCGGCGCCGCCGAACAGCTCGACGACGATATCTATATCGTCGCGCACGACGAGCGCGGCGGCGTCGCGCGTGATTAGTTCGCGGGTCAGGCCAAGTGCGCGATCGGGCTTAAGGCTGCGGTCGGCCACTCCCGCCAACTCGAGCGGGGCACCGAGCTTGTGCGCATATGCGGCGGCGTTGCGGCGCAGCAGTTTGACCACACCGCCGCCGACCGTGCCGCATCCGAGCAGGGCTATCCTAACCGGTTTCAAACTTTATCCGCCGTGGCGGCCGTTCAGGACACGCTGACCGCGCGGGGCGGATTTGCGACCGCACCCGCGCCGGCAAGGGCGTGGCGGATTCCGCGCAGCGCCTGGCGCGTGCGATGTTCGTTCTCGATCAGCGCGAACCGCACGAAGCCGTCGCCGTCGGCGCCAAAGCCGACGCCCGGCGACACTGCGATCTTGGCCTCGGCCAGCAGGAACTTGGCAAACGCCATCGAACCCATATGGCGCAGCGGCTCCGGAATTGGCGCCCACACGAACATCGTGGCGCGCGGTTTTTCGACCGCCCATCCCGCGCGGTTAAGTCCCTCGACCAGAACGTCGCGGCGGCTCTTGTAGGTCGCGGTGATCTCGGCCACGCACTCCTGCGGTCCGTTTAGCGCCGCAATCCCCGCGACCTGGATCGGCGCGAACATCCCGTAGTCGAGGTACGACTTCAGCCGCGCCAGCGCGCCGATCATCTCGCGATTGCCAACCGCGAAGCCAACCCGCCATCCGGGCATGTTGTAGCTCTTCGACAGGGTGAAGAACTCGACGCCGATATCCTTGGCGCCCGGCACCTGCATGAACGACGGCGCCTGGTATCCGTCGAAGCACAAATCAGCGTACGCGAAATCATGCGCGACCATCATCTGGTTCTCGCGCGCAAAATCCGCGACCCGCTTCATAAAACGCAAATCAACCGTCGCCGTGGTCGGGTTATGCGGGAAGTTCATGATCAGGAATTTGGGCCGCGGCCACGTCCGGCTGACGATCGAAGTCAGCTCCTCATAGAACTCCTCGCCCGTCGCGCGCATCGGCACGCCCTGCACTTGCGCGCCGGCGATGATGCATCCGTACTGATGGATCGGATAGGTCGGCGTCGGCGCCAGCACCACGTCGCCCTGGTCGAGGATCGCCAGCGCCATGTGCGCGATGCCTTCTTTCGAGCCGATCGTCGCGATCGCTTCGCCGTCCGGATCAAGCTCGACCCCGTAGCGGCGCTTGTACCAGTCGGTGATCGCGAGCCTGAGCTTGTACACTCCGCGCGAGACCGAATAGCGATGATTGGGCGGCTTGGCGGCGGCTTCGATCAGCTTGGCCACGATATGCGGCGGAGTGGCGGCGTCGGGATTGCCCATACCGAAATCGATTATGTCCTCTCCGGCGCGGCGCGCCTTCAGGCACAGATCTCCGATCTCGTTGAAGACATAGGGCGGCAGGCGTTTGATTCTGGGGAAATCCATCTTGTTTTGATTTGCCAGTTCGAGTTGAGCCTCTTGCGGGCGCGGGTTTTGCGCCACGCGAGATAATAGTTTTAACGGACCCTCCGGCGCGCCGCTAGTGGCATCGCCGCAACAGGAATTAATTCCGCAAAATCAGGCTGAATAGCGGGGCCCGCTGGCTCGTCTGACCAGACTACGAAGCGCGCGGTCACGAGTTTGCGCCACGGAGCGAAAGCCGAAGCAGTGCAAGGCGGCGGCCGTGGATTTCGCCGAAATTCCGCCTGCCCGGCCCTTCCAATCGGCCGCGCCGGATGTACAATCAGGCACGCTGCGTTTTGTTATGACAAGGCACTCAAACTGTTTGCATGAATTAACTGCATCTAGTATAAAGTTTCGAGACGCAGGGGAAACATGACTAAGCACCATCACGCACCAAAGAATAGCGCCAACGATACCACCTTTCGGCGCGAGGTCTGGCAGTCCTTCAGTTCCGATCTGGCGTTGCGCGCCCGGAACAAGATCACCGACCAGGAAATGGAAGCGCTTTCGCGTCTGGCGACCCTCGGATCGATCCTCTCCAAGCAGGACTTTGTTTTTATCCTGAAGACGATCCGGAAAGCCCCACGGCGCTGAGCACCCCCGAGCCGGATTCCCGCCCGCGCGGCAATCGCAGCGCGGGCGGCTGCGTGTTCGCGCCCGACTCCGCTTACTTCGCCGTCTGCTCTCCGACCTCGACCGCGCCGCCGCCATTGCGCAGCGCGAGGTAGCACGGTATCGCCAGCATCGAGAGCATCCCGGCGAATTGCCACGCGGCGGGCAGCCCGGCGCGGTCGGCGATATAGCCGTTGATGATCAGCCCGATCGATCCGCCCATCGTCGCAAACGTGCTGTTGAACGAAAGCAGCGTCGCGCGCTGTTCCGACTCGACCTGCTCATTGAACCAGCTTTGCAAAAGCGGCTGCGTCGCGCCGGAAAAGATGTTCATCACGAACAGGATGATCAGCACGACGTTGGGGCGATGCTGGAGCATCCCCGCCACCGCCAGCATCACGCTCGCCGCGCCGACCAGGGCGGCGACCCTGCCCGCGCGGGCCGATTGATCGGGCCGCGAGCGCGACACGATCTCGGCGCCGAGCATCCGCCCCGCCGACAGCGCGCAATAAATCCATCCGATGATCCAGATGCCGACGCCGTAGCTCTGGTTGAACAACAGTGGCCATTCGAGCCAGTACGGCGACCACGCCGCGACCTGGACTGCGCCGGCGGCGCTCAGCATCAGGACGGTCCTGCTGTCGAAGCCGGCCCTGAACCCGTCGATCACGCGGCGCGATATCATCCGCGGAAGCGCCCGCAAATCGACGTGCGCCGAATGCCGCGCTTCACCTGCCATCAGCGAATATCCGATCCCGGCGCTGATCACGTAGCCCGCCGCGCCGCACAGCCACGGCCACGCGATATTGATATCGGCGATATACGAACCTCCTATCGCCGAGATCATGAAGCCAACCGTGGTGAGCTGCGAGATGCGCGAGAAGAGCCGGTCCTTGAGCCCGTCGTAGCCGGCCACGTCGAGCGCATCCACGCCCCACGCGTCGATCGCGCCGTTGCCGAACGTGGTGCCGACTCCGTCGATACTCTCGGCGAGCAGAAACACCCAGTAGTGGCGCGCGAAAAAATACACCACGAAGGCGCACGCGCGCAGCGCCGCGCCGAGCACGAACGAGCGCCTGCGTCCCAGCGCGTCGGCGAATGCCCCGGTCGGCACGTCGGTCAAAAACAGCACCACGAAATAGCCCGCGAGCACGCTGTTGATCTCGAACTGGCTGAGCCCGCGCGAGTGCAGGAAAATCGGATAGACGCCGAATAAAAATCCGCCCGCCAGCGAGTATGTAAGCCATACCGCGTAGTAGCGCCGGACTATTCCACGAACCGCACCCGATGCGTTGCCGCTGAGCACCAAACCCTCCCGTGCGGAAAAACAAAAGCCCCGCCGGCTCCGAGCCGGCAGGGCTTTATAAAGCCAGATATCGGAGACCGCCTCAATTCATGAGGACACGACCTGAATTGGGGACCAGGCGAACTGCGTTACTTGGCTTCACGGTGCCAATACTATCTCGATGAAAGATCGGGTGTCAACGGCACGTCCGGCGCCTGCGCGTATCAAATGGTTCTATGACCGAGCTTCTTCATCTAAGATAGTAGCGCATACCCGCTCCGTATTTGTTCAATTGATGATCTCCACCATTAACGACCAGATAGATTTTCCCCCGGGAGTGCCCTCGCCGGGACTGCCCACGCGGGCCTGGCGCTTCGCCAACGTGGCGTGGCTCGCGATTCGGGTTTACGCGGGCTACAAGTCGGTGCAGCTCTGGACGCGATTTGTGTCGGCGCGCAACAAGACCGCGCTCTATCGCCGCCAGGATCTGCGCGCGGCGCGCGCGATGTACGCGACCGCGATCCGCCTCGAGGGCTTGCTCATCAAGGCCTCGCAGTTTATCGCCACGCGCGCCGACGTGCTGCCCGACGAATGGGTCTCGACACTGGCGGGCCTGCATGATCGCGTACCGCCGCGGCCGTTCCCCATGATCCGCGAGCAGATCGAGCGCGAACTCGGCCGCACGCTCGAGTCCGTGTACGCCGAGTTCGACCCAACCCCTATCGCGTCGGCCTCGCTCGCGCAGGTCCACGCCGCGCAGCTTCACGACGGGCGGCGATGCGCGGTCAAGGTGCAGTATCCCGGAATCGAGGGAATCGTCCGCGCCGATCTGCGCAACCTCCTGTTGGTGCTCCGATGGCTCGCTTGGCTCGAGCGCGACTTCGATTTGCGCGTGGTCGCGCGCGAAGGGCTCAAATATATTCCGATGGAACTCGACTTCGTCCACGAGGCGGACAACGCCGACACGATGCGGCGCAACTTCGCGGGCGATCCCGCGGTCGGCGTGCCGGAAATTTATCGCGAATTCAGCGCGCGCCGCGTGTTGACGATGGAGTTGATCGAAGGAATCAAGATCACGGATATCGCCGCCCTCGAGCGCGCCGGAATCGACAAGCGCGCGGTCGCGCAAAAGCTGATGGACCAGTTCTGCGCGATGATCCTGCGCGACGGCTTTTTTCACGCCGACCCGCATCCGGGAAATATCCTGGTCCAGCCGGGTCCGCGCCTGGTCTATCTCGATTTCGGACTCGCCAAGGATTTTCCGCCCAAGTTTCGCGACGGGATGGTGCGCCTGACCTTCGCCATTCTCAGTTCGGATCGCGAGGCGACGATCCGCGCGTTCACCGAACTCGGTTTCCGCACCCGCGACGGCTCGCCCGACACGCTGTTGACCGTGGCCGACCTGTTCCTCGGACAGACGGTAACTCGCAACAAGGCTTACGCGGACAAAGATCTGATCGAGAAATTCAACGACGAGCTGCCGCGCGCGCTGCGCGCCAACCCGATCGTCGAAGTTCCCGGCGACGTGCTCCTGGTCAACCGGGTGATGGGCCTGCTCTCGGGTCTCGGCAAAACGCTCGATTCGCGAGTCGATCTGTTCGCGACGATCATGCCGTACGCGCAGCGCATGATGACGGCGCAAGCCCAATCCAGCGCCGCCGCCTCCTGATCGACGCCGCGGTTCTCCTTGCGCGCCGCGACCCTGTCGATTGATCGGCCTCGCGCGCTTTTATGTTCGTGCGCGCTGAACTATCTTCGATTCGTTGTGCCAACCGAAATCGAGCAAGTTGCGATGCGTGCGGCGCGCGCCGCCGGCAAAATTCATCTCAAGCGCCTCTCGCGGATCACGATCGATCGCAAATCGAATTCGATCGATCTGGTCACCGAGGCCGACCGCGAGTCCGAAGCCGCGGTGATCGAACTGATTCATCGCGCGTTTCCGACTCACGCGATCCTGGCCGAAGAAAGCGGCGCCAGCGTCCACCAGAGCGACCATCGATGGATTATCGACCCGCTCGACGGCACCACCAACTTCGCCCATGCTTTCCCGCAATTCTGCGTTTCGATCGCCTATCAACGCCGCGGCGAGACCCGTTTCGGCGTTATCTATGACGCGCTCCACAAGGAATGCTTCACCGCGCAGCGCGGACGCGGCGCGAAACTCAACGGCAAGCCAATCCGGGTGAGCGCGACCCCGGCGATCGGTTCTGCCCTGCTGGCTACCGGCTTCCCTTACGACCGCCGCGAGCGGCGGCGCTTCTACCTGTCGTTCTGGGAGGCCTTCATGATGCGCTCGCAGGGCGTGCGGCGCACGGGAGCAGCCGCGCTCGATCTGGCAAATGTCGCGAGCGGGCGCACCGATGGATTTTGGGAGTTCGGGTTGAAAGCCTGGGATGTCGCCGCGGGTGCGCTGCTAGTCGAGGAAGCCGGCGGCATCGCTTCGAACATGGACGGCTCGACGCTGGATATCCACGGCGCGAATATCCTCGCCTCGAACGGGAAGATCCACGCTGAAATGATCCGCACGATCGCCGAGACCCGCCCCGAGGCCGATCGCCGTCACGCCGAAATGCTGCGCGAAGACGCCGCCGCGCCAGCCGCACACTCCCGCTGAGCCGCTCCGAAGAAGATCTCTAATCTCGGGTATCGCCACCCGATCGGAAACCGGGATTATTGGCAACGGCTTCCGCGTGCTGCTCCGGCGGCCCTGCGTGGCCGCCCACGCAGATCGCCGACGCCTGCTTGACTGCGTGGGGCGTCTCGCCGCGCGTTACCTCTCGAGCCACGGGCAAATGAGCATCGCGCCGCCGCGCGCGAGGATTGTCATCATCGCGGGCGCCCATCGACGGGGCATTCCGAGCGCGCTTGCGATTAAATCGGCGCTCCACGAAGTCTCCGCACCTGAGGCGAGGAGCTTTCGCAGCGTCAGGAATCCGTCGCGCGGTGCGAACTGAACCAACTGATGCGCCTGGTCCGGCGCAATATGCGCGCGCTCGCGCGCGATCTCGATCGCGCGCGCCAGGCCTCCCAGTTCATCGACGAGGCCGCGTTCTTTGGCGGCGATTCCGCTCCACACACGCCCCTTGGCCAGCGCCTCGGCCCGCGCGGGATCGAGCCTGCGGCCTTGCGCAACTTTGCCGGTGAAGTTGCCGTACACTTCTCCGATCGCGGCATTGATCTGGCCGAGTTCGTCGTCGCTCATCGGCCGCGCAAGTGACATCGCGTCGCTGCGCGCGTCGCTCTTGGCGAAATCGAAGCGGACGCCTATCTTCTCGAGCATCCGCGACAGATCGAATTTCGCAAACACCACTCCGATCGATCCGGTGATCGCGGCCGGCTCGGCCACGATCGCGTCGGCGCCCATCGCGACGTAATAGCCGCCCGATCCCGCCACGTCACCCATCGACACCACGACCGGCTTGCCGCGTCCCTGCGCTTCGCGCACCGCGCGCCAAACCATGTCGGAGCCGACCGCGGAGCCGCCGGGCGAGTTGACCCGAAACACGATCGCACGCACTGATTCGTCGCGTGAGGCGCGCTCAAAAAGTTCCGCCGTGGTTTCACCTGAGATAAATTCGCCGCCCGGGCGCCCGTGCCCCGAGATTACCGGTCCCGCGCCGATGACTAACGCGATCCGCGCGCGATCCCCGCGCTCGCGCACGTAAGCCGCGTGGCGCAGGTAGCGGGCGAAGTTAACGAAGCATTTTCGTTTACTGTCGGGGTCGAAATTCGCGCGCAGATCTTCGATATACCCGTCGCGATCGATTAGCCCCGCCGCGCGCGCCGCCGTCATGCCGATAAATCCAGAGCCGACCAGCTCGCGCGCGCGGTCGAGCGGAATTCGCCGCGCGGCGGAAATCGCACCAGCGATAATCTGCATCCAGTCGGCGATAATCGCGTCCAGGCTTTCGCGCACCGCCGGCGACATCGCGTCGCGGCTGAGCATCTCGCCCGCGCCCTTGTATTCCTTCCATTGCAGGGTCTGTGCGCGCACTCCCGCCTTCTCGAGCGCGTCGCGCACGAAGGGATTGCCGATTGCCACGCCCAGCATCGTCAGCATCACGTCCGGATTCGCAATGATCTCGTCCGCTCCGGCCGCGACCAGGTAGTCGCGCACCGACGACGAATCTCCGGTCAGCAGCGCGATAACCCGCTTGCCGCTTTTGGCGACCGCGCGCAGCAAGCGATGCAGTTCGTGCGCGGTCGCAAGGCCCGCTTCGATTCCGGATACCTGCACGATAACCGCCCGCACCGCCGCGTCATCGGCGAGCGCCTCGAGCCCGTAGCGCAGATGACGCAGGCTTGGCGCCCCGGTGCCGATCAGTTGATGGAACGGAGCGCGGCGGGCATCTTCGTGAATCGCGCCGCCCAGATGCAGCATCACGACCGCGTCGCGCGGAATCCTGGCCGGCCGCACCAC
>Ga0307373_10001494_pt1 | contig 43890 bp, 44 predicted proteins | sample OX2MG_FD_202534 | JGI IMG/M metagenome (GOLD analysis project Ga0307373, IMG submission 202534) | Soil microbial communities from Risofladan, Vaasa, Finland - OX-2 | ecosystem: Environmental > Terrestrial > Soil > Coastal area > Acid sulfate soil | place: Finland: Risofladan, Vaasa | collected...
ACAGGGTGGGGAAGTCGACCAGCACGGAGAACAGCGGTCTCGGACGGATGCCGTCGGGCGGGGCGGTCCTCGAGCGGGTGGCCATCTCCACCAGGGCGTCGCACCGGCGCTGGCTCGGGGTCCGGGCGAGATCGGAGACGCAGGGGTCGAAGCCGAGTCTTTCCCTCGCCGCTCTCCAGTCCTTCTCGAACAGCTCGGCCTCCAGGCGATCAAGTTCGCCCGAGACGATGGCCCCCGAGATCGGGTCCAAGGTCATCTGCCCGAGGTAGCGGTCGCCGGCCTCGACCACATAGACGTCCCTACGGCACCTCCGCTCCTCGGCCGACTCCTCGGTGCCATCGGGATCGGCGAGCTGTCCCCAGTAGCCGACGGCTCGGACGTAGGGCTCGAAGCGCAGGGTCCGGGCGTAGTCGACCAGCATCTTCTCGTCGCGTTCGAGGGCCTCTTCCGTTCGGGAGTTGCGGGCCTTGGCCACGACGTCGACGTGGGCGGCCCCGATGTCCCCTTCGGCCCAGGCCTCGGCGAACTCCGGGAGCTGATCGAGGGTACGAGCCCGTCTCACCAGCCGTCCGGCTTCGGCTCGAGGGAGGTTCCCTTCTTTGGCAATCCAGCCGGCCGCACTCCGGGCCCCGTCGAGGGCCCACTCCCCCCAGGTGTCGAACTCCCCCACCGAAGCGGTGACGTAGGCGTCGAGCTGGCTGCGCAGCCGCAGCATCTTCGCGATCGACTCTGGGTCGGAGCGCGGCCCGTCTTCAATCAACTCCTTCACATCCTCGCTCAGAACATCGAGCTTCATGCCGCCCATTCCAACAGGGGGGTGTGACATCGAAAGGCCGTATTTCCCCTGGTACCTTGCACGAAACCTTGCAGGGTCGGCAGCGCGAATGAAAAAGATCACGGGGAAGATAGCGGCGGTCAACAATCACATCGCTCGGGGCGTCGGGGCGTCGGGGCGTCGGGGCGTCGGGGCGTCGGGGCGACGGGGCGACGGGGCGACGGGGCGACCACATCTCGCGGCTCGCAGCAGCCGATAGACGTAGCCTAGAAATCCACCTCGACCGAGGACACGACCAAGGAAGGGCGTCGTAATGATCGGACCGCGGCATGGCTGAGCCCGTGCGATGGGGAGTGATCGGGACAGGGGGGATCGCCTCCTCGTTCGCCACCGATCTCGCCCTGACCGACTCCGGTCGGTTAGTGGCGGTTGGATCGCGCCAGCAGCAGTCGGCCGACCGTTTCGGTGACCGGTTCGGGATTCCTAACCGGCACTCCACATACCAGGGGCTGGTGGAAGACCCCGAGGTGGACGTGGTTTACGTGGCCACACCGCATCCCATGCATCTGCCCGACGCGCTCCTGGCCCTTGAACACGGCAAGCCGGCTCTCGTCGAAAAGGCCTTCACCATGAACGCGTCCGAGGCCCGCACCTTGGTCGACGCCGCCAGAGACAAGGACCTCTTCTTGATGGAGGCGATGTGGACCCGGTTCCTGCCCCACATGGTCGAGATCCGCCGGCTCGTCGAGCAAGGCGCGCTGGGAGAGATCGTCACGGTGACCGCCGACTTCGGCCGCTGGTTCCCGCCCAATCCGGAGTCGAGGCTCTTCGCTCCGGAATTGGGAGGTAGCGCCCTCCTCGATCTCGGGGTTTACCCAGTGTCGTTCGCGTCGATGCTGCTGGGGACGCCCGATCGGATCGAGGCCATAGTCGAGCCGTCGTTCACCGGGGTGGATGGACAGGTATCGATGCTCTTCGGTTACCGGCACGGTGCCCAGGCGGTGCTCACCTGCACATCGAGTGCCACCAGCCCGACCCGAGGCACCATCGTCGGGACCGACGCCCACATCGATATCGACGGAAACTTCTACCGTCCTGTCGGTTTCACCCTGGTGCCCCGCGACGGGCCCCCTTCCCGAAGAGACTTCCCGCGCCCTGGACGCGGGCTCAGCCACGAAGCCGACGAGGTCGCCCGCTGTATCCGGGCTGGACTTCTCGAGAGCCCGGTGATGCGGTTGGACGAAAGCATCTCGATCATGCAGACGCTGGACGCCGTGCTCGCCAGGTCAAAGAGAACAACCACGGAAACCAGTTTCGACCTGCCGGTATGAAAGAACCGTCACACAATAGTCATTGTGTTGTAACGTCAGTCTTAGGCCCGCGAAATCGAGCTTCGACAGCGAACAATGAACGAATCACTAGCCGGGGGGAATCACCTTGAGACTCAACAGTAAGAGGGCACTCGTGACGATGTTGTTGGTGGGGGGGCTCATTGCCACCGCCTGCAGCAGTAACAACTCGTCGTCCACCACCACGACCACATCGGGATCCGGAGGGTCCTCGGGCCTCACTACAAGCTCGTTCGACGTCAATTTCACGGCGATGCCGAAGCTGAAGAGCCTGACCTCTTCGAGCTCGGGCCTGGTGGGCGTCATCTTGCCGGACACCACGTCCTCGACGCGCTACGTCGAGTTCGACGCTCCGTACCTGACCAAGGCATTCCAGCAGGCCGGCTACAGCGCCTCGCAGTTCAAGATCGACAACGCACAGGGAGTCGACGCCACCGAAGTCGCCGACGCGCAAGCCGATATCACACTAGGTGCAAAGGTCCTGATCTTCGACCCGCTCGACAGCACGACGGGTGCCCAGGTCCAGCAGCTCGCTGCCGCCCACGGGGTCCAGCTGATCAGCTACGACCGCGCCACCTTCGTCGGGACCAACACCTACTACGTCAGCTTCGACAACGTTCAGGTCGGCAAGCTGATCGGCCAGGGCTTCGAGGACTGTGTAACCGCTTGGAACGTGAGCAGCCCCAAGGTCTTCACGCTCAACGGCGGTGAGGACACCGACCCCAACGCCGTCTCGTTCGCCCAGGGATACAACTCCGTGATCTGGGGTAACACGACGACCCCCGAGGCGGCTGGTCTCACGAACAGCAAGGGTTACACCCTTGTTGGCGACCAGATCACCCCCAACTGGGTGAACGCAACCGGTGCGACGATCTTCCAGCAGCAGTTCACCGCTCACCCGGACATCAATGCCACCGTCGAGGCCAACGACGGGTTGGCGAACGTAGTGATCGGGGTCTTGAAGAACGCTGGTGTCGGACCGAAGAAGATCCCCACGACCGGACAGGACGCCACACTTCAGGGGATGCAGTGGATCCTCCAGGGCTACCAGTGCGGGTCGGTCTACAAGCCGATCTACGAGGAGGCACAGGACGCCGTCGCCATCGCGACGTACCTCCGTGCCGGCAAGACCCCGCCCTCGTCCCTCGTGAACTCGACCACGTCACCTCCGTCGGGCGTGACCGGGACGAAGCAGCCGGCGTCGCTTCTCACCCCGATCTGGGTAACGGCCTCGAACATGAACGCCACTGTCATCAAGGACCAGTTCATCTCGGCGTCCACTTTGTGCACCGCGGTAGGTAACAGCGCCTGCAGCGCCGCCGGCATCACCCCTTGAACCGGCTGATCCCGACCTGACGTCCGGGACCGCCGCCGCGTCGTGGCGGCGGTCCCGTGTTCGGGCGTCCGATGCCATAAGTATTGGGAGAGACGAAAGTAACGAGATGGCCGAGACGAACGTAGAAGAGCCTCTTCTGAGGCTGCGGGGGATCTACAAGAGCTTCGGTGCGGTCCAGGCCCTGGCCGACGTCGATCTCGATCTGCCCGCCGGGCAGATAACGGCACTGTGCGGCGACAACGGTGCTGGCAAGTCCGTGCTCGTGAAGTGTGTCGCGGGGATCTACGAGCCCGACGAGGGGTCGATATTCTGGGAGGGCCGCCACGTCCGGATCCACAGTGCTCACGACGCCGCCGCCCTCGGGATCGAGACCGTCTACCAGGACCTCGCTCTCGCAGACAACCTCGACATCGTTCAGAACATGTTTCTCGGCCGTGAACGCCTCCGCTATCGCCAGCTCGACGAGAACGACATGGAGCGCGCCGCAGCCGAGACTCTCGCCAGCCTGCGCGTGACGACGGTGAGGTCCATACGCCAGCCGGTTGGGTCGCTCTCCGGAGGTCAGCGGCAGTCGGTAGCCGTCGCGAAGGCCGTGATGTGGAACTCCAAGCTCGTGATCATGGACGAGCCGACCGCGGCGCTCGGAGTGACCCAGACGACGATGGTGCTCGACCTCATGCGGCGCCTGCGTGACCACGGGCTGGCAGTTCTGGTCATCTCGCACAACCTGAACGACGTCTTCGCCGTGGCCGACAGGATGGCGGTCCTGTACCTGGGAAGGATGGTCGTGCAGGACCTTGCGTCCGCGTTCGACCGTCAGAGCCTCGTCGAATACATGACCACCGGAGGTCTGGGCGTGACAGCTGCAGGGCTGCCCACGGGAAACGGAGCGCCCGAGCATGGCAAAGCCTGATCCTGGCCCGGGTATCGCCGGTGCGCAGCCGGCTCCGGATAGCGACCCACACATGGAAGAACTGGTCGACCTGACGGCGGCTCCAGAAGGGGCTGTGCCTCTCGTTCCTGCCGAGATCATCGCCCAGACCCTGCCCGAATACCTGCGAGCCTTGTGGCTTCGTGTCAAGGGTGGAGAGAGCGGCATGTTGCCGGTCATCCTGGCGCTGGTCGTGATCGTCGTCGTCTTCGAAGTGATCAGCCCTAACCACGTCTTTCTCCACGCCACCAACATCGTGAATCTCTTCCAGCAGAGCGCCTTCTTCATCGTGTTCGCCATGGCCGAGATCTTCGTCCTGCTGCTCGGAGAGATCGACCTTTCCATCGGCTACGTGGGCCCCGTAGGAGCGGTGATCGCGGTGCAGCTGGTACAGCCTCGAACGACCGGCTGGCCGTGGGAGGTTGCCATCGTCGTGGCGTTGCTAGCCTGCGCGGCGATCGGTGCGATTCAGGGCTCGTTGATAACGCGCCTTCGGCTCCCATCCTTCATCGTCACCCTTGCGGGACTTCTCATCTTCAATGGGGTGCTGCTGATCATCCTGGGGTTGGGTCCGTTCTCCGGCTATCCGAGCCTCATCGGCCGCTCGCCCAACCTGCACGCCCTGTACGCCCTCATGTGGGGACACGTCAGCCCGCTTGTGGGCTGGATCGTCATGATCGCCGTTGTGGCCCTCATGAGCCTGAACCTGTTCCTGCGCGACACCAGGCGTCGCCGGAGCGGGCTGGTGGCGCCGCCGCTGAGCCTGACACTCATAAAGATCGCGTTCATGGCCGCCGTCGGGATAGCGGTCGTGGTGATCTGCAACCTCAACCGCGCCGTCATCGGCACCCTGGAGGGCGTTCCGTACGTGATATTCATCGTTCTGGGATTGCTGGTGATCTGGACGTTCCTTCTCCAGCGAATGCGCTTCGGGCGCTACGTCTACGCCATCGGCGGCAACCCGGAGGCGGCGCGCCGGGCGGGGATCAACGTCGCGATGATCCGCACCTGGGCGTTCGTCCTCTGTGCCGTTACGGCGGGCGTCGCCGGACTGCTCTACGCCTCCTACCTGGGTGGCATGTCGAACAACGTGAACGGTGGCCAGCTGGTGCTCTACGCGGTTGCCGCAGCCGTCATAGGCGGAACGTCACTGTTCGGGGGTAGGGGAAGGATCGCCAACGGAGTGCTCGGGGGACTCGTGATCGGCGGGATCTACAACGGCATCTATCTCCTGGGGCTGTCGGCGCAGTGGCAGTACATCATCACCGGCTTCGTGCTCATCGTGGCGGTGACCGTCGACGCGCTCAGTCGTCGGGGCACCACGACCGGCGGCCTCGCCGGTCGATGAGGAGGTTCTCGGGCCGTCGGAGATGAGCGGCTCCGACACCATCTACGTCGGCCTCGTCGGCCTCGTCGGCCACGCCGCCTCGGTCCTACCCGCTGGGTCATTGCCACCATGTACAACGGCATGGGTCTGATCGGGTTGGCCGCCTCCTACCAATTCATGGTGACGGCTCTGGTGCTGTTGGCCGTGGCGACCGGATCCGATCGGGTGACCGGGTCCGCTCAGCTGACCTGCTCATCCCCGAGATAAGGGACCGGATGATCGCCACCCATCTCACTGAAGCGCTCGTTGAGGGCATGGGCGATCACGTCATGGTCATGGGTGGTGGGCCGGAGGGCGCCGTAGAGAAAGGCTTCCAGCTGGAGGTGGGTGCTCATGCCTCCCAGCTCGAAATATCGCAGCCACAGCTCACCGTGGGTGAGGTCGGCGTTCTGGCGGTAGACGTCGAGCCCATCCGGCGGGCCACTAGCCATCGTCGCCTGCGTGGTGGATGCCCACCTGTCGGTCGAAACACTCCGATGAGCAGACGGTGGCTCCTGGGATCTCAACCGGGCGGCCACACACCGTGCAGCTAGGTCGCGGACCGGGTCCCCGATGTGGTCGATGGGCCGACTCGACGATGTCTCGGGCCCGCTGGCTCAGGGGGCTTCCGTGTTCGACGGAGAATCGGCGGAGGGCGGTATAGGCGTCGTGTTCCCCGACGCCATCCCGCTCCATCAGCACACCCTGAGCCAGCGCGATGACCTGGCGGGTTCGCAACACCTCGGCGAGCTTGCTGGCGAGTTGTTCCTCGGTGATGTCCAGCCCGGCATCGCCGAGGATGGTCGAAGCCTCGGAGGCGAAGATGGACGCCAGCTCCTGGTCCTTCGGTGCGAAGGCGTTGGTCGTCCGCGAATAGATGTTGAGAGCCCCCACCGGAACGTCATGGGCCAGCAACGGCGAGGACAGGATGGCGTTGATGCCGAGCGCCTGGGCCTTGGGCACGAAGTCGGGCCACCGGGTCTCGTCGGCCAGGGATCCGGCGTGGAACCACCGCCCTTCAGCCGCAGCGTCGACGCAGGGTCCCTCGCCGGAGGCGTACTGACCAACATCCATCTCGGTGATGGTCTGGTCACTGGCCGCCACGGTGGACAAGTGCCCGCGGCGCCGGAGCGACACGCTCACCCCGTCCGCCCCACCGACAGTGGCTCGGGCGAGGGATACAACCAGCCGAAGGGCGCCGTCGACGACCTCGTCGTTGGAGGGGATGGAAGTGACCGTCCGGAGTTGCTGGGTCAGTTCAGGCCCCCCGGAGTCGCCAGGTGAATTGTGGGGGTGGCCGGGCTCTTCGGGGCCGAGTCGGCCAGGCGGTCCCAGGGTGGTCTCGGGCTCCTCGACCGAGATCATCTTGGTGAAACCGGTGATGTCGAGGAGATGGCTGATCTGGACCGAGGCGTCCCTGATGATCAGCGAGCCGCCGGAGAGCTTGAGTCGAATGGTCTCGCCGGCGATCACCGACAATCCCGACGCATCCAGAAAGTCCAACTCCGACAGGTCCAACGCGATGTTGACATGGCCTTGGCTGATGACGGTGTCGAGATAACCGCTCAGGTCGGGGGCGGCATGGATGTCGAGCTCGCCGCGAAGAGCGAGCACGAGCTGATCGCCGACAACGGTGGCATTGATGTCGAACGCCGGAGACGTACGGTCGCTCCCCGTCACGTTAGGTTGACACCCACAAGCCTCGGCGGAGCAGAGCGAATCTCCCCATGAGATGCCGCTTTCGGGATTGGAGCCAACCGCACCGGCCGACCCAAACAAACCCTCGCTGTAGAAGGCAGCGCTACTCTACAACCCGATCCGCCGGATTTCTACGCCCACCTACCTGTCCGGAGCCGGACGCCTTCCCGGCTCGCTCAGGCGAGCGCCTTGGCCACCTTGGCTCCGAGGTCGGCGTCGACCTGGCGCCGGTACTTGTCGTCCTTGTGGGCGTGGTACGCAGTCCTGACGACTTCTCCGGTGACCTCGTAGGCCGGATCCGGGTAGCGGTCCGGGTCGGCCTTTCTCCGCCCGTAGGAGTTGGGGGCACAGACCGGGTCACCGTCGATGCGGACGTTCATCTGGCCGTCGCGGTTGTCGTCGTGGACCGGCACCAATGGCTGGTTGACCGGCAACTGGAGGTAGTTGGGGCCGATCCGGTACCGGTGGGTGTCGGGGTAGCCGAAGAGACGACCCTGGAGCATCTCGTCCGGGCTCGGGGCGATCCCGGGAACCATGTTGGCCGGCTCGAAGGCCGCCTGCTCGACCTGGGAGTGATCCTGGAGGAGCAGGGGACCCTCGACTCTCGCCGAGAGTGAGAACTCGTCACTCGGTGCCGGGAACCCCGCGTCGGTGGTGGTAACCGGATGTGGGGTGTCATCGCTCATATTTCCGGGTCGAGCACCGGTGACCGCGCCGAGTCGCGGGTCACCCGAAATATACTGTGGCCAGGGGATTCGGCAAGATTCACCCCCCGTGTCCAACCCGCGCCGCGGGGTGGGCCCCTGGTCGCGGTGGGGCCTCCACTCGAGGCTCCCGGAGCCCCGATCGGGGCCGGCCGCCATCGTCGTACAAGACCCGGTTGCTCGCTAACCTGCCGAGCAGATGGTTTACATCCTCGCTCTGGCGTGTGCGCTGTCGAATGCCCTGGCCAGCATTCTCCAACGGATGGGGGTAGAGAATGCCCCTGACGGTGACACCCTCCGCCTCCGCCTGGTGACGCACGCGCTCCGGCGGGGGGTATGGCTCCTCGGGTTCGTCTTCATCGTGACGACGTTTCTGCTCCAGTCGGTGGCGCTCCACATCGGGAGGCTGAGTCAGGTCCAGCCCGTCCTCACCACCGAACTGCTGTTCATCGTCGTCCTCTTGGCCACCTGGTTCCGGTTTCGGATCGGGGCGCGCGAGTGGATCGGGTGTCTGGCCGCCGCCGGGGGTCTCGCCGGCTTCTTGGTCTTTGCCCAGCCGGGCGGGGGCAAGCTGGTGCCCACCACGTTCGAGTGGACCGTGGCCGGTTCCGTCGGTGGGGGAACGGTGCTGGTGGCCGTGCTGTTCGCGCTGCACGGCCCCCGTTGGTGGCGGGCGTTGATGTTCGGGGCGGCCGGTGCCGTCGGTTTCGCCTTCGCCGCCGCACTCATCAAGACGGTGAGTGATTACGTGACGACCGACTGGACGCACATGTTCTCCCACTGGGAGACCTACGTCCTGGTGGTCAGCGGGGTGGGGGCCCTGTTCCTGGCCCAGAACGCCTTCCACGCCGGACCGATCGCCGCGTCGCAGACCGCGTTGGTCCTGGTCGACCCCCTGGCCAGTGTGGCCTTCGGTCTCGGGCTCTACGGGGACAGCCTTCGCACCACCGGCGCCTACGGACCGCTGGAGGCGGCGTCCCTGCTGATCATGTTCGTAGGCATCACCTCCATTGCCCTTTCCCCGTTGGTGTCGGGGTTGAAAGGGGACGACGCCCGCTACGCCGAGTTGCTGTCCTCCCGCTCCCGCTCCAAACAGCTGGCCAAGGCCGTCCAGGATCTCCATCCGGCCGGCGGGACCCGCCAATCGAGCCAATCGCGCCCGACCTGATTCGTCGGTTCGTCAACGGTGATGACAAGTTGACCAGCACGGTCGCTGTCTGTGGCCGTTCGTTGTATGTTCCCCCCGTGGCGGACATGACGAGCTCTCCGAGAACCCTCGGCCGGTGACCGGGGCGGCGGACAAGATCGCCCGGGTCGGAACCTGGCCGATGTGGGTTCTGGGCCTGGCGGTGATGATCGACAACGTCGATCAGTACATCGTGCGGGGTACCTCCAACCAGATCGAGAAGGCGTTCGGGGTCGACGACTTCCAGATCGGGATCCTCTTCTCCGCCTTCATCGTCGTCAACGGGTTGGCCACCATGCCGGCCAGCTATCTCGGCGATCGCTGGAGCCGGACCCGGATCATGGCCGTCACCATCATCGCCTGGTCGGTGGTGAGTGCCCTGGGCGGGGTGGTCCCGGCCGGGGCCTTCGGGCTGCTGGTGGTCATGCGGGGGGCATTGGGATTCGGCCAGGCGGTGACCGACCCGTCGGGCTCGAGCCTGCTGGCCGACTTCTACGGGATCGATCGGCGGGGGAGGGCGTACTCGATCCAGCAGTGCCTGATCTACGTGGGCCTGGGCCTGGGGTTGGCCATCGGCTCCTTCTTCGGCACCCACTTCGGGAGCCACGGCTGGCGGCTGGCCTTCGGCGTCTCGATCTTCCCGGGTCTGCTCATCGCCTTCTTCTGCTGGCGTCTGCCCGAGCCCCGCCGGGGGACCGCCGACCGGGCCCATGTCACCCGGGAGGGCGAGATGGAAGTGGCCGGTGAGCGAGAGCCGCTGTTCCCCGACGGTTTCTCCCGGTTCATGGCGGACATGGTCAACGGCTTGCGGGCGGATGTGAAGACCATCCTGGCCATCCCGACCATGCGCTATGCCCTGGTCGGGGTGTCCACCATCCTCTTCGTGGTCACCGCTGTCGCCAGCTGGATGCCGACGCTCTACCAGCGGCAATTCCATCTCAGCCAGGGATCGGCGAACCTGGCCTTCGGGATGCTGGTCATCGTGGCCGGCATCCCCGGCACCCTGGTGGGGGGCATCATGGCCGATCGATGGATCAACCGTTTCCTCGGTGCCCGGGTCGTCATCCCCGGCGTCTGCCTGATGATCAGCGGGGTGCTGTTCATGGTGTCGTTCGTCCCGATGCCCTTCGCCGGTGCCTTCGCCCTCCAGATGCTGGCGTTCCTGTCGGCGGCCTCCTCGGTCCCGGCGCTGCGGGCCGGGCTCTCCGACTCGGTCCCCGCCAACCTCCGGGGGACCGGCTTCGGTGCGTTCAACGTGGCTTCCATCGTGTTCGGGTCGGCGGCCGCCCCGATCCTCACCTCGGCGGTGGCGACCCAGTTCGGGGGGAACTACCGGGTGGCGTTCGCGTTGGTGATGCCGATCACCTTCGTGGGCGCGGCGTTCCTGTTGGCGGCACGGCGACACATCGAGAAGGACACCGCCAAGATCTTCGAAGCGGTGGTGGCGGCCATGGCCGCCGAGGAGGCGGCACATTAGGCTGGGCCCGGGCCCAGCTGGGGGCGAGGACGGCGGGGACAGTCGAGACCAAGGACGTCGACTTCGGCGGTGCGACCTGAAGCCGGCGGACGCCGGGGTCAGCCACCGCCGAGCTGGATGGCTTTGACCAGCAGGAGCGCCACCGCGAGGACCAGGTAGATCCGCAGCGAGAGCATGCCGAACCGGAGTCCGGGTGACCAGGTGACCGGCTTGAGGAGAGCCAGGGGTGGCATCCGCCAGGACTCTTTCTCGGCTCTGCTCGTCTTCGGGAGTGGAGGAGCCGCCACCTGACCGCTGCGCCAGGCGATGACCCGCAGCACGACGGTGACGATGATGCCCCCGGCGACAAGGGCGACGGTCAGGTCGACGAAGATGCCAACCACGTCGATGTGGGGAAACATCGTGGTGGCCATCAGGGTGCCGGACAGGATCAGCAGGATGCCGATGATGACCGATGCAACCGCATTGAGCCACTTCGGGTTGACCCAGGGACCGAGCACCTCTTTGTCGTTGCACAACAGCAGGAGGAAGACGGCGGCCGACGGGAGGAGCAGCCCGGCCAGAGCCTGGACGCTGGTGGTGATCAGGCCGAGCGGGGCCTTCGGGATCAGCACGATGCCGGCGGCCACCACCACCATTCCCGTATAGCTCAGGTAGAACGGCTTGGCCTCCCGGAACCCCCGGTGGAGGGAGTGGCGGATCCCGAACACGTCCCCGAAGGCGTAGCTGGTGGACAGGGTGACGGCGGCGGCGCCGAGGATGCTGGCGTCGAAGAGGAGGACGGCGAACAGTGCCCCGAGCAGGTGGCTGTGGTTGGCCAGGAGGTGGGCGACCCCGGCGGCATCGGTGAAGTGCCCGAAGGCGGTGGAGCCGTGGGCGGCGAAGGAGCCGGCCACCATGATGCAGGTGGCCCCGATGACCACCACGAACGCCCCGAGGACGGTATCGGCCCGCTCGTAGCTGATGAACCTCGGGGTGATCCGCTTGTCGACGATGTTGGACTGCTGGAAGAACAGCTGCCACGGAGCGACGGTGGTACCGACGATGGCGATGATGAGCAGCACCGCCGCTGACGACGTGCCGCCGTGAATGCCGGGGATCACGAAGTTGTGGCCGATCGTGCCCCATTGGGGATGCGACAGGAAGAGCAGCGGGAACTGCACCAGGGTGATGGCGATGAAGACGAACATGGCCCGTTCCCAGCGCTGGAAGCTGCCCGACGCCATGATCGCCACCAGGGCCACCGCCGCGGTCGGCACCGCGACGTACTCGGAGATGCCGGCGTAGGAGGCGGCCAGGGAGACACCGATGAACTCGGTCACGATGGTGAGGAAGTTGAGGAGGAACAGGTCGCCGACGCTGAACCACCCCCAGAACTTTCCGAACCGCTCGTTGATGAGCCGGGCATGACCCACGCCGGTGACCGCGCCCAGGCGCACCACCATCTCCTGGTTCACGATCAGCACCGGGATCAGCAGCAGCAGGGTCCACAGCAGGCTGGTGTGGTAGTTCTGGCCGGCCTGGGCGTAGGTGGAGACGCCGCCGGCATCGTTGTCCCCGACCATGACGATGATGCCGGGCCCGGCGATGGCGGCAAAGGTGAGTAGCCGGGCCCGCCAGCTGTGCCGTTCGCCGAAGTCGTTGACGGCAACCCGGCCGAAGGCGCCTTCGATGTCGCCCAGGTGGGCTTGGTCGAGAACCGCGGTGGCGGGGGCCTGGAGTTGGGGACCCGGAGCGTTGTCGGGGCGTGACGAATCGTCCGCCCCGGGGGGACCCGTGGCGGTTGGACGGTCCGTCATGGTTACCCCTGGTGCTCCGGATGGATGATCGGCGTGCCGCTCGGATCGGAATCCGGGTGGGCCGTTTCAGGGTGGGGCGGAGGTTCTCGCCGCCTCCAGTCGTCGGGAATCGTCGCTTCGAGGACGTCGTCCACGGTGATCACGCCCAGGACGTGGTTGTCGGCGTCGACCACCGGAACGGTCAACAGGTTGTAATCGGCCATCAGCAGGGTCACGTCGACCACATCGACCGTGGCGGTCACCCGCACCGGGTCGGAATCATCGACGTCGGCGAGGCGGGCGTGGGGGTCGGCCTGCAGCAGGTCGACGACGCTGACCGTCCCGGCCAGCCGGTTGGCCTCATCGAGGACATGGACGGTGACCAGCGCTTCGGGTTGGATGTTCTCGGCCAGGCGTACCCGCCGCAGGGCTTCCTCGACGCTGACATCGGCGGGGGCGGCCAGGAAGTCCACCCCCATGATGCCGCCGGCACTGGAAGCGTTGAACCCGAGCAGGGTCAGGACCTTGGTGCGGGTGCCGGCCGGGAGCAGGTCGAGGATCTTCTGCCGCCGGCCCTGGGGGAGCTCCGCCACCGCGTCGGCGGCGTCGTCGGCCTGCATGTGGGCGATGACGTCGGCCACCTCGGGGTCGGTCTTGTCCCCGAACAGCCGGGTGGCGATATCGGGATCGAGCTCCTCGAAGACGTCGGCCTCCAACTCGGGGTCGGCGTGGACCACATCGAGGATCTCTTCGCCCTCGGTTCGGGAGGCGTCCTCCAACAAGTCGGCGATCTGGGCCGGCTTGAGCCGCACCACCCGGCCGAAGCCGGACCGGATCCGGCTGCTCGGGGTGTGCCCGATGAGCGGTTCGAAGGCCTTCCAGTCCTGGCAGGGATGTCCCTGGCTCCGACGGATGAGCCCGAGCAGACGGGCCGGCCGGCGGGTGTCGAGGCAGGACACCACCCAGCCCTCGTTGGTGCTCTTCAACTCCACGTCCCAGGCCCGCACCAACTCGGCTTCGGCCACGTCGATGAGGCGGTGGCCGAGGATGTCCTGACGGAGGAGGACCTCGCCGTCCCGCCGGGCGAACCCGCCCAGATCGACTTTGGCCTTGGCCATGGAGACGGCTTGTTCGGACAGCTCGGCGACCCGGTCCATCGGGAGGAACACCTGGCGACCTCCGACCTTGGCCACCACCCCGGTGACCACCGGGTAGTCCCCACCCCGGAGACGGACGATGACGTCGTCGACCTTGCCGACGCTTTCACCGTTGGGCGAGAGAGTTGGCCGGCCCAGAAGCCCCGACAGGTGCATGGGGGTACTGTACACTATATGCGTGGATGCGCATGTAGTTGTCGAGCCGGAATCGGTGGACGGATCCGGGCAGGAACAGTTCGAGCTGGCCGTCACCACCTTCAAGCTCCTGGGTGACGTGACGCGCTTGAAGATCCTCTGGGCGCTGCTCCACGGCGAGCACTCGGTGAAGGAGCTGGCCACCCACGTCGGCGCCAACCCGCCCGCGGTGTCCCAACAGTTGGCCAAGCTCCGGGCCGCCGGCCTGGTGCGGGTCCGACGGGACGGCAACCGGCTCTTCTACGCGGCCAAGGACGCCCACGTGCTCCACCTGGTCGAACAAGCGCTGTCCCACAGCGATCACGAGGTCGGCAGCATCACCGGCCGCCGGGCAGAGACCCCACGTCTGACCCGACCGGTGGGAAGGCGACGGGGCGCGTGAGCGCGGTGCACGGAGCCCACCAAGCACATCACCATCGGCGCGGACTTCGCCGGGTGATCGGTGGACGGTTGCGGCCACACAGCCACGACCCGGCCGAGTCGATGGATACCGCCCTCCAGACCAGCCGGGAGGGGATGCGCGCGCTCAAGATCTCGCTGGCTGTCCTCGCCCTCACCGCCTCGGTGCAGCTGATCATCGTGGCCGTGTCCGGGTCGGTGGCGCTGTTGGCCGACTCCATCCACAACTTCGCCGACGCCCTTACCGCCGTCCCGCTGGGTCTAGCCTTCTGGCTCGGACGCCGCCCACCCAGCCGGCGCTACACCTACGGCTACGGCCGGGCCGAAGACCTGGCTGGCATCTTCATCATCCTGGTGGTGGCCGCCTCGGCGGTGGTCGCCGGGTGGGAAGCCGTCCACCGACTCCTGCACCCCCAGCCGGTGACCCAGATCGGATGGGTGATGGCCGCCGGGTTGGTCGGCTTCGCCGGCAATGAGCTGGTCGCCCGCCATCGGATCCGGGTGGGGCGGAGCATCGGCTCGGCCGCGCTCGAAGCCGACGGCTATCACGCCCGCACCGACGGGGTGACCTCCCTCGGTGTGGTGGCCGGCGCCGTCGGGGTATTGCTGGGATGGCGGGCCGCCGACCCGATCTTCGGCCTGGCCATCACTGTCGCCATTCTCTTCGTGGTCAGGAACGCCGCCCGTGACATCTACCGCCGGCTGATGGACGCCGTCGACCCGGCCCTGGTCGACCAGATCGGAGCGGTACTCGCCACCACCCCGGGGATCTTGGCCGTCGATGGGGTCCGGGTCCGGTGGGTCGGTCACCATCTCCATGCCGAGGTCGAGGTCACTTCCGATGCCGACCTTTCATTGGCGACGGCCCATGCCATCGCCGAGGAAGCCCGCCACCACCTTCTCCACCAGGTGCGGCGCCTCAGCTCGATCACCATCCACACCAGTCCGAGCCGCCGCGGCGGGAGTGACCCGCACGCCCTCACCTCCCATCACTTCGACCGTTCCTAAGCCCGCAGCGGAGCTGGGACCGGCTCGGTGGGTGGCTCCGAGTGGTCCCGGGACGCCCGGTCCTCCGGAGGTGACCGGTCGACCTGTCGGCTGACCGACGGCTACCCGGCCGGGGACTCCAGCAGCTCGGCCAGGAGGGCCTGGACTCGACGGTCGATCTCGTCGACGATCGGTCGTACCGATTCGACCGGCTGACCGGCGGGATCGTCGAGTTCCCAGTCGAGGTATCGCTTGGCCGGGAGGACCGGGCAGGCGTCGCCACAGCCCATGGTGACGATGACGTCGGCGGCCCGGGCGAGTTCATCGGTCAACGGCTTGGGAAACTCACGGCTCGGGTCCAATCCCCGATCGCGAAGGAGCGAGACCACCGCCGGATTCAGATCATCGCCCGGGTCCGATCCCGCCGACCGGACATCGACCCGTCCGTGGGCATAGTGATCGAGCAGCACCCGCGCCGCCACGCTGCGGCCGGCGTTGTGGGTGCAGAGGAACAGCACGACGGGGGTGTCGGTCACGAGAGGCTCCTTGGTATCGGTCGGTTCCGGCCTGGGTGGGATGTCGCAGTCCACGAAGTCCGAGAGGTGCGGGCCGACGTCGGAGGTGTTCCGACTGACGGGCCCCGTGGTTCTACGTTGATTGGATCGCGGCGGCCGGCTCGGCTCGGTAGTAGCGCTTGCGGAGCAGCCTGGCCACGTACACCAGGGAGATCAACGCGGGCACCTCGATGAGCGGACCGACCACTCCGGCCAGGGCTTCACCACTGGTGGCCCCGAAGACGCCGACGGCCACGGCGATGGCCAGCTCGAAATTGTTCCCGGCCGCGGTAAAGGCCAGGGTGGCCGTCTGCGGGTAGGGCAGATGGAGTCGCCGCCCGAGAGCGAACGACGCTCCCCACATCACCGCGAAGTAGACGAGGAGTGGAGCCGCGATTCGGGCGACGTCGCTCGGATGATGGGTGATGGCGTCACCCTGGAGAGCGAACAAGACCACGACGGTGAAGAGGAGCCCGTAGAGGGCCAGCGGGCTGATCTTGGGGATGAACCGGTTCTCGTACCACTCCTCACCCTTTGCCCGCTCGCCCACCAACCGGGTGAGGAACCCGGCCACCAGCGGGATACCCAGAAAGATGAGCACCATGGTGGTGATCCGCCACACCGAAACGTGGAAGTTCTGCTGGTGGAGTCCGAGCCACCCAGGCAGCACGTTCAGATAGAACCAACCGAGAGCGCTGTAGGCAACGATCTGGAAGACCGAATTGATGGCGACCAGGAGCGCACCCGCTTCTCGGTCACCACAGGCCAGATCATTCCAAATGAGCACCATGGCGATGCAGCGGGCCAGACCCACGATGATCAAGCCGGTGCGGTAGGCGGGAAGGTCGGGAAGCATCAGCCAGGCCAGGGCGAACATGACCGCAGGGCCGACGACCCAGTTGAGTATCAGGCTGGGCACGAGCAACCGTCGATTGGCTCCGACATGTCGGAGCTTGGCGTACCGCACCTTGGCCAGGACCGGGTACATCATCACCAAGAGCCCGACAGCAATGGGGACGGAGACCGTGGCGACTTTCACCCGGTCGAGGTCTCGAGCGACCTCGGGCCACCATCTGCCGATGCCCAGCCCGATCGCCATGGCCGCGATGATCCAGACGGGAAGGAAGCGATCAAGCCGTGACAGCTGGCGCAATGGAGCAGCTTGATCCTCCGCCGCCGACGTCGTGTCGGCAACGAGGATGTCAGGCACAGCAGCCCCCGCCGGCGGGGGTGACCGCCAGGTCCGGGCGGCTGGCACAACAGGCCGCGCCACCCGGTTCGGCCGAACGCAGCTCGCCGGGGGCCATCTCGGCGTCGCCGAGCACGGTGTAGATCTCCCAGGGCTCACCGCCGGGACCGTCCACCCACACCTTGTCCTGTACGGCGTAACAGCACTCCACCTGCTCCTCGACCGCGGTGGCCAGATCGGCGGCGGCCAGCCGGGCTTGGGCGAGCGCGACCTCCCCGGTGGATTCCACCTCGACGCCCAGGTGGTTGAGCGACCCCGGCTCCTGGGTCGGATCCTCGATGAGCACCAGTTTGAGTGGGGGATCCGCCACCGCGAAGTTGGCATACCCGGGGCGCACCTTGGCCGGTGCAGTGGCAAAGAGCTTCGAGTAGAAGGCGACCGCCTCATCGAGGTCGGACACGTTGAGAGCCAACTGGACACGGGACATCCGGAGTCCTCCTGATAGATTGACAACGGTCGATGATTAGTCTGCATGACATATCGAGGGATGTCAATACGAAAGATGAGCAGGATGGCGAACAGCAAGGCCGATCGCATGGCTCTGGTCGAGGAAGGGGCCCCGGCTCTGTGCTGCCCTTCCCTGACCGATGCCCCGCTCCACGAGGAGGAGGCCATCGAGTTGGCCCGGGTGCTCAGCGCGCTCGCCGATCCGGGTCGGCTCCGGCTCCTCTCGTTGGTGGCCTCCCAGCACGAGATCTGCTCGTGCGAACTCGAGGCGCCGCTGGGCAAGAGCCAGCCAACCGTCTCCCATCACACCAAGGTGCTCGCCGATGCCGGACTGCTCATCGGCGAGAAGCGGGGCCGGTGGATGTGGTGGCGGGTGGAGCCCGCCCGCCTGGCGGCGGTGCGAGCGGCCCTCGGCGGCTGACACCCCGTCATCGCTCGGTCCCGGTCGGCCGGGCCCGGGGGTCAGGAGGGGTGGGGCCGAGTTTCCGCCCGCCGTATGGTGTCGACGAAGAGGTCGAGAAAGTCGCTGACCGTCCGTTCCAAGCCGACCGAGGTGCGGACCGGAAGGTGCTCCTGGATCTCGTAGCAGTTGCGCCGGCCCTCCTTCCGTTTGACCACGTAGCCGGCGTCGATCAGGTCGGTCATGATGCCGAACGCGGTGCGGTCGGTGATGTCCAGCGCGGCGCTGACATCCCGAAGCCGGGTGCACGGCTCCTGGGCGATGAGCAGCAGCACCTGAGCATGGCTCCCCAAGAAGGTCCATTCACGCATGGGACACGGGTCACTTTCCAATACTGGTAACTAATTGCTAGGTTTAGCATACGGGTGTAGAGTTCACCGGAGTAATCGGATCGGGTCGCCGCCGGCTCCTGACCCCGGTTGTCTGGGGAAGGAGCGCCACGGTGCTCATCATCGGAGTTCTCATTGCCCTGTCCGTCCTTGTCGGCCTGCTGACCATCCGCCGGTACCGCGCCGGAACCGTCGTCGGGTTCCTGTTGGCGCCCACGATCCTTCTTCTGGCCGGGACCTCGGCGAGCGCCGCCATCGTGCCCACCGTTCCATTGGGGACGTCGGCCAACTACTCGGTGCTGGCCGGATCGACGGTCACCAATACCGGGAACTCCACCCTCGCCCAGAGCCTCGGCCTCTGGCCGGGAACCTCGATCACCGGGTTCCCGCCCGGGGTGGTCACCCCTCCGGGTACGACCGATAACAACAATGCGGCGGCGCAACAGGCGCAATCCGACCTGACCGCGGCGTACACCAACGCGGCCGGCCGGCCGATCGACGCCACCACCACCGCCGATCTGGCCAACCTCCACCTCGGGGCGGGCGTCTATGCCGGGCCCAGTCACGGGGCGCTGAGTCTCAACGGACCCCTCACCCTGGACGGAGCCGGGGATGCCAGCTCGGTGTTCATCTTCCAGACCAACTCGACCCTGATCACCGGATCGGGCAGTACCGTGTCACTGATCAACGGCGCCCAGGAATGCAATGTCTTCTGGCAGGTCGGCAGCTCGGCCACCCTCGGAACCGGCTCGGTCTTCGTCGGAAACATTCTGGCCCTGACGTCGATCACCGTGAACACCGGTGTCACGGTGCACGGCCGGGCCCTGGCCCAAAACGGCGCGGTAACCCTGGACGACGACACCTTCGTCGCGCCAAGTTGCGCGACCACCACCACCACCACCACCACGACGACGGTGCCTCCCACTACCACCACTACCACCACTGCGCCCGGAACACCGCCCGGCACCGGCACGACACCGCCCGGCACCGGCACGACACCGCCCGGCACCGGCACGACACCGCCCGGCACCGGCACGACACCGCCCGGCACCGGCACGACACCGGGCGGAACCCCGATCGGCGGGACGCCGCCGGGTGGCGGCGGGGGAGGAGGGGGATCGACCATCCTGGGCACCGGAACCACGTCGACGACTCTCGGAATTACCACCCTCGGCGCCAGCACCATCACCTCGACCATCCCCAGCGTCGTCGGCACGCCGTTCACCGGCGGCGGGCCCCCGGCCGGCCGGGGAATTCCGTGGCCGGCCATGGTGTTGGCCGCGCTGTCGGCCGCAGCCGGTGTCCTCGGTCTGGTGCTGAGACGACGAGGCCCCAATCGTCAATCGGTGCAGGAGCGCAGTTAGGCGTCGGCATGACGCAGCATGATTCGATCGGACGCTACGCCACGGTGGCACTTGCGCTCGCCGCGGTTCTGCTGGCCGGGACGGCGATCACGTTGACGGTGACGTCATCTGACGCCACCGCGCCAACGGCTACCGCCGGGCGGGGAACCGCAGCGGCCGCATCCGCGGCGGCGGCCGCACCGGTCGTCGGCCCCAAGCCCACGGCCGCCCTGCCGGTGCCGGCGGCCCTGGTCGATTCCACCCTCAGCTTGCGGGCAGGGCCGGTACCGGTGCCGTTGAAGCTGCAGATACCGTCGATCAGCGTCGACATTCCCGTCCTCGGGGTCGGGATCACCGCCAGGAATGTGATGGACGCCCCGGAGGGCCCCGAGAACGACCCGGTGTGGCAGCAGGCCTTCTGGTATCGGGGCAGCGCGGTCCCCGGAGCCGCCAGCACGGCACTGATCGCCGGCCACGTCGACGACCCCCTCGGCCGGCCCGGTGCCTTCGCCCACATCGACCTGCTTCGGGTCGGCGACCTGATCGTCGTGCACGACGCACGGACCGGGCTCGACGTCCGATTCTCGGTCACTGCCGCCCAGACCTATTCACTGGCCCAGGCGGCTGACCCCGCCGTCCTCACCCAGATCTACGGCGCCGGCCCGGTCGACGGCAACGGACCGACTCCCTCGGCCGACGGGCTCGCCCATCTGACGCTCATCACCTGTGCGGGGACCTTCGTGAACGGTACCCACGACCACCGCATCGTGGTCTACGCCACCCGAATTGCCTGAACCGGCTGTGGCTCCGCGCTCAGCGGGGGCGGACGATGCCGACCTGGAAGGCGAGCACCACCACCTGGACCCGGTCGCGCAACCCGAGCTTGGTGAGGATGCGCCCGACATGGGACTTGACCGTCGCCTCGGACACGAAGAGCCGTTCGGCGATTTCCGCGTTGGAGAGTCCGTCGGCCACCGCCACCAGCACCTCCCGCTCCCGGTCGGTGAGCTCGTCGAGCACCCGGGCGGCGTCCTCGGACCCGGGTCCACCCGGAACCGGCAATTGGTGGGCGTACTCGTCGAGCAACCGACGGGTCACCCGGGGGGCGACGACGGCGTCGCCCGAGGCCACGGTATGGATGGCCGCCACCAGCTCGTCCGGCGGCACGTCCTTCAGGAGAAAGCCGCTGGCTCCCGCCCGCAGGGCGCCGAACGCGTACTCGTCGAGATCGAAGGTCGTGAGGACCAGCACCCGTTGGTGCCGGTCCTGTTGGACGATCTGCCGGGTGGCTTCGATACCGTCCATCCCCGGCATCCGGATGTCCATCAGGATGACGTCGGGAGAACAGCTGGCCGCCGCCTGTACCGCCTCCCGCCCGTCGGCGGCTTCCCCGACCACCACGATGTCCTCCTCCTCGTCGAGGATCATCCGGAATCCCTTGCGCATCAGGGGCTGGTCGTCGACCAGCAGGACCCGGACGGTCACGGTCGCACCGGAGCGGGTTCCACCTGGAGGGTGGTGGACACCTCCCACCCCCCGTCGACGCCGGGTCCGGCCCGCAAGGTCCCGCCGAAGACTCCCGCCCGCTCCTGCATGCCGGCGATGCCGTGGCCGCGCTTCCCGTTCCCGTTCCCGTCGCGGTCCGTCGATCTGCCGTCGTCGGTGATCGAGACGTGCACCATCGGTCGGTCGTAGCGGAGGGTGATCCGCGCCCCCCCGGCGGTGGCGTGCTTCATGATGTTGGTGAGCGCCTCCTGCACGATCCGGTACACCGTCAGCTCCGCGGTGGGCGGGAACGGGAAGGTGCTGCCCTCCACCCGCAGCTCGACATCCAACCCGGTGGACCCCACCCGCCCGATGAGGGCGGGCAGATCCCCGATGCCGGGCTGGGGGGCGAGGGCGCCGTCGGTCTCCCCGGCCCGGAGCACGCCCAGCATCCGACGCATGTCGGTGAGGGCCTGGCGGCCGGTGGCCGACACCTCGCCCAATGTCTCGGAGGTCGAAACGGGATTGGTGAGAGCGATGGCGGCGGCCCCGTCGGCCAGGGTCACCATCACCGCGATGCTGTGGGCCACCACGTCGTGCATCTCCCGGGCGATCCGGGCCCGTTCGGCGGCGGCGGCCAGCCGGGCCTGCTGGTCCCGTTCGAGCTCCAGCCGTTCCGCCCGCTCGACCAGCCACGACAGGTAGTCGTTCCAGATCCGCACGGTGATGCCCAAGAGGAGGGCGGCCATCGCCAACCCGGACAGGAAGACCAGTGATTTGATCCAGGTGTCGGTCAGTATCCCGCTCACCGACTCGATGATCACCCCGACTTCGAGCACCGCGGCGGCGGTCAGGGCCCGGACCCGGGACTGGTGGGCGGCCACCGTGTAGAGGGCGACCAGCAGGGCCCCGTCGGCGATCAGCCGGTAGCTGAGCAGCCACTGGGCGAAGGCAAAGGCGGTGATGACCGCGAAGACCAGTGACGGATGGGCCCGGCGCCACACCAGGGGAGCGATGAGGGCGACCTGGAGCACGTACCAACCGATTCCCGCATTGGGGAGGCGAGCCAGCCAGACCGTGCTGGCGGCCAGGAGGCCCCCGGCCAGTAGGGCATCGAAGGCGCGGGGATGGTCGCTGACATAGCCGCGGACACGGTGGAACAGGGCACCGAGACCGTCGCCGGGTGGGTGGCGGGGATCGGCGACGGTCGCGGAGCGGGCGAGTGTGCGCATCGAGTTGATCACGTGATGACCTGCACCGAGAGTACTGGCTGGGCCTCGGGCCGATCGAGCGCCACCCGGCGTCCCCCGGTCGAGGGCGACTCGGCGGACCGGCAGGTCATCGTCCGGATCCGCGCCCACGTCCTCCACCTCGAGGATGACGCCCGGGCCAGAGAATCATTCTGGAGACGGTCGTCCTCGCCCGCGGCCGGCGCGGACGTCACCGCCTGAGCGACGCCTTCAGGACAGGAACTCGGCCAGCACCGGGGCCAGCACCTGGACGTCGGCGATGTGGGTCTGACCGCCGAGGGTGAGGTGCCGGGCCCCGGGGATGATGGATGCCACCTCGCGCACTGCGTGTCGGGCCCAGTCGGGGCTGGCCCCGCCATCGATGGCCAGCGTGGGGATCCTGATGGTGGCCAGGCGCTCGGCCGGCACCGCATAATTCGCCACGATGGCCACGTCGTAGGGGATGGTGTGGGCCAGCGCCTCCATGGGCGGCCAGACCGGGGAGCTCGCCATCCCCGCCGCCATCTCCGGTGGCATGCCGACCCCCTCGACCATGAAGAGCGTGACCGCCTCGCCCCGCTGACCGGTCGAGACCAGGTCGTGGAGACGGGCGGCCAGGTCGGGCGCCGGCAACGGCCGGTCGCTCCCGAGGACGTACGGCGGCTCGTAGACGGCCAGCTTGGCGATCGGGAGCTTTCGGGCCGCCGCCTCCAGGGCCAGCGCGGCCCCCGAGGAGTGGCCGAACACCCGGGCCGAGCCCCCGGCTTCGGCGATGACCGCCCCGAGGTCCTCGATCTCCCGTTCGGCCGCGTAGGGGGAGGTGTCGCCGCTCGAGCCCCGGCCCCGCCGGTCGTACCGGTACACGGTGAACGTCGGGGCCAGCCGGTCGGCCAGGGGAATGCCGGTCGACCCGTCGCTGAGCGCGCCCGACACCAGGATCAGCGCCGGTCCCTCACCCGATCGGTCGAAGGCGATGGTGGTGCCGTCGGCCGACTTCGTCTGCTCCACTGGGAGACCTCCTGGGCTGTGAACTCCGTAGCGCACCTGCGGGGACCGACCGTGGGTGCGCCCGATGTCGAGTTTGGGCGCCGGGGGCGCGGTTTGCAACACTCATCCCATGCCCATCGACGACAACCGGGATCTTCGTCGGCGGCTCCTCATCCGGGGCCGGCGCCTCGAGGTGGCCACCCTCGGTTGGAACGTGGCCGGGATCGTGGTGCTGGGCATCGCCGCCGTCCAGGCCCGGTCGGTGGCGCTGGCCGGCTTCGGCCTCGACAGCCTGATCGAGATCGGGGCTTCGACGGTGGTGCTGTGGGAGCTGGCCGACGCCGCCCGGGACCGGCAACGGCGGGCGCTCCGGTTGATCGGGGCGGCCTTCGTGGCCCTCGCCACCTACCTGGCCGTCCAGAGCACCATCGTGCTCGTCGTCGGCTACCACCCCCACCCCAGTGCCCTGGGCATCGGCTGGACGGCGGTCACCGCCGGGGGGATGTTCGCCCTCGCCGCCGGCAAGGCGAGGACCGGCGCGGCATTGGGCAACCCGGTGCTCCGGACCGAGGGCCGGGTCACCGCCATCGACGGCATCCTGGCCACCGCGGTGCTGATCGGTTTGGTCCTCAACGCGGCACTCGGTTGGTGGTGGGCCGACCCCGCCGCCGGCTATGTGTTGGTCTACTACGGGGCTCGGGAGGGCCGGGCGGCGCTGACCGGTTGATCTGAGAGACGGCGAGGGACGCGCCGGCTCCGATGAGCTCGGATCGACCGGGACGTCATACCTGGAGGACCGCGAAAGGAAACCGACATGGTTCCGGTTCGGAGGGCTGCTCACCGGCCCGTGATGCGGACGGCCGAGCTCAGGGCCGGACGTAGCCGTAGATGGGATCGCCGTTGTACTGGTTTGAATCGGCCGGGAGGAACGGGCCGTTGGTGATGACCGCGTACTTGCCGTTCGGCTCGGGCCCGGCGTCGCCCTCCACGGTGACGATGGCTCCGTCCGGCCACACCTGGGCGACGATCCCCATGTGCGGGGAACTGGTTGACGACTGCGGTCCGGTGCCGTACATCACGAAGTCGCCGGCGGCCGGCACCGCCCCGGGGCCGAGGTCCAGGCCCTGGCCCGCCCCCCAGGCGAACACGTCGCCGGTGAACGAGTAGCGGGGTATCCCGATGCTGTGCTGGTTCCACACCCAGGTGGCGAACAGCGAGCACCACTCCACGCAGGGCCCGTAGGGGTTGCAGAAATCCCCTTGATTGGCCAGTGGATCCGGCCCGACCTGCGACGCCGCGGTCTGGACGATCCCGGCCCCGGCCCCGGGTGGGGGATCGGTGAAGCCGGTGGCGATGTCGTCGGGTTGCAGGATCCAGTACCCGCCGCCGTCACGGGTGGCGACGATGGCGGCGGTGGGGGAGAAGGGCGGGAGGTTGGGGGAGGGGCCCATGAATGTGGCGTCGCCGTAGGACAGCACGCCGGCGGTGGCCGCCACCAGCCAGTAGCCGCGACCGTCGTGGGTGGGGGCGATGCCGGTGACCGCGGTGCCGATGTTGTCGTTGGCCGCCGAACCGAAGAACGTCGCATCGCCGAAGGCGAAGATCCCCCCGTCGGCCGCCACCAACCAGTAGCCGCGGCCGTCAGGGGTGGAGGCCATTCCGTTGATCGGCTCGTTGAGCGGGATGGCGCCGGTCGACCCGTAGAAGGCGGCGTCGCCGAAGGCGAAGATCCCCCCGTCGGAGGCGACCAGCCAGTAGCCGCGGCCATCGGGGGTCGCCGCCATGCCCACCACCGGCTGGTTCAACCGCATGGCCCCGGTCGAGCCGTAGAAGGCGGCGTCGCCGAAGGAGAAGATTCCACCGTCGAGGGCGACCAGCCAGTAGCCGCGGCCGTCGGGGGTGGCCGCCATGCCGACCACCGGTGCGTTGATGGTGAAGCTTCCGGTCGAGCCGTAGAAGGCGGCGTCGCCGAAGGAGAAGACCCCGCCGTCGGCAGCCGCCACCCAGTAGCCGTGGCTGGTGGCGGTGGCGGCCATCGCCACCGCGGGAGACGCCATGGTGATGCCGGCGAAGCTGCCGTACACGGCGGCGTCGCCCTCGGCCACCACGCCCCCACCGGCGAACAGGCCTCCCGACGGCGCGGCCGCGTGAACCGGGGTGGCGCCGAAGAAGACCGAGGGGAGAACCAATCCGGCCAGGGTCAGGGAGAGAGCCGATGCCACCATGACGGCTATGCGACCCCTCCGACGACTCCGCACCCGGGCCAGCATACGGGAAGGCGTGGCGACCGGGTGGGCTCTCCGTGAAAGCCGGCCGGGGGCCCGATGACCGGTTAGCTGTCGCCGGAGAGCATCTTGGTGATCTGGCCCATGTCGAAATAGTCGCGCCAGGCGCAGATCTTGCCGTCGCGGATCTCGAATGTACCCATGACCGGGAGCGGGGCGACGATCTTCCCGACGGTGAACGTGTCGATCCGCTCGGTGAGCACCACGTTGTCGCGTACCGCCAGGTGGAGGGTTTCGATCTTGAGGCTCTCCGACATGGCGAAGAAGCCGTCGATGACCGCGATGGCGGCGTCGATCCCGACGGCAGGGTCCATCGGAATGTTGTGATAGACGACATCGTCGGTGAAGAACGGGCGTAGTGCCTCGGCGTCGTGCTTCCCGACTCCGTCGCAAAGATCTCTCACGATCCGTTCGGCATCTCCTGCAGATCCCATGGGTACCTCCGGGGTTGGGACGGGCGTTTGAAAGTCACGCTAGCGAATCCGACGGTCCACGGCGCAGCCGCGGCTGACCTCACCGGCCCGGCGAACTCAATCACCCTCGAACAGGGGCCGGAGTCGCAGCTCGAGCCCGGCTTCGTCGGGCCGGGAGAACCGTTCGGCTGTCCAGACCTCGAGGCCACTGGCGTAGACGTCGACCGGGATGCCGGTGACTTCGATCCACCGAACCACCGCGTCGCCCCAACGCTCCTCGATCAGTGCCTCCCGGATGCGCTCGCGCTGGCCGGGTGGGATGGTCGAGCCGGGAGTCGCCGCCACCACCTTCAAGGCCAGCACATGGTGAAGGGTGTCGACGTCGTCGGCGGCGTAGACCGCCGGCGGATCTCCGCGCACCACCGCGTAGGCCAGGGTGGTGTCGGGCATGGCGATCAGCGAGACGGCTCCAGTTCGGCCGGCGTCCAGAATCCCGGGAGGGCCCGCGAACGGTGGCCGCCTCCGGCGTAGGTGGCCAGCCGCTCCCGATCCGCACGGTTGAGCATCCCCATCACATCGAACACGCCGCCCGGCCCGACCGTGCGCAAGGCCCGGTCCCCGGTACTGCGCCGGGGCGGCAGGTGTGACGAGAGCAGCACCACCGGCCGGACGTCCCGGGTGGCCAACACGCTGGCCCGGCCCAGGCACTTCCAGAGGGCGTCGGTGCGGAGGAGCCCACCCCGGGTCGAGGTGAAGGCGCCGGTCACGTCGAAGTACCATTTCTCACCGTCGGCGTCGTTGGCCACCAGGTTGACCAGCAATCCCAGACCCGGGATCTTGTGGTTCCGCTGGCAGATCTCGAACCCGGCGTCCTCGAGGATGTCGGCGGCCAGCGCCTGGGCGGCCTTGCCCTCTTCGGTGGACCGGGACTGGCTGTTGGCGTTGGTGCTGGAGGCCGGCGCCACCACCGGCGAGACCTTGGCGCGCTTGGTGGATTTGGCGGCCTGGGCTTTGTGCTCGTCGGCCACCCGGACCTTGGCCAGATTGATGTAGGCGCGGTCGGTGTCGTAGCCGACGTAGCGGCGGTCGGTCTTGACCGCAGCCACCGCAGTGGTTCCCGAGCCGAGGAACGGATCGAGGACCAGATCGTCCTTGAAGGTGTACAGCTCGATCAGTCGTTGCGGCAGTTCGACCGGGAACGGGGCGGGGTGGTGGACCCGCCGGGCCGACTCGGGGCGGATGTGCCAGAGGTCGAGGGTGGCGTCGAGGAACTCGTCGGTCGAGATGGTTCGTTGGTGGGGCCGGCCCTGGGCCCTCCGGTCCTCGACATCGACGGCCCGGTCGAAGCGGCCCTTGGAGGCGATGATGACCCGTTCGGTCACGTCCCGAAGGACCGGGTTGGTCGGCGAGCGGTACGACCCCCAGGCGCAGGACCCGGCGGCGCCGTCGGCCTTCTTCCAGATGACCTCGCCCCGCAACAGCATCCCGAGATCGTCGTCGAGGATCCGGATGACGTCGGCAGCCAGCGACCGGTAGGGCTTGCGCCCGAGGTTGGCCACGTTGACCGCCACCCGGCCTCCCGGCTCGAGGACCCGTTGGCACTCGCGGAACACGTCGCTCAACAGCTTGAGGTAGTCGGCATAGTTGGCCGGGATCACCCCCTGACCCAGCGCCTCTTCGTATTCCTTTCCGGCGAAGTACGGCGGGGAGGTGACCACCAGGGCCACCGAGTTGTCGGGCAGGTCCATCGAACGGGCGTCGCCGCACACCAAGGGCTTCTGCAAGGTGAAGGGCGCGGCCAAGGTCTCCTCGGTGGAGAGGAGTTTGGGGCGGAACCGGGCGTAGAAAGCGGAGGCGTCGTGGTTCTCGCGGCCGCCGACGCCGAAGTTGCTGGTCGAGGTGCCTCGTGGCAGGCGGGGGTTGCCGCCTCGGCCGGCGGTGCGCACCGGGGGCTTCCGGGCCGGTCGGGCCTTCACGCCGGGAGCATCACTGTGAGGTGACGTGGCTTGCGCATGACCACGACCCTACGGGGAGGGTGTGACACCAGGCGATTCACCGCTCGGCACGCCCTTCGCCCCACCCGGGGTCCATTGCCGCGGTTGCCTCCGGGTCACGGGGTGGCGCCGACCAGGTTTTCGACCGGTACCAGATGATCGAGGTACTCGGCGATGGCTTGTTCCACCAACAGGTTGGCCGAGACCTGCCGTTCCGCCGCCGCCTCCCTCAGCCGCTGGTGCAACGCGGGCGGGAGCCGAACTGCGGTCGCCCGCCGTTCGCCGTACACCTTCGGTCGTCCCATCGGGCCGAGCGTACGGCCCGGTGTTCGGTAAATGGTGGATACTGCGCGCTCGAAGCGCTCAGACCGCTCGAACGACCGGAAGCGGTCGACCGGCTGAGGTCCTCGGGTTCTTGGCCGTCGTGACGGAGCCGCCGTTGGGACACGGCGGCGCGAGGGTTCGGTGCGCCCGGCGTGAGGGCCTGGCCCCGTCAGGGTTCCGGGGGCCGACCGGGGGTGGCCGGCTCAGAACGGCCGATGAGAAGCGCTCTGGTGAAGCGGGCAGTGGTCAGACACCACGTCGACCCCGCTCGTCTTCCATCCCAGTCTGGCGTACCGCGCCCGGACCTCGTATGGGGTCAGATCTCCCGCGTAACCCGACTCTGTTCCGCATCCGTAGTAATCGCATCGGATCACGTTGTTGATGATGGTCATTGAGGCACCATCTGCCTGTCGGGTCGATGCGGTTTGGGCCTAAAGTCCCAATCCGCATCGACCCGAGGCCCACCGGTGGCCGCCCACACCCGGTCGGTGAACGGAGGATGAATCAGAGGAGAGACAGGGTTCGATCCGCCCCGGGGCGGGTAGGGAGGGCAGATGGCCAATCGTTCCGTGAAGAATCCGAGTCCAGGTTGTGACGGCGCCCTTAATTTTGCGACAAATTCGTATGAACGCTCGAGCGACCAGGTGCGGGCCTTGGTGGAGCGGGCCCGGCGCGGCGATGAGCCGGCCTGGGAGGCGCTGTTCCGCCGGGCCCATCCCAAATTGTTGGCCTACGCCTCCCGCCGGTTACCAACCCAGGAGCAGGCCAAGGATGCGGTGGGCGAGACGATGATCCGGGCGGTGGCGAACATCGACACCCTGCGCAGCGAGGGAGGCGGCTTCGACGCCTGGATGTACGGCATCATGCGGCACGTGGTGGTGGACGCCCAGCGGTTGCTGTCGCGGGAGGGCCCGGGGTTGATCCCCGATACCGTCGATGCCGGCCCGCTCCCCGGGGACCGTGCCCTCGACCGTGAAGACGCTGCCGAAGTCCGCGAGGCGTTCGGGCAATTGAGCCCCGGGGACCAGGAGTTGCTCGAGCTCCGGGTGGTGGCCGAGCTGTCGACCGACGAGGTCGCCTCGGTGCTGGGGAGAAAGCCGGGGGCCGTCCGGATGGCGCAGAGCCGGGCGCTCACCCGCCTGCGGGCACTGCTCGGTGAAGATCGGGAAGAACAAGGGGGGAGGGCACGTGCCGGATGACGACCGTTTGCTCGAACGGCTGGGACGCGCCTTCGCGCCGCCTCCCGCCGAACCCAGTGCCGCCGAGCGCCGGGCACTGCACCGGGCGGTGGCCCGGCTCCGCAGCCGACCGGCTCGCGTCCCCGCCGCCCCGGAGCCGACCACGGTCTCCCCGGAACGGGTGATCTATCTGCCGCCGATGGTCCTGCGACCGGCCGGCGCCGCCATCGGGGTCGTGCCCCCCTCGCTGTCGGGGCCGGCCGGGAGCTGACCTCCGTCGGTGCGCGGGAGCCGCCGGCGAAGGCGCTGGTCGTACCCCACGTTTGCGCTCACGTGTGACGGAGGTGCTCCCCGGCCGACATACCTACTGAGAAGTTGTGAGCGGGCGAGAGGACACCCTGTTGGCGTGACTTGAGCTTGTTCTGACGACTGCCTCCCGATACCGACCGACCACTGCCCGCCGATACCGATTCCTGAGGTAGCCCATGCCAGCCGATCTCATCGGCGCCCGTTACCAGCTCCACCGAGAGCTCGCCCGCACGCCACAGCTTGCCGTGTACGAAGCCGAGGACCGGCGGGTCGGAGCGTCCACGGGGATCGCGCTGGCGCTGGGCGGTGGTCATGAGCTGCATCATGGACGAAGGCTCCTGGGCCGGCGTATGGCCAGGACGGTCCACCCCCACGTCGTCTCGACGTACGACCGCGGCATCGACGGCAACCGGGCCTTCGTGGCGTTCCGACGTCCACCCCGCACGCTCGCCGCCGAGCTGGACCGCGCGCCGTATCCGCCCCACCGGGTCGCCGAGTTGGGTGTCGAGCTCAGCTCCGCACTCGCGGTCCTCCACCGGGCGGGCATCCGGCTCGGCACCTTGCACCCAGGGCATGTGGGGTTCGATGCCGACGGCGCGGTCCGTCTGTCGCCGTGGCCCCTGGCCGGTCCACCCGGCGGATGGGGAGGACACCGGGCGTGGTCGCCGCCGGAGATCGTCGCCGGGGGGTCACCGTCAATTGCCGGGGATGTCTGGTCGCTCGGCGCGGTGCTGTTGAGCTCGCTGGTCGGGAGCGGCCCGGGTCAGCTCTCGGCATCGGCCACCGAGGAGCTGGCCGATCACCTCCGCCACGATGCCAACCCGGTGTTGGTCGATGCCATCGGACGGAGCATGGTCGCCGACCCGTCACGCCGGTTCGCCACCGCCGGCCGCATGGGGTCGGCGCTGCGGGGAGACACGGCCACCCGCCGGCCACTGCCGGCCGCCGGCCTGCTCCGACTGACGGCGGGGACCCGCCGGGTGGCGGTGGCGTCGGCCGCGGTCGCCGGCGTGCTCTCGGCCACCACCGTGGGTGTCGCCCTCACATCGCTGGGTGGACCCAGCGTGGCCAGCGGCGGGGGAGGCGGTCACCTGGCGGCCGCCAGCGCGCCACCGCCCGCCGCGTTCGATCACCACCTATCGCCCCCGGCGCCGGTGGTGTCAGCCCCGCACGGTGCGGTCGTCCTGTCGGAGACGCCGGCGTCCGGCCCGGCGAACGCCGCGCCGACCGGGCACGTCGTGTCCACCGCCGGGCCGACCATCCCGCCGGCGGCGGCCCCCGATCCGCCGGCCCCGGTGGCGGGCCCACCCTCGGCTCCGACCACCTCGGCGCCGACGACCCCGGCCCCCAGGCCGGCGCCACCCGACGGATCCGGGGATCAGCCCCCGTCATGGAATTCGGGACCCACACCCGACCCGGGTGACGGCGCCACCAGCCTGGTCTCGGGCCCGTGGACCGGAACCTACGGCTCGCCGTATGGAGCGTCCGGCCTTCCGTCGACGTCGACGTCGGGGGGCCCGGCCACCGATGCCCATGACCAGGGTGGACCCGGGGGCTGACGGGTCGTTCACGGCCTCCGGCCGCCGAAACCGTCGGCCGGTGGGCTTCAGCCAGATGGAACCCGGCCAAGGGGGCCGTGGTAGCACGCGCCCGAACCAGCAGGACCGATGAAGGAGGTGAACGACAGCATGCGACTCGACATTGTGATTCCGGCGTTCAACGAGGAGGAGCGGATCGATCGGACCCTGCGGGCCTACCGCGCGGTGGTCACCGAACCGCGCGCCCGCTTTCTGGTCGCCCTCGACTCCTGCACCGACGGCACCGCCGCGGTGGTGCGCAGCCATGCCGAGGTCGATCCCCGGGTGGAGCTGATCGAGTACCCGAAGCTCGGCAAGGGCGGGGTGATCATGGAGTCGTTCCGCCGCTGCGATGCCGACGTCATCGGTTTCGTGGACGCCGACTGTGCCACCCCGCCGGCCGAGTTCCTCCGGCTGGTGGACATGACCGCCGAGGCCGACGGGGCCATCGCCAGCCGCCACCACCCGGCATCGGTCCTCCCGACGCCGCGGCCCCGGGCCCGCCGGATCACCAGCTGGGCGTTCGCCCGTTTCACCCGGATGCTGTTCGGCCTTCCCTACCGCGACACCCAGTGCGGGGCCAAGGCGGTCCGCCGTCAGGTGATCGACCGGGTACTGCCACTGTTGTCGTCGCGCGACTTCCTGTTCGACGTGGACCTGCTGCTCACCGCCGGCCGGCTCGGCTTCGACATCGTCGAGGTCCCCACCGTCTGGCTCGACCAGGAGGGTTCGCACCTGCGGGCGGGTGCCGATGCCCGGCGCATGGCCATGTCCTCGCTCCGGCTGTGGCTCCACCACCGGGTGCTCCCGGTCTCCGAGGCTCCGGTGGCGCCCCCGGAGCCCTCGGTGGCCTCGGAATCGAGAGCGGCATGATCGTCGACGACCTCACCATGGTGGCCCCGTATCCCGGGCTCCGACGGCGGGCCAGGTTGCCGAGCGGGGTGGCTGCCTATACCGAGCGCCTGACCACCGCCCTCGCCGGGCAAGGGGTGGCGGTGAAGGTGATCGCGCCCGAAGTGGAGGGCGAGCCCGACTGCGCCCGGGTCGACGGCGTCACCGTCGAGCGCAGTTTCCGCCGGGGAGCCAACGCCCTGCCGGCGGCCGCCACCGCCGCCCGGCGGACCGGCGCGCCCATCGTGCACCTTCAGTTCGAGACCTTCCTCTACGGCGGGCCGTCCTCGGTTCCCGGGGTGGCTCCGGCCCTGGCCGGTCTCCGGAGCGGTCGGCAGTTGCCGGTGGTCACCATGCACCAGGTGGTCGACCCCCGCCAGGTGGACAAGGAATTCACCCAGGTGCACCGGGTGAGGGTGCCGCCACCGGTGGCCCGCTGGGGCCTGTCGGCCCTGCAGCGGGTGGTCCACAAGCTGTCGGTGGCCACGGTGGTGCACGAGCCGTCCTTCGAGGATCTGGTCCCCGGCTCGGTGGTGGTGCCGATGGGGCTGGACGTGGCCGATCCGGTGTCGCCGCCGGCCTCGGCGGAGATCAAGCGGTCACTCGGCCTTCGCCCCGACCGCCTCACCGCGCTCTGCTTCGGGTTCCTGTCTCCCTACAAGGGGCTCGAACGGGCCCTGGAGGCGGCGTCGATCGCCGGTGACGCCGTCGAGGTGGTGGTGGCCGGGGGGAGCCACCCGCGTCTGGCCGGGCGGGACCCCTACGCCGATGACCTCCGTCGGCGCTTTGCCGGCGTGGCCCGGTTCGTGGGCTACGTCCCCGACCAGGAGGTGGCCACCTGGTTCGGTGCCGCCGACGTGCTGCTGTTGCCCTACCCCCGCCCGTTCGCCAGCAGCGGGCCCTTTGCCCAGGCCCTCGGCTTCGGCACCCCGGTGCTGTGTTCCGAGTCCCTGGCCCGCTGCGTCGGGGCCCCCGAGGCGATGGTCACCCCCACCGATCCACCCGGGTTCGCCCGGCGGCTGACCCGATTGGCCTCGAATCCCGACCAGCTCCGGGCGCTGGCCACCGCCACCCGGGCCCTGGCCCGGGGTCGCACCTGGGACGACGTTGCCCGCCGGCACATTCTGCTCTACGAGGAGGTGATCGATGCCCATCGCACTGTTGGCCGGCGCGTTCGGCCAGGGCAACCTGGGGGATGACGCCCTGCTCCAGGCGTTCGTGAACGCCCTCCCCGAGTGGGACCTGCGGGTCACCACCGGCGACCCGGCGGCGGCCGAGGAGATGGGTTGCGCGCCGGTTCCCGCCCGGCGACCCGCCGCGGTGGCGAGTGCCGTGCGCGGCTCGGACGCCCTCCTGGTCGGAGGGGGCACCGTGTTCAAGACCCTCCATGCCTCGTCGGGCCGGCGCCCGCACGCGTTGTTGGTCAACACCTCGGCGTTGGCAGCGGTGTCGTCGGCCCTGCACCGGCCGGTGGCGATGGTCGGGGTGGGGGCCGGCCGGCTGGGTGGCCGCCGGGCCCGCGCCCTCTCCCGCTTCATCGTCACCCACGCCGATCTCCTGGTGCTCCGGGACGAGGAGTCGGCCGCCGAGATGTTCGGCTCCGGGATCCCCGGACCCTTCCGCATCGGTGCCGATCCGGCCTGGACGCTGGTGGTGCCGCCCGACCGGGCCCCGGCCGCCCACGACGGCGCCGTCCGGGTGGTCCCCTCCCATCTGGCCAACGGGCACGACGGGTGGGCCGGCATGGTCGACCGGCTCGCCGACACCCTCGGCCGGCTGCTCGCCATGGGCCTGGCCGTCGAGCTCCAGGCCTGGCAGCACGGCGATGGCTCGACCGACGGGGACGACGACGCCATCATCGAGGCGCTGGTCGGTCGGCTCGGCCCGTCATTGGAGGTGGTGCCCACCCCGCGGTCGATGGAGGCGGCGGTCGAGTCGATGATCGGGACCGGGACCGTGCTCTCCTTCCGCTTCCATGCGCTGATCGCCGCCGCCGTCGCCGGGGTTCCCACCGTGGCCGTCGTCCACGAGGCCAAGCTCGGCGCCCTGGCCCGCCGCCTCGAGCAGCGGGCCGCCCCGGTCGACTTCGAACCCGGCCTCCTGGCCGCCCAGGTGGCCGAGGCCATCGAGGCGCCCGGTCCGCCGCCGGCCGCCATCAAGGAGCAGATGGCCCGGGCCGAGGAGGGGTTCGCGTTGCTGCGGGTCCTCCTGGGCGGCGGTCGTTCCGAGGAGTCCGACGCCCTGGGGGCGCTGCCGCTGGCCCCGGCCCCCCGATCCTCGGCGTCGCCATCGAGGGTGCGATGACCGCACTCGTCGAGCGCCCACGGGCGCCGGCCACCACGACCGGCGCGGTCCGGGACCAGGCGGCGGTCGCCTCCGGGCAGATCGCCGCCGGGGTGGGGAACATGGTGTTCTCCCTCATCATGGCCCGGATCCTGTCCCCGGGAACCTTCGCCCAGTTCGCCTCCTTCCTCGCCCTCTACCTGCTGCTCAGCATGCCGGGATCAGCGGTGAGCGCGGTCGCCGCCCTGGAGCCGGTCCGGGTGGCCCGGTTCCGCCCGGCCCTGGTGTACGGGGGGGCGGCGGTGGGCGTCGCCCTGGCCGTCACCTCACCCTGGGTGGGACCCGCACTCCGGCTCCCGGTGGCCATGGTGGTGGTCCTCGGGCTGTCCGGGCCCGCCCTCGGAACCCTGGCCCTCGACCGCGGCCGCCTCTACGGTTGGAACCGTCACGCCCAGTTGGTGGCGAGTCTGGCGGTGGAGCCGGCCGTGCGGTTGCTCCTCGGTCTCGGGCTGGCCACGGTGGGGGGAGCGGTGGGTGGCGCCCTCGGCGTGACCGTGGCCGGGTACGCGGCACTGGAGATCGCCCGTCGCCACTGGAAGGGTGGAGGGGAACCCGGGCCCGACGGCCCGGATGCCGTTCCCGCCGACCCGCCGGCCACCGGAAGCGGACCCCCGGCCATGCCCCGGGCGGCGGCCTGGACCGTCCTCGCCTTCCTGGCCCTGGTGGTGGTCCAGAACCAGGACCTGCTGATCGCCAACCGGGTGCTGTCACCGTGGCAGGCCGGTCAGTTCGCGGTGCTCTCCACCCTGGGTGGTCTGTCGGTGTTCGCCACCATGACCGTGCCACTGGTGCTCCTGCCCCGGGTCCGGGCCGGCGGCGGCGGCCTGTTGCCGGCCCTCGGGGTCACCGCCCTCATCGGGGGCGCGGCGGTCGCGGTGGTGGCCCTGGCCCCGACCGCGCTGGTCACCGCCCTCTTCGGGGCGCGGTACCACCAGGTGGCCGGGGTCCTGGTCCTCTACGTGGGGGCCATGTCGCTGCTCGGCATCGCCCGGGTCCTGGTTGCCCACCGGTGTGCCACCGGGGCCGGGCGCTCATCGCTGGTGATGGTGGCCATGGCGGTGGCCGCCCAGGCGACCCTGATCCTCCACTTCGGTCACGACCCCCGGTCGGTGGCCTTCTCCACCGCCGCCTCGGTGTCCGGCCTCACCGTCTCGGTGGGGGTGGCCGAGGCGCTCCGGTGGCAACCGCTCCGCCGACGATGGGCGAGGATCACCTTCGCCGCCACCCGACCGGTGACCCTGGCGGTGGTCGGGCTGTCGGTGTCCGGCTTGGCGGTGCGGCTCATCGTGCCCCGGGGACTGTGGCTCGACGAGGCGACCAGCGTCGACCAGGCCCGCATGTCGTTCGCGGGGATGATCGCCAACCTGCGGACCACCGATGTCCACCCACCCCTCTACTTCTCCGTCCTCTGGGTGTCGGTGCGCTGGCTCGGCTCCGGGGAGCTGGCGGTCCGCCTCCCGTCGATCATCGCCGGAGCCCTGGTCGTCCCCATGCTCTACGCGCTGGGCAAAGAGGCCTTCGACCGGCGCACCGGGGTGGTGGCCGCCGCGGCCGGGTCGGTGGCGCCGATCATGGTCTGGTACTCCCAGGAAGCCCGGATGTACGCGCTGCTGATGCTGCTCGGGGTGATCGCCCTGTGGGCGCAGGTGCGGGTCCTCAATCGTGGAGGCCGGCTGGTCTGGGCGGTCTACGCGCTGTCCAGCATCGCCCTGGTGTGGACCCAGTACTTCGGGGCCCTGCAGGTGGTGGTCCAGCAGCTGGCCTTCGTCTACTTCATCCGGACCCGCCACCGACGCCGGGAACCGGTGCGCGGGCTGGTGGTCGGTTGGGCGGTGACGCTGGCCGCCATCATCGTCTGGCTGGCCCCGCTGGCCCCGTTCGCCTATCAGCAGTTCCACGTCAATCAGACCGCCGGGAAGGGGTTCGGCGCACCCCAGCAGGTCGGCAACGCCACCGCGCTCAGCGGCAACCATCTCAGCATCTACGCGGCCATCGCCAACCTGATCTGGGCGGTGTGGGGCTACCACTCCAACCCGGCCATGGCCCTGCTGGCGGCGTTGTGGCCGCTCGGGATGCTGTTCGCCCTGGTGCTGCTCGGTCGGCGCCACCAGCGGATGACCACCCTGTTGGTGGCGGCGGTGGTGATCCCCGGCACGGTGATGTTCGCCCTCGGGATGGTGAAGCGGAACCTGTTCGACATCCGCTACCTGTCCACGGCCGTCCCGGTCCTCTTCGTCCTCATCGCCCGGATGGTGACCGGGATCTCCCGGCGGACCGCCACCGCGGTGGCCGGCGCCGCCCTGGTGATGGCCACCCTGCTGGTCGGGTTGGTCGACCAGCAGTACAACGGCACCAACCCGCGCACCTACGACTTCCGCCAGGCCCTCCTCCCGGTGGAGGCGACGGCCCGGCCGGGCGACATCATCATCTACGACCCGGCCGATCTGCGGGAGGTGGTCCAGTACTACGCCCCCACCCCGGTGCTGACACCGGCCGGCGCCCTGCCCGACCGGCCCACCGGCGGCCACGCCGTCTTCGTGCTGGCCAGCCCCTCGCTGATGAACGGCCCGTCCGACACCGGTGCCCTGTCCAAGGCGCTCACCTCGCTACGGGCCCACGACCGGTTGGTGATGCACAAGAACCTGGCCAACGTCGAGATATGGGAGTTCACGTGACCACCACACCCACCGCCCACCGGTCGGAGACGGCCCATGACCCCCGGGCGGACCCGCCCCGGTGGCGGACGCCGGACGAGTGGCGCACCGCCCAGCGGAAGCTGCGGTTGCTGCTGCCGTTGAGCGTGGTGCTGGCCGCCTGGTACTTCGAGTGGCTGCTCCGGGTCGGCCGGGTCGGGAACCCGGCGCTCTACGGGTTGCTGGTGACGGCCGAACTGTTCAACCTGGTGCAGGCGGCCGGATTCTGGTGGACCGGCTGGCACGGACGGGATCGGGGGCCGGCACCCGGGTGGTCCGGGCCTCCCCCCGCGGTCGACGTGATGATCCCGGTGTACAACGAACCGATCGACGTGGTGGCGCCGACGGTGGCCGCCGCCGTCGGCCTCCGCGGCGCGGCGGTGACCGTGTACCTGCTCGACGACGCCGGCCGCCCGGAGTTGGCCGATCTGGCCCGGCGGGCCGGTGCCCGCTATGTGCGGCGCGACGGGAACGCCGGGGCCAAGGCCGGCAACCTCAACCATGCCCTCGGCCTCACCCACGCGCCGTTCGTGGTGGTGTTCGACTGCGACCACGTCCCCGACCCCCGGTTCCTCGAAGCCACCCTCGGGTGGATGGAAGGCGGGAACGTCGGCTTCGTCCAGACTCCCCAGTACTACGCCAACGTCCGGAGCGGTCGGCTGGCCTCGGCGGCCTGGGCCCAGCAGGCGTTGTTCTTCGGCGGGATCGCCCGGGGAAAGGACAGTCTCGGGGCGATGTTCTGCTGCGGCACCAACGTGCTCTTCCGCCGGCAGGCTTTGGCGGAGGCCGGCGGCTTTCCCGAGAAGTCGCTGACCGAGGACTTCGAGCTGTCGATCCTGTTGCACGAGCGCGGCTGGCGCTCGGTCTACGTCAACGAGGTGCTGGCCCGGGGGCTCGGGCCCGAGGACATGGCCTCGTTCGTGAGCCAGCAGCAACGGTGGGCGAGGGGCTGTCTGGCTGCGCTCCCGGTGGCGGTCAAGGCGGTGCTCCCGTGGCGGATCCGCCTGCAGTACCTGCTGTCGTCGATGTTCTTCCTGTCGGGGTGGACGTTCGCCCTCTACATGACCCTTCCGGTCGTCCGGATCTTCACCGGCGCCCAGCCGTTGGCCGGGGCCACCGCCGATCAATTCCTCCTGCACTTCGCCCCGTATTTCTGCGTCAGCCTGCTGGCGGTGGCGGTGGCCGGCGCCGGTGACTACACCTTCGACGCGTTCGCGCTACTGATCGCCACCTTCTTCGTCCAGGTGCTGTCGACGGTGTTCGTGATCCTCCGGAAACGGGGCCGGTTCGTGGTCACCCCCAAGCACGGGGTCGACGGTCCGCAACCGGGGGCGGTGCTGCCCACCCTGGTGACCATGGGGGTGTTGCTGGCCGCCATGGCCTATGCCCTCGACCGGAGCCTGACCGCCGCCTCGCTCAACAACGTCGCCTTTGCCCTCCTCCATCTGTCGGTGCTGGTGGTCGGCTCGTGGTCGGCCATCGTCGGCCGGCGGAGACCGGGCCCGGCAGCCGCGCCACCGACGACCGCCGTCGAACCGGTCCCGACCGAACTCGAGAAGGTGCCGGCGTGACGGTTCGTTCGTCCAACCCCGACCGGTCCCTGGCCTGGCGGGCCAGGAACGGCATCGTGGCGCCGAGGAGGACGGTGGAGCGCAGGGGTGCCGCCCGACGGATGGTGGTGGCCGCCGTCGCGGTGGTGTCGGTCGCCGTGGGCATCGCCGCCCTGTCGATCGACGGAGGCCGGGCCGCCGCCCAGCGGGCCGCACTGGCGGCCACGAGCCCGCCGGCGCTGGCCCGATCGGACTCGGCGGCGTTCCTCCGGCGTTACCTGGCCGCCGACGGACGGGTGGTTCGCCACGACCAGGGTGGGGACACGGTGAGCGAGGGGCAGGCCTACGCCATGCTGCTGGCGGTGGCCACCCGCCAGGCCACCGAGTTCGCCTCGGCCTGGCACTGGGACCAGGCCCATCTGCAACAGCCCGACGGATTGTTCTCCTATTACTGGAGCCACGGGGCGGTCGCCGATGCGCAGCCGGCGTCCGACGCCGATATCGACACCGCCTGGGCCCTGGTCCTGGCCGCCCGGCGCTTCGGCAATCCCACCTACCTGGCCGAGGGCCGGGCGGTGGCGGCGGCCGTGCTGTCCAACGAGACGGTGACCGTGGCCGGGAAGCTCGAGCTGGTGGCCGGCCCCTGGGCGGTGACCGGCCCGGCGGTGGTGAATCCCAGCTATCTCGCCCCTGAGGCCATGACCGCCCTGGCCACGGCCACCGGCGATCCCCGCTGGTCGGAGCTGGCCACCAGCATCACCCTCTTGGTCACCGGACTCACCGCCACCAGCCCGGCCCGCCTGCTGCCCGACTGGGTGCAGGTGCTGCCCAACGGGATGGTGCGGCCGGTGGGTGCGGCCAACGGCGCCGGCGTCCCGGCCTACGGGTTGAACGCCGAGCGGGCGCCGGTGTGGTTGTCGGCCAGCTGCGCCGCCGCCGACCGGACGACCGCCGCCCGGCAGTGGACGGTGCTCCAGCGCGCCGACCACCAGGGGGCGGAGATCGCCTACACGCTGTCGGGCGGGACCATCACCACGCAGGTCAACCCGCTCGGATCGGTGGCCGCCGCCGCGGCCGCGGGGGCGGCCGGCCATGTCCAGGATGCCGCCAGCCTCCTGAGCCGCGCCGACCAGCAGTCCGACCGGTTCCACACCTACTACGGCGACGCCTGGACGGCGCTCGGCCGGGTCCTCCTCGAGACCGACTGGCTGTCGCCGTGTCCGTCGATCCCGTCGGGGACCTGACCGGGCCCGGATCAGGGCAATGCCACCGTCTGGAACGCGACCCTTTCGGTGGCAAACACAGCCCCCAACTGACCGGCGGCGTTTGCCGGGCTGAGCACCACGCGAGCGTTCAACAGCAACGCGGCTGCGGTCGCCTCGGTGTTCAAGACGTTGAGATGCGGATGACGACGTTGCACCTCGGCCATCACCGGCACAAGGGGCCTCGGGTCGGGCAGGCCGACACCTTCGGGAAGTGCCAGCATGTGTGCAAGTGCCGCTGCCCTGCGCTCTGCGTCGAGCCGTTCGAACGGCCCTGACAGGTGTCCGCCGGCACCGCCAACCACGGCTCGGCAGGCGCGATAGTAGAAGTAGGTGGTTGTATAGCGCCGCACGGTGCGTCCGATCGGCAGCCGCTCGCCCACCAGGAGCGCGGCGAGGGCTCGATCGTCCAGTAGGACAGACCTAGACGGCAAGGTCGGGATCGTCGATGGCGGCGAGTCCCTCGGCGTAGGCACCTGCGGCCAGGACCCGCCGCACCTCTGCCTTTGCCGCCTCCATCCCTCCCGGTAGAACGAGGGCGACATCCCCCAGGTCGATGAACGCCACGTCGCCTCCGTCGGTGATCCCCCAGCGATGCCTCAGCTCCGCGGGAAGGCTCGTCTGTCCCCGTTGCGACACCTTCGCAGTCACCACTCCAGCCATCTGTGCATTGTACACGGTGTCTTCCCACAAGGCATCCCCCGTAGCGGGAGCTGATGCCGGCTCAGACCACGCCCGCGGCTTCGGCCGCCGAGTCGCGATCGTCGAAGCGATCGATCCGGGTGATGAGGCCGTCCCGAGAATCCAGGACTCCAGCGATGAGTTTCGGGTCGCCGGGGTATCTACATGGTTGACAGCATTTCGAGCGATTCCCGGGGAGGCAGTGCAATGCCAGAGCGAGACACATCCAGTCCGGGCGCCCCCTGTTGGGCCGATCTCTTGACGTCGGATCCGGACACGAGCCAGGCGTTCTACGCCGAGCTGTTCGGTTGGACGGCGGCCGACCCGAGCGCCGAGCACGGCGGCTATGTCAACCTCTCGAAAGACGGGAAGCTGGTGGCCGGGTGCATGAAGAACGACGGCCGGTCGGGTGCCCCTGATGCCTGGACCGTGTATCTCGCCACCGCAGACGCCCAGGCGACCACCGAGGCGGCGGCCGCCCACGGCGGACAGGTGGTTCTCCCGGCCACCGATGTCGGCGACGTCGGAACCTTCGCGGTGATGACCGACCCCGGCAACGCCGCCATCGGAGCCTGGCGGGCCCGCGAGCATCAGGGCTTCGGCATCACCAACCAGCCCGGTACGCCGGCCTGGTTCGAGCTCCAGGCCCGCGCCTACGACGCCTCGGTCGCCTTCTACCGGGACGTCTTCCACTGGGACATCCATGTGGAAGCCGACAGCCCCGAGTTCCGCTACACCACCTTCCGCCAGGGCGACGCCGCGCTGGCCGGCATCATGGACGCCAGCGGGTTTCTGCCCGACGGGGCGCCGGCCGGCTGGAACATCTACTTCAGCGTCGACGACGCCGACAAGGCCCTGGCCCAGGTCGGTGAGCTCGGCGGCGCGATCGTGATCCCGGCCGAGGACACCCCCTACGGGCGTCTGGCCACCGCGACCGACCCGACCGGCGCGGTGTTCAGGATCGTCGCGGAGATCTGATCAGCCAGAGGTGACGGACATGCCTCCGTACATTGGGGCGCATCTTTCGCCAGGCAGGCATCTCCAGAGAGGAGCGGGACCGGTGACAAGCCGGACGGTCGTCTGTGAACACCGTCCCACGAGCTGGGGTGCGTATGTCCCCGCTCCTCCGGGCCTGGGTGTTGTCGGAGAAACCCGCCCCGAGGTGGAGCGGCTCATCCGCGAGGCGATCCCGTTCCATCTCGAGGGCCGAATGTGGTCGTCGCCTCGATCCAGAGGCTCCGGATCAGGGTCACCATCTCCTCCAGTCGGCCCACCCGATCGGGACCGGACTCGAACGGCATCCCGGCGGCCGCGAAATTGGCGGCCACGTACCCGGCTCCCAACCCCAGCTCCAGCCGTCCACCGGAGAGGCGCTCGACGGTGGCCGCGGCCTTGGCCGTGAGCACCGGGTCCCGCAGCCCGGCGTCGAGCACCAGGGTGCCCACCCGGATCCGGTCGGTGGCCGCCGCCACTGCCGCCACCGCGGTCATCGGCTCCCACTGGGGGACGACCAGGTGGTCGGTGAAGGTGACGGTGGAGAAGCCGAGCGCCTCGAACCGGCGTACCCGCTCCCGCCAATCAGCCGGGGGCAGCTCCCAAAGGTGGATGCCGAACCGGAAAGGTGCACTCACCCCGCGAAACGATACTCAGGCGATGGCGGATCGAATGCACCCGAGCGTCTCTACCAATACACCATTTTGGTATAATTCTACCTATAGCCCTCAATTTGAAGAACATCGAGGTCGAACGCTTGGCCGAAGAGGTCGCCCGCTTGACGGGTGAGACCAAGACCGAGGCTGTTCGCCGAGCTTTGGCGGAGCGACGCCAACGTCTGGCGTATCGCCAGACCAACGACAGGTCGGCAAACCGGATACGTGCCTTCCTCGAACGCGACGTGTGGCCGGAGGTGCCCAAATCGGAGCGTGGCAAGCGACTCACGAGGTCCGAAGAGGACGACATCCTCGGCTACAGCGAGCGTGGCGCATGATCGTCGACAGCTCGGCCCTCGTGGCAGTTGTCTTCCAAGAGCCCGGCTACGAAGTCATTATCGACAAGTGTGCGGACTCCGAATCTACGGGCATCGGGACGCCGACGCTGGTCGAGACCGGCATCGTTCTTGACGCTCGGCTCCGTAGAGAGTCACGATCCCTTCTCACCCGCATGCTCGATGAGTTCAACATCACAGAGGTGCCTTTTGGCGAGTCGCATTGGCGTGAGGCACTCGCCGCCTACCGTCGGTTCGGACGCGGCCGGCATCCCGCCAACCTCAATTTCGGCGACTGCCTCTCATACGCAGTTGCGCAGCTTGCCGGCGAGCCTCTTCTCTTCGTAGGACACGACTTCGCCGTCACGGACCTGCCTTCGGCCTGACGAGAACACGGCCCGCAAGCCCGGCGAAGCCACCGGGCACCGGGCACAATGATCCGGTGGACCTCGATGCCGTCGCCGATGAGCTGTACGGGCTGCCGTTGGACGAATTCATCTCCGCCCGCACCAGGCGGGAAAAGCAGGCAACCGACACCGATGACCGGGAACTGGCAGCCGACATCCATCGCCTGGCCAAGCCGAACGCGGTCGCCTGGCTGGTCAACCAGCTCGTCCGCCATTGCCACGCCGACGTCCTGGCCGTGCTGGAGCTGGGATCTCGGATGCGTGAGGCGACGGCGAACCTGTCCGGAGACCTCCGCGAGCTCTCCCGGCAACAGCACCACGTCATACGGGCTCTGGTGCAACAAGCCGAGCAGCTGGCAACCGCGGCCGGGCGACAGGTCAGCGCCGGCACCGCCCGCAGCTTGGAAGCCACGTTCTACGCCGCCCTGGCTGACTCGGGCGCCGCCGATGCGGTTGCCACGGGGCGGCTCACCGCCGGGCTGAGTACCGCCGGTTTCGCCGGCCTCGGGACGACCGGTGGACAAACATCCCCACCCGCAACCAAGCCGGCATCCAGCACCGACAAACGACCCGGGAGC
>Ga0307373_10001495_pt1 | contig 43888 bp, 42 predicted proteins | sample OX2MG_FD_202534 | JGI IMG/M metagenome (GOLD analysis project Ga0307373, IMG submission 202534) | Soil microbial communities from Risofladan, Vaasa, Finland - OX-2 | ecosystem: Environmental > Terrestrial > Soil > Coastal area > Acid sulfate soil | place: Finland: Risofladan, Vaasa | collected...
GATGGTGAAGACGATGGCGGCCAGCCCGATGTACCAGGCTCCGGAGAGGCTCATGCCGGCAGCTCGCTGTCGGTGCTGTCGCTTTCCTCGCTGTCGGCGTGGATCGTGGGCGGGCGGCGGGCCAGCACGACGGCGCCCACGACGGCAATGACGAGGAGCGCCGCGGTGGCCTCGAAGGCGAACAGGTAGGTCGTGAAGAGCTGCTTGCCCAGCTGGGCCGGCTCCCCCGCCGGTGAGTTCAGGCCGGCGACGTGGCCCTGGATCGGCCCCACCACCTGCTTGGCGCCCGTGACCCAGTGCGCAGTGGCCACCATGGCCAGGACGCCGCCGAGGGTGATGACCGAGGCGATGACGGCCAGGGGGCGCTGGCCGGCCAGCGGCTCGACCGAAATGTCCTCCGAGCGGTCGACGCCCAGGAACATGATCACGAAGAGGAACAGGACGACGATGGCCCCGGCGTAGACGATGATCTGCACCGCAGCGAGGAAGTCCGCCTCCTGCTCAATGAAGAGCACCGCCACGCCGAAGAGCGTCAGCACCAGGCTGAGGGCGGCGTGCACCGGGTTGCGCGAGGTGACGACACCGATGGCGCCGACCAGGATCACCGCAGCGGAGGCGGCGAAGACCAGGATGTCGGGCCAGGTGGCGCGCGTCGCAGCCAGCAGGGGCACGGCGTGGAGCATGGGTCAGTCGCTCCCCTCGGCGGAGCCGGCCGCGACGGCGCCGGTGATCGCCTCTTCGGCCTTGGCGGCTTCGACCTTGGCCTGGCCGGCCTTGGTCCCCGCCTTCTCCGCCTTGGCCTCCGCCTTGGCCGCCTTGCGCGTGGCCCGCATCTCCTTCATCCGCGCCCGCGTGGCATCCATCTTCTTGCGGTTCGCGGCCGCCCCTTCCTTGGCCCGCCAGACGCGACCCTGCATGCCGCGGTGGGCCAGGGGGATGTCCTCGTCGAGCAGGTGGGCCTCGAGCACCTCGCGCAGTGGCTTGGACCCGGTGGCCTCGTCGTCGCGATGCGCCGACTGGCCGCCCTCGGGGGCGCGCACGCCGTACCCGAGCTCGCCCTCCCACTGGACCTCGCCCTCGTAGGCCGCGTTGCCCGAGGGGGCCGTGGCGCGCATCCAGCCGGATGTCATTTTGTCGTCGCCCTCGCGCCAGTCCTCCCACGGCAGCTTCTTGGGCGTGCCGTCGTCGTTCACCACGAGCTCTTCCTTGGTGTAGATGGCGTCGGAGCGGTTGGTGAAGGAGAACTCGAACAGCTTGGACTCGGTGATGGCCTCGGTCGGGCAGGCCTCGACGCACATGTCGCAGTGGATGCAGCGCAGGTAGTTGATCTCGTAGACGTAGCCGTAGCGCTCGCCCGGCGACACCGGGTGGTCCGGCGGGTTGTCGAGGCCCCGCACGTAAATGCAGTCGGCCGGGCACACGCCGGCGCAGAGCTCGCAGCCGATGCACTTCTCCATGCCGTCCTCGTAGCGGTTCAGGACATGGCGACCGTGCTGGCGCGGCTGCTTCGGCTTCTTCTCGTCGGGGTACTTGGTCGTCACCCGCGGCCGCGTGAGGTGCTGGAAGGTCAGCTTGAAGCCGCCCAGGAAGGACAGCTGGTCCTTGATTTCGTCGCCGACGCCCATCAGGCCTTCCCTCCGGAAACCGGATCGGGCACCGTCGTCATGCGGGGCGCCCGCGTCACCCGGCTCCCGATCACCGGAATGATGATGTCGTCATCGCTGCGCCCGTTCCCGAGCTTGTTGGCCCGGATGAGGAGGAACGAGGCCAGGATCACGACGGGCAGCAGCCAGAGCATGGCCCAGCCCCAGGCGATGACGCCGGCCACCAGCAGCAGCCAGCCCAGGGTCATCGGGATGAGGCGCTTCCAGCCGAGATCCATCAGCTGGTCGTAGCGGAGCCGGGGCAGGGCGGCACGGAACCACACGTAGATGAAGCAGAAGGCCACCGTCTTCAAGAGGAAGTAGATGATCGGCATGTAGATGGTCGCCCCGGGAATGTGGAAGATGTAGCCGTTGGGTCCGCCGAAGAACAAGGTGACCACGATGGCCGACATGGTGATGGTGTTCATGAACTCGGCCAGGAAGAACAGTCCGAAGCGGATGGACGAGTACTCGGTGTGGAAGCCGCCCACCAGCTCCTGTTCGGCCTCGGTCAGGTCGAAGGGCGGCCGCGTGAGCTCGGCCGTGATGGCGATCATGAAGAAGATGAAGGGCACGAAGCCGAGCCGGATGAGGTTCCAGTTCCAGAACCCGTTCGACTGCGAGGCCACGATGGCCCGGGTCGAGAGCGAGCCCGTCACGAGGACCACCATCACGGTGCTCATGCCGAGCGCTGCCTCGTACGAGATCACCTGGGCCGACGCCCGCACCGAACCGAGCAGCGGGTACTTCGACCCCGAGGACCAGCCGGCCAGCATGACGCCGTAGACCGCGATGCCCGACATGGCCAGCACGAGCAGGATCCCCATGGGCGGGTCGGCCACCTGCAGCTCGAAGGTGTGACTCCCGATGGTGATGACGCCGCCCACGGGGACGACGGTAAAGATCAGAACGGCCGGGATCACCGACAGGTACGGCGCCAGCTTGAAGACGAAGGAGTCGGCCCGGTCGGGCAGCAGGTCTTCCTTGAAGACGAGCTTGGTGCCGTCGGCCAGCGTCTGCAGCAGGCCCCACGGGCCGGCGCGGTTGGGACCGACGCGGCTCTGCATGTCCGAGATGACCTTGCGCTCGAACCAGATCATGAGCGCCGTGGCCACGAGCAGTGCCACGAAGGCGACCAGGCACTTGATGATCAGGATCAGCCAGACCTCCCAGTTGAGGCCGAAGTAGAACAGCGGGTCGCCGTTGCCGCTGTCCGCGCTGTGCGTCAACAGCGGAGCGGAATTGGAGAGGAGGGCGGCGGCTGCGATCACACCGACTCCAGTCGCACGTCGGTCACCAGCTGGCGGCTGTCGATGAGCGTGGCCACCGCATTGCGCGGCGCGCTCTCGCCACCGGGAACGTTGAAGTCGATGGCGACGACGCCCCGGGCCACGCCCTCGTCGGACTCGGCGGCCAGGATCAGCTCGCCCCTCGCCGAGCGCACCTTGACGCGGTCTCCCGTCTTGGCGCCGAGACGGTCGAGGTCGTAGGGATTGGCCCGCGCCACCAACATGGGCACGAGCGGCGTGAGCGACGGCGAGCCGGTCACCGAGCTGCCGGCGTCGTAGAGGCGGCGGCCCGACGTGAGCCGCAGGCTGTAGCTGTCGGTCTTGGGGATCTGGAGCGGCTCGGCCCCGCCGGTACCGGTCCCGGAGAGCAGCGGCGGTGGGCTGCCCAGTTCGGCCATGGACTCGGAGGCGGGATTGCTGGTGCCGGTGCCGACGCGTGGCGGCGCGCCCTGGCGCTCGACCGACTCGACACCGGGAAGCGCCATGGGGTCGATCGGGCTGACGTCGTCGCGGTGGTCCTCGTTGCCGGTGAGCGGCACCAAAATCCCGTCGTGCGCCACGTCGGAGTTCAGCACCTGCTGGGTCAGCCCGGCGTAGGCCGGCGCCGTCCGCGTCAGCTCGTCCGAGAGGTCGTTGTCGCTGGCCAGGCCGAGGTCGGAGCCGAGAGCGGCCGCGAGCTCGGCGGCGATCATCCAGTCGGGCCAGGCGAAGCCGGGCGCCGACAGCTTGGGGCCGAGCCGGCTGACCCTCCCCTCGATGTTGGTGGTCGTGCCGGCGCGCTCGTGCGTCACTGCGCAGGGCAGCACGACGTCGGCGTGTGCGTCGACAGACTCGGAGGGGTGCCCGGTCACCGCGACCACGAAGTGCCCGGCTCCGAGCGCCTTGGCCGCCACGGCGCGGTCGGGGAAGTCGTCGAGCGGGTCGGCGCCGAGCAGCACCAACGCACGTATCGCGGTTCCGGCAGCGGCGGTGCCGTCGTCGGCCTCGCCCGCCATGGAGGCGAGGATGTCGGCCGTCGAGAGGCCGGTGCCCGCCGGCACCGAGCCCCAGGCGGTCGTGAAGCGCTGGCGACCCGCATCGAGGCTGATCCGGCCCGGCAGCAACCCGGGCGCCAGGCCCATGTCGAGGGCGCCGAGGACGTTGCCGCGCCGCAGTGCCGGCAGGAACTTGGCTTTCGGGAGGCCGGCGGCCAGGACGCGCACCGCTTCGGCGGCCACCTCGCCCGACTCGGCGTAGGACGACCGGCCGGCCACGATCACGACACCCTCACCGTCGGGGTGCGCGGCCAGCAGGCCGCGCGCGGTCTCGAGCTGGTCCGTCGTCACCGCCGCCCCTTCGGGGTGCGTCCCCAAGGTGGTCGCCGCCGCGCTGTCGCCGGTCAGCGCGCGGGCGATCAGCGGCGCATCGCCCGGGCGGAGGCGCAACGAGGTGGCGGCCAATGCGGTCAGCGAGGTCGGCGTCGAGGCGACCTCGATCAGTTGCGTCCCGCCACCGACCACGGCCTCGCGCAGGCGCAGGAAGAGGACCGGGAGCTCCTCGCGCAGGTCGCCGGCCAGTGTCACCAGCACCGGCGCGGCGCAGGCCTCGTCGATGGTGGCGCGGGGCAGGCCCAGTACGAGCTGGGCGGGGAGGCCGTCGCCCAGCTGGGCGTCGACCGAGTCGGTGCCGATGACACCCTTGGCCAGCTTGGCCCAGGCGTAGGCGGCTTCGTTGGTCAGCCGGGCTCCGCCGATCAGCGCCACCGCGCCGGCGCCACCGGCACGCTTGGCCGCGGAGAGACCGGCCGCGGCGGCGGCCAGGGCCTCGCCCCAGCTGACGGCCACCAGCTCGCCCTGCTTGCGGATACGCGGCTCCACCAGGCGGCCGTGCTCGAAGCGGCCCGTCTCGCGTGCCTCGCCGAGGAACTGGCCCCGGCTTGCCCCGAGGCTGACGACCTGCGATGCGGTGGCCGGCACGACGTCGACGGCCTCGTCGGCAACCTCGGTCGGCTGCTCCGGGCCGTTGTCGACCTCGTCGCCGTTGACCGATTCGAAGGAGAAGCGGCCCTTGTCGCAGAGCCATCCATGGTTGACCGGCTCGGAATCGATGCCGAGGAGCCGGGTGAGGCGGTTCTGCGACGACTGCACGGCGACCCGGCAGCCGACGGAGCAGGCGGTACAGGTGGACTCGACCTGCTCGAGGTCCCAGGGGCGGGCGGTGAAGCGGTAGGGCGTCGCGGTGAGCGCACCCACGGGGCAGATCTGCACCGTGTTGCCGCTGAAGTACGAGGAGAAGGGCTCGGTGGGGAAGGTCGAGACCTCGACGCGGTCGCCCCGTCCGGCGAAATCGATCTGCGCCTCGCCTGCCACGTCGGCGGCGAAGCGGGTGCAGCGGGCGCACTGAATGCAGCGCTCGCGGTCGAGCAGGACCAGGTCCGAAATGGCGATGGGCTTCTCGAAGTGCCGCTTCTCCTCAATGAAGCGCGTCTCGCCCGGGCCGTAGGCCAGCGTCTGGTCCTGCAGCGGGCACTCCCCGCCCTTGTCGCAGACCGGGCAGTCGAGCGGGTGGTTGGCCAGCAGGAACTCGAGCACGCCGTCCTGGGCCTTCTTGACCTTCTCCGACGTCGTGTCGACGACCATGCCGTCGCCCGCCTCGATGAAGCAGGCCGGCTGCAGCGTGGCGCCGCGCGGGCCCTCCACCTCGACCAGGCACATGCGGCACATGCCCACCGGCTCCATGCGCGGGTGGTAGCAGAAGCGCGGGATGTAAGTCCCGGCCCGCTCGGCCGCGGTAATCAGCAGCTCGCCCTTCTTGGCGCTGACCTCGCGGCCGTCCAGCGTGAAGGTGTGCGTCCCGTCGTCCTTGCCGCTCGTCGCCAGGGCGTCGGCGGGCTTGTCGGTCTTGGCCGTGTCAGTCAAAGGGACAACCCCCTTCCTTCACGTGCACCAGGAACTCGTCGCGGAACATGCGGATGCCCGACGCAATGGACGACGGGATCGACGGACCGAGGACGCAGATGGTGGTCTGCTGCGGCGGCCAGACCACGCCGGGAGAGATGTTGTCGCACAGGTCCATGAGGAGGTCCAGATCTTCCTCGCGCCCGTCGCCATTCTCAATTCGGTACATGATGCGCTCCAGCCAGCCCGACCCCTCGCGGCACGGCGTGCACTGGCCGCACGACTCGCGGGAGAAGAACTTGGTGATGCGCCAGGCGGCGCGCACCATGCAGGTGGCCGAGTCCATGACGACGACGGAGCCCGAGCCGAGCATGGAGCCGGCGTTGCCGACCTCATCCTGGCCGAGCGGCAGGTCGACCTGGTCCGGGCCGAACCACGGGGCCGACACGCCACCGGGGATGAAGGCCTTGAGCGTGTTGGAGCCGCGGATGCCACCACCGAGTACGGGGGCGTAGATCAGGTCGCGGAACGTCGTCTTGACCATCTCGAGCTCGTAGTTGCCCGGGTTGCGCACGTGACCGGCCAGCGCGAACAGGCGCGTCCCCGTGGAGCGGCCGGCGCCCAGGGCGGCGAAGGCGGCGCCGCCGTTGTTGACGATCCAGGGGATGTTGGCCATGGTCTCGACGTTGTTGACCACGGTCGGTTCGCCGTAGAGGCCGATGGCGGCCGGGAAGAAGGGCGGCTTGATGCGGGGGAAGCCGCGCTTGCCCTCGAGCGACTCGAGCAGCGCCGTCTCCTCGCCACAGATGTAGGCGCCGGCGCCGGGGTGCACGACGATGTCGAGCGAGAAGCCGGAGTCGAAAATGTTGCTCCCCACCGCGCCGTGGGCGTAGGCCTCGTTCAGCGCCGTCTGCAGGCGCTCGAGGCCCAGGGCGAACTCGCCCCGCAGGTAGATGAAGGCCTGGCTGACCTGCAACGCGTAGGCCGAGATCAGCACGCCCTCGAGGATCTGGTGCGGGTCACCTTCGATGAGCATGTGGTCCTTGAAGGTGGCCGGCTCGGACTCGTCACCGTTGATCACGAGGTAGGTCAGCGGGTTCTTGCGCAGCATCGACCACTTGCGCCCGGCCGGGAAGCCGGCGCCGCCCCTGCCCAGCAGGCTGGCCGCGTCCACCTCGGCCGCCACCGCCTCGGGCGTCATGGTCAGCGCCTTGCGCAGCCCGGTGTAGCCACCGGTGGCGAGGTAGCGCTCCAGCGTGAAGGAGTCCTCGTAGCCGAGACGGGCCGTGACGATTTTCGGGGCGTCCGTGAGAGCCATCAGGCCTACTTCCCCCCGTCGGCGGCGGCCGCGGTGGCGGCACGGGCGGCCTGCTCCTGGGACACGGCGGCCCGTTCTGCCTTGACGGCGTCGCGGTCGGCCAGCAGGCCCACGGTGCGGCGCACGCGGACCAGCGTGCCGTGGTTCGGAATGGTCTCCGAGAGGCGGCCGGCGCGGAGGTCGTCGACCAGGGCGTCGAAGCTGGCAGGCGTCTGGGCACCCACGTAGCGGTGGTTGACCTGCACGCACGGCGTCTTGTCGCAGTCGGCCAGGCACTCCGCCTCGTGGAGGGTGAACACGCCGTCGGGCGTCGTCCCGCCGGCGCGGATACCGAGCGTCGCCTCGGCGTGCTCGAGCAACTCGAGCGCGCCTCCGAGGAGGCAGGCGATGTTGGTGCACACCGCGACGGCGTACGTGCCGACGGGCTCGGTGTGCAGCATGTCGTAGAAGGTGGCGGTGCCCTGGACCTCGGCCGCCGTGACGCCGCACAGCTCGGCGATCTCGCTCGTCGCCTCGGGGGTCAGCCACCCGTCCTGCTCCTGGGCCAGGTGGCACAGCGGAATGAGCGCGGAGCGCTTCTCGGGGTAGAGCGCGACCAGCTCCTCGGCCCGTGTCCGGAGGTCGCTGCGCAGGTGGCTCACCGGTCCACCTCGCCCATGACCGGGTCGACCGACGAGATCACGGCGACGGCGTCGGCCATCAGGCCGCCGCGCAGCAGCAACGGCAACGCCTGCAGGTTCACGAAGCTCGGGCCCCGGATGTGCATGCGATATGGCTTGGAGGTCCCGTCCGAGACCATGTAACAGCCGAGCTCGCCCCGGGGTGACTCGATCGCCACGTAGACCTCTCCCTCAGGCACGCGGAAGCCCTCGGTGAAGATCTTGAAGTGGTGGATGAGCGCTTCCATGCTTTCGTCGATACGGGCGCGCGGCGGAGGCGTGACCTTGCGGTCCTGCACGCGATAGTCGCCGGGCGGCATCATTTCGGTGATCTGCCGGATCATCTTGATCGACTCGCGAATTTCGTTGAGGCGCACCGAGTAGCGGTCGAAGTTGTCGCCGTAGCTCCCGACGATGACGTCGAAGTCGAGCTTGTCGTAGGCGAGGTAGGGCATCGTCCGGCGCAGGTCCCAGGGCACGCCGGTCGAACGCAGGATGGGGCCGGTCACCGACAGGGCCAGCGCCTCCTCGGCCGAGATGTTGCCGACCGCTTCAGTACGCTCCCGGAAGATGGGCTGGCCGGTGAGCAGCTCGTCGTACTCGTAGCTGCGGGTCAGGATGGTGTCGCACAGGACTTCCATGTCGTCCTGCCAGCCGTCGGGCAGATCGGCCGCCACGCCGCCGGGACGGATGAAGTTGTGGTTCATGCGCAGCCCGGTCGTCTTCTCGAAGAAGGCGAGGACCATTTCGCGCTCACGGAACCCGTAGATCATCATGGACGTCGACCCGAGGTCCATGCCGTTGGTGGCCATCCACATCAGGTGGGACGAGACCCGGTTGAGCTCGGCCATCAGCATGCGGATCCACACCGCCCGTGGCGGGATCTCGATGTCGAGCAACGCCTCGGTGGCCAGTGAGAACACGAGCTCGTTGTGCAGCGGCGAGAGGTAGTCCATGCGGGTGACGTTGGTGCACCCCTGGACGTAGGTGAGCTCCTCGCCCTGCTTCTCCATGCCGGTGTGCAGGTAGCCGATGATCGGCTTGGTCCGCAGCACCGTCTCGCCGTCCAGCTCGAGCATGAGCCGCAGCACCCCGTGGGTCGAGGGGTGCTGGGGACCCATGTTGATGATCATGGTCTGGTCGTCGCGGCGCTCGATGTCGATGTCGCCCGGGTTGACGAAACCGCCTTCGGGCAGGCGGAGGACGGCCCCGACCTCCTGGCGCAGCTCCCCTGCCGAGGTGGTCCGCCGGGGCATCAGCTCCTGGGCGCCCTCCGAGGTCTCGGCCACCAGGGCGCGCGCTTCCTCCTGCTCGAACGCCTTGTGCTCGGCGTCCTCTTCCGTCTGCGCGTCCTCGCCCCGGTCGTGTCCGTCGTGGTGCTCGTGGTCGCTCATCGGGGCCCCGGCGCTTCCTTGAACTGCACCGGCACGCGGCCCACGCCGTAGTCCTTGCGCAGCGGGTGGCCCTCCCAGTCCTCAGGCATGAGGATCCGAGTCATGTCGGGGTGGTCGGCGAAGACGACGCCCAACATGTCGTAGGCCTCGCGCTCCATGGCGTCGGTGCCGGGGTAGACGTCGGTGATGCTGTCGAGCGTGGGGTCGGACTCGGGCACCTGTACCCGGATCCGCACCCGCTGGCGCATGGAGAGCGACAGCAGGTTGACCACCACCTCGAAGCGCTCGGCCTTCACACCGTCGGGCAGCGCTCGGCCCGGGTGGGTCAGGTAGTCGACGGCGCACAGGTCCGAGCACGTCTCGAAGCCGGAGTCCTTGAAGGCGACCACCATCTGCTTGTAGGTCTGGCGGGGGGGGAAGGCGAGCTGGTCGACGAGCCGGTCGGGCAGTCGCGGCACCTCGGGCAGGATGCCTGCCGGCGACGTCGGCGAGGTGGTGCTGCTCACCGCGGCGTGGCTACGCGCACGGCGTCGGGCACGGTGGGCACCCAGCCGCCGGTGGCCTGCTCGCCGGGCGGAATGGAGGTCCCCGGGCGGCGCGTGATCTCGCCGGTGCGGATCTTCTCGTGCAGCGTGAGGATGGCGTGCAGCAGCGTCTCGGGCGAGGGCGGGCAGCCTGGCGCGTAGACGTCGACCGGCACGATCTGGTCGACGCCCTGCACGATGGCGTAGTTGTTGAACATGCCGCCCGTGGAGGCGCAGACGCCCATGGAGATGACCCACTTGGGCTCCATCATTTGGTCGTAGACCTGGCGCAGGACCGGGGCCATCTTCTGCGACACCCGCCCGGCGACGATCATGAGGTCGGCCTGGCGCGGCGAGGCCCGGAAGACCTCCATGCCCAGCCGGCTGATGTCGTAGTCGGCGGCCCCAACCGACATCATCTCAATGGCGCAGCAGGCCAGGCCGAACGTGGCCGGCCAGACGCTGTTGCGGCGGGCCCACTTGACCAGGTCCTCAATGCGACCCGTCAGGAAATTGTGCTGCAGATCCTCGAAACCCATCGATCAGGCCGCCTCACCAGGGGACTTCGATGCGCTGATGCGGGTGATGGTGGACTCAGACGTACGGCTCGGCATGCCTGACTGCAGCGTCTTCGGCGGTCCCCAGGTCAAGGCGCCGTTCGAGATCAGGTACAGGAACGACACGAAGACGACGGCGGCGAACACGATCACCTCAATGAGGCCGAACGTGGCGATCTGGTGGAACACCACCGCCCATGGGTAGAGGAACACGATCTCGATGTCGAAGATGATGAAGATCATGGAGACCAGGTAGAAGCGCACGGGGAAGCGCTGGGGCGGCTCCTGGTTGGGGACGATCCCGCATTCGTAAGGCGCCAGCTTGGCGGCGGTCGGCTTCTTGCGCGGCGCCAACATCGCTGAGGACACCAGCGAGAAGACGGTGAACGCGAGGGCGAGCACGCCCAGGATCAGGATCGGGAGGTACTGGACCACTGGGTTCGTTTCTACCATGCGACTCCCAGGCCAGGCACATCCGCGCCGCTGGTCAGAGGCCCCGGCAGGGGACCTACGATGCCTACGTGACGGCTCCCGACGAGAACCCCGGGCCCGGCGCCCCCAAGAAGGCGCCACGGACGGCGAAAGCCTCGGCGAAGACGCCGGCGAAGAAGCGGGCCGCGACCAAGAAGGCGTCGCCGGCCAAGGCGGCCGCCAAGAAGACGGCAACCCCCGCGGCAAAGGGTGCGGCGAAGAAGGCGACCCGGTCTCCCCGTCCGGCCGCGACGGCCGCGACGGCGGCGACGGCCACAGCGGCAGCGCGTCAGGCCCCCGACCCGGTGCACGACGTGGTGATCGTCGGCGCCGGCCCGTCCGGTGCCTCGTGCGCCTACTGGTTGGCCGAGGCCGGCTGGGACGTGGTCGTGGTCGAGAAGAAGGAGTTCCCCCGGGAGAAGACCTGCGGCGACGGCCTCACACCCCGGGCCGTCCGGCAATTGGCGGACATGGACCTCGAGGGCGCGCTGGCCGGCTCCCACCGCTACGGCGGGCTGCGTGCCTTCGGCTTCGGCCGCTCCATCGACATGCAGTGGCCCGAGCACCCGAACTTCCCCAATTACGGGTACACCATCACCCGGCACGACCTGGACGGCCTGGTGGCGGGGCACGCCGAGGCGGCCGGTGCCACCCTGCTGCAGGGCACCGAGGTCACGGGGCCCGTCCTGGACGAGGGCGCCACCTCCCCGGGCCCCCTGCCGGTGCTGACCGGCGTGACAGTCAAGGAGAAGGGCAGCGGCACCACCAGGACGATCAAGGCCCGCTACGTCGTGGTGGCCGACGGCTCCAACTCCCGGATCGGCCGCATGCTCGGCACCACCCGCCGACGCGACCTCCCGATGGGCATGGCGCTACGGGGCTACTACGAGTCCGAGCGCCACGACGATCCCTTCATTGAGTCGCACCTCGACATCCGCGACGCCGAGGGCGACGTCGTGCCGGGCTACGGCTGGATCTTCCCCATGGGCGACGGCCGGGTGAACGTCGGGGTCGGCCTGCTCTCGACCGACCAGCGCTGGAAGGGCCTCAACACCAGCCACCTGATGGACGCCTTCGTGGATTTCGCCCCGGCCTCATGGGGGATCCGGCCCGAGACGAGCCTGGGACCGCCGACGGGCGGGAAGCTCCCCATGGGCCTCTCGGTGGGCCCCCGAGCCGGCGGGAACGTCGTGATCACCGGCGACGCCGGTGGCGCCATCAACCCCTTCAACGGGGAGGGGATCGCCTACGGGTACGAGACGGGCCGGCTGGCCGCCGCTGCGCTGGGGCACGCCCTGACAGGTGAGGGCGAACAGGCCCTGACGGACTACGACCGCGAGCTGACCGCGGCCTACGGCCCCTATTACAAGGTGGCGCGAGCCTTCGTGCACCTGATCTCGAACCCGGAGGCGATGCGGCTCTGCGTCGGGCTGGGCATGCGGTCCGAACTGCTCATGACCCAGCTGCTCCGGATCATGGCCAATCTCATGCGGCCCGACGCCGCCGGCCCGGCCGAGCTCGGCTTCCGCGCCATGGAGCTCGTGTCACGCGTCCTGCCCGATCACGACGGCTTGGAGACCCCCGCCGCCTGAGCAATTGGGGCCGGCTCAGACGAAGAGGCGCTCGGACCCGGCCGCAACCCGCTGGAGCCAGGCCTTCTCATCGCCTTCGAACCCCTCGGTGACACGGGCCGCGGCGACAATGCGGATCCACTCGTCGAGCGCGTCGTCATCCAGGCCGCGGCGGGCCCGGCCCTCGCTTCGCACGGCGCGCTGGAAGCGCCCCAACGAGCCGGTCGATCGCTGCCCCCACAGCACCAGGGTGCGGGCCAGGTCGGCGGCCGACGGCCCCGTGGCCACGGTGAGCCAGTCGATGACGACCCAGCCGTCGGGACCGACCAACACGTTGGAGGGATGGAAGTCGAAGTGGCAGACCCCGCGCCCGCCGTCGTCCAGCGCGTCCAGCATGCGCCAGAGTTCCTGCTGTTGCCCGGCGTCGGGCACGCCGACTTCGAGCTCGCGGCGCAGGCGCGGCACCAGTTCGGGCAGGCCTGCGACGATCGTCTCGTTGCACTGCAGTTGCACCGCCACGAACTCGCCCGCCAGGCGGTCGATCTCGTCGGGGCCGACGGCGCGCAGCACCTGCAGGAGTGACGGACCGTCGATCCTGTCGAGGACCACACCGGAGCGTCCGTTCACGGTGCGTGTGCCATGCGGCCGGGCCACGGGTAGACCGGCATCGGCCAACAGGGTCAGCACGGACGCCTCGAAGACTGACAGGCCGTTCCAGTCGGGCCGATCGAGCTTGAGGACCCGGCCCTCACCGGCGGCGAAGACCTCGGCGGTGCGGCCCTCGGCCAAGAGCTCCATCAGGGTGGCCGGCCGGGTCAGCGGCCGACTTCGGCCGCCGCCTCCCCCGCCGCGTCGAGGACACGGGCCAGGACGGCGTCGTCATGGGCCAGGCCGGGGAACATCACCTCGTAGGCACCGGGGGCCAGTGCGACGCCGCGGCGGAGCATGGCGTGGAAGAAGCGGGAGTAGGTCTCACCCGACGCGATGGCCCGCGCGCTCTCGTAGTCCGTCGGCGGCGAAAGCGGTCCGGCCTCGCCCGGGGCCACGAAGAACCCGACCAGTGGCCCGACGGTCGGCACGGCGACGGCCAGTCCGCCGTCCGCCACCGCCGACTCGAGGTCCTTGGCGAACAACGCCACCCGAGCGGTGAGGGCCTCGTAGTCGGCCGCAGTCACCGCGTCCAGGACCGCCAGGCCCGCCGCGGTGGCGAGCGGGTTTCCCGACAAGGTGCCGGCTTGATACACGGGGCCGGCCGGCGCCAGCTCCGCCATCAGCTCTCGTCGCCCACCGAAGGCGCCGACCGGCAGGCCGCCACCGATGACCTTGCCGAAACACCAGAGATCGGGTGTCACCCCGGACCAACCCGTCGCCCCCGCCGGGCCGAGCCGGAAGCCGCTGATGACCTCGTCGAAGATGAGCAGCGCGCCGGCCGCAGTGCAGGCGGCGCGTAGCCCCTCGAGGAACCCCGGCGCCGGCGCGACCAGATTCATGTTCGCCGCGATCGGCTCCACGATCACGCAGGCCACGCGTTCGTCCACGTGGGGAACCACGTTGTAGGGGACGACCTCGGTGTCGGCGACGGCGCCGGCGGACACGCCGACCGAGCCGGGGAGGCCGAGCATGGCCACGCCGCTGCCGCCGCCGGCCAACAGGCCGTCGGAGTGGCCGTGATAGCAGCCGTCGAACTTGATCACCCGGTCGCGCCCGGTCGCCCCGCGGGCGAGCCGCACGGCGCTCATGCTCGCCTCCGTCCCCGAGGAGACCAGTCGTACCTGTTCACAACCGGGCATGCGGGCGCAGATCGCCTCGGCCAGCAGGACTTCGCCGGGTGTCGGCGCCCCGAAGGTCGTGCCTCGTGCGGCCGCCGTGGTGATGGCCCCTGTCACCACGGGGTGGGCATGACCGAGCAGCACCGCGCCGTAGGACTGCACCATGTCGAGGTAGCGCGTTCCCTCGGCGTCGACCACGAACGCCCCCTCGCCCGAGACCACCGTGTACGGGGTCCCACCCACGGAGGCAAAGGAGCGGACGGGTGAGTCCACGCCGCCCGGGATCACACGACGCGCCCGGTCGAACCAGGCCGCATTCGACGCCGGGGCGACGTCAGGCACCGAGCGCCTCGGCCACCTCGGCGGCGAAGTAGGTGAGGATGAAATCGGCGCCGGCCCGCTTCAGGACGGTGAGCTGCTCGAGGGCGACCGCGGGCCCGTCGATCCAGCCTGCGGCCGCGGCCGCCTTCACCATCGCGAATTCGCCGCTCACGTGGTACGCGGCCAGCGGCACCGGGACCGACCGGCGCACGGTGGCCAACACGTCCAGTGACGTCATGGCGGGCTTGACCATGATCATGTCGGCGCCCTCCGCGACGTCCTGCTCAATTTCGGCCAGCGCCTCGCGCCCGTTGCGCGGGTCCTGCTGGTAGGCCCGGCGGTCACCGCCCCCGGCAATCGTGACGTCGACCGCGTCCCGGAACGGCCCGTAGAGCGCTGACGCGTACTTGGAGGCGTAGGCCAGGATGGCGATGGGGTCGTGACCACCACCGTCGAGCGCGGCGCGGATGGCGGCCACCTGGCCGTCCATCATGCCGCTGGGCGCCACCACGTCCGCTCCGGCTTCGGCCTGTGCCAGCGCGATGCGCTGGTAGAGCTCGAGGGTCGGGTCGTTGAGCACCTCGCCGGTGGCGCCGACGATGCCGCAGTGCCCGTGATCGGTGTACTCGTCGAGACAGAGGTCGGCCATCAGCACGAGTTGGTCACCCACCGCATCGCGCACGGCTCGCAGCGCGACCTGGACGACGCCCTGGGGGTCCCAGGCGCCACTGCCCTGCGCGTCCTTGCGCTCCGGGACGCCGAAGAGGATCAGCCCGGGGACGCCCAGCGAGACCAGACGCTTCGCCTCGACCACCAACGAGTCGAGGGAGTGCTGCACTTCTCCCGGCATGGACGCGATCGGGAGTGGCTCCGCGATCCCTTCCCGCACGAAGAGCGGGGCGACCAGGTCATCGGGCCCGAGACGGGCCTCCGCCACCAGCCGCCGGAGCGCCGGGGTGCGCCGCAACCGGCGCAGCCGGCGCACGGGGAACCCTCCCGGCATGGGCGCGCTGGAGTTGTCGGCCATCGTCCCAGCCTACGGGCCGTCAACCTCGCGGGGGCCCAGCGCCTCGATCAGCTCGTCGACGATGCCCTGGGCGGACGCGCCCCAGGCCTCGTGCACGTTGGCCAGCCCCGCCGCCCGCGCTGCGTCAGCCGTCGTCGGCCCGATGCAGACCACGTGCGCCGGTGCCGCCACCGGCATGCCCTCGGGCGTGCGCAGGGCCACGAACGCCTGCACGCCCGACGTGGCGGTCAACGTCAGCGCGTCGGCCGCGGCCACCCGTTCGAGCAACGCCGGCTCGGGCGCGCTCCGTGCCACCGTGCGGTAGGCGACGACGCGCTGGACGTCCCACCCCTTCTGGGCCAGGCCCTCGGGAATGGTCTCGGGCGCGAGGTCCGCGCTCGGGAACAGCACGCGCCCGGTGCCGGTGCCGGACGGGTCGGGAAACTCCTCGACCAGCCCGCGCGCACTGTGCTCCGCCGGCACCAGGTCGGGCTCCACGCCGGTCCGGCGGAGGGCCTCGGCCGTAGCCGGCCCCACGGCGGCCACCGACACGGCCCCGAGGGCCCGCGCGTCGCGCAGCGCTCCCATGAAGCGGTCAACCGCATTGACCGATGTCAGAACCACCCACTCGTTCTCCCGCACGGCCGAGGCCACGGCCGCCAATGCGGCACCGCCGTCCTCGGGCTCGACCTGACGCGTCAGCGGCAGCTCCAACGCCACCGCGCCCGCCCGCTCGAGCGCGTCGACGAGACCGCTCGCCCGCCCGCTCGAGCGCGTCACCACCACGGTGCGTCCGGCGAGCGGACCGTCGGGACCCCGCGATGCGTCGTGCTGGCCGAGCGCCGCCACGGGGCCGACGACGATGACGGCGGGAGGACCGAGCTCCACCTCGCCCAGTCCGGCCAGCGTCGTCCGCTGCACCTGCTCGGACGCGGTCGTCCCGCTGGCGATGACGGCGACCGGCGTCTCGGGGGCGCGCCCACCCCTGACCAACGCCGCTGCAATGGCGGCCCGGGTGTTCATCCCCATCAGAACCACCAAGGTCCCGCCCACGCGGGCCAGGGCTTCCCAGTCGTGCTCGCTGGTGCCGTCCTCGACGCCGAGGCGTCCGGTCACGACGGTGACGGACGCCGCCACGCCGCGCTGCGTCACGGGGATGCCCACGGCGGCCGGGACGCCGAAGGCCGACGTGACCCCCGGCACCACCTCCCACGCCAGGCCGGCCTGCACCAAAGCCTCGACCTCTTCCCCGCCGCGGCCGAAGAGGAAGGGATCGCCACCCTTCAGACGGACCACCACGGCGGAGGCTCTCCCGTGCTCGACCAGCATGCGGGCGATGTCCTCCTGGCGCGCCGCACCCCCCGCCGGGGTGTCAGGGTCCTTGCCGACGTCGATGAGTTGAGCAGACGACGGCACCAGGTCGAGGACCGCTGGGCTGACCAGGCGATCGTGCAGGACGACGTCGGCCCGTGCCAACAACGCGGCGCCCCGGCGGGTCAGGAGCCCCGGATCGCCCGGGCCGGCGCCGACGAGGTACACGGTCATGGCGCCGCGTCCAGCAGGCCGTCGAAACCCTCGATCGCCGCGCCGCCTCCGTCGAGCAGGGCGCGCGCCACCGCCGCGCCGACCGCTTCGGGGTCGTCACCGCGGCGGGCCAGGCGGATCACCGTGTGCCCGTCCCCGCTGGCGAGGAGCCCCGACACGCTGAGGACGTCGGCCGAGTCGCCGGGGCCGGCCGGCTCGGCGAACGCGCCGACCGGCAGCGAGCAGTTCCCGCCCAGCGTCGCCAGCACGGCGCGCTCGGACCGCAGGGCCCGGTGACTCGGACCGTGATCGATGACGGCGAGCAGCGCCCTGGTCGCCGCGTCGTCGCTCCGGCACTGCACCGCGATGGCACCCTGTCCCGCCTGTGGCAGCACGTCGACCGGGTCGAGCACGTCGCGCACCTTGTGCATCCAGCCGAGGCGCTCCATGGCGGCGACGGCGACGGCGACGGCTGAGACCTTTCCCTCGTCCGCCATGGCTACGCGGCGGGCCATGTTCCCCCGCAGGTCGGTGAACACGAGGTCCGGGCGCAACGCCGCCAGCTGCGCCCGGCGCCGGGCCGATCCGGTCGCCACCAGGCCGCCGGCGGGCAGGCCGGCCAAGGTGGCACCCACGAGCCCGTCGCGCGGGTCGGCGCGCCGCGGCACGGCGCCCAGCACGAATTGCGCCGGCATCACCGACGGCATGTCCTTGGCCGAGTGCACGGCGGCGTCGGCCCGTCCCTCGGCCACCGCTGCCTCGACCTCGGTCACGAAGACGCCCTGACCCCCGATCTGGTCGAGCGGTGTCGCGGTGTCGCGGTCGCCCTGGGTCCGCACGACGACCGGCTCGACGTCGAGGCCGGGGTGCGCCTGGCGCAGGAGCTCGGTGACCAGCTCGGTCTGGCGCAGGGCCAGCGGTGAGCCGCGGGTGGCCAGGCGCAGGGATCCCATGGACCGACTATCCCATGGCCGCGACTACAGGTCGAAGAGGATGCGCAGCGCCTCGACCAGCCGCTCGCCCCGGGGTGTCCCCGCCGTCTCCTTCAAGAGCACGGTCGGCTCGTGCAGCATTTTGGCCAGAGCCGCCCGCGTGGCGGCATCCACGTGGTCCCACTCCTCCTCGCTCAGGTCGGCCAACTGCGCCCGGTGGCGCTCCAGTTCGGCGACCCGGAGTGTCTCGAGACGGCCCCGGAGCGAGGCGATGATCGGGGCGGCACCACGCTGACGGCTGGCGCTGCGGTAGCGGTCGACCTCGGCGGCGACGATGCCCTGCGCGGCCACCGACTCCTCGGCGCGATCGCCCAGCGCCCGCGCCACCGACACGCTCAAGGCGTCCATGTCGTGCAACGTGACGCCCTCGAGGCCGGCCACGGCGGGCTCGACGTTGCGCGGGACCCCGAGGTCGATCACCAGCAGGGGGCCCTTGACCCCGGCAAAGTCCGTCACGCTGAGCACGTGCGACTCGGCGGCGACGGCCGTCAACACGACATCGGCTTCGGCCAGCTCGGCGGCGACACCGTCGAGCGGCGCCGCCCGCATGTCGAAGGGCCCGGTCGCGGCCTGCAGCACGAGGTCGCGCGCCCGGTCGACCGAGCGGTTCACGACCACGACACGCTGCGGTGCGTCAGCCGGCGCGATGTCCGACAGGGCACGGCAGACTCCGAGGCCCATGTCGCCGGCGCCGACCACCACCACCCGGGCACCGCGTAATCCCGCCTGGTCCTCCCCGCGGGCGACGGTCACGGCGGCGTAGGCGAACGAGGTGGTGCCCTTGCTGATGCCGGTCTCGGTGCGCACCCGCTTGCCCGTCTGCAGGGCGTGGCGGAAGAGGGCGGAGAGGACGGGTCCCGCGGTGCGCTCCTCCTGGGCCCGCTCGAAGGCGCGGCGCACCTGGCCCACCACCTCGGTCTCACCGGTCACCACGGATTCAAGGCCCGAGGTGACCGAGAACAGGTGGGAGGTCACGTCGTCGTCGAAGCGGACGACCGCATGCGCTGAGAGCTCCTCGACGGGCCGGCCCGACTGCTCGGACAGCACTTCGTATATTTCGGCCACGGCATCATGGAAGCGATCGACGACGGCGTAGACCTCGGTGCGCAGGCAGGTCGAGAGGACGACAGCCTCCTCGACGTTGCGCCGGTGGCTCAAGGCACTAAGCGCCTTGTGCAGGTCGGCGTCGGGGACGGCCGCCGCCTCGAGCAGCGGGAGCGGGGCCTGCGTGTGCTGGAGCCCTATGACGACGACGGACACTCGGTTCCTTCCTGGGTCGGATCACAATTGTGCCGGTCCCGACCTCCAGAGTGCCAGTCGCCGGCCAAGGGCCGTGCCCTCAGCCCGATTCGGGCCGTGCCGTCAGCCCGATTCGGGCCGTGCCGTCAGGCCAATTCCGAGTGCTGGGAGAGCCCGACCGACCGCATGGTCGGCGCATGCGCCCCGGGCTGCCCGGCCTCCTCGTCGCGGGCCCGGTAGAAGCCGAGGACCTGCAGCTCAATGGAGAGATCGACGTAGCGGAGATGCACCGTGGGCGGGACGACCAGGACCCGGGGGGCGAAGTTGAGCAATGAGGTCACGCCCGCTCGGACGAGCAGGTCGGCCACCCCCTGGGCCGCCCAGCCCGGGGTCGTGATCACCCCGATGTCAGGGCACTCCCCGTCCCGCAGCGTGGCGAGATCGTCCATGTGGCGCACCCGCATGCCCCGGATCTCCTCGCCCACGACGGCCGGGTCGACGTCGAAGAGGGATGTCACCTGGCAGCCTCGAGACGCGAAACCGGCCGAGTTGGTGAGCGCACGGCCCAGGTTGCCGATGCCCACCATGGCCACCGACCAGTTCTCGTCCGCGCCCAGGGCGCGGTCGATCTGTGCGATGAGGAATTCGGGGTTGTACCCCGAGCCCCGGGTCCCGAAGGAGCCCAGCAGCGACAGGTCCTTGCGCACCTTGGCCGCGTTCACGCGGGCCAGGTCGGCCAGCTGCTCCGACGACACGGTACGTGAGCCGCCACGGACCAGCTCGGCCAGGATCCGCTGGTAGATCGGCAGCCGCAGCACCGTGGCCTCAGGGATCCGCCTCGGTGGCGCGGGCAGTTCGGAACTCCCCCGCTCGTCGTTCACTGCGTCGGATGGTACCGAGGGCGCCCCCGGCGGAGCCAAACCGCCGCTCGGGCGCCGGGGACACCGACCGGACCAGCCCTCCTGGCGCCCCTCCTCACCAGGCCAGGACCAGCAACTCCCCCGCCACGACGTTGAGCCAGTGGGCGGCTGACGCCTCGCCGGCCACCACGGCCAGGTGCCCGTTGGCGTCGACCAGCAGGCCGAACTCGCCTTGCGCCAGTTGGCCGAAGGCATCGACGCAGCGCAGCTCGACGCCCTCGGGCACGAGCGAGCGCGGCAATCCGTCCGGATCCTGGCGTCCCGACTCGATCCGGGCGGCCAGCTCGACGCAACCCGTCGGCGGCATGCCCGCCACGCGCGCGTCGGCCACGGTCGCCGCCAGCTGCAGGTTGCCGAAGCGGTCGACCCAGGTGACCTCCGTGCGCAGGCAGGCGCGGCCGTCGTGCAGCCTGCCCTCCTCGACGACGCCGCCGACGAGGCGTCGCAACGACGCCGGCGCAATCCGCTCGCCCAGGTCCTCGAGGTCGGCGCCGTTGCACAACGCGGCCGCGGCAGGCCCGAAGAGATCGCGCCCGTCGAACGTGGACCCCCGGTCGGGTGGCGTGGCCGGGCGCGACAGTTCCACGACATGCGCCACCGGTGCCTCGCCGGCCGCCTCCGCCGCCGCCACCAACAGCCCGTTGTCGGGACCGACGAACCACACGGAAGCGCCGGAGGGAAGCGGGACCTCCAGGCCGATGCCGCGTCGATCGGTGCCGACGCCCGGATCGACGACACCGAGCACCACCCCAGGCCCGAGGTACGGCACCGCCCGCACCAGCGCGTGGCTGCCGGCGCGGACGTCGAAGGGTGGAATGTGATGCGTCAGGTCGATGACGGTCGTCGCCGGTGCATGCGCGGCAATGACCGCGTGCACCACACCGGCGAACTCGTCCTCGGTGCCGAAGTCGGAGAGGAAGAAGACGGTGCGGGGGGCCTCTCTCGTCATGGCACGGCGCTCAGCGCTGCAGGTTACGCGATCGCTCGGTGGCGGCGGCGACGGCCTCCATGAAGGCCGAGCGCACGGCGCGCGACTCGAGGGTCCGGATGCCGGCGGCCGTCGTCCCCGCCGGCGACGTCACCATGGCGCGCAGTGCCTCGGGATCCTGGCCCGTCTCCTGCAAGAGCTCGGCGGAGCCGCGCATCGTCTCGACCACGAGCGTCCGGCTCACGTCGCGGCTCAACCCCATCTGCACGCCCGCTTCCATGAGGGCCTCGGCCACCAGGAAGAAGTAGGCCGGGCCCGAGCCGGAGAGCCCCGTCACCGCATCCAACAGACGCTCGGGCAGGCGCACCACCGTCCCCACGGCGGAGAGCACGTCCTCGGCCCAGGACAGGTCCTGCGACCGGGCGAACGAGCCTCCCGAAATCGCCGTGACGCCGGCGCCGACCAGGGCGGGGGTGTTCGGCATCGCCCGCACCACCGCGGGCTCGCCACCGAGCGCCGCCTCGAGCCGCGCGCTGGGCACGCCGGCCACAATGGAGAGCACCCGGGTCACTCCTGTGGCAGCCAGGGCCCGGCAGGCCCCTTCGGCCACGTCGGGCTTCACGGCCAGGACGGCCCCCACCAGCTGCTCACCCTCTTCGCCCAGGACGCCGGCCTCGGGGGCGTCCAGAATGCGCAGACCCTGGAACGACTCGGCCAGCTCGTCCCGCCGATCGGCGACCGGCTCCACCACGGCCACGTCGGCCAGCTCAGCCCAGCCGGAGCGCAGGAGCCCTCCGAGGAGGGCGCCCCCCATCTTCCCGCCACCGACGATGAGCAGAGTGGTCACGGGCGCGACGTTACCGACCACCAGGGCGCGGTGTCAGGGGCCGGTCGTGGCGTCAGCGTCAGTGACTGCCCGGTGGCGGGGTCAGGAGCGGGGTCAGCGCCATGAGCGCCGTCAGCGCCGTCGGCGCCGGTAGGCCGTGGGGTGGGCCAGGGTCATGGCGGTCGGGAAATGGTCGTCGGTGTACACGACCGACGCCCCGGCAATGCGGTCCAGCTCGTCGTCGTCGACGAGCCGGGCGGGCACCCGGCCCACCAGATAGACGGCATCCTCGGGCCCGAGGGCGAACGCCATGCCGAAGAGCTGGCTGTTGCGCCGCAGGAGGTAGGCGAAGACCTCCTCCTTGTGCTCCTCGGGTGCGGGCATGAACTGCGCCTCGTGCCACAGCGTGCGCTGCTTGAGCGTCAGCCACACCGTGATGAAGTCCTTCTCGTCGCCCTTGAAGCGGAGATACCATTGGAACGACGCGGTGCGGTCGGTCACCTCCTGGCGCTCGGCCGCGACCAGCGGCCCGTCCGCCGCCAGCTCGCGCGCGGCCCAGGCGTCGATTCGGGCGACGGCGGCAGCCATCTCCTCGTCGGCGGGGAGGTCGACGATCGGCACGGATCGGTGGACCGGGCGGCGCGCTCAGCCGCACTCGACGAGACGGCCCGCGGCCAGCTCGTCGTGCAGCTCGACCAATGTGCTCGCGGCGGCCCGCCAGGTGTAGCGGCGGGCCCGCAGCACCGAGGCGGTGGAGAGCCGCTCGGCCGCCAGCGGCTCGTCGAAGACCCGGCGCACCGCGGCGGCGTAGGCCACGGGGTCGGGCTCGTCCACCAGGTAGCCGGTGCGTCCCTGATCCACCAGCGTCGTCAGCCCGCCGACGGCCGAGGCCACCACGGGCGTCCCGCAGGCGGCGGCCTCCAACGCCACCAGCCCGAAGGACTCGGAGCGGCTGGGCACGATGCACACGTCGGCCGCCCGGTAGTACGACGACAGCAGCTCGTGGGGCTGGGGGTCGACGAAGTGGACGTGGTCGCGCACGCCGCGGGCGTCGGCCACATCGTGCAGGCTCTGCAGCGACTTCTCGCCGTGCGGGCCGCTCGGGCCGCCGACGACGACCAGGCGGGCGGGCTCGCCGTCGCGCTGGCGCAGCTCGGCCAGCGTCTCGATGACCACGTCCGCGCACTTGAGCGGCTGGATGCGCCCGACGAAGAGGAGGAGCCGCCCGTCGACCGGCAGACCGAGGGCGCGGCGGGCTTGCGGCCGGTGGCCGGGACCGAAGAAGGCATGGTCCACGCCGGGCGGCACGATGCGGATGCGCCCGGGCTCGCCTCCGTAGAGGGAGGCGATCTGGTCGGCCTCGACCGTGCAGGAAGCCAGCACGGCGTCGGAGCAGTTGATGATGGACGCCTCGGCCTCGGCCCGGCGGTGGGGCATGTCGGCCTCGACCTCTTCGGGCATCGACTCCGCCTTGACGCGGTCGAGCGTGTGGAAGGTGCACACGAGCGGCAGGTTCATCTGGTGCTTGATCACGTGGCCCGACAACCCCGAGAGCCAGTAGTTGGCGTGCACCGAGGTGTAGGGCGCCTCGCCTGCGGCCGGCGCGGCGGCCATGCGCTCCAGCACGCCCGCCGTGAACTCGTCCACGACGCCGGGGAGCGACTCCTTGGGCAGCACGCTGAGCGGTCCGGCGGGAACGTGGTGCACCCGCAGTCCCGGCTCGACGTCGACCACGGGCGGCAGATCCGGGGACCAGGCGCGGGTGAAGACGTCACAGGCCACGTCGGAACGGGCCAGCGCCGAGGTCAGCTCACGGACGTAGACGTTCATGCCGCCGCCGTCCCCCGTCCCGGGCTGGGCCAGGGGGGACGTGTGGAGAGAGAGGACTGCGAGCCGGCGCATGGCGCCCAGAGCCTACCGGCGGCCGCGAAAACCGCTCCGGCCTGGGCCGCGACAACTCGGGTTCGGGGCTCCCGAGCAGCAATGCCTCCTCGAAGAAACCCTCAACGATCCTGTTTATAGTTTTGGAAGAGATCCACGCCGGCCACCTGCCCGTGGGACCGGGTCGCGCAGGACCGAGCTCTCAGGCGGAGGCGACGGCCTCAGTCGGGTCCGAAGGATGTGCCGCCGGGGGCTCGGGCGCCGCCGCGACGACGGTGTCGGTGTGGGCCTCGGCCGCGGCCTCGTCCTCCCGGTGCTCGTCCTCGTACTCGCGCCGGAAGGAGAGGTAGATCCGCACCAGGGCCTGCTTCTGCTCCTCGCTGATCGACTGGTCGGCCATGATCGAGCGGGTCAGGTCGGGCGTCCCCGACGGGGGCTCGAGGATCCCCGCCTGCACGTAGAGCGTCTCGGCGGAGATGCGTAGCGCCTTGGCGATCTGCTGGAGGATCTCGGCCGAGGGCCGGCGCAGGCCGCGCTCGATCTGGCTGAGGTACGGGTTGGAGATCCCCGCCAGCTCCGACAGCCGCCGCAGCGAGAGCCGGGCCGTCCCCCGCTGCTCCCGGATGAACGAGCCCAGGTCGAGCCAGCGGTCCTTGGGATCGGTGCTCACTCCTGCAAGCGTACCGCCGTCTCGGTCCGCGCCGGACTCCCCGCGTCGGTGTGCCCGGTCCCCGACGTGGCCTGGGTGCAGGTCGTACACCGGTTGGATCCCCGGTCGGGCCTCGGTTGGATTCGGGCCCCTTCGGGTATGGTCCACGACGACGCAGCACGACGGGTCGCGACGACCCCGACGACCACCGAGGAGATCCGCCATGGCCGAGTACACCCTTCCAGACCTGCCGTATGACTACGCCGCCCTGGAGCCGCACGTGTCGGCGCAGATCATGGAGCTCCACCACGACAAGCACCACGCCGCCTACGTCGCCGGCGCCAACCAGACGCTCGAGAAGCTGGCCGCCGCCCGGGACAAGGACGACTTCGGCGCCATCGTGGGGCTGGAGAAGACGCTCGCCTTCCACGTCTCGGGCCACGTCCTGCACTCCATCTTCTGGAACAACCAGAGCCCCGACGGTGGCGACAAGCCCGACGGCGCGCTGGGTTCGGCCATCGACGAGAACTTCGGCTCGTTCGACAAGTTCAAGGCCCAGTTCACCCAGGCGACCTCCACCATTCAGGGGTCGGGTTGGGGCGTGCTGGCGTATGAGCCCCTAGCCGGGCGCCTCATCGTCGAGCAGGTCTACGACCACCAGAGCAGCGTCGGGCACGGCTCGGTCCCGCTCCTCGTCTTCGACGCCTGGGAGCACGCCTTCTACCTGCAGTACAAGAACGTGAAGGCCGACTTCTTCGCCGCGCTGTGGAACGTCGTCAACTGGACCGACGTGGCCGGCCGGCTCGACGCGGCCAAGAAGCTCACCATCCCCGGCTGAACGCGGCTCGCCCGCAGCGGGCGTCCCGAATGACGAGCCGGGCCGGATGACCGGGCCGGCGTGACCCTGAGTCAGGCCAGCGTCAGGTGCTGCTCGCACATGCGACGGGTGGGGTCGTGCTCCAGGTCGGCGTCGAGCACCGGCGCGCCACAGGTCTCGCACTGGCCGTAGGTGCCGTCGCTGAGCCGCTCGAGTGCCCGGTCGACGCCATCGAGGACCGTGGCGGCCCGGGTCAGCTCGGATTCGTAGCGCTCTTCCACGAACCTGCAGGGTAGCGTTCCGATAGCGCCCGGCGGCGCTGAGCGTCGACCCGCCGGTAGGTCCTGGTGGTTTAGGGGTTGCGAGGGCAGGGCAGAGCTACGGCAACCGGTATGAATGGCCCCAATCCCGCGGGGGGAGAGCCCACGGCCGACACGCGCACCGTCGACCCGCTGACCGCTACTGCCACGCGCCGGTTCCCGGCCTCGACGGCGTCCGTCGGCCAGTCCCGCCGCTTCCTCTTGAGCCACCTTCCCGCCGCCGCGTCCGGCGAGGAGGCCGACGAGCTGGTGCTGATGCTCTCGGAGCTGTCGACCAACGCGGTACAGCACGCGGCGACCGAGTTCGAGGTGGCCGTCCACGTGGCACCCGACTGCAGCCGGGTGCGGGTCGAGGTCAGCGACGGCTCCCCGGGCTTCCCGACGCCCCCGGAGCAACTGCAGGAGGCCCCGCACGGGCGGGGCCTCCACATTGTGCGGGCGCTGGCCGACACCTGGGGCATCGAAATGCGGCGCGACCGGCCCGGCAAGACCGTGTGGTTCTCGTTGCTCCTGTCGGCGCCGGGCGGTGCGGGGCCGGGCGGTCCGGGGAAGGGCGGTGCGGGCGGCGGCGCTCACGAGCGACCATCCGGGTCCGACGCGGCCCACGTCGGGGAGGACACCGACGGCAGCGCGCCGGCGGTGCCGGTGGCGGTGGCCGCGGCGGCCGCGGCGCCGACGCACGAGCCGGCGCACGAGCCGGCCTGGCCCGTCCCGGGCGTCAGGGTCGTGCTCGACGGTTTGCGCGACGCCGTGGTGGCCACCGACGACGAGGGCACCATCCGCTACGTCAACAAGGCGGCCGAGGGGCTCCTGGGCTGGCCGCCCGGCACCCTCGTCGGGCGGCCCGTCTTCGACCTCGTGCCCGATTCGCTCACGGCGGCGGTCGGTGACGACTACAGCGCCTTCGTGCACTCGCAGGCGTCGAGCCTGGTCGGCCGGCCGCTCGACGTGGACATCAAGCGGGCCGACGGCACCGATGTCCGCACCGAGTTGGTCATCAGCATCTTCGACCACCCGTTGGCGGGACCGGTCGTCGTCGGCATCATCCGGCCCCGCGACGAGAAGAAGCTCCAGCGCTGGTCGGAGTTGACCCGCGAGCTGCTCGAGATCCTCGCCGACGCCCCGATCGAGGAGCCACCGGCGGAGCGCATCCTCTCGACCCTGGGGCGGCGCCTGGACTGGGACGTGACCACGCTCTGGGCGGTGTCGGCCGAAGGGGAGCTGGTCTGCCGGCACGTGTGGACGCGCAGCCCGAGCATCGCCCCCGCCTTCGCCCAGGAGAAGGCGGCCGATCCGACCAGCGGCAGCGACGGCCTCCCGCGCTGGGTCCTCGAACATGACGAGCCGTTGTGGGTGGCGGACCTCGTCGAGGATCAGCGGTTCGTCACGGACGCGCTCGTGCAGGACGGGCTGCAGAGTGCCTACGCCTTCCCTGTCCGCTACCTCGGCGCCTCTGTGGGGATCGTGAAGATGCTCAGCCGCCACCAACGTGAGCGCGACCCCTCCGTCGTGGAGCTCATGGACGCCGTGGGCGACAATCTCGGCGAGCTGCTGCACGCGTCGGCCCAGTCCGCCGAACGTGAGCATCTGGTCGAAGAGCTCCTCGAGGCGCGGCGGCGCAACGAGTTCCTCCTCCTCGCCACCCAGGTGCTCTCGGAGGTGGTCGACTACCGCGAAATGGTGGAGCGTCTGGCCCAGGTCTCTGTGCCGGTCATGGCCGACCTGTGCCTCATCGACATCACGGACGAGGACGGACAGATGCGGCGGATGGCGGCCTGGCACGCCGACCCGGACAAGCGGGCGCTCACCGAGGAGCTGCGTACCTCGTACCCACCCGAAGCGGGGAGCATGCACCCGACCATGGAGGTGATCCGGAGCGGCAAGTCGATGTGGAGTGCCGACATGGACGACGAGTTCCTCCGATCGACGAGCCGGGACGAACGCCACTACGCCATCCTCAAGACGCTCGGCTTCACCTCCTACGTCACCGTGCCGCTCCGCCTGCGCGACGAGCAGGTTCTCGGGACGGTCACCCTCGTGTCCGCCGGGTCGGGCCGTCGGTTCTCCGAGAGAGACCTCGGGCTGGCCGAGCAACTGGCCGAACAGGTCAGCTCGGTCGTCATCCGGGCCCGGGCCTTCGACCGCGAGCGCCGGATCTCCCACGAGCTGCAGCGGCACCTGCTGCCCGACGCCATCCCACCCATCCGCCGCTGGGACGTCGCCGCCCGTTACCGGCCGGCCGGCGTCGGTGTCGAGGTCGGGGGTGACTGGTACGACGTGATCCCGATCAGCGAGCACCTGGTCGCCCTCGTCGTCGGAGACGTGGAGGGGCACGACCTCGAAGCAGCCCGGATGATGAGCCGGTTGCGCCACATGCTGGGCCTGCTGCTGACGGAGGAGCAGACGCCGGGCAGGGCGTTGGAGCGGCTCAACCGCGTCTCGCTGGCCGGTGTCGACGAGCGCCTGGCCACCGCGTTGGTCGGCGTGCTCGACATTCGGACCGGTTCGATCGTTTTCTCCTCGGCCGGCCATCCCTCCCCGGTGCGGGTCGAGGCGCAACAGGCCGTGGAGCTCCCGGTGCCGCCAGGGCCGCCCCTCGGTGTCCAGCACTCCCACTACAAGGATCACGAGTTTCACCTGGGACGGGGGTGCCTCATGATGTTCACGGACGGCCTGTTCGAACGACGGGGCAGCCTCCTCGATGAGCGCTTCACCCTGCTGGAGTCGTCGCTGTGCGCCGCCCCCGACAACGAGCCCAACCGGGTGGCCGACTTCGTCATCGACGCCATGACCTCGGGCGTGCGGTCCTCCGACGACATCGTGGTCCTGACCGCCCGGCGCCAGGAGGACGAACCCGGGCCGACCTGAGCCCGGGTACCGCTGCATGCCGCCACTTCCCTAGTGTGACGGCGTGCCAAAGGAGGGAGCCATCGCCGCGCTGGTGGGTGCCCATGCCCTGGTCCCCTGCCTCGACGGCACCGAGCGCCCCTACCGCGACCTCGACTGCGCCGCCTCGACCCCGGCGCTGCAGTCGGTGGCTGACCGCGTCACCGACTTCCTGCCGTGGTATTCGAGCGTGCACCGGGGGGCGGGCTACAAGTCACGACGGGCCACCGCGGCCTACGAGGGAGCACGCGACAGCGTGCACCGCTTCGCCCGGCGACCCAGCGGCGGAGGCGACGTCGTCGTGCTGGTGCGCAACACGACCGAGGCCATCAACCATCTGGCCTACCGGCTGGGCCTGGGCCCCGACGACGTCGTGGCCACCACGGTGGTCGAGCACCACGCCAACCTGCTGCCCTGGGCGCGGGTGGCGACGCGGCGCTGGGTCGAATGCGGGACCGCCGGCACCTTCGAGACGGCCGACGTCGTGCGGGTCCTCGACGACGGACGACGCCCCGCACTGCTGGCCCTCACGGGAGCCTCCAACGTCACCGGTTGGCTGCCCCCCGTGGAGGAGATCTGCGCCGAGGCCGACGCCCGCGGCATCCCGGTCCTCCTCGATGCGGCCCAGCTGGCGCCCCACCGCCCGCTCCCCACAGGCCCCGACTTCGTGGCCTTCAGCGGCCACAAGCTCTACGCGCCCTTCGGCGCCGGGGCGCTGATCGGTCCCCGCGAGGCGTTCGAGCGCGGCGATCCGTTCCTCGCCGGCGGCGGGGCGGTCGACCTCGTCGACCTGGACGAGGTCATCTGGACGGATCCGCCCGAGCGCGAGGAGGCCGGCTCGCCCAATGTGGTCGGTGCCGTGGCCTTCGGGCAGGCCATGGACGACCTGGAGCGCATCGGCTGGGAGACCATCACGGCCCACGAGATCGCGTTGTCGACGCGCCTGTACGACGGCCTGCACGCCATCGACGGCGTGCGGGTGCTCGGACCGCGCTCGGGGCCCGGCAAGCACGACGGGCTGGCGGTGGCGGCGTTCACGCTGGACGGCATGCACCACGCGCTCGTGGCGGCCCGGTTGAGCGCGGAGTTCGGGATCGGCGTCCGCCACGGCTGCTTCTGTGCGCACCCGTACCTGATCCGCCTGCTCGGCGTCGGCCGCGACGGCGTCGACCAGGCGCGGGCGGCCGTGCAGCGCGGCGACCGCAGTGGCATTCCCGGAGCGGTGCGCGCCAGCTGCGGGCTGGGGACCGACGAGGACGACGTCGACGCGCTGCTCCAGGCTCTGCGCGCCCTGGCCTCGGGTGAGCCGGCGCCCGTGCCCTACGTCCAGGACGCCGTCACCGGCGACTTCTGGCCGGAGGGCGATGCGGCCGGGTGGCGCACGACGGACCGTCCGGCCGGCGCGGCCTGCGCCAGAGGGTGAGCGCGGGCGTGCGGTGGCGTCGGCTCGTCGTCCCGGCACTGGTCGCGATCGTCCCGGCCCTGGCGGCCTGTGCCCAGTCCGTCGGCGGGACGTCCTCCCACGACGTCGCCTGGGTGACGACGGGTGCTTCGGTGACGCTGCCGGGGACCGGCGTGACGCCGGTGAACCTGGCCCGGGGTCACGTGAAGGCCAAGGTCACGGTGGGCAGCCTGCCCTCCGCCCTCGCCTACGCACCCGGAGGCAGGGACCTCCTCGTCGTCACGCAGGGCGACGACCAGCTGCACGAGGTCGACACGACCTCCCATCAGGTCGTGCACCACGTCGGCGTGGGAGTGGAGCCGGACGCCGTGGCGGTGGCGCCCGGCGGCAGCGGGGGCAAGGGCGTCGCACTGGTGGCCAACCTCGATTCGAACACCGTGACCCCGGTCGACCTCGGCACGTGGCACGCCGGCACACCGATTCCGGTCGGGGCGGAACCGGTGGCCATCGCCGTGGCGGTGACGGCACCGGGCGCCGCCACTGCTTTCGTGGCCGACGCGGGCGCCGACACCGTGACGCCGATTGACGTCGCCACCCTGCAGCCGGGCGCGGCCATTCCCGTCGGCGCGGCACCCGAGACCATTGCCGCCGTGCCCGGGGAGGTGTTGGTGGGCAACTTCGGCAATCGGACCCTCACCGCTATCAACCCGGGGACGCGGCAGGCGGGCGGCACCATTGCGCTCCCGCTCAATCCGACCGGCATCACGGTGAACGCGGCCGGAACGACGGCCTACGTGTGCGGGGGCGCGGCCGTCGTCGCAGTGGCCGTGGTCGGCCTGACGCTGGGCCCGCCGGTGGCACTGCCCGACGTGGCGCAGGGGATTGCGTTGAGTGCGGACGGTACGACGGCGTGGGTGACGCAGCAGGCGGGCACCCTCATTTCCGTTTCACTCGCCACCGGGAAGGTGGGCCCACCGCTGCACCTCGGCGGTCACCCGTCCGCCATCGTCATCGGCGCCGGCTGATCCGCGCCGTCGGCCGGGCTCAGGCGCTGTAGACCGCCCGGGCCCGGAAGCGCAGCGGCGGCTCCGTCAGTTCCTCCATGTAGTGCGCCGCCCACCCCGCGAGGCGCGCCACCGCGAACAGGGTGCGACCGGTATCGGGGGGCATGCCGGTCCCCCAGCTCAACGCCGCGAGGGCGAGGTCGCAGTTGGCCGGCGGCACATTGTGCGCCGCCGCCAGCGCGATCACCTCGTGGAGGAGGGCGCGGCGCTCCTCGCCCAGCAACGGCTCGGCCAGGACCAACAGGGCGTCGAACCGGGCGTCCCCGCTCTTGTAGACGGCGTGACCGAAGCCCGGCAGCCGGCCGCGCTCGCGCAGTGCGTCGTTCAGGGCCCGCGGTACGCCGTCGCGCTCGGCCACGACCAGCAGCTCGTAGGCCTGCTGGCTGGCTCCCCCGTGCAGCGGTCCCGCCAGCGTGGCCAACCCGGCCAGCAGGGCGTCGTAGGGATCGGCGCGCACCGACGCCGCGACCCGCACGGCCACGGTCGAGGTGGCCAGCTCGTGGTCCGCCATGAGGACGAGGGCGGCATTGACCGCGGCCGACGGCACCTCTGCCGCCTCGGCCGTGGCCGTCGCCGTCGCCGTCGCCGTCGCCGTCGCCGTCGCCGTCGCCGTCAGCCGGGCCGCCAGCCGCGTGGCGATGGTTGCGTCGGGGTCTTCGCCGGACGGGCGGGGCCCCGCGACATCGGTCAGCGCGGCGATGGCGCGCCGGGTGGCACGGGCGACCGCCTCCCCACGCAGGTCCGCCCGCAGGGGATCTGTCGCCCCGCACAGCACGAGCGCCCAGCGCATGCGGTCCAACGTCGGCGTCAGCGGGCACGGACCGATGTCGGGCACGCTCCAGTCCCCCTCCTCCTCGGACTGCCACAGCAACTCGGCCACCTCCTCGAAGCTGTGCGTTCGCGCCAGGTCGGTGGCGGCCCGGCCCCGGTAGATCGGGCCGAGCTTCTGGTCGAGCTGGGTCACACCGGTGGTCACGGTGGCGAGGCGGGTGGCCGTCTGCCGCCCGCCCCGGCTGCGAACGGCCAGTGCCTCGATGGCGTCGAGGTCGAAGAGGCTCCCCCGCCGCGACGGGTCCGGATGGGACTCGAGCAGGCCCCGGCTCACATACGCGTACAGGGTCGGCACCTTGACCCCAAGCCGGCGCGCCGCCTCCTCGGTGCTCAACATGCGTTCCATGTCGCGATCTTACATTGACTTGATCAACGTTTACAGACGCAGGGAAGGAGCGTCATAGTGGGGTGCATGGAAACCATCGTGCGCGATCTCATGACCTCCCCCGCGGTGACCTGCGCGGCGGACGACACCCTGGCCGGGGCTGCCCGAGCGATGCAGGAGGCCGACACGGGTTCGGTCGTGGTGACCGACGACGGCAAGGTCGTCGGCATCCTGACCGAGCGCGACCTGCTCAGGGCCGCTGCGGGCGGGGCCGACCCCGACCGCGAGCACGTCCGCCTCTGGATGACCTCCCGGCCGGACGTCCTCGGGCCCGACGAGCGGGCCGACGCGGCCTGGGCCAGCCTGACCTCACACCACTACCGCCACCTGCCGGTCGTAGAGGGTGGCCGCTGCGTCGGTGTCGTGTCGCTGCGCGACCTCATGGCGGTGGCCCGCATCCGGCCGGCCGGCGAGTCCAGCGGGGACGTCCCGGCGGGCCTCGAGGGCGTGGTGGTGGCCGAGACGACGATCGGCGACGTCCGCGGCAAGGAAGGCTTCTTCCACTACCGGAAGTACTCGGCGGTCGAGCTGGCAGAGCAGCGCTCGCTCGAAGATGTCTGGCACCTCCTCTTCCGCGGCGAGCTCCCTGATGCGGCCGCCGCCGGGGCCTTCGGCGCCGAGGTGCGACGGCGCCGCGCACTGCCACCCGGATTGAGCACCGTGCTGCCGGCCATCTGCCGGCGCGGCGCACCGCTCGACGTGTTGCGCACCGCGGTGTCGCTCCTGGCGGCCGAGCTCGGCTGGCGCCCCACCCACGACATCGGCGCGGACGAGCTCTACGACCAGGCACTGGGCCTGTGCGCGGTGGTGCCGACGATCCTTGCCGCGGCCCACCGCCTGCGCCAAGGAAACGAGCCGGTGGAACCACATGACGACCTGGGCTTTGCCGCCAACTACCTCAACATGTTGACCGGCGACGAGCCGACCGAACTGCACGCCCGGGCCATTGAGCAGTACATGATCCTGACGATCGACCACGGATTCAATGCGTCGACCTTCACCGCCCGCGTCGTCACCTCGACCGGCGCCGACCTGGGAGCCGCCATCGTGGCGGCCATCGGCGCGCTGTCCGGGCCCCTGCACGGCGGCGCCCCGAGCCGGGCCCTCGACATGCTCGATGCCATCGGCACGCGCGACCGGGCCGAGGACTACATCCGCACGGCCGTCGAAGGGGGCGACCGCATCATGGGCTTCGGCCACCGCGTCTACAAGACCGACGATCCGCGCTCGCTCCTCCTCCGTTCCGTCACCGAGCGGCTGGGCGGCCCGCTGGTCGAGTTCTCCCAGTCGGTCGAGCGCACGACAGTGGACGTTCTGGCCGAGCTGAAGCCGGGCCGCCAGCTGTACACCAACGTGGAGTTCTACGCCGGCGTGGTCATGCACACGTGCGGGATCCCACGTGAGATGTTCACGCCGACCTTCGCGGCGGGTCGCACCATCGGGTGGAGCACCCACGTCATGGAGCAGGCCGCCCACAACCGCCTGATCCGTCCGGCGGCCCGCTACGTCGGGCCGCCCCCGCCCCAACCGGTCCCGCTCCCCGGGGCCTGACCGGCCCGGTCCTCCGCGGGGACCCAGGGCTCGTCCTCCCCGAGCGAAACCCGACTAAACTGGTCAGGGTTTAAAGGTTTCGCGAAGGAGCAGTTCATGACCATCGACAGCGCGCCGGCGGGCACGTCCGGGCGAGTTCGCGCCCTCTTCTCGTTCCCCAATCCGGTCAACGAGGTCTCGGCCCGCCTGGTGGCCACCGGCGTGGTCGTGATGTGCGTCCTCACCATCGCCTTCGACCTGCGCCGGGCGACCATCGTGATCGCCTACGGCTTCGTGGCCCGTGTCCTGACCGGCCCCACCCTCAGCCCGCTCGGACAGTTCGTCACGCGCGTGGTCACACCTCGTCTGGGGATCGCCGAGCGCCCGGTGGCGGGCCCGCCGAAGCGCTTCGCGCAGGGCATGGGCGTGGCCTTCTCCGTGACGGCGCTCGTCCTCACGGGACTCGGCTTTTGGACGGCGGCCGAGGTGTTCCTCGGCCTGCTGGCCGCGGCGGCCTTCCTCGAGTCCGCCTGCGGCCTCTGCCTCGGCTGCAAAGCCTTCGCCGTCCTCATACGCGTCGGCGTGGTGCCCGAAGAGGTCTGCGAGCGCTGCAATGACATTTGGGGCACTGGCAGAGCCGCGGCGTAGCGCCGCCGCGGCGTCGCCGACGGGCCGTCAGTCGTCGTAGATGAGAACGCCCCGGATGTTCTTGCCGTCCCGCATGTCCTGATAGCCCTGGTTGATGTCGCCCAGCTTGTAGGTGTTGGTGACCATGGAGTCCAGGTCGAGCTGCCCGTTGCGGTAGAGCTTCAGCAGCTTGGGAATGTCCGAGTGGATGTTGGCCGAGCCGAAGATGCTGCCGACGATCTGCTTCTCGTAGATGGTCAGCATCATGAGGTTCATGGTGACGGCCGTCTCGTTGTAGGGATGGATGTTGGTGACCACGACCCGACCGCGCTTGGCGGCGAGGTTCAGGATGGAGTCCATCAACCCGCCCGATCCGATGCCGATGGCGCAGATGACCTTGTCGCACATGTGGCCCCAGGTCTCCTGGTGGATGAGCCCGAACGCCTCCTCAATGGAGGACGCCGTGTGGGTCGCACCGAACGTGGGGGCCAGGTCACGCTTGAGCTGGACCGGGTCAATGGCGAAGATCGTCTCGGCGCCGGCGAGGCGGGCGCCCTGCACCGCCGAGGCCCCGATGCCCCCGATGCCGATAACCGCCACGTGGTCGCCGGGCCGCACGTCAGCGGCGTAGACCGACGAGCCCCAGCCGGTGGTCACGCCGCATCCGACCAGGCACGCCTTGTCGAGCGGAATGTCGTCGAGGATCTTCACGCACGAGGCCTGGTTGACCACTGTGTAGGGGGCGAATGTCCCGAGGCAGACCATCGTCGAGACGTCCTGCCCTCGGGCGTGATGGCGCACAGTGCCGTCCAGCTGCTTCCCCGACATGAGGATGCCCCCGACGTCACACAGGTTCGAGTGGCCGGTGGCACACGGCGGGCACTTCCCGCAGGCGGGAACGAAGCCGAGCACGACGTGGTCGCCCGGGACCAGGCCGGTCACACCGGGGCCCACCTCTTCCACGACGCCGGCGCCCTCGTGACCGCCGATGACGGGGAGCGGGACGGGCATGTCACCGGTGAGCAGGTGCTCGTCCGAATGGCACATGCCCGAGGCGGCGAGCTTGATGAGCACCTCGCCCGCCTTGGGCGGATCGAGCTCAATGGGCTCGACGCTCCACGCCTCCCGGTCCCACAGAACGGCAGCTTCGGTTTGCACGGTCCCTCCCACGGTCTGGCGTAACGACCACTCACGCTAATGGCTGACGCCTCCGGCGCGCGTGAGGAGACGGTGAACGATGTCCGGACTGTCAGGCGGCGCCGTGCAGCATTTCGATGCGGCGGGCCAGGTTGACTGCGTGATCACCGATGCGCTCGTAGAAGCGGGCCAGCAGGGTGACCTGTGCACCAATAGAGGTGGGCATCGCACCGGCCGCAACCTCACCGGTCAACCGCTCGTGCAAGATGTCGATCTCCTCGTCGTCTTCCGAGAGTGACGCCGCGTTGGCGGCCCGATCGCCGTAGGCGTCGGCGGCCGCCCTCCACATTTCGAGAGCGACCTCAGCCATCCGCTGCACGATGCCCCGGCTGAGCGGGCTCATCGCGGCCCCGAGATTGCTGGCGGCCCGCTGGGCAATGTGCTCCGCCAGGTCGCCGCTTCGCTCCAACTCGGGGACGATCAGCAGCACGCCGACGAGGTGGCGTAGCGAGGAAGGTGACAGCGTCGAATTGCCCAATTGCTCCCAGACCAGGAGTTCGACCTCTGCGGTCAGATCGTCGATCGCCTGGTCGCCTTCGACCACCTGCAGGCCGGTCGCGACGTCATTGCTCAGGAGGGCGTCAGTGGCTCCGGCCAGGGCCTCGGAGACGAGGGCGAAGAGCTGCACCATGCGGGCCTCGATGCCGTCGATTTCCTCCACGCCTCCCGCCATGGGCACGGTACGTTACCTGGGCAGTTAACCCCGCTGTCACGAAGTGTTCGCGAATGATCAACCTGGACACCCGGCCGCAACGGCATCAGCCCGAAGCGGGTCGAGATCCCATTGCAGTGGGAGTTGCTGCTGGGTCAGCCCGGTGTCGTGCTGCGAGCGAAGGGGCGAATCAGCTTCGCTTCCTGGTCGCCTTCTTGGCGGGGGTCGCCCTCTTCTTGGCCGTCTTCTTGGCCGCCGTCTTCTTCACACCGGTGGCCTTGCGCTTGGCGACCGTGGTCTTCTTGGCCGCCGTCTTCTTCACACCGGTGGCCTTGCGCTTGGCGACCGTGGTCTTCTTGGCCGCCGTCTTCTTCACACCGGTGGCCTTGCGCTTGGCGACCGTGGTCTTCTTGGCCGCCGTCTTCTTGGCCCCGGTGGCCTTGCGCTTGGCGACCGTGGTCTTCTTGGCCGCCGTCTTCTTGGCCCCGGTGGCCTTGCGCTTGGCCACGGCAGCCCGCTTCTGGAGCGTCTTCTTGATGCTCTTTGCCTTCTTCGCGGCGGCTTTCTTGAGTGGCCGCGCCTGCTTCTCCACGCGCTCCACGGCCTTCGACGATCCGATCGTCGCCGCTGCGTCACTCAAGCCCTCCCGGACCTTCGAGCTTGCGGCCGCAGCGGCCGCCTCAACGGTACCGACGGCATCTCCAACAACTTCGGCTGCTTTATCCATCGTGCCTGGCATGGAGGTAGAGGCTAACGCGTGCATATCGCATGTCAACGGGGAATGTCGCGCGAAACCTTGTCACGTCACGGCCGCGCCGACTGTCCGTGACAGAAGCGTGGCCGCGTCGACACGCGGCAGAGCCATCGGAGGGCGGGAACAAGAACTGACGTGAATTCCTCATAAATTCGTCAGTCGACCGGCAGACGCTCGCGCAACTTCGCCAGAGTCTCCGTGGTGTGCTCTGCACCTGAGGCCACGTACGGAACGACGGCCCCCAGATATGGATGGGAGGAACTTCGAGCCAGAGGTTCGAGTTGCCGAGCGGCGTCCGAGACGAAGGAGGCGGCCTGTTGGACGGCATGGCTGGCCGTCTCCGCCGAGCCTTTGACCATGTCTGCGACCACGTCGTGGGCGTGGCTGATCGTTTCGGGGTCCGGAGTCACCTTGTCAGCAAGGTCGAGGCCGCCCGCTCGGGCGTGCCTACCGGCCGCGCGCCCGCGACGGATTGCCTCGGTCGAGGCCTGGGCCACTGCCGGCGCGACGCTTCGCCGGGCCCGCCGGACCTTGCGACGGCTGGACGCCCTCCCGGCGATCACGGTGGATTCGAGCTGACGCGCTTGTCGCTTCGCTCGCCACGCCAGGGAAGGCTCGCCTTCGGTGTCGAACGCAGCGAGAATGAGGCCGCCCAGGAGGCCGACGTTCTTCAGGAAATGCATCTTCTGCTGGGCGCGGGTCGTCGGATCCGACTCCTCCCAGAAGCGATGGCCGGCGTAGGTCGTGGGAATGATCGAGCCGATCAGTGCCACTGCGGCAGGCCGACGAAACTTGCCGACCGCCAAGAGCACCCCACCGGCGATCTGCACAGCTCCGTTGACGCGGACCAGCATCGCTGCGTCAAGGTTCTCGACACCCGTCTTCTCGGCGAGCGGGTCCGTCACGGCGACAGCCTTCTTGACCTTCCCTTCTGGGTTCCAGAGGGCGTCCCAACCTCCGACGACGAAAATCGAAGCGAGCAGAGGACGAGCAAGTCGACGAGAAAGTGCCATGGCCATTCCTCTACCCGGATTTCAGCGGGTTACCCATCGAATGTGGCGGTCCTTCAGGTCTTCTTCCTTGCGGACTCCTACGAGGCCTCTTCCAGGCGCCCTTCAGAGTCCGCGAGGATGGCTGCTGCCTGCGCTTCGGGGTCGTCGCTCGCCGCCTCTTCGGGAGGCCTCCCCTCAGCCCGCGTTTCGACATCGTTCGACGAAGTACCCATGGTCAATGTCTCCTTTCTCGAGATCCTTGCCCAACCTTGTATCCGTGTAGTCCGGTGAATCGGAAGCCGAACGGAACAATCGAAATCTCAGCGATCTGCTCCAGGAGCTCCGATTCGCCGGACTCGGCCTGCAGGTGCTCTTCGGATTTCTGCTCGGAAGGCCCGCGGAGATTCGGACTCAGAGGCGCAGGAGATCGCGGCCAAGACGGTGAACAAGGAACGGGCGCGCCACGGCGAGTCGAAAACCAAGAGCCGGTCTTCGACGAACGACATCTCTTCTGGACGTCCGGGCGGCCTCCGATCTCACCGCGGCGCACAGGGTCGGACGCGTGACCAGCTCTACCAGGAAGCGAAGCGCAAGGGCATTCCTGGGCGATCCAAGATGAGCAAGGCACAACTCGAGCACGCGGTCGATCGATAGCACTACAGCATTCCGCCCGGGGGTAACGGGGCGTGAGCATTGCGTCAATGGGTACACCAGGGTTATGGGACGTGATGCCACCCTTGAACGGGAAATCAAGCTGGAAGCACCGATCGCTCTGGCGCTGCCTGACCTGCGCCCTCTCGTGGGTGGCACGGTCCGTCTTCCAGAAGAACAGCTCGTCACGCGGTATTTCGACACGTCGGACCGTCGGCTCTGGCAGCAGGGAATGACGTTGCGCCATCGGACAACTGGTGCAGAGGACGAAGGGGTCTGGACCCTGAAATTGCCTCACCCCTCCGCGGGGAGGGCGTTGGAACGGACCGAAGTGAGCTGGCCGGGGCCGGATCACGAGTTTCCGGGTGACGCGAGAGGGATTCTGCGCGGTATCGTCCGGCGCGAGCCGCTCGGGCAGCTCACAATCCTCGAAACGACCCGTCAGAGGCTTGTCCTTCGAGATGACGAGGACAACGAGTTGGCGGAGCTCGATGACGACGTGGTCTTCGTGGCCGGCGGCCCTCGGCGAGGGACCAGATTCCGTCAAGTCGAGCTGGAGTTCCGCGACGAGAATTGGAAGGGCCGTCAGGTGCTCCACCAATTGGAGAAGGCCGGTGCCCGCGTCGAAAAGGACACAAAATTGGCGAAAGCCATCGCCCTCCCGCGTCGTTCAGCGGGCCAGGTGGTGGACGAGAAGTCGACGGTGGCAGACGTCGTCCGCGGCTCGCTCAAGGCAGGTTTGGATCGCCTCCTCGCACGCGACTGGCAGCTGCGGCTCGCCGCGCCTGATCCCGCGGTCGAGGATGTCCACCAAGCGCGTGTCGCGACGAGAAGGGTCCGTTCGGATCTGAATACGTTCGGCGACATCCTCGATCCGCTGTGGCGCAACCACCTCCGCCATGAGTTGAAATGGCTCGGGGCGGTACTGGGCGACCTGCGGGACCTCGATGTACTCTCTGACGGGTTGTCGGAGACACCGGTCCCCGTCCGCCAAGGATTGGCGGTGCAACGAAGTGAGGCCGCAGGACGGCTGGCGGAGGCTTTGGCGAGCGAGCGCTACCTCAATTTGGTGGACCGACTGCACGCAGGATCGGAACGCTTGCCCCTCGCATCTGGTGTCCAGGGTGAGGCAGAGAAGCCCGCGGCCGAGGTTCTGCCGTCTCTGGTCGCCGCACGGTGGCGAGCCGTGCGTCGTGAGGTGAGGCGGGCAGGGCGGGACCCGTCGCCTTCTCAGCTCCACCGGATCCGGATCAAGTCGAAGCAGCTCAGGTACGCAGCAGAAGCTGCGACACCGGTCATCGGCAAAGCAGCACGGCGGACGGCCTCCGCTGCTGAGCACGTCCAGGCGGTCCTCGGGGAACACCACGACGCGGTGGCCGCCGAGGCCTGGCTCCGAGACGAATGGGCCCACGAGGCCGCGGCTGGTACTTCGGCCACCGTGTCGCCCGCCGTGGCCTTCGAGGTTGGCCGCCTCGTCGCCGAAGCGCGCCAACGCCGGAGAGGCTCCGCGAAACGGTGGACGGGGGCCTTGGCCGAGCTTCGCAGGCCGAAGCGCCTTCGCTGGTTGTCGGGACGCTGACACCACGCCGACGCGACATGCATAATGGAGTTCGGCGAGAGGCGATTCAATATCCGTTCCCGCCGTTTGCCCAGCAGTGAGCCAGAGATTGCAGTTCCGTGTCGGCGAACGATGGCGATGATGCTTGAGATCAATGCCGGCCCTGGAGATGCGAGAGTGACACAACGTCCCGCCTCCGTAACTCTCGAAGGAACGACATGGAGCAGAGCCCGGCGACCGATTCCTGGCGATCACCGGACGCAGCGGATGGCTCGCGGGGGGTCGCAGCTTCCCCGATTCTGACCTTGAAGGAACTGCGCCAGGGTGCGGAGTCCCTCGTCAGCCTGAGCGGAGAACTAGACCTTTCATCAGCGCCCCCGCTTCGCGAGCTTCTCTCACGGGTGCTCGACGACGACCGCCTGCACCGGCTCGTGGTCGATCTGTCGGACCTTATCTACCTCGACTCGACGGGGCTCTCCGTCTTCGTGACGGCACACAAACGTGCCAGCACCTCCGGGATCGAGTTCTGTCTGGCCAATCCGAATCCATCGGTCAGCCAACTCTTCAAGGTCACTGCTCTCGATCAGGTCTTCGAGATCGTCGACTCGGCCCAGGCCTCGGGGCCGGCCACAGCTGGCGACGCCACGCGGTCGACGGAGTCGGTTCGGCCGAGCTGAGGTGACTCCAGCCATCGGTAGGCTCCCTGTGGTGCAAAGCCCGGTCCTCCAGAGTGTGCCCCTCGGCCGGCAGTGGGGCACCGCTGATCCCTTCCTTTTCTGCGTCCATCACCTTGACCTCTACCCCGAGGCTAACGAGCACATGGGTCCCGCCGCGCCGCTCGAAGCGAGAGACATCGGTATGGACTTCTCGGGAGCTGAGGGTTGGAGCATGTACCACGGCAGCATCGTGCCCGGCTTTCCTCAGCACCCGCACCGGGGCTTTGAAACCGTGACATACGTCCGCCAAGGCTTCATCGACCACTCCGACTCACTCGGAGCCACGGCCCGGTTCGGACGCGGTGACGTCCAGTGGCTGACCGCTGGAGCAGGGATCGTCCACTGCGAAATGTTCCCCCTGCTCGACCGCACGGGCCCCAACACGACCGAGCTGTTTCAGATCTGGTTGAACCTGCCGTCTGCCGACAAGATGGTCGATCCCTCCTTCTCGATGCAATGGAGTGAGGAGATCCCCCGCCTGGAGCTGTCCGACGAGGGCGGCAGGCGAGGCGAACTCACCGTGATCGCCGGAGAGATCGAAGGGGTTCGCCCTTTGGCTTCGCCGCCCGACTCCTATGCGTCCCGCTCCGATTCCGATCTGGCCATCTGGCATCTCGTCCTGGAACCCCGCGCCCAGTGGACCGTTCCGCCTGCGGCATCGGCTGACACCATCAGAACCCTCTACGTCTTCGAAGGATCGGTCTCAGTGGCGCAGCAACCCGAGACGCGAGCCTCGGGAGTGGTTGTCCGGCCCGATCTGCCAGTCGCGGTGACAGCCGGCCCCGCCGGTGCCGAGGTACTCGTGCTGCAGGGCCGTCCCATCGGGGAGCCAGTCGCCCAGTACGGGCCCTTTGTGATGAACGATCGTGCGGGCGTTGAGCAGGCGCTCCTCGACTACCAGACAACCGGCTTCGGCGGATGGCCCTGGCCGACGGACGACCCGGTGCAGCCGCGCGACACAGGACGCTTCGCCCGCCACGCTGATGGCACCTTCGAGCAACGCACTCGGCCGGACCGCACCAAGCCGGCCTGAGTTCAGCCAGCCAGCGAGTCGACCGTGATGCCGACGGAACGGGGAACTCTTAGAGCCTGTTCGGAAGATTGGTGCATGTCATTGGGCAAATAACCCCCGCTCGGGTCCGCTGGTCGCGTACCGTTGCCCATGGCAACGGACCCGCTCGCAGTAGCGCAGACATGGCGCACGACACACGGCGACATGAACGACCAAGAGTGGGAGCTCATCGCCGACCTGGTTGCTCCGTATTGGACACCGGGATCGATGGGCCGCCCGGTCAAAGTTGACCGGCGCCGCGTGGTCGACGCCATCTTCTACGTGGCGGCGACGGGCTGTCAGTGGCGCGCCCTGCCCGATTGCTATCCGAACTGGAACACGGTGCACCGCTACCATCTCGAGTGGTCCAAAGACGGGACGTGGGAGCGCATCGCCGAGCGTCTGGCCAGCGCGGTGCGCACAAAAGAGGGCCGTGAGGCAGAACCGTCGGCCGGCATCGTCGATGCTCGCTCGGTGCGCGCCACGGCCACGGTTTCGAAGAAAACCAAGGGATATGACGCCGGGAAGAAGATCAACGGCCGCAAGACCTTTGGGATCGTCGACACCCTCGGACTCCTCATGGCGGTGGTCGTCGTGGCGGCCAGCATCTCTGACAACGTAGGAGGCATCGCCGTGGCCGACCGGGCCCGCGACCGCTCCGCTCGCTTCGCCCAGCTGTGGTGCGATTCGGGGTTCAAGCGCACCTTCATCGAGCACTGCCGCAACCATCATGTCGGCGTCGAAGTGGTACATCGCATCCACCCCGGCCAATTCAAAGCACTCCCCAAGCGCTGGATCGTCGAACGCACCTGGGGCTGGCTCATGAACAGCCGACGCCTCCAGGTCGACTACGAGCGCGATCCGGTCGTGACCGAGGGCTTCATCTGGGCCGCCCACAGCCGCTATCTCCTGCGACGACTGACCGAGTCGCCGATCGCGTGATCGCGCTGGGGAAATAATCGCGACAGTCACTTAGACCTCGACGGTGTCCAGTGCCTCGGCGAGCAAGGCCACTGACCGCATCCGACCTTGCGCCGTCGGGACCTGATGGACCGTCACCAATTCGTCGGCACCGGTGAGGCGCAAGAAGTCGTCGAGATAGTCACGCACATCAGCCACCGTCCCGGCCGCGGTGTAAGTGAGCATGTGATCCACCTGGACGGCGACGCCGGCGGCGAGCAACTCGTCCGCCTGTTCATCGGTCACGTCCTGCTCCCGAATCCCGAGCCGCCGTCCGTGAAGGCTGACGGCCCGGATCCGTCGAATGGCTTGCAGCTGTTCGTTCGCTGCAGCAGCCGTGTCCGCGGCGAGCACATTGACCCCTGCCATCACATAGGGCTTGTCGAGCTGCTGGGAGGGCTGAAACTCGTTTCGATAGACGGCGATCGCGTCAAGCAATGCGTCTGGAGCGAAATGGGACGCGAAGGCATAGGGCAGGCCGAGCACGGCTGCCAGCTTGGCGCCGAAGAGAGACGAACCGAGAATGTACAAAGGGACGTGGCTACCTTTCCCGGGGATCGCGTCGACGCCCCGGACTCGGCTCTCTTCGCCGAGGTAGCCCTGCAACTCGACCACGTCGCGTGGAAAGTTGTCCGCAGAACGCGGGTCTCGCCGCAGTGCGTACATTGTGTTCTGGTCCGAGCCGGGAGCTCGTCCGAGACCCAGATCGATTCGGCCCGGGTACATCGCTTCCAGCGTGCCGAACTGCTCGGCGATCGTGAGCGGCGCGTGATTGGGCAGCATGACGCCGCCAGCGCCGAGACGAATCTCTCGGGTCTGTGCCCCGATGTGGGCGATCAGCACGCTGGTAGCCGACGAAGCGATTCCCGCGATGTTGTGGTGCTCGGCGTACCAGATCCTCTTGTAACCAAACGTCTCGGCCTGCTGTGCCAGAGCGACGCTGGCCGCAAAGCTGTCTGCTGCACTCTCACCCCTCCGGATCGGGGCGAGGTCCAGGATGGAAAGAGGGACTCGCGTCATCAGCCGGCCTTAGCCTCGATCCACCGATGAATGACGTGAATCGCTGACCGCGCATCCGCGGAAAGTGCCTCCCTGCCTGGGAGAATTGCGATGTTCTACGTCGCTGTTCTCACCAGCA
>Ga0307373_10001496_pt1 | contig 43874 bp, 22 predicted proteins | sample OX2MG_FD_202534 | JGI IMG/M metagenome (GOLD analysis project Ga0307373, IMG submission 202534) | Soil microbial communities from Risofladan, Vaasa, Finland - OX-2 | ecosystem: Environmental > Terrestrial > Soil > Coastal area > Acid sulfate soil | place: Finland: Risofladan, Vaasa | collected...
CCGCGTTCCGTCTCCTGGCCATTCCCTAAACACCGTGAAACATCCGCCATGAAGCACCCGCCGCAAGGCGAAACAATCACCCTTGACTGGTCCAACCATATCAGGGAACGCCCTCCGTGGCAATCCGTGAGGCGGGAAAGACGGTGAACAACGGGTTCACGGAACGCCACGGAGGGCGTTCCCTACAGTATCGGAGCGTTTATCCTTGACTCTCGTTCAAATGGTATCACTGCCCGGCGGGCTTGTCGGTGCAGCGTAATCCTCCAATAATCGGTGCGATGAACCTACCCGCCGAGGCACGCTACGACGCCCTGCTGCTGGTCTCGTTCGGCGGCCCCGAACGGCCGGAAGACGTGATGCCGTTCTTGGAAAACGTGCTGCGCGGCAAGCCCGTGCCGCGCGAGCGAATGCTCGAAGTGGCCGAGCACTATTATCATCTGGGCGGCGCCAGCCCGATCAATGAGCAGAATCGGCGACTGATCGCGGCGCTCGAGGCCGAACTGGCGGCGCACGGGCCCAAGTTGCCCATCTACTGGGGCAACCGCAACTGGCGCCCGTTTTTGGCCGATGCGCTGCGGCAGATGGCGGCCGACGGCGTGCGCCGCGCGCTGGCGTTTTTCACCTCGGCCTTCAGCTCTTACTCGGGCTGCCGCCAATATCGAGAGAACATCGCCCAAGCCCAGGCCGAAGTCGGCCCATCCGCCCCGCCAATCGACAAGCTGCGCGGCTTCTTCAATCACCCGGGCTTTATCGAAGCAACGGCCGAGCGCGTGCAACAAGCGCGCGAAACGATTCCCGCCGAACGCCGCGGCGAGTCTCGCCTGATCTTCACTGCGCACAGCATCCCGCTGGCCATGGCGCAGAACTGCCGCTACGAGCAGCAACTGCACGAAGCATGCGGGCTGGTCGCCGAGCAGGCCGGCGCCGCGGACTGGGGCCTGGCCTATCAAAGCCGCAGCGGCCCGCCGTCGCAGCCGTGGCTGGAGCCCGACATCTGCGACGTGCTGCGTCAACTGCCCGCGGAGGGCGCCCGCGATGTCGTCGTGGCGCCGATCGGGTTCATTTCCGACCACATGGAAGTGATCTACGATCTCGATACCGAAGCGCAACAAGTCTCTCGCGAGTCGGGGCTGAAGATGGTCCGCGCCGCCACGGTCGGCCTGCACCCGAAATTCATCGCCATGATTCGCGAGTTGATCGGCGAGCGAATGGGCCTGGTCGCCGAGCGCCGCGCACTCGGCGTCCTCGAACTTTGCCCCGACGTTTGCCCGGATGATTGCTGTAGGTCAGGCTTTCCAGCCTGACGCGCGTCGGGCTGGAAGCCCTGGCGTCGATGGCGCCGCCCGTCGGGCAGGAAAGCCTGACCTACGGTCGGTTGTGATACCATTCGAACTGGTGTCAAGGAAACATTATCGCTTTGTTTGCCACCAGCTTTAGCTGGTGGTAGCGAAACAACATCAACCTTCTTTTTCAGCCGGCTTTAGCCGGCTTCCCGAGGGCTGCAAAAGCCGGCTAAAGCCGGCTCCCAAAGAGAGAATGGTTGCCGGTCCCCACCAGCTAAAGCTGGTGGCAAACGCGGATGGGGCCAAGCTCGTCCTTCCAATTCGCCCTTTTTCCTTGACATGCTTGCAAACGGCATCACTACCCTACCACTGCGGGGCATGCGGCGGCGCGCGAAGCGTGTTACATTCAGGGCCGATCCATCCACCTAGGAGTGCTCGAATATGTCTGCCTTTCGCGCTGGCTTCGTTGGGCTCGGCTTGGCGTGCGTGACGTTCGCGTTTGCCTCGCAGGCCGCTGCGGACGAATGGCCCCAATGGCGCGGCCCTCGCCGCGACGGCACGTGGAACGAAACGGGTCTCGTCGAAAAATTCGAGTCGCCCCAACTCAAGCTGCGCTGGCGGGCGAAAATCGGCAGCGGCTATAGCGGGCCGACCGTGGCCGACGGGCGCGTCTACGTGACCGATCGGCGGCTGGAGCCGAGACAAATCGAGCGCGTCCACTGTTTCGATTGGAAAACGGGCGAGACGATCTGGATGCACGATTACAAGTGCGAATATCGCGGCGTCGGCTATGAAGCCGGCCCCCGGGCCAGCGTGACGATCGACGAAGGCCGCGCCTATTCGCTGGGCGCGATGGGCCACTTGTTCTGCTTCGATGCGGCCGACGGCAAGGTGCTCTGGCACAAGGATTTGAACCGCAAGTACGAGATCCGCATGCCGATCTGGGGCATTGCCGCTTCGCCGCTGATCGAACAGGGCCTGGTGATCGTGCAAATCGGCGGCGCCGGCGACGCTTGCCTGGTGGCGTTCGACAAGAAAACCGGCGCCGAAAAATGGCGCGCCTTGAGCGACGAGGCGTCGTATTCGGCCCCGATCATGATCGAGCAGGCCGGCCGCCGCGTGCTGGTCTGCTGGACCGGCGGGCACGTCGTCGGGCTCGATGCCGCGACCGGCAACGTCTTTTGGCATTACCCGTTCCAGCCTACGCGGATGATCATCTCCATCGCCACGCCCGTGGTGAACGAAGATCGTTTGTTCGTCAGCAGCTTCTACGACGGCTCGCTGATGCTGAAACTCGACCACAGCCAACTGGCCGTGGAACAAATCTGGCGCCGCTTGGGACCCGACGAAAAGAAAACCGACAGCCTGCACTGCATGATCGGCACGCCGTTTCTCGAAGGCGAATACGTTTACGGCGTCGACAGCTACGGCGAACTGCGCTGTCTCGACGCCCGCACCGGCGACCGCATCTGGGAAAGCCTCAAACCCACGCCGCGGGCTCGCTGGAGCACGATCCACATGGTCAAGAATCACGACAAGTTCTGGATGTTCAACGAACGCGGCGAACTGCTCATCAGCAAGCTTTCGCCCGAGGGTTACGAGGAACTCAGCCGGGCCAAGCTGATCGAGCCGACCCAAGTGCAATTGCCCCAGCGCGGCGGCGTCTGCTGGTCGCATCCGGCGTTCGCCTACAAGCACATCTTCGCCCGCAACGACGAGGAGTTGGTCGCCGCCGATCTTTCCGCGGAGTGAGGCTGGCAGTCGAAGGTCGGAATGCGGAGAAAGGCGAAGCGTTCAGCGGCGGCGGTTGGGCTTGCTACTCGGCCCAACATTCCCTGTTTGCTCTACCCCGCCTGGCTTCTCTCTTTTTTCTAGTCTCGCCCGTTCCACGGGCGTAAGTAGGGGTTCGTGCGGTTGATTCTGTAGGGAACGCCCTCCGCGCCGTTCCGGGAAGCGCGAATCGGCGCGATTCCCGGGTGTACGGCACGCCACAGAGGGCGTGCCCTACAGGTTTTGGCGCGAACGTCTAACCTACGCCCCCGTTCCTCACGTCTCAAGCGAGCTTGACCTGATTGACGCAGGCGAGCTATAAGTTCGCCTCGGCATGGGAAACGCAGTAGAAGCGGCATCCTTGCCGCTTCTTGGAAATGCGGCAGGGATGCCGCATCTACGTTTTCGCGACAGGAACCGGGCAAGGATGCTCCTCAGTCCTCATCTTCAGCGAAATCAGCGCGGCGCCGACACTTTGGCACAGGTCAGGCCCGAGGCCGCGTCGCAGACCGTTTGCGTCGATCTTGACGGCACGCTGATCCGAACCGATACCCTCTGGGAATCGCTGCTGCTACTGGCAAAGTCGCGGCCCTGGGAGCTTGTTTGGGCGGTCGTCTGGCTCTGCCGCGGCAAAGCTTACTTCAAGCGGCGTCTTGCGTTGCGCGTCGCTCCCAATCCGGCTTTGCTCCCGTATCGCCCCGAAGTGCTCGAGCCGTTGCGAGACTTCGAAGCGGCGGGCGGGATCTTGCTGCTGGCCACCGCGGCCGACCGGCGCGTCGCCAGCGAGGTCGCCGGCTACCTGGGAATCTTTGACGAGGTCGTGGCCAGCGACGGCTCGACGAATTGCTCCGGCGAGCACAAATTGGCGGCGATTCGCCGCCGGATCGGCGGCGCCGGCTTCGCCTACTGGGGCGACTCGCGAGCCGATTTGCCCATTTGGCAGGCGGCCGACGAAGCGTGCGTCGTGAGCCCGACGCCGGGCTTGTGGAAGGCCGCACAAGGCGCCTGCGCCCGCGCCAGGATCGTGGTCCCGCGCCGCGGTCGCCTGAAGCCGCTGATCGTCGCCCTGCGGCCTCACCAATGGGTCAAGAACCTGCTGCTCCTGTTGCCGCTGTTCTTGGCGCATCAATGGAACGACCTGCATAAGCTGGCTCTGGCGATGCTCGGTCTGGCGGCGTTTTCCGCCGCGGCTTCGGCCATCTACATCGTCAACGATCTGCTCGACATCGAGTCGGACCGCCGGCATCCCACGAAGCGGCGCCGGCCGTTTGCCGCCGGAGAATTGTCGATCCCCGCCGGACTGTGCCTGGCCGGCGGCGCGGCGGCGGCGGCGTTCGCGCTGGCGCTCGGTTGTCTGCCTCCTTCATTGACAAACTGGTTGACGATTTATCTGGCGACCACCACCGCCTATTCGCTATGGCTCAAGAAGCAGGTCGTTGTCGACGTGATCGTGCTGGCCGGGCTGTATACGCTGCGGATTGCAGCCGGCGCCTCGGCGGTGAGCGTGCCGGTCTCGCCCTGGCTGCTGGCGTTTGCGATGTTCTTTTTTCTGAGTCTGGCGCTGGGCAAGCGCTACACCGAGCTGCGCCGCGGCGGCGGCGCGGGCGACGCCATGCTGCCCGGCCGCGGATATTGCGCCGACGACGCGCAACTGCTCGAACAGATCGGGCCGACGAGCGGCTACCTGGCGGTGCTCGTATTCTGCCTCTACATCGACAGTCATGCCGTCGACCAGCTTTACCGGCGCCGCGAGTTGCTGTGGCTCGTTTGCCCGCTGTTGCTGTACTGGCTGACTCGCTTCTGGCTTTTGGCGCGGCGGCGGCAGATCCATTACGATCCCGTCGCCTTCGCCTTGAAAGATCCCACGAGCCTGGCGGTGATCGCAGCCACCGCGGCGACCATTCTGCTGGCGGCCCACTGATCGGCGACGCCCAAGCCCGCCCTCGTCGTGGCGCGGCCAACGGGTTGCGAGAGTTATTCCCACAAGAAGTCTTCGGTGACCGTGACTTCCCGAATCTGCCGGCTGTCGGGCTCGAAGACGCGAATTTTGACCTGTATGCCCTTGAGCGGCACGGGGTAGGGAGTCGGGCCTTCGATTTCGGTCAGGTCGTCGACGCCGCCGATGCCGTTGTCGTCGAAGCCGTTCGTAAAATTGTCGACAACGCCATCTCCGTTTTGATCGAGGCCGTCGTTTTCGTAAGTGAACGAACCGGTGTCGTACACCGCTCCCAGGCCGCTGGTAGCGATCGCCAACCCCGGCCCGGCAAAAACAGACAATTGCGTGATCGCGGCGTACATGGTCGAAGTGGACGCGAAAGACTTCGAGACGCCGCTCATGTAATTGAGATCGACGTAGGCCCCGATGCCGACGGTGTGCGCCTGCACGGTTTGCTGGAACGTCAACGCGTCGCCCGACGCGCTCGTCGCCCAAGTCTGCATGAGTTGCGTGTAACCCAAATCGCCCGGCGTGTAGACCGCCGATCCCAAAGGCAGCGGATTCAACGGATTGCCGGTCACCGTATTGTTCGAAACGATCGGCGCCGTAGGATCCCACGCTTTGACGTCGAACGAAATCACGTTCGTCAGGATCACGTCCTCGGAGACTCGCGTACTGCCGTCGTAGCTTTGATTGGCGTTCGAATTCGTGCCGGCGCTGGGCTGGTACGCTCCGGAAAAGGCGTAGATCGCGCCGTTCGACGGGCTCACCTGCTGCCACGGGTAGGGGTTCACCCAGGCGTCGTAATACTGGCCGGGGGCGATCGTCAGATTCAGCGCCGGCGGATACGCAGTGCTTTGCGTGTTGACGGGTTGATAGTTGGTTGGCGAAACGTTCGGATAGGGAAAAATCACCGGGGACGGCGGATAGGGAATGGGCGACAGCGTGGGAGGCGGAAAACTTGTCGCAACGCCCCACAGGTTGGGCGTGTAAGTCGCGTCGTAGAACGGGAACGGCCAGCGAGCCACGGCAGGATTCAGCGTCGAGATCATGTTCGTATAAAACGTACACTCGCGTAGCGTCGGCATACCCAAACCCGGATATGGATTCGTGACCGGGCTCCAGAAACGAGTGTCGTAAGGGTAGCTCCACGGCTGATGCCCGTAGCGATTCTGGCGCAGCGTCAAGTCCCGCAGCGAATTGGCCGCCAAAAATGGCGGCTGGCCGGTAAAGCCCGCTCGCGTATCGTAGGTTCCGCCCTCCTGGTGTACCGAGACGTCGAACTTCTCGTAGAAACTGATGTCGTAATTAAACGGGGACCAATTGGTCGACAGCAGTTGTGCGGTCTCGATCCAATTGCCCTGGAGCAACCCCGTCGGCTTGACCAGCAGCACGCGGCGATAGAGCGTGTTGCCGCGCAGGAACCAGACGATCTCGGCATAGTTCGACATCGTCGTTCCATCGACCACTTTCTGCACTGGAGGAGGGCCCGTAACCGGGTCGATGTAGCTGTAGATCTGCCGGTAACGCCCGTAAAACGGCGATTCCTCGTTCCGCGTGGTGAACATCAACACGTCGTCGGGGTCGCCCACCGTGGTGTCGGGCAGAGGGACGCCCGTCGTGTCGAGCTGGTCGATGTTCTTCGCCTCGGCGCTGCCGGGCACGATCGGCCCGGCCGGACCTTCGACGTACTCGAAGTAGCCATGAGCCTGCTCCGGCTTCAGCGGCGGCAGCATCGGAGCGGTCAGGTTGCCCAGATCGCTCTGCAGGGTTTGCTTGCAGGCCCTCAGCCGATCGGTCACCTGGATCATCTCGCGCGTATCCGCGGCCGCGTTGCCCACCATGGCAAAGAGCTGGGCGACGAGCGCCATCAACAACAGCGTCAGCGCCGTCGCAATCATCACCTCGACCAGCGTAAAGCCGGCCCGCCGATTTTCGCGATTCGATCGTCGATCGTACATCGAACACTCCTGTCTCGCCCAACGGAACGCCTCGTCGATTGCAATCATCCGCCAAATCCTCAATCGTCCAGGATTCGCTCGACCAGCACCGTGCGCTCGACGTTCAGGTTGTCGCCTCGGGCGAAGCCGACGGGAATCGAGCGGTCGATCAGATAGAACGCTCGCTTCCGTTCGGTCTCGCCGGTGCTGCTGCCCACCTCCTGGAACAAGGCGTAGCCGTCAGGATTGGTCGGGCTGATCGGCACGCGGACGACTTCGAACTTGCCGAGCGTGATCCAGACGGCATACACGTTCGAGCGGTTCGTCGCCAGGTTGCCCAGCCGCTGCAAGGCCTGGTATTGGAAGTAGGAGTTGCGGGCAGCATGGCGATACTGGGTCGTGCTTGAAGTGAGATTAAAATTCGCCGCTGACGTATTGTTCGGGTCGAAATTGGTGTCATCGAATAGCGAGACGGTCGAACTGACGGCGGCCGTTGCGCCCGGCGCCCAATTAGTTCCGCTAGTGTTGCTCGCCCGCAGCATCGTGGCGTTGACGCCGTTGTAGATGTTGGTCGTCCCGCCAGGATAGTTCCACGCGTGCATCAAATTCAGGGGCGAGGTAGGCGGAAGCGGCAGACTGCTGAGGGTCATGGAAGCTTGGGGCACTAGCGCGCCGGCGCCATCGGGCCGGAAGGGATTGGCAAAGAACGTGGGCAGCACCCCATTCTGTGCATAGCCCGAGGCGCTGGGATTCCACAGCGTTGGCCAATTCGGCGCGGGAGCAACCGGGTTCACCGCGCCAAAGCCTTGCCGGCTGTTGAGCACGTCTAGCCAAAGCGTGGCCCAGCCTGGGTACGCGTCCATCAGACCCTCGAACGTTAGCGGGTCGAAAACGGTATTGAGATTAATCTTTCCAGGCTCGCGGTAATTCGAAGCCCAGTTGAACGGCGGATGGAACGAGTGAGCCACGGCCGTTGGGAGAGGTTCGAACGGGTAGGGCGTGAGCATCGTTTGCGTGCCGGCGAAACGCGACGGCACGTGGACGTGCTCGAAGATGCGAAACATGTTCGGCATGTAATTGCCGCTCGCCCCGGTAGTCGGCTGCTCGCTGTCATAGTAGTTCAGGAGATGATGAAACTGTGCGACCGGCAGTTGGCCTGACGTCAGGGCAGGAGGGTTGGCCGCGGGCGGAGGGATGGGAGTCGTGGCGACGGGGAAGTATTCGTTCGCAGCGAATCCTCCATAACGCGTTAGCGGAGTCGGCATCGCGTTAAGGTTCCCTTGCCAACCGATCATGTCGAAATCGTAACACAAGCTCGACGGGCTGCTGGCAGGCACGAGCATCAACTCGTACTGGCTCACATAGGGTCGATTGTTCCAGGTGATCCACGGGAACGGCGTAGGCGGATCGCCGAGATACGACGCCGCGGTAACGCCGCTGGCGCCGACGGGAGGGGCTCCGGCAGCGTAACCGGTTCCGTATTCGGAGTTCAGATACCCTAACGTGGCGTTATACGTGGCCCCGGTGTTGGGCAACGGGGTGGTCAACGAGCCGTTGCCCGTGCTGATCCCGAACTGCCCGGACGTCACACTCGTTTGCCAGACCGGCAGCGGCGTCCAGCAGTTGGCCGCTCCTTCCGCGGTTAGCAGCGCCTGGCTGGGGTTGAACGGATTGTAGCCCCGACGGCGCGTCGTAAACGCTTCGATGCGGGTGAGCGATCCGGGCAGATTGGCGGCGGCGTACGACGGCTCGAATGCCGACGCCGTACCGCTGCTCGTGGGTTGATTCTCGCCCGTATACGCCGTCAAATCGACGGGCATGCTGTCAACGGTAATATAAGGATTCGAGGTTAGATTCCACGGCGACAGCGGATCCGCCAACCGCTGCAAGTACACCGCCGTATAGAACGGCGTCATCTGAGGCATGTTATCCGTGCCATCAGGAGACACGTACGAGTTCGGCTTCGTGCTTGTTCCCGGCAGGTAAGTGCTTAGGCCGCCGTCGAATGGATGCGTCGGAAAATTCGTGATCGTTGGGGTCGCGGGAGTCGCGGGCGGCGTCGTTGAATAGTAGGTGGCGTCATCCCAGGTCGAACCGCCGCCTGTCAACGGCCACAGCGGATACCCGTATTCCGGTTCGGAGACGCTCATCCGCAACGTCCCTGAAGGAATTCCAGCGCCGTGCGCAAGGTAGGTGTATGGATAAGTAGACCCCATCGGGGTCGTCGTCAGCCAGGTCGTTTGGATCGGCACGCCAATGATGGGCTTCATATTCCCTGCGCTGTAAGCGGAGTTAGGCGTAAGCGTCCCAGAGCTGTCGTTGTACGAAGCGAATGTAGTATTGTGAGCCGTCTGATTGCCAAGTTGAAGCACGAGGGAATTGCTATTGGGATAAATATCCTTCTTATTCTCGCCCAGATAAATCGCGTTGACTCCGCTCGTATTGGGGGCGGCCGGGCCTACGACGGCATAATAGTCGGGCGGCAACATCAAGGCGCCTTTGCCGGTGGCAAACACGCCCGGATCGAGAAAGAAACTCTGCGCCGACGGAACCTCGTTCATGTTCAGGCCGCTGGAGTTAAGAAAGGCAGGCTGATACGGCGCAAAATACGCGGCTCGATGAATGTACGTCGGCGGCAAGATGGGCGCTCGCGGGTCGAGCGCCGCAGGAGTGGCAGGACTGACGACGGCGGCGTAAGGAGATTTTGTATAAAAGCCTGATTCGTCGAAGTTCAACGAGTAGGTGATCGCAATCCGCCACACGGGCGAAGCGCTCGGGCCGCCGCCCAGCGGCGTTCCCACTGCCACTTGCGAAAGGTTGACTCCGTAGCCGAGATTCCCGTTCAGATCCGTCCCCACCCACGGCTGCGGAAGGGGAGGCGTTTGGAGCGGCAATTGAGGATCGAATTGCAAGTCGCGTTGCGGGGCGTCCGCAATGTTCGTGGCGTTGTACAACTCAAGAATCAACGAGCCGCGCGGACGGCGCACCTGGTCGTAATCCAGGTCCAAAGACCCCGGATCGTTGGTGTAGGTATCCGGGTTGCCGGTACTGGGCGGTTCGGCTTTGTTCGTGTCGTCCGTTCCCCGGTCGTGCGTGGCGATCGTTTCCGTGATCAACAACTCGGGCCGTTCGCAGCCCCAGACGATGCCGCGGATGGGGACAGCCGGATTGTTGTAGAAGGGATTCGAATCGTCGAGCTTGCTGCCCGGCAATACGACGCCGCCGGTCGGATCGATGATGTCGTCGACATCCCAAGTGCCGTTCAATACATTGGCATCGTCGTCGCGGAACGGAAAAATGTCGAACTCGAACGGCGTCATGATCGAGTCGCGATCGCGAAAATCGACCGCGTTGATTGACCATTGAGCAATCAAGTACGCGGCTTGCACGCGCGAATTGGCGCCCAAGCCGCTCCAAGGCAGTTGTGCGGCGCCGGCGATATACTGGTTGGACATCAACTTCTGCTCCGTCAAATAATTCAAATTATTCGAACGGTCGTCCAGCAACAGCATCATCGTCACGTAAAGGTGCCGCGCCAGCAGTTGTCGGGCGCGCGTGTCGGCCAGAGACGGATCGCCGAGCGCAGCGGCGCCAGGGTACTGCGGATCGGTTATGAGCGGAGTCACCCCGCCGACCATCGGCAATAGCCCGTCGTTATTCAAATCGAGCCATTGCTTCGTGTTGTTCATGAGAGTCGAGAGATTCTTCGCGCCCGATGGATCCGGCAGCGACTTGTTCGGCGACCAGGGGTAGGTCATGACTTCGGTCATCACGACGGTCCCGCTAACCTGGACGGCCTCCGTCGGCTCGTCGACCACGCCGTTGCCGTTGTCGTCTTGGCCGTTGCCCAGCAGGCGGTTGATATCGAGCCGCAGGCCCATGATCACTTCGGGCGCCAACAGCGGCCAAACGCCGGAATAGCTCACGGCAGCCGCCTGATTGCTATTGATATTGCCGAACAAGGAAAGGTCGGCGGCATTGGGCACGGTGTACGCGGCGTTGCCTACGTTCTCGGAAAGAATCCTGGCCCGGGCCAAATCGGTCACACTCAAGCCGTTGAGGTTCAATTGCGGGAAGTTGGAGACGCTGAACAGATTGTTGAAATAGGCCACGTCCTGCATCTGCTGCGGCGTCAACGCCACGCTCGGCACCGGCAGATCCCAGCTTTCGGAAGTCAGCGACAAACGGGCGTGCCTCAGCGATGAAGGGTAGGGCTGCGTTCCGGGAGGTACGAGAGGGTTGGTTGGAGCAGCATCTTTCACATATACGGTCTCCAACTGGTCGAGCCGCTTGCGAAAATCGGCCGCGTCGGGGTCGTTGACGCGCAATACGCCTTCCAACTCGGACGGCGTGATCGGCGCGTCGCTGGGCGCGTCGCCCTTGCCGCCGAGATTGCCGGTGATCCGCCCCGCGTGTTGGGCGTTCGGCGACAAGTCGAGCTCGTAAGGGCTGTCGACCGCGTCGTTGAGCGCGTCGATCGACGCATCGTACAGGATGCCGGTCGGGGGCACGGGGGGAACGGTCACCGCGGTCGGCAGCGATGGGTCGGTCGCGCCGAGAGCCGCCGAGCCCGCCATCCACGGAAGCGCAGTGGTTCCCGCATAGTACGGCACGCCGCGCAGATCGGTAGCCACCACGCCGCGCGCGAGCAGGTCGTAAGGCGAACCATGCGCGGTCGGCAAATGCACGCCAGGATTGGCCTGGGCGGAAATAGCAGAATACCAAGGGGGCGCGGCGGCGGAACCCGCAGTCGGCAGCGCGGCCGCGGAACCCGCGGTCGGCAGCAGTCCGGCGCCGATGAAATCGAAGAATACGCCTTGCTGCGAATTCATCCCTTCCAGTTGGTTGAACGGCGTCAGCAGATAAGGCCGATAATCCGAAAACCGCGCGAGCGTCATCGGATCGTTGACCCAATCCCAGCCCGTCAGCGATGGGTCGAGAACCGAATTGGAGGAAGTCAAGTTGGTCATCCAGGGATCGATCCAGCGCGACCAGCCCGGCCGCGGCCCGCCCAACAGGTAATAACTGAACGTATATCCTGGATTCGGGGGAGTCAGTACTGCTGGAATCGGGTACGGGCTGTTGTCGTTGCTGGGCGGAAACAGCCCCCAGTAAGTCGAATTCGGGTACACTCGCGCCGATTCGCCGTATTTCCCGTCGACCGAATACCTGAACGTTGGCGGGGTTGTGCTGTAGTCGTAGTAGGCGTAGCCCATCATCAGGTAGGTGTAATAATTCAACGCCGCGGGCGTGATTGCTCCGGTAAGGCTCCCTGTTGCTGCGCGCGACAACATGTACGCCGGATTGACCTCTGCCGTGCCGTACCCTTGGCCGATCGGGGCGATTCGCTGCACGATTCCCGACTGCGAATACATCGGGTACAGCAATCCACCACTCGATGGGTAGTATGTCTTGCCGTCTTTGGCATCGACATAAGATGAACCCACGATCGGCGCGGCGACCGACCCAGTCGGCCCGACTTCCGCGTTTAAATATCGATTCGGGTCGAGCTGCGCAATCGTGCCGTGGGCGTTCAGGTTGATCTTGCCGTCCATGTCGACGCACAAAATGGCGGCCAGCGACTTGTACTGCGTGCCGTCGGCCAACGTTTGCACCGGCAGGCCGACGTCGACCCAAATGCTGTCGGGAAGGCCGTCGTTGTCGTTGTCGACGTCCAAGCCGCCGATTGCGGAATTATCTTTTCGCCAGAGCGGAGGCTTGACCGGTGGCCAGACCGGAGGCGTGTCGGAGCTTTGGAGATACCAACAGCCCGTGATCGGATTGAATTGATTGCCGCTATAATCGAGGTCGCCGGCAGTCCAAAGTGCGTCGCCGTTGAGGTCCAGGAAATAGTCGCCGGTAGTGTAGGTTCCCGAGAGGTCCATGTCGAAGAACGGCTCGCGGAAGTCCCACACGCCGTTGCCGTTGAGGTCCTGGCTCGGAAGGAACACCTGGTCCATCGGCTCGGGACGCAGCACCGCCTTGCGGCGGATTGCAAGCGGGACGGCCGACTTACTGGTGAGCAAGTAGTTCTGCTGCGCATACCAGGCGATCAGTTCCGGCCGGTGCAACGAAGGAATCGGCGTGATTGCATTGCCCGATCCATAATTGACGTGCATGGCCAGCAGCATGTTCTGGAAATCGACCGCGTCGTACGACTCGTTGGCGCCGCCGGGTCCGGCGACGTCGAAGTAATACGGCGGCACGGCGTACTTGGGAGCCGTCGCCAACGGCTGCGTCAACTGAATCTGCGCATGGTTGGGCAGATAGGCATAAGGCATGCCTGTCGCCCCCGGCTTGTTCGGCATCGGCACGTCGGGCGTGACGGTCGATTCCTGCGCGGTGAGCATCGGCCCCGTGACGTCGTTGCCCATTATGATGTTTAGCGAGTAAGGGGCGGCCAACGTCGTGGGCGGATTCCAGGTTGTGTTGAGGTGCGGGGCGCCGGTCATATCGCCAAGTCCCGCCTTGGTCAGGTCGAAACCGAAGCCCGTGCCGGAAAACGGGCGGCCGTTGACCAAAAACTGGTCGCCCAGGTACGTGCCCATCGCCGGATTGGGGACGAGGCCGTTGAACGAGAGGACTTGAATCGTGGCCGTGGGCGGAGTTCCGCCGTTGTAGAGGTAGCCGACGATGCGGCTCGAATAGCCTTGCGCCGGACCGTCGATCATGGTGATCACCTGGCCGCAGTAGGCGCCGTTGTATGGCGCCAGCCCGTAGCCAGTCGAAGCCGCGACGTTCATGTCGAGCAGTTGGCCGCCGGCCACTTGCACGACCGCGGGGGCGGCGGCGTTGGTGGGCAACACGCGGCCGTACAATTGCGGCGGGCCGTAGAGATCTTCGAGCAGGCTGTGCCCTTGCAAGGGCGAATCGGAATCGTTCGTGCCTCGCACCACTTGGTTCAGCACTTCGTCGACGGCGGAGTCGTCGCGAACGGCTTCGGCATTGGCCCGCGCCGCCGCAACGGCGCTCATCCGGCCTTGCGACGTGGCGACGACCAGCGTCAGGCCCAAGAGCGTGAGCAGGGCCAACAGAGCCAGGACGATCAGCAGCAATACGCCGCGGCGCGCATCGGGCGACGAGCGCCGGCGCGAGCGAACCGTACGAGGCGATACACGAGCGGACATGTTCCTTTTCCTCCAACAGCGAAGCGTTCGTTTGCCCTGGCCCGCTTCGTTTGTGTTTCGTAACAGCGCCGGCGCCGGTGAAAAGCCGGCGTCAGGCGATTCAATCTCGCATCAGCGATCAATCTCGCATCAGTGAATTGTCGAGCGTAATCACGTCGTCGTAGACCGCCACGGCGCCGTCGACGATCGTGCAAAAGACCGTATCGACCCCGTTTGGCGCTCCCGCCGTGCCGTCCGCGTCGATCCAAATTGGCGTTCCGCCAAGCGTCGACGTGGCAGGCCAATCCGTTCCAGTTACGACCACTTGGCGGCTAGCGATTCCGCCAGAGACTTGCGCTGCTTCACCAGCCGAAACGATGCGATACCAGTCCGCCACTGGGAAGGTCTTTACGCTGCTGCCTGGAAACGTCACGATATAGTTCGCGCTAAGCATGATGTACTGATTGGCCCGCAGCCCGTCGAGCCAATTCGTCGCGCCGACCGAAGACGTCGTGCGAAGATTCAAGGCGGCGTCCGGGTAAACGGGTAATGCGCGTGACGGCGGCGGCGACAGGCCGCCCATATATGCCGGCGGGTTAATGAAATCCGCCAACACAATTCTTTCCGGCGGCGGCTTTTTGCCTAGGGGCGGCGCTGGCCAATCGCCAGGATTGAGGTTTAGATCGCGTTTCTTGAGCACCACGACCGAGCATCGAAATCGCTGCATATTCGCCGCGTTGAAAAGGTCGGTCGGAGAATGCGAAACGGTGACGATCCATGAAAAATCGCCGTTGTAGTCGGGCGACAGCGATCCGGTCGGCGTTTTCGGCCGCAGGTCGGGCCTGCCAGGAATATCGAAAACCAGGTCGTCGTTGGAACGAAACACGCGATCGGCCATGGCGAAAGGCATCGACACGCCCCCGCTGACCGACTTCGGCTGTGGCGCGGAATCGGGCCAGTTGTTCGTGATATCGACGGTCGTGCGAAAGCATATCGGCGCCCCGGAAATCGGCGGGTTGGGGTTGTTGCTTGGGATCGCAGGGAAGAAAACTGGCGCAAGATTCTGCGTCGACGTAGTCGATGCGTAGGTGCTCTCGGCGTAGGTGATCGCCAACGGGTCAATCACCATGATGGATTGATTCGTGAAGGTGAAGGCCCCTTGGGGGTCGATCCATTTCTTGGGTCCAAGATAACCGCGGATTTGCAAGTCATGGTAAGCCTGAGCGCCGAGCGTGCCGGCTCGATCATACGTATTGGCTTCGGCCGAGTAGTATTTGGCCAACGGCAGCATGGTGGCGGCGCCGAGCAGGCCGATCGCCAGCACCCCGATCGAAACCAAGACCTCGATCAGCGTGATGCCGGCGGCGCGCCGTTTCGCTGGGAGCGTTTCGGCGGCCCTTGCATTACTCTCGCGCATCACATTCCCCCCATGTTCAAGGCTTCGCGGGCAATGGCCCTGGCCTTGTAAGTCTGGGCGTTGAGATAGAGCTGTATTTGGGGACTGGCCGGCGTTTGCGTGGTGGGCGGCGCTTGGGTCAAATCCGGCGGCACGTTCTCCGTGGTCGACACTAGGCCGGTTCGCGGGTTGATCGCCACCCAGAGGCTGGTCGGATCTTGCACGTTGAAGATGGGGTTCAACGGCGCCGTGCCGTTGACGAGCGCCGGCAAGGTTTCCGGGTTGCCGTTGACGAGCGCGGTCTGCCCGATGAGGAAGTAAATCGGGCTGGCCGCCAGACGTCCTTGATAGTCGGTGTAGTTGATGGCCGATGCCGCCAGAGAGACGTTAGGGATGAAATGCCGGTCGTCGAAGCTGTAAACCCAGTCGACGACTCCGCTGGGGTCGAAGGTGATCATGATCGGCCGGCTGATAAGGTCGGTTGGCGAATTGGGTTCGATCACCGGGTCGAGCAGCGGGTTGGGCCGGAACGTCGCAAAGTCGCCCAGCGTTTTGCTGCCGCTCGAAAACGGAATCAGCAATTCCAGCCCCGAGCCCGGCACGCCCACGATATTGCCCGTCGCCTTGTCCACGTAATTGCCGCCGAGATCGATGCAGGTCGAGTCCGGCAGGTTGAGCTTGGTGCTGGACGCCGGAATCGGGCGGCGGAGGAATTGGAACGAAAACCCTCCGCTCGCCCCCAATTTTGAGTATTTATGCGATATTGCATACGGCGTCATCCCAGCATGACGGGCGTCGAATCCGAGCATAAATGGATACGGAAAAAGAGTTTTTTTCGTATCGCTGCCGGTCACCGACATATACTGAATGGCCAGCGCCGGATCGGCGTAGGTATAGGTGATAAACGCCGTCGGCATTCCCCAAGTGATCTGGGGAAATGAAGGCCCCGTGAAAAAGCCAGTAATGGGATCGATCGGCGCGCCGGTGGGCGGCGTGTAGCTTGTGCTGCCGTCGACGTCGTTGAACGGTTCTTTGAGGGCGGGCGTATTGGTGTACACCCCGTCGCCGTTGACGTCGATGAACGGTTCGCCAGCGTAGATTCGGTAATGGATGGTATCGTCGTCCGCCAGCGTGAATATGTCGCCAGGGGCCAGATTCTGAATCCAGCCAATGTCCTGCAACGTGAAAACCGGAGCGCTACTGTAGATTAGGCTTGGCACGAGATTGCCCATCCCGTCAACGTAAGGCTTGTCATTAACCCAGACGCCGAACCCGCCATTGCCGAGAATTGCGATCGTAGAGTTCTGGTAATCGCCCGTGTAGGGCGGCGGCTGTTCCACGTACGAGAGTTCGATGCACTGCGAAGGGTTGTGCTCGTCGGGCTTAATCAGCACGCCGAAGGCGTGCCCGGTTTGCATGGCCCGATTGCGGGCGCCGCTCAAGAAAACCTCGACCATGCGGGCGGCTTCGCGAATCTTGCGGCCCTCCAGCGCGGGGCGCATGGCAGGGAGCGTCACCGCCGTAATCATCAGCATGACGAGGATCACCACCAGCAACTCGACCAGGGTGACTCCGCGCCGCGGGCGGCCAACGTCACGGGATTGTCGCGAGGTGCTCATTTTCCGGTCCGTGTGTCGAGGTCGTGGTTGGTGATGTCGTCGCTGCTGCCCTGCGATGGCGTTCCGGCGAACACTCCCGTGGCATCGTAAGGATCGAGTGTGTAGGGCTGCCCGTAATCGAGCGCCCAATTACCATCAGGGCCGGCCGAGTAGATCAACGGCGTGAGCTGAAATCCGCGAACGTTTGGGTTGGTCGGCGTCATGGTATCCAGCTTCAGCGGATCGAAATAATCGTGATGTACAAGGCAGAATTCGATCGAGGCGGCTTGCACGTTCGCGGCCGTTGCCGCGGTCGGCGGATTTCCGATCATGTCGCCGACTTTGATGGGCTGCGGATCGGGTTGAATCGACGACACGAAGCCGGGCGCCCAGCGCAAGAAATCGATCGGCGAGTTGGCCTGCCCTTTGGGCGCATAACTGTTCATCGCCACCGCCCAGGCATCCTGGAACTCCGGCAGCCCGTCGCCGTCTACGTCGCCGATGTCTTGGTTGGGCAATTGTTCGCCGAACATGCCGCTATCCGTCGAGCCGATCGTCAGAATCAAGTACAAGCACTCGGCGCCGTCGTTCGCCCTGATTTGCGCGAAGCTTGCTCCGCCGCTAGAGGCGCGATTGATCGCCGCAACGTAGGCAGTCGCCAAGGGCGGATAAGTCGGTAGAAAGGTCGGCGGCGTGCGAACCGTGAAGGCGCCCGCAGAAGTCGCGGCATTGAAGTTGCCAATGATATCGTCAAAGTGTTGCGGCATCTCGTACGCAATCAGTTCGCGCATGCAGGCGAGGCGGGTCGCGGCAATTTGAAGGTTGGACGGGAAGTTGGGACTGGTTGGCAAAACTCCAAGCGTATCCTTCGTTTGCGATCCGCGGTTCACCCAAAGCGTGTTTACGAAACTGCGAGCGTTCGTGCCTTGCGGGGTCGGTGAAAGGAGGATCGCCTTGGGGTCCACCGGCAGCCGCCGCGTGCGGTAAGAATCCCAGCGATCCATCAGCGAGGCGTTGAGCTTGGCGATCGTCGATTTGGTGTGGACGATCCGCGAGGCGGTTCCGGCTCGTTGCAAAGCGCCGTAAACGAGCCCGGAAAGGATGCCAATTACCGTCATGGCAACCAAGAGTTCGATCAGCGTAAAGCCGGCGCGACGACCGCAGCGCCGCGACCGAATGCCGCGGCCGGCGGGCCGTTCCGGCAACCCGTGAAAAACGCGGCTCATGGCAAGGAGTCCTGGAGTTTGCCGTTCGAGAAATTCGTGACGTTATCCAAGTCGGCCTGGCTGTAATGGGTTCCGCTGGGGAACACGCGGAAATCGTCCGGTCCGGACGAAGCCCCGGTCGTGAGCGACCAGTACATCGAATCGAGCGAGGCCGAAACGATCTGGAACTTTTCGGGGTTGAACCAGGTCAGTTGCGCCGGAGTGGTGCTGATGTTGTAGGCATTCGCGTACGGAATGGCCGCGCCCCACAGGCTTGCATAACTGTTCGAGGGAAACACAGGCATCGAGCCGCCGGTGACAGCAGGATATTGACCGGAGGAAGGATATGCCGGGAAGCCGTTCGAGGGCGTGACGTCGGCATACGAACCTGCATTGAAATACACGTAGGGGGCGGTTGCATTGCCTGGCTGCGCGGCGCTACTGCCCGTCGGTTGGGGCGGCAAATCGACCGGCGGGTAGTATTCGAGCCAGCCGTCGCCGTCGGCGTCGCCAAAACGCTGCTCCTGGAATTCGAAGGGCCCTTTGAGGCGCGAGCCATCGATCAGGTTGAAAGGCTGCAGTTTGTTGGCGCTGAAGCCCGCCAGCCGGAACGAATAGGTGTTGCTGGTCGTGTTGAGAACCGGCGGCGCGGGCAATCCACCGAGCCAGAAGACCAGCGATTCGGCCTGATCGAGGTTATTGAGGTCGCCCCAAACCGACGCTCCATTGGGCGTTGTAGCCGGATAGGGCAGGGGGGGGCTCGCCGCGTCGTAGTCCTTGAAGGCCTGCTGTACGGCGTATTGCAGCGTCCCTTGCGCGGATACTGGCCCCGATGTGTTCCCATACCCGCTAACGTAGAATCGGGGGAACGCCTTGCGTAAATGGGCGAGAATGCGGTTGTTCCGCACATCGACCCACTGTTGCGTCGTTCCTAGAAAACTGCAATCGGGCGGATAATCGCCGCCGATTTCGTTCTTGTAGTTTTGGACGCCGGTGTCGAGCATGCCCGCCTCGACGGTGATTCGGGCGATCTTGGCGGTCACCAAGGCGCGCATGACCCCTGCCACCAGCAGCGCCATCAGCATCCCGATGATGGTGATCACCATTAACAGTTCGACGAGCGTAAAGCCCCGGCGGGGGTGGGTTGCGACGGACTTCATGGCCGGCTCCGCGGAAGAGTTAAAGGTTCCAAGTTCCAAGTTCCATGCTTCACGCGCCTGACGCCTGATTCCCGACGCGTCCCTGCCTGCCGCCTACCGCCTACTACCTACCTCTTACGTCAACTTCTCGATCAAACTGACCAGCGGCAAAAACAGCGCGATGACGATGAAACCGACCATCACGCCCAACACCACGATCAACAACGGTTCGAGCAAGCTGATCAAACTTTCGGTCAAGACGGCCACTTCCTCGTCGTAGTTGTCGGCCACCTTGTAGAGCATCACGTCCAATTCGCCCGTCTCTTCGCCCACGTCGACCATGTTCACCACCAGGTCGTCGACGATCCGCTTGTTCCAGCGCATCAGGTACAACAGTACGCCGACGCCGGGCACGAAGAACGTCCAGAAAAAGACGGCGACGAAATTGAACCCGGGCCGCGAGTATTCCTTCATCGGTTTGGAGATCGATTCGCCCTCGCGAATCGACTCGTAGACCTTCGAGAACATCCGCTCGAAGACGGCGTTGCCGCTGGTTTCGCGAGTGATGTTCAAGGCTTCGAGAATCGGCACGCCGCTGGCCACCAACGTGCCCAGCGTGCGCGTGGTGCGGGCCACGATGTTTTTCTCGATGATCTGCCCGAAGACGGGCATCTTGATGATGAACGTGTCCCAGCCGGCCCGGCCGTAGCGGAACTTGCGGATCAGCTTGACCATCAGCCAGATGGCCGTGGGGATCAGCGGAATCGTGTACCAATAGCCGACGCAGTACTCGGAAATGCCGATCAGCATGATCGTCATGGGGGGCAGTTCGGCGTCGAAGTCGGCGAAGATCTTGATGAACGCCGGCACGATCTTGATCATGATGAAGGTCAAAATGCCGACGGCCACCAACACGACCACGACCGGATAGACCATCGCGCCTTTGACCTTGCGCTTCAGCGACTGGGCCTTTTCCTGGAACTCGGCCAGGCGGCGCAAGATGGTTTCCAGGGCGCCGCCCGCTTCGCCGGCCTTGATCATGTTCACGTACAGCCGGTCGAAGGCCTTCGGGCACTTGGACATGGCTTCGCTCAAGGTCGAGCCCGATTCGATGTCGTCGCAGACGTCGATCAGGCTGTTGCGCAAGCGGCCGCCCTTTTGCTGGTCTTGCAAGATTCGCAGGCTGCGCAGAATCGGCAGGCCGGCGTCTTGCAGAATCGACAACTGCCGGGTGAAGGTGGTCAGCACTTTGCCGTTGACGCTGCCGATGGCGAAGGTCTTGCCGCCTTTGTCCTTTTTCTTTTCCGCGGCCTTGCGGGCCTTCTTGACGGAGATCTTCGTCACGAAGTAGCCCATCTGGCGTATCGTGGCTTGCGCTTCCTCCTCGGTTGGCGCGTCGATGACGTCCTTGATCTCCTGTCCGGTGGCGTCCATCGCCTCGAATTGATAAGTCGGCATGGCAGTTCAGCCTTCAGTATTCGGTTTTCAGTGTTCAGTTCTCAGTGTTCAGAGTTCGTTTTCACTTCAAAAGCTGAAAACTGAACACCGAAAACTGAAAACTCCTAGCCTTCCATAATCGTTTCGCGGACGACCTCTTCGACCGTCGTCATTCCCTTGTAGGCGGCGTCCAGGCCGGCGTCGCGGAGCGTGACCATGCCGAAGCTCTTGGCCCGCTCGCGCAGTTCGTCGGTCGAGGCGTTGCGCATCACCATGTCGCGCAAGTCGTCGTTCAACACCATCAGTTCGAACAGGCCGACGCGCCCTTTGTAGCCCGTGTTGTTGCAGGCCTCGCAGCCCTTGCCGCGGAACACCTGCTTGCCCTCGAAATCTTCGGCGGTCATGTTCAATTCGGCCAGCATTTCGCCGCTGGGCCGCGACTCGTCGCGGCAATTGGCGCAGACGCGGCGCACCAGGCGCTGCGCCAAAATGGCCTCGACGGTGGCCGTGATCAAAAACGGCGGCACGCCCATGTCGCGCAGCCGCGTGATCGTGCCCGGCGCGTCGTTGGTGTGCAGCGTGCTGAACACCGTGTGTCCGGTGAGCGACGCTTGCACGGCGATTTCGGCCGTTTCGGTATCGCGAATTTCGCCCACCAGGATTTTGTCGGGATCTTGCCGCAAGATGGCGCGCAGGCACTGGGCGAACGTGTTGCCGATCGAGGCGTCGATCGGCACCTGCACGATCCCGTCCATGTCGTATTCGACCGGGTCTTCGGTCGTGATCAGCTTGTCCTGGATGTCGTTCAATTCATTGAGCGCCGAGTAGAGCGTGGTCGTCTTGCCCGAGCCGGTCGGCCCGGTGACGAGAATGATGCCGTTGGGTCGCGCGATCACCTCGCGAAACGCCTTGAGGGTCGGCGCGTCCATGCCCACCGCGTTCAGGTCGAGCCGCACGACCGAGCGATCGAGCACCCGCATCACGACGCTTTCGCCGAACATGGTGGGCAACACGCTGACTCGCAAGTCGACCGGATGGCCGCCGACGGTCAATTCGATGCGGCCGTCTTGCGGCAAGCGGCGCTCGGCGATGTCGAGATTCGCCATGACCTTGATCCGCGTGGTGATGGCGAACGCCAGATGCCGCGGCGGCGGCACCATTTCGTACAGCACGCCGTCGGCCTTGATGCGAATCTTGAACTCCTGCTCGAACGGTTCGAAGTGCAAGTCGCTGGCGTGGTCCTTGATGGCCAACAACAGCACCATGTTCAGCAACTTGCGGACCGGGGCGCTGTCGGCCAGGGCCTCGACGCTGGTCAGATCGAAGGCGTTGGCTCGGCCCGCCGCCTCGGCCTGCGCGGCCAGTTCGGCGTCTCCGGCCAACTCGTCGATGATCGACTCGACGCTTTCGTTGCTGGCGTAAAAGCGTTCGAGGGCCTTGAGCACGTCGTGCTCGGTGGCCACCACGGCCCGCACGTCGTAGCCCAGGAACGTCCGCAGCTCGTCGAGAATCGAGAGCTTCTGCGGATCGCACATGGCAATGGTCAGCGTGTTGTCGCGGAAGGCGATCGGAATAATGCGGTACAGTTGAGCCATCGGCTCGGTGACGTAGCCCAAGACTTCGGGCGGAATCACGACCTCGCCCAGGCTGATGGCCTGCATGCCCATCTGCTCGGCCAGAGCCTGGGCCAATTGCTCGTCGTTGATGAAGCCCATGCTCTCGGCGATGCGGCCGAGCATTTCGTGCGGGCGCTGCTGCTGCTCGTCGAGCAGGATTTCCAACTGCTCGTCGCTGATGAAACCCAGGTCGACAAAGATTTGACCGATGCGTCGGATGGCCATGGCGAATTAGTGGCTAGGAGGTTGCGTGGGATGGATTGGGCTAAGAGCCGGACGTCGCGAGGCAGGCCTCAAGCGGCGTTTCCGACCCCCGACTTTCGTTTATTCTTCACCGTCGTCTTCTTCCTCTTCTCCGTCTTCATCTTCGAACATGCCGCGCTCGGCGCGGGCGATGCGCGTCGCCAGATCGTCGGGCTTGTTCGCTTTGACCATCACTTCTTCCTTGCTGACGGCGCCTTCCTTCCAGAGCCGGAACATGTGGTCGTCGAGCAACTGCATGCCGAACTTGGCGCCCGTCTGAATCGACGAGTTGATGCGGAACGTCTTGTTCTCGCGGATCAGGTTGGCGATGGCGGGCGTCACCACCAGCATTTCGTGAGCGGCGATGCGGCCGCCGGAAATCTTGGGCAGCAGCGCCTGCGACAGGATGCCGATGATGGAAGTCGAAAGCTGCGTGCGGATCTGATCCTGCTGAGTGGTCGGGAAGACGTCGATGATGCGGTTGACGGTGCCTTGGGCGCCGGTGGTGTGCAGCGTGCCGAATACGACGTGGCCCGTTTCAGCCGCGGTGATCGCGGCCTCGATCGTTTCCAAATCGCGCATTTCGCCCACCAGAATCACGTCGGGATCTTGACGCAAGGCGCGGCGAATGGCTTCGGCGAAGCTCGGCACGTCGACGCCCACCTCGCGCTGGTTGACCGTCGACATCTTGTGGTTGTGATAGAACTCGATCGGATCTTCGATCGTAATGATATGGTGGTCGACGTTTTCGTTGAGATAATTGATCATGCTGGCCAGGCTGGTGCTCTTGCCCGAACCGGTCGGCCCAGTGACCAGAAACAGACCGCGGGGCCGCATAATGAGTTCCTTGCAGACCTTGGGCAGGCCGAGTTGCTCCATGGTGAGGAACTTGTTCGGGATCTGCCGCAGCACCATCCCGACGTTGCCCTTCTGCTTGAAAATCGATACGCGAAAACGGGCCGCCGTGCCGAAGGCGAAGCCAAAGTCGCTGCCGCCCATCTCCTGCAACTCGGTCTGGCAGCGGTCGGGCGCGATGCTCTTCATCAGCGCCACGGTGTCCTCGGAGGTGAGGACCTTGGTTTCCAGCTTGCGCATCCGGCCGTGCAGTCTCACGACGGGCGGCTGGCCGACGGCGATGTGCAGATCGCTAGCGCCCTGGTTCACCACCGTGTGGAGCAGCTTATCGATGAGAATCGTACCCATGACGTGTCTTTCTCGCGGGCCTCGGCTGGGTTAGCCGTGCCGGCCAGGGTTGCCCTGAAAAACCCTGCCGGAGCGCTTCCTAGCGACCGCCGAGGCAACTGAACCGATTCGTTCAATTCCGTTGCAACTCGAGATTACCCTGTTCGGCAAACTTGACCTGCTCGGCACTGGATCGAGCCGGACTGGCCGGTCTGATGGCTCGTATGCCGCCAAGGCAATCTTTGCGCTGGGAAAGTTCCGCGCCCCCGCACGGCAGATTATTCGCGTGCCGTCACGCAAACTCAAATTCGTGGGGCGCGAACGCCAACTTTCTCTGTACTTCTTCACTCCGCATCCTTCTTCGACACGCGGAACACCTCTTCCAGCGTGGTGATGCCTTTGAGCACCTTGCGGATGCCGTCCTGATAAACCGTGTGCATCCCTTGCGCGACGGCAGCCCTGCGGATGTCTTGCGTGCTCGCTCCCTGGAACGCCAGTTCGCGGATCCGCGGCGTCATAGTCATCAACTCGAACACTCCCAACCGCCCTCGATAGCCCGTCTTGGAACAGTACGAGCAGCCTTTGCCCTTCATAAAGGTCGCGTTGGCAGCCATTTCAGCGGTGATGCCCGCAGTTTCCAGCACGGCTTCCGAAGGGGTATGAGGATGCTTGCACTTCGGGCAAACGACGCGCACCAGACGCTGGGCGAGAATCGCGATCACGCTGCTAGCCACCAGATAGGCGGGTACGCCCATGTCGACCATTCTTGTAACAGCTCCGGGCGCATCGTTCGTATGAAGTGTACTGAAAACCAAGTGTCCAGTCAAAGAAGCCTGGATTCCCATCTCGGCCGTCTCGCTATCGCGCATTTCGCCCACGAGGATCACGTTCGGCGCTTGGCGCAACATGGATCGGATAATGCGGGCGAAGTCGAGCCCGATACTGTGCCTCACCTCGACCTGGTTGATGCCGGGCAGGTAATATTCGACCGGGTCTTCGGCCGTGATGATTTTGCGGTCGGGGCGGTTCAGCTCGTTGAGAGCGGCGTAAAGGGTGGTTGTCTTGCCCGAACCGGTGGGGCCGGTGACGAGAACAATCCCGTTGGGGCGTTTAATGAGCCCCTGGAACGTCCGAAAATCGTCTTCCCCCAATCCGAGTTGCCTGACGCCCACCCGAATGCTGTCTTTATCGAGCAGCCGCATGACCACCGACTGCCCGTGGCTGGTGGGCAGCACGCTGACGCGTAAGTCCAGTTCCTTTTCCCCGACGGTGACCTTAATGCGTCCGTCCTGAGTTCGGCGACGCTCGGCGATGTCGATTTTCGCCAAAATCTTGAGGCGCGACAAAATGGCGCCGAGCAACCGTTTGGGGGGGCTATCGCGTTCTTGCAACACGCCGTCGATCCGGTAGCGGACCCGCACTCGGTTCTCGAACGGCTCGATGTGAATGTCGGAAGCGCGAAGCTGCACGGCTTCGGTAATGATCAGGTGTACAAGTCGGACAATCGGGGCGCTGGTTTCATCGACCGCTTCATCGGACGTGGCCGCCGTCTCTTCGGTTTCGGTGAAGTCGATGGCGGTGTCGGTGAACTCTTGCAGCATCGAGTCGGCGCTTTCGCCCTCGGTCAGACCGTAGTGGCGATTGATCGCGTCGACGATGCTTTCGCGAGGCGCCAGGGCGATTTCGACCTTGCGATTCAAAATGAACCGCAGCTTGTCGAGCGTTTCGAAGTCCATCGGGTCGCTGATGATGACCTTCAACGCGCCATCCTCTTCGTCCATCGGCAAAATGGCGTTTTCGCGAGCCACCGACTCCGGCACCAGTTCGACCACCGAAGGGGGAATCACGACTTCCGTCAGATCGACGTAGTCGTAGCCATGTTCTTGGGCCATGGCCCGCATGACTTCTTCGCTGGTGGCGTAGCCCAGTCGCACCAGGGCGTCGCCGACTTTCACGCCCGAGCCGCGGGCCATTTGTTGCGCTTCGGCCAACTGATTGGGGCTGATGACCCCCTGCCGGATGAGAATTTCCGTAAAATCGCCCATGCTCGTGGCCATTTGCGGCTCCGAAATCGCGTGGTTTAGGGGCTGTGGGACCGTTGCCGGTACGGTCCCACGGCAAATAACTGTCCGACAAATCTCTGTTCGACGAGTGGCGGCGTCCGACGAAGACACTCTGTCCGGCAAGAAGACTCTGTCCGGCAAGGAATAGGCGAGCGCCAAAGTTACACGGAATCAGTAAACCCCGTGTTGATTTAGACTAATGGCGACAAACGGCGGTGTCAACAAAGAGCAGGGCGATTCGAAGCGGCCCCCGCGCAGCTCGCCGCCCGGCAGGGGGCCAAGCAGCACGCAAGGCTAGCCGTGCTCGGCGCCGGGCGGGACGGCAGCCGCTTCCGCCAGACGCACCGTGCCGCGGCGATCGCCGTCGGCGATCAGCGTTCCCCAGGCATTTTGGCCGGGAGGCGCCTTGAAGACCTCTTTCAAGGAACGCGCCCGAACGCGAGCCGTCTGGAGCACATGCTCTTCGCGGATGATCGGCGTGCCGCCTAGCCAGGCTCGCCACAGCACCTGCACGCAAGCGGCCTGGGGGGCGTTGAACTCGTAATGGGCGCCGTACCACTCGATCGCCCGAAAATCGCGAGAATGAAACGTCTGGCTCATGGCGAAACTCCCAGGCCGACTGGCTCGAGGGCGGCTTCGGAGCACGGCCGGCGGTCTTTGCCCAACGGCAGCGAACTCCAAGGCACGTCGAGCCGCGTCAAGACGCGTCTCGCGGCCGCGGCATAGTCGGGACGGCACTCGATCAGCGCCGCCGCCGCCTTGGCCAGCGACAAGAACTCGACTTCTTGGCAGAACACCAGATCGCTGCCGGCGTCGGCGACGGTCAGAGCTACGTTCGGCAGGCGGCGTTGGATGGCTTGGGCCACGGCGCATCCGCTGGCGCTTTGAGGAACCACCGCCAGGGCGCGTTTCGCGGTCCGCGAGACGGGCAGCTTGGGCGCCGCTTTTTCAAGCGACGAGGCGAGCTGCTTCGCAAGTTGCTCTTCTTGCGGGTGGCGTTCGGCGAGCAATTTCGCCGCGTCGACGTCTTTCAGCGACGCGAGCACGCTTTCGCGAGCGTAGAATTGCAGTTGCGTCCGCAATTTTTTCCAGCCTTCGTTGTTCGCGGCGGCCAGCCCCAGCAAGCCGCCCTGGGGGCCCAGGGCCTCTTGCTGAAAGCGCTGATCGAAGGCCAACAAGAATTCAGCGCTGGCAAACCGCGAGGATTGCGCTTCGGCCTCGCGATTTCCGGCGATCGCCGAGGTCGGTTGGCGGATTTCGCCTTCGACCGCCGAAACCGTCGCAGCAAACGAGCGCGCCAACTGCTCCAGTCTCGGCCTCAACTGGGCGAGCTGTTCGTTCAACGTCGCCACGGTCCCGGAAACGGATTGGATCAGCGACGCCAGGTGCTGGAATACGATCGTCCGCAGGCGCCAGCGGCAATATTCGACCAGGAGTTTTTCGGCAGTTTGCCGTCCCTTGCCGCCCCACGAACTCAACCAGCGGGGAGCATGGCTGCGGACGTCCCCGCGCTGGAGTTTGGTTCGCAGCGTCGCCGAGTCGGAACAGGATCGGCGAAACACGTCGTCGGCGTTCTGCCGCAGTTCGCGCAACTGTTCTTGGAACATGTTCACGGCCAACAGCGCAACCGGCAAGCGGCCGCGCGGATCTTCGACGAGCGCCGTGACCGATTTTACGATCGAGCCGCTCAAGGCGGCCGCCAACTTCTTGGCCGATTCTTGAATGGCCGCCTCGATGCGCGTCGGTCCGGCCAGCGACGGCTGATTCGCAGTGGCCGGCGCTCCCAACACGGCGTGAACCCGTTCCAACGCTTCGGCGTAGGGCCCGCCGCCCGGTTCGCCCTGTGGCGCCGCACTGACGCCTCCCGGCAGCGCCTGATCGACCAGCGCCCGGAATTGGGTCTCGGCGTTACCGCCCAGCGCTTTGTCGGCCGCCGCATACAACCGCTGGATCAACGCGTCGATTTCCAATTCCGGCTTTTCCGGGCGGCGATGAATCTGTTCGTCGGAGTGCCAGCCGCTCACCAGCCGGTGGCAGAGCAGATCGGCCTGCGCGTTCGCAACGCCGTATTTATCGCAGCCGATCGCGTGAATGGCGAAACTGCGGAGCCGCGGAATGCCGTCTTCCAACTGGATTCGCCGCCGGCCCGCCGCGCGCCAATAATCCAAAGCGCCGCCGCAGGCGGTGGCGGCATCGAGATACAAATACCGCGAGACCGCGCCGCAGGCCGCCTCCAGTTCGGCCTCGGAAAGATTCTCGCCGAGGTTGACCAGATAGGAATCGCCGAACGGGGCCGCCGACAACTCTCCGGCCGGCAGAACGCCCGGCGTTCCTTCGCGAAACCCGCCGCCGCAATGGTTGTAATAGTGCAATTCCGTCAGCGTCGCATAGGCATTCGCCTTGCGCAGGTCGTTGGCGGCGCTCTTGTTCAACGTGGAATGCGTCATCAGCCCGCACACGCCGTCGCTGGCGAAACCCGCTTCGCGGAGCAATCCCTGCACGGCGTAGCCCACGTCCAACAGCATGCCGCCGCCAGCGCCGCCGGAGATCGAGGAAATGACGAACACTCGGGGGCTTTCGCTGCGCAGCTTGCCGCCCGCGGTCTCGGCCGAGCGGGCTTTCGCCTCGGGGCTCGTGGCGTCGGCCAGCACTTGCCGCAGCCGAGCTTTGACTTGCTCCACATGGTCGACGTAGGCCAAACGGCCCAGCGGCCGCAAGCCTTCGGTGCGGAGCGACCGCGGAATATTGTACAACCAGCGCCGGCTCAGCCAGCCCAGGATTTTATCGGAGGCCGCCCGATACTGGGCGGGCTTGCGCAGCGGAAGGAAGAGCGTTTCGTCCGGCGTCAGCGCTTCTTCCGGATCGCCTTGTTCCGCGGTTCGCAGCGTTTGCGGATCGGTGTCCAAGAGCAGCATCTGGAAGCATGGAACTGCAGAGCGATCGCCGAATCGCTGGTGCAGTCGCCGCCGGAGCTGCCGCAAAATCCGTTCGGCCGTGCCGCCGATCCCTAGAAAAATCGTCGGCCGAATGCCGGCGGCGTCCGGGGGAAGCTCGAGCGGCGTCGGCGGCAGTTCCGCGAGATCGCGCTCTTCGGTTTCGATGTCGTTGGCCAAGGCCGCCGCACGGGCGTGGCTGGTTTCGTCGAGGTGAGAACCGCAAGGCGTCGAACGCAAGTCGACCGTCGACCGATCCGACTGCTCGTCCGCCCTCGCCGTTTTCGCCGGCGCCGGCGCCTCGTTTCGCGTCCCCTGCTCGCCGGCGCCGAGCAAGCGGTCGACCATCTGCCGGCAGGAAGCAAATCGCTCTTCGGGCTGCTTCGACAGAGCCCGGGCGATCGTCGGCCGGTCGGATTCCGGCAGCGAGCCCAACAACGGCGCACTGTGCATGTGCTGCACGGCCAGTTGCGCCGTCGTGAAGCCGGGAAACGGCAGCACGCCGGTCAGCATTTCCTGGTACACGATCGCCAGGCTGTATTGGTCGCTTTGACGGCTGGCCTTGCCGTCGAAAGCTTCGGGCGTGGCGTAAAGCGGCGTCACCCCGCCGATCGCCGTCGCGTGCGCGTCTTGCAGGTCTTTGACCAGGCCGAAGTCGGCCACTTTCACGCGACCGCCGACCAGCAGCAAGTTCTCCGGCTTGATGTCGAGATGTTGCAGGCCGTACTTCTCGCTCATGTAATCGAGCGCGTCGGCGGCGTCGCGCAGATAGCCGAGCAGTTCCTCGCGCCCAATGCCGGGCAAATCTTCGTCGCGGCATTGGCGATAGCGATCCATCAGGCTCATGTCCGCCAGCTCGGTGACGACGATGAGCTGGCCTTCCAGCACGTCGAAGCGTTCCAGCGAGAGTAGGAACGGGTGCCGCACTTCCTTGATGCGGCCCAGGGCCTTCAATTCTCGCGCCGCGCGCTCGTCGTCCATGCGGCCGTAGACGAACTTGATGGCCTTGGTCAACCCGCCCGGCGCCGAAACACGCCAGACCTCGCCGTAACCGCCGATGCCCAGGCGGTCCTTGAGCAGGTAGCCTGTGATCGGTTCGGCGTTTTCACGGGGCTGAAAGGGCACGGTACGTTTTTCCCGACGAAGAACTTCTAGAACCGCGTCTGGGCCGGTTCTCGCCTCTCTTCCAACAACGAGGCCAGCGTCTGCGGTCCGCCGAACCAGGCGCCTTGCCCCGCCAGGCAGCCCAGTGCGGCGCACTCGCGCGCCTCGTCGTCCGTTTCGACGCCCACCGCGATCACCTTGATGCCGTGCTCTTCGCAGGCCAGCACGATGTCGCGGAGTTGCTTCTTGCGCGTCTCGGAGAGGTGCAGCCCCTGCACCATCGATTTATCGAGCTTCAAGAACTCCGGCGGCGCCGCGGCAAGTTCGGCCAGGCGGCTTTTGCCGGCGCTGAAGCCGGCGTAAGCCACGGCGATGCCCCGTTCCGAAAGCCGGTTTCGGACCGGCTCGATGAATTCCCCGTCGATCACCGAGACCTCGGGCACTTCGACCACCAGCGTGTGGTCGCTGGTCAGCACCGTCTCCAAAGCGCACAGCGATTCGAGCAGCGATTCGTGGCCGACTTCGTAAGGGTGCAGCGACAAGAACACGCGCGCTCCGGCCGGCAGCCGCCGGGCGTCTTCCACCGCCGCCAGCCGCGAGACGTGGCTCAGGCGGTCGGTCAGCCGCGATTCGGTCGATAGCAAGTAATGGTCGGCCGGCGAGCGGCTCAGTTCGTGGTCGCCGCCGCCAAACGCGGCGTAACCCAAGACTTCCTCGGTCTTCAAGTCGACGATCGGCTGGAAGCAGGTGCGGACCGTGCGATGCACCAGCATCTCGTGGAACCGCCGCACGGCCCGAATCACCGAAGTCGGCGAGCCCAATTGCGCGGCGCGGGCTTCGTGCGGATCGAGCACCTGCGTGACGACCGGCTGGCTCTTGGGCGTCTGCCCGCTGAAATAGGTAAACTCGGCCGTGGCGATGTGCAGGATATCGCCGTGCTCCAACCGGGCTTCCTGCACTCGCTGCCCGTTGACGAACGTGCCGTTCGTGCTGCCGAGGTCTTTGATCCTCAGTTCGCCCTGATGCTTCAGAATCCGCGCGTGCTCGCGCGAGACCTGCGTCGAATCGATCCGCAGTTGAACGCCGTCGCTGCGCCCGATCGTGAACGGCAAGGGAGCGATCCCCGTCCGTCGGATCGGGCCGCCCGGCTTGGGATAGTACTCCAAATAAGGAACGCCCGGCTCGATGTCGTTCATAAGCTTGTCTTGAAACGCCTCGCGCTTGGCTTGCCGCTCGCTGCCGGCGGCGCATCGAACCGCACCGCCGGACGAGCGAAACCGATTTTCCTTGCCAACAGCGCAATTGCGCTGCGGCGCCAAATCAACTCTAGAACGAAATCCGCCCCGAGGCGGCCGCCGGACGAGAAAATCGAAGGACCGCTGCCATCCTTAGAATCGGCGCCAGCCGGGCGTGGAGAAAGGGGACATTCTACTTTTTCATGAAACCGCGCAAGGACATGTTTGCGTGCCAGAAAAAGTAGAATGTCCCCTTTTTCCACGCCGAACCCTGTCCTGCACCCGGAAAAACGGTTTGCCGGCCCGCCGCGCCGTCGCATGTTCGCCCGCGCACTATAGTTCAAGCGAGCTTGCTGCCTGCCGAAAGAGCGAAACGAGCAAAGACCGCTATGAATTCCCAAGCCTATCGCGTCCTGGTCGCCCACGACGAGCCTGCCGTCGTCTGGTCGCTGTCGAACTTTTTGCAACTCGTGGGCTACGAAGTGCTGCAAGCCGGCAGCGGTCCTCAGGCGTTGACCGCCCTGGAATATTACCGGCCGCAGTTCGTGATCGCCGGCTGGGAAATGGCGGAAATGAACGGCGTCGAGTTTTGCCGGCGAATCCGCACGCGCAATCTGCGGGATTACACGTATGTGTTGTTGCTTACCGCCACGACCGATTCGAATGCGTTGATCGAGGCGTTGCGAGCGGGCGCCGACGATTTCCTAGCGCTACCGTTGGTCTATGGCGAACTGCTTTCTCGCCTGCGCGCCGGCGCCCGGATGGTCGAGTACGAAGGCCGGCTCAACCGGCTGCGGCGGAACGACCCGCTGACGCAGACCGCCACGCGGCTGGTCTTCGACGAAATGCTTGCGCGGCGGCTGGCCGATGCTTACAACCGCCGCAACACGCTGTATTGCGTGCTGGCCGACGTCGATTTCTTCGCCCGCGTCAACGACCTCCATGGGCGTCTCGCCGGAGACGCGGCGCTGGCGGCGATCGCGACGCGGCTCAAGGAGCAGTGCGAGAACGACGAACAGGTCTTCCGAATCAGTGGCAACCGCTTCGCATTCTTGCACGAGGCCGCGACGGAGGCCGAGGCGGTGAACTGGGCCGATCGCTGCCGGCGTGCGCTGGCCGCCGCGGAATTTTCGCCGAACGGCCAGACCGTCAAGGTCACGGCCAGCTTCGGCGTCGCCGCGCTCGAAGCCGACTCCGCTCCTGAAGCGGCGTTGGCAAAAGCCGAGCATCCGCTGGCGATCGCCAAGCAAGCCGGGCGGAACCGGGTCGTCGGCGCCGGCAAGATCGCCGAATTGACGACGGGCCGCGGCGCCGGAGGCGGCGATCCGCTGCGCAGCGCCGTCGCCCGCGACATCATGACCTCCAACGTCGTCTCGTTCGGCCAGCAAGAAACGCTTGAAGCAGCGTTCGAATTTCTCGAAGCCTGCCAACTCGAGGCGCTCTCGGTCGTCGATCCCGACGGACAACTCTTGGGCGTGGTGACGGCCGACGAAATCCGCGAACGGCTCGCCTCGCTCTCGCTGAGTTCGCAGACGGTGGGCGAGATTCTCGCCGCCGACGCCCCTTGCTATGAAGAAGAAACGACGGTGCAAACGCTGTTCGAGTTCTTCCAGCGCAACGAGGCCAACCGCGCCGAGATCGTGCATTCCGGCCGTCCGACCGGCTTCGTCACCCGCGGCTCGCTGGCCGCCTTGGGCAAGCCCATTTCGCTCGACAGTTTCGCTTCCTCCCGCCCCGCCGCCAACCGCAGCGATTATCTGCTCGTTCCCGATCTGGTCGCCGAAGGCGGCGAATAGCGCCTTCGCGGGCTGCGCTGATAAAGCGATTCGCCCCCACCCACCACCCGGATAGATTACAGCACCGTGGGCGCGACGTCCAGTTTTCGTGCATTGCGGATTGGTCGCAGGCTAGGATCGGTTACACTGTCGGGTTCGCGGCCGCGTTCGCCGCGCAGTTGCGGATTGGTCGCAGGCTAGGATCGGTTACACTGACGCCCGTCGCGTCGCCGATCGTCGCGCCGTTGCGGATTGGTCGCAGGCTAGGATCGGTTACACTCGGCGCAGTAGATTCACGCCGGTCACTTGTGTTGCGGATTGGTCGCAGGCTAGGATCGGTTACACTATGCGCCGCCTGCTGCGCAAGGAGCACGCGTTGCGGATTGGTCGCAGGCTAGGATCGGTTACACTGTAGGGCTTGATCGACCGCGCGAGGTTGCGGTTGCGGATTGGTCGCAGGCTAGGATCGGTTACACTTCCTTCCTACCTAAGCGATTGACCCCGCAAGGCTTGCGAAGCGGGCAGGCTCAAAAAAGTTCGATTTGACGAGAGGGCGGCGGGGCGGGTTTGCGCAATTTCCCCCAAAAAATGCGCATCCGCTCGAATTGTTTGTCGGTAAGCGACAGCAGCCGCACCTCGCCGTCGTCGGGGAGCCATCGCTGGACGCGCGAGAGGTGAACCTGTGCATTTTCTTCGCTCGGGCAATGCCTGACATAGACGGAATACTGCATCATAACGAAACCATCCCGCAAAAGCTCCTTGCGGAACCTTGTGTAGGCTTTTCGCGCTTTCTTCGTGTCGACCGGCAGGTCGAACATCGTGAGCAGCCACATGCAGCGATATCCGCTTATTTGCATCGTTGGGGAATCGCCAATCGTTCGTCTTCGCCGCGATAACAGCGGACCAGCGACGCGACAAAGCGGTGCAGGTTGACCATCAACGGGCCGCGCTCGCCCAAGAAGGCGACCTCCTCCGAAAGCAGTTCCAGCAGCGATGCCTTCGACTGCTGATCGACTCGTTCGACGCCTTCCAGCGACAGCCTGCGCACGCGGTCGTCGACCAGCGGGCGCAGCGGTTCCATCAGATCGTCGGCCAGGCAGAAGGCATTCGCGCGATGGCAGTGCTTCAGCCCCAGCGACGGCAGCAAACCGGCGGCCACGATGGCCCTCGCCACGGCCGCGCGGACGACGGCGTAGCCGTAGTTCAAAAGCGGGTTCAAATCGTCGCCGTCAGGATCGCGGCGAAACGGCCGGTCCGGCAGCCAGCAGCCCCAATAGACGCGCGCAGCGCGGGCCTCGACGTTTTCCGGATCTCCGGAACGAACCTGCCTCGCGAGCGCCAGCAGTTTTCGCCGCGCGGCGGAGTCGGGCGGCAAGACAGCGGCCTGGGCGCGCACCTTGGCCTGCACCAATTGCTTCCAGAGCTGCTTGCGCAGCGGTTTGCCAACGGCGATCTGTTCGTTGACGCGCCATACGACCTGGCTGTGGTCGGCGATCGGCATCACGAGCGCCACCGGCAAGTGGTTCTTGCCGCAAACGACGACCACGGCATCCGACTCCGCGAGCTTGACGAGCGCCCCGTGCGTGTACGTCACCTGCGGATGGTCGACGAGCACCACGCCAATATCCTCGCAGGGAATGCTCGCCGGGGGATGATCCTCTCGCTTGATTTGCAGTTGGTCGAGCGACACCGACAGATAGGCCGGATCGCGCGAGATTTCAAGCGTGCGTTTGATCACTGGCGGTCCTCGATTAAGCGAGTGAGGACCATCCATGGCGCGGAAAAGCAAACTCCCTGGAGCAGTGCCTAGCATAATTGGCGTCATCGCGAGGCGCCAATGAAAACCGGCTTTCAGTCGTTGGCCCAGCGAATCCGGCCCAGGAGATCGACCGTGACTTTGCGGGCCTTGAGCGTGCCGACCATGGCGGAATAAGGCTTTGAGTCGCGACTCGCGTCGGTGTGTTCCAAGAACCAGAGTTGTCCCGATGTAGACGCGCCCGTCTTGAAACGCACAAGCTTCTGGGCGCCACCAAACTCGGCCAAGAGCATCTCGCCTTGACTTATCGACATTAAAAAACGCGCCGATGGGTGGTCCGGATGCGTTCGCTGGATCAGCGGTTCGGCGGCGCGGACGAGTCGAGCGGCCTCCATCATATTCACCCACTTCGCGGTCCGCTTCTCGCGCCCTTTTTCGTCGGTGACGGCAAAAATGCAGAGGTGGTGATTTGCGTTCGGTTTGACGAACTGCGCGGCGCCCCGCAACGGCGTGATCGTCTTGTCCTTTTCAAGCAGCCGCACTTTTTTGATGACCGTGCCCGAGGGCATGCGCAACGGCTCTCGCCAGGCATCCTTGGGAATCGTCTTCTTCTCGCGCTTCGCGCCGTCGAGGACGATCCCGAATTTCCGCAAGCGATCGACCACGATCATTCGGATCACGTCGTCGCGGATCAGAGGGACCATCGCGACCGTCAATTCACCGAGCGGCTTGCGATGGACGAATACGCCCTCGGTTTCGGTCGGGCCGTAGACCGTTTCGTTGTGCAACGCGCCAGCCACCTTCCGCCGGACGCGATGAGACACGTTGATCGCATTCACGGCCGCCTCGATGTCGGCGCGGAACGTCGGCCAGGGCGCCGGCAACGCGTCCGCTCCGCGGCGTTTGGCAAGCTGCTGCAGCTGCGAACGGTCGGTCAGCGCGACGACGACGGCATCGACCGCGTGGTGCCGGTGGTCGTCGCGGTTCTTGCGGTTGACGTCGTCGTGGCGCAACACCGTATTCAGCCCCCATTCGTGGCGCAGTTCGGACGTGAGCTGGCCCTTGGTTCCCAGTAGGTCGACGTCCAACGAGCGCAGATAGTCGAGCACGACATTGGTGATGTACGCCGTGTCGCTTAGTTGCCGGTTGATGAACTCCTGCAATTCGCAGGAGCGCTGGCTAAAGCGGACTCGCTTCGCATAGAGAAGCTTGCTCGCGCGGAGCAGCAACTGCTCGTATTTCTCGGGGGCCGTCGCCGCCAGCCATTCGTGCGGCGTTTGATTTCCTTTGGCGTCGTTTTCGTCGCGGAAGCAGACGACGAGATTCAGCAGCGAGTCGTCGAGGCTGCGCGAATAGGGCAGAATATGATCGACGTTGACCTCGCCGCCCAGCAATTGTCGGATGCTGATCTCGCGGCCTGAATAGACGCACACCTGGCGTTGTTCCTCCCACAGCCGATAGATCTCGATCTTCGAGCGCGTCGGCTTTTCGCCGTGCTCTTCGAGAATCGCCGCGATCCGGTCGCGTTGGCGTTCGTTCTCGCGCATCCGTTTGGTCCGCTCGCTGCGCTGCGCGGCGGATCCTTTGACCTCGCGAGTCAGCTCCACATGAATGGCATCGGGCTTGCCGTACTCGCGGACGATCGCGTTCAGCAATTTGCGGACTTCGAATAGCGCTTGACGGACGAGCGGGTTGGTGATTTCCGGCGGTTTGGGCAGGAAGTTGCCCTTGGGCAGCGGCCTCTCCCACGGCGCCAAGAACCCCGCGAGGCGCGCGGCGGACGGGCTGCCGTCGCGTGCAACGAGAGGCAGCCTCTTTTCGAGAAAGGGCAACAGGCGTTCGATCGTTTCGCGGCCCAGGCTGGCGTAGCCTTCGGGCAAAGGGGCTTCGAGCATTCGCTCGGCGACAGCCGCGTCGATCTTGAATTCCTCAACCGCTCGCCGCTTGAATTCCGGCTCATCGTCCTCGAGAAGCGAACGCACGATCGCGGTCTTGCGATCTTCAGGAAGGGCGTGCCATTTTTTCCCGTAGAACTTCGCGTTTGCCAGGATCGCGTCGGTCTTCATGCCCAGCAGCTTGCCGCGGTCGCCTTGTTCCAGGTTGAAGGCGTCGCTGTCCAAGAGGCCGAGCGTCGTGCGAATCTTGGAGAATTCGACTTTCTCGTGACTCGCCAGCAGCGCCAATAACGCACCGCGTTGCGAGTCGGACAGCTCACAGATTTCCCCGTCAGTGTGAAGGATCCGCAGGTTGTTCACCTCTTGCAAGAGGCGGAACCGCTGCGCCGCGCGGTCGGCGCGCCGACATCGCTTTTGTTTAGGGTCGAACTCGCATTGGCCGACCACCGATTTCGGCCAGTACATCGGCCGCTGGAAAAAGATCAACCCGTGCAAACCGACTTCCGCAACGGCCGCGGCTCCGCCTTTGCCAATTCGTTCGGGCTTGCGCGGGTAGCTCTGTCGGCCGCGGCGACCGTGTTTGAGTTCCTCGCTGAGCAACTGCGGATGAAAGCGGCGCTGCGACTCCCAGATCTTCTCGAATTCTTCCTCGAGCATCGAACGGCGCGTATGCTTGCCGCGCACACGTTCGAGCGGCGCCGAATCTTGCAGCGCTGCGAGATGTTCGCCCAGCGTCGCGTGGCCGGCATCGGCGATGTCTTTGGCCAATTCGCTGATTTCGGCCAGCAGCTTTGAGTCTTCCGCCTTTTTCTGCCGATCAGCCTTGCGGTTCGATAAAAACCCGCGGCGCTGGTTCAGGTGCAGAAGTACGCGGCCGATTTCGAAGGGTTCCAGACGTTCGCCGAGGGCGCGACGACGAAGCTCGTAGGGATTCAGCCGTTCCAGTTCCAACTGCGCAGCACGGTCCGCGGGATAAAGGCCGACGTGTGCGAGCGCTTCGCGAAGCCGCTTTTTTCGTCGCGCTCGGCGTGCAATCTGTCGTCGCATGCCGCGCGCGTCGCGACGCGCTGCGTTCTTGGAAAGCTCGCCTCCTTGCTGATCGCGATCGACGCCTTCGGGAAAGATGCGTACCCCAGTCGCAACGATACGTCCATCGTCGCCGCCAGTTTCTATGATTGCCCAGCCGATGGAATTGGAACCGATGTCGAGTCCAAGAGTGCGCTTGCCCGCCATGAGCGACGGCCCCCCAACGAAAGAAGGAAGATTGTTGACGCCAGGTAACGCCCCCATTAGAATAGGGTGAGTGTAACCGATTCTAGCCTGCGGACTTTTCGTAACAAGAAGAAACATTCGCAGGCAACGGTCTACGGACCGTCCGGCCGCCACGCGCAAGCAGGGCGGCTTTTTTTATGTTCATTGCCGCGCACCTCGGCATTTGAGACGCGAGCGCGCGGCACCGCAGGATGAGCTTGCGCAGTCGGACACGGCAAGCTGTTGGAGCATACACCATCGGTGGCTTGGGCGTGCGTTTGAAACGGCGCGAGCCAAGCTTTATCCTCGATCGGCCCTGCGCGGCGTTTGCGGAGATCCCGCGCGCCGGCAGGGGGCGGAATTCACGATTTATAGGGCGGGCCGAAAGACGGAGCGAAGGGCGAGGCGAGCGAGGCCGCGGCCCGAGGATTTAGGCAGTTCGCCGCCGGGCGCCGCGGCGGAAATCGAAATCACTCCTGCCCGGAACGCAATATATCAGGTCTGAAATGCCTCGGCTGCGTGCGGTTGCGACGGCTTGTGCGGGCAAAAACGCCTGGATATCCTGGGAAACGCGGTCAGCGAGGGGCGGCGAAAATGTGAAATCGCTCAGCGGTATCAATTGTCATGGGTATCAATCATGGAGCAAGCCGCAGGGCGGGGCGCGGCGAAAAAAAGAAGTGCCGCGGACAGCGTCTTTGGGCGCCCCTGGCCGGGCGGCGGTCTCGCTTGATCCTCGCTGCGTCAGCGACGTAAAATACGCACGGCCCTCGGTCGACATCGAACAACTCGGCGTCCAGGCTTGCACCATGAACGATCGCCCTCGGAATTCGCGTACACTACCAACGCCGCCGCACTCGCGCCGGGCGTTTCTGGCGGCCTCCGGCGTCGGTTTCGCGGGCTTGCAATTTGGCGTGCCGGCGCCAGCGGCCGGCGTGCAAAGCGCGGCGCCTCGGCCCGGCAAGGCCAAAAGCACGATCCTGTTTTTCCTCTGCGGCGGGGCGTCGCATCTCGATATGTGGGACCTCAAGCCCGAGGCCCCTTACGAATACCGCGGGCCGTTTCAGCCGATCGAGACCAGCGCGGCCGGCTTGCAGATCAGCGAACATCTGCCGCTGACCGCGAAACAGGGGCGCCATCTGGCCGTCGTCCGTTCGCTGTGTTCCACGGTCAACACGAACGATCATCATGGCGGCTATTACTACAACCTCACCGGGCACGGGGCCGATCCGAGTTTCTTGAGCCTGGGCAACAATCGCACGCCGATGCCCGACGACTGGCCGTATATGGGCTGCGTGGTCGGCTCGCGGAGGCCGGCGGGCGATGGCCTGCCGAACGCCGTGACGCTGCCGCACATGCCCAGCAAGCGTCCCTACACGCGGCCCGGCCAATTCGCGGCGAAGCTGGGCGTGGCGCACGATCCGCTGTACGTGCAGGGGAGCGTGGACAACCCGCTGAAGTTCGAGGCGCCGGCGTTGGTGCTGCAAGGCGACGTTACCAATGCGCGGCTGCAATCGCGGCAATCGCTGTTAGGTGCGGTCAACGACGCCCGGCGCCAGTTCGATCGCGAAGCGGCCGATGGCGGCTGGTCGCGCCTGCAACAGCGGGCCGTCTCGCTGCTCGGCTCGGCCCAAACCACGGCGGCCTTCAACGTGGCCAGCGAACCGGAAAAACTTCGCGAGCGTTACGGCGCCACGATCAACGGCACGAGCCTGCTGTTGGCGCGGCGGCTGGTCGAGGCGGGCGTGCCGTTCGTCACGGTCTTCTGGATGGAGAACGAAAAAATCGCCGGCAAGTGCAAAAGCGCCGGGGGCTGGGACACGCACGGCAACAATTTCAATTGCCTGCGCGAGCATCTGCTGCCGGAGTTCGACCGCGCCTTCTCGGCGCTCGTCGAAGATCTCGACCAGCGCGGCCTGCTCGACGAGACGTTATTGCTCGTCACCAGCGAAATGGGCCGCACGCCGAAAATCGGCGACCCGCGCTCCGGCGGCATCGCCGGCGCCGGCCGCGATCATTGGACGCATTGCATGAGCGTCGTGCTGGCGGGCGGCGGCATTCGCGGCGGCCAGGCCTACGGCACGAGCGACCGCCGCGGCGAATACCCGGCCGAAAAGCCCGTCACGCCGGCCCACGTCGCCAAGACCGTCTATCACGCGATGGGCGTCCACGATCTCGAAGCGACCGACAAGGACGGCCGCGTGTTCAACCTGCTGGCCGAAGGCGAACCGCTTTTGGAATTGCTCTAACCGTAGCCAGCGTCCGGGCGCCGCGGCGCCCGCGCACATGCGATGGTCTGGATAGGGCCGGTTTTTGGAGGACGTGGCAAGACATCAAGCCGGCGCAATTACGGGTTCCTCTTCTTTATTCCGGCTGCGGCAGATGCTGCTGCCGGCAAGTAGACCTGCGTCGAGACCTATAACATGCGAACGAAAGACGCAATTGAGAACCATCGGAACAGAGAAGAGGAACCCGTAATGGCGGGCATGAATCGCCAACCGTCCAATACGCCCAAGCCGCTCGGCGAAGAGACACCCCGCTAGTTCTGCTGCTGCGAATTGCCTCGGCGGCGGCCGCCCATGCCGCCGGGCTGCTGATTCTCGGCGCCGTTGTTGGCGTTTTCAGAATTTTCGCTCGCCGCCGGCTTAGGTTCGGTCTTCTGCCCGCCGAACGCCTGCTGGATTTGGGCCACGCTGCCTGGGCGGCTGAGCTTCTTGATGCGAACCACGGCGCGGGTGGGCTTGGCGGCCAGGTCGAGCTTGTCGACCATCTCCAGCACGTCGGCCAGCAGAACCTGCGGCGCCGAAATCGCCAGGCTGTTGGAGCGCTCGTCGATGCCGACCGACAACATGCCCTTGAATCGCGGAACGCTCTGCGATTTTTCCGGATCGTCGGTGAGGTAGCTGAACATGGCGTCGTAAAAGCCGCCATTGCGCTCTTGTTGCTGCTGCGGCTGTTGCGGCACGTTCTTTTGCAGGGCCTTGTCGTTCGGGCTCAGCAAGTCGCGGTAGACGTCTTTGACGATCTCGGAAACCTCGATCGCCTTGGCATAGCGCAGCGCGACCAACTGCGTGCGGCGGACCGAATTCGAATCGGGCGTCTCCCGCTGGTCGTAGACTTCGATCAGCGATTCGATCTCGGCCAATTGGTTGGCGTCGGCCCCCTGCACCAAGATCGTGTTCGTCACCGCGTCGGGCACGAAGCTCAGCGGCCGGCGACTCGAAAGCGAACTGCGGGTCTTCTCGTTCGATTGTGGTCGGTAGCCGTACCAGAGCGATTCGAAGACGTCGGTCCGTTTCGACTTGCCGTCGGCGTCGTTCTTGTAGATGCTTTCCAGCAAATCGACGACGTCCTTGGCGTACGTGTGTCGCAAGGCGAACACCTTATAAGTCAGCCGGGGCGGCATCACGTCGACCACCAGGTCCTCGAGCCGGTCGAGCGCATCGGTATCGGCCGAAGAGATAATCAAGCCGTAAGGCCCGACGGTGACCTTGACCGGCGCATGCGCCGCCCGCGGCAGATCCTGGCCGGGAACCAGAGGCGCCGCGCCGTCTGGCGGAGCTTTTTGTTCGTCGTCCATTTCGGCCGGTTCAACTTCGGCCGGCTTCGCCGGCGCATCGGGTTGATCGTCGGCTGAGACTACTTCGCCAGATGTTTCGTCGCCAGACGCTGCGTCCTCGGCTTGTTTCACTTGCCGGTCCTGGGCCAGCAGGTAGCGAGGTCCCTGCGCCAAAAGCTTGGGATTCTCGAAACTCTCTCGCCGGGTTTCTTTCTCCGGCGTCGGGTGTTCGCGAGGCGCCGCCGGCTCGGCTTTGGGCTGCGTTTTGCTCGCCGGACGCCGGCTGCGTTTTTCGGGCTGCCGGCCGCGCGGCGGGCCGCTAGCGTCGGGTTCGAGGCTGCCCGGTTCGATTTCCAAGGGATTGGGCGCCACCGAAGGCCAAATCCGCTCGAGCCGCTCCAGCAGTCTTTGGGTCTCTTCGCCCGGCATGGCGGGGATCACTCGCGTGGTGTGGCCGTTGCGCCCTTCGGGCGAAACCTCGCCGAGCTTCATCAACAACGTCTTGACTTCGGCCAATTCGACGTCGTTGGCCCGCAGCAACAAGCGATTGTGCTCGATGTCGGCTTCGATCTGGAACCGATCGGCCGGATCTTGCTGTTGCTGTGAATCGCCGCCGCGGTCGAAGAAGTAGAACGGATAGCGGCTGCGGCTGTTGTCGGTCTTCTCGGGGCCGTTCATCAGCGTGTTGATCGAGCCGGCGACGTATTCGGCGCTGAGCACGCGCAATTGAATCACCTCGAACCGCCGGCCGGCGCCGTCGAGCTTGTCGACCAACGAACGGATCAGCACGTGATCGGCCAGCGGCGCGTAGGCGATGATCGCGCGGTTCTTCTGATCGATCTCCAGCCGGGTCGTCGGATCGAGACTGCCAAGCTCCTTGAGCACTTTGACCAGCGCTTCGGGCGTGACGCCGGCCAGACGATAAACCTGCATCTTGTGAATGTTGGCCAGCAAGCCCTGGCCCGCGTCCTGCGGCACGTCGACGACCGCCACCGCTTGCCGAATGACGGCCATTTTGTCGGGCGGCGCATTGGCCAGAATGCTGTTCTCGCGCGAATTGACGACCAGGAAGACCTGCGGCTCCTTTTTGGCCGGCGCCGGTTGCACGCCCGGCTGGCCAGGCTGCCCCTGCTGAGCCATCATCATCTGTTGTTGTTGCATCATGGCCTGCCGCGGATCGAGGGGCGCTTTGTTCTTCGGCTCGATGCCCAGCAGCGTTTGCAGCGTTTCGAGCACCTCCGCCGCGCGCGTGTGCTGCAGGCGAAACTCCTCGACGAGCCGCTGCTGCCCGTTGTCCGACTGCTCCTCGTCGACCAATTCCACGATCCGCCGCAGATTGCCGGCCGTCTCCAACACGTCGAGCCGGTTCGTGGTTTTCAGCGCCGCGACCTTGCCGTAGGGGCTGAGCATCGGCTTGATTTCTTCGGCGGCGTCCGCGGCAACGAGCCAGTCGAGATCGATGAACGTCTTGACCAGTTCATACGCGCCGCAGCGCTTGAGTTCCGGGATCGTGACGCGGGGCACCAGGCTGGTATCGAGATTTCGCAGGTTGGCGACGATCAGCACGTCGCCGTTGTGCAGCAGCGTGAAGCCTTTGCTGAGCAGGACCGAATTGATCAAGTCGTGAACTTCTTCGATCGTGTAGCGACCGCGCGTGGTCAGATCGAGATAGCCGGCCGGCGCTTCCTCCCATTGCAGGCTCATCTCGGAAATGTCCGCCAGCCATTCGAGCACGGCGGGCCACGGCTGGCCCTTGAAGCTGAACGAGATCAGGCCGTTTTCATCGGGGCCGACGTTCAACTCGCGGCGATCCGCCGGCTCGGACGGTTCGGTCGGCCGCTTGACGGTTTCGGGCCGCTTGGGCTTGTCCGCTTCAGGCGTCGGTTTGTCTTTGTCGTCGCCCTTTTTCTCGCTGTCGCCCGCCTTCTCGTCGTCGGCCTTCTTCTCCGACTTGCTCTCCTCGGCCTTAGGCGCCTCGGCCGATTGCTCGCCGCTTGGGCCGCGGCGTTCCCGCGGCTGGCCGAACGCCGAGGGAGTACGGCCAAGAACGAGAACCGCCAAACAAGCGGCGCAGATGAGAAACGACTTCATGAACCGGCGCATCGGGGGATCGCCTCCCAGGATGTTCGACAGCCGCAAAACGTTCGATCGACTACGATACCGCAGCAAGAAATGGACTCTCGCATTGTACCTGGCGCGACAGCTCTCCACCAGCTTGAGCGCCAGGCGCTTTGAGTTGAGGGCGTAAGTAGACGTTCGCGGCAAAAGCCTGTAGGGCACGCCCTCTGTGGCGTGCCGTACACCCGGGAATCGCGCCGATTCGCGCTTTCGCGGAACGCCGCGGAGGGCGTTCCCTGATATGGTTGGACCAGTCAAGGGTGATTGTTTCGCCTTGCGGCGGGTGCTTCATGGCGGATGTTTCACGGTGTTTAGGGAATGGCCAGGAGACGGAACG
>Ga0307373_10001500_pt1 | contig 43817 bp, 37 predicted proteins | sample OX2MG_FD_202534 | JGI IMG/M metagenome (GOLD analysis project Ga0307373, IMG submission 202534) | Soil microbial communities from Risofladan, Vaasa, Finland - OX-2 | ecosystem: Environmental > Terrestrial > Soil > Coastal area > Acid sulfate soil | place: Finland: Risofladan, Vaasa | collected...
GCGCGGAGAAAAAGACAAGAACAAAGACAGGAGAAAATCAAAAAGAAAGGAAAAACGACGACGGGTAACATTTCACGTTGCAAGATGATTCAACCCAAAAGTAACATTTTTAAATTGCTTGACAGGAGGTTTCAAGCTTCACCCGTTGACCCACGAAGAAGAATAACTCACGATATTCCTTCTGTTTCCGCGAGGTCCGGGGGACAGCTCCACGCAGTTGACGCAATGGTGGTTTTGTCAAATTGCTCCCCACGGCGGCGGGCAACGCCTCTGCTACACTGGAAGCCGGCATGCCAATCCGACTGATCGCCATTGACCTGGACGGGACGCTCTTGAACAGCAGCAATGAAATCTCCGGTGAGAACACCCAGGCCCTTACCGCAGCGCACCAGGCGGGCGCCGAAGTGGTGGTGGTAACGGGAAGGCGCTTCCATTCGGCCCGGCCCTTCGTGGAGCAAATTCCCTTTCCCGTCACGGTGATATCCTCCAACGGCGCTCGCATCGGAAGCACCGCCGGCGAGGTCCACTACCGGAACTTTCTCCCGGCTGAAATGGCGCGACGAGTGCTTGAACTTGCGATCAAGTTCCGACCTTACGCGGTGGCCATTTTCGACCGTCCCGGCGCCGGACAGGTGATGATGCAGGTTGGCGCATCACACCAAGGTCCGCTCGCCTGGTACTTGCGCAACAATCCGGATTGTCTGGGACTGGTTCCGGACCTGCATGCGGCCATTGCGGAGGACCCCGTCCACGTGACTTTCGGCGGCCCGCCCTCGACCCTTGAGCCATTGGAAGCGGCTCTGCGTCAATCCCCTTGCGCGGCAGAGGTTCATCTGACCTGGACAAAATACCTGACACGAAACGTTTCCCTGCTCGACGTTATGAACCGGGGCTGTTCGAAGGGAAGTGCCCTTGCTTTCTGGTCGGCGCATCAAAGCATTCCATCTCACGACGTGATGGCCATCGGCGACAATCACAATGACCTCGAAATGTTGGAGTTCGCGGGCTGTGGCGTGATGATGGCAAACTGCAGCGCAGACTTGAATGACGGCCGCTGGCTTAGGACATTTTCAAATGACCAGCACGGCGTGGCGGAGGCCATCCGGCGATACGTGTTCCAGTAGGGGCGACCCTTGTGGTCGCCCTCGGGCGGGCACAAGGCCCGCCCCTACTGGTGGATGATCTCCGTCCCGGGCGGCGGCTTGAAGTCAAACAGTGAAGGATCGACTGCCAGGTTACGCCGGAAATTTGAAAATTCAAATTGCATGGTGCTGTTGTCGGAATAAAACACCACCAAGCGGCGAACGTCGAACCTGGGCGTGAGCTCAATCAGTGCGCTCGAGTAATCACCCTTAAACCGGGACCGCGGGATTCCACGAAGAACGCGATCGCCCGGATCGGGATGTAGCGCCTGGTTGGCAAACTCAATTCTCGAAAACATCTTCTTCAGATCGAGCCTTGAAAGCAGCACTGCCAGAGGAATCCGCACGTCATCCGCCGACTTCACGGGGGTCACGGTCAATTGCTTTTCCGCCGGGATGTATAGCAGCATGTCTTTGCCGGTGGAGAGGAAAAGCTTCTGCTCCGGTTTCTGGTATTCCCACCGCATCTTGCCACCCTGTTCCAGGTAGAGAGTGCCGGACTCCACTCGCCTCCGGCCCCAGGCAAAAGAGCTTTGCGTGAAATCCGCCTTCAGGCTCGTCACGTTGTGGTAACTATTCTCAAATTGCAGGAGGTATTTTCCAAGCGGCGCTTCGGATGGCCGTGTGGTGGCGTTGGATGCGCCGGAAATTTCCGCCAGGCCTGCCCACAGAAAAATTGTAAAGCAAGCGCCGACCGCGGCGGCGGCCCGCCATTTGGCGGCGATGGAATGGTCAGTGCGCGATGGCTTCATCATAGCTCACATTTGATTTTAGCTTTTTGAGGGCAGCGAGGGCGAGCGCATTCTTGGGATCCGTTCTGAGGCCCGCTTCATACTCCGCAATGGCCTTCGGAAAAAGACCTGCGGCGGCATCGATTGCGGCCATGCCGAAATAGGCCCGGCTGTCAGAATTATCCAGCGTCAGAGCCTTCCGGAATTCAATGCGGGCCTGGGTTAAGCGTCCGGCTTGCATTTCCATTTTGCCCAGCCCATCAAGGGCCGTGAGGTTGGGACTGGCGTCAAGTGACTTCCTGAACTCGGCCTCCGCTTCAGCCGCGCGGCCGGTGTCCAGGTCCAGCTTGGCCATCTCGTTGTGCGTATCCGGATTGAGCGGCGAGAGGGCAACGGCCGCCTTCAACTGAAGCTCCGCCTCCTTCCAATCTCCCTGCTTGCGGAAAATCGATCCCAGATTGAGATGCGCTTCCGTATACTCCGGCTTCAGAAGTATTGCCCGCCTGAGATAGCTTTCCGCTTCCGCGAAATTATTCTTGCGCGAGTAATAGAGGCCCAGATTATCCAGGAAAATGCTTTGAGTGGGGCGAAGCTGGAGGGCTCGCTCCCAGCACTGCCGCGCCTCTTCAATCCGGCCCTGCCGCCAGTCAACCGTGCCCAGGTTATTCAGAATTTGATAAGCCCCCGGTGATTGGGCGAGGGTCTTGGTGTAGAGTGTGACGTCATCACACCAGTCGCGGTTGCGGATCACGATCCGCGCCGCGGCGGCAATCGCGATAAGACATGCGGCTGCGGCCGTCATAGGCCGGAGTCGACGGGACTTCGCGCCGGCGGCGTCCCAACCTTGCATTCCCACCCAAGCCACCATCCAGCAGAATCCGGCGGAAGGAAGAACCAGGTAACGCTCCGTAAACACATTCCCTGCCATCCATCGAGCGTTCAACACCGGAGCGAGTGTTGCAATGAACCACGCGAGCGCGAAGGAAATCCGGCGGTTACGGTTCCAGAAGACGATGAACAAGGCCAGACCTGCCCCCAGCACCCCGATGCCTGCCATCACGCCCGGGTCCGTGAGCCGCGAGCTCGCATGGAAAACGTAGAATGCGCAGAGATGCGCGGGCCAAAAAAGTTTGGCCGTATATTGCGCGACCAGCGCCAAGCCGGAAAGAAAAGCTGCCCGCCAAGTCAGGTGGGGAAGCTGCACGACCGGAGCAAGCCCACCGAGCACACTCACTCGGAATATCAGATATGCCGCGGTCAACAACCACAACGGACCGTAGCGGGCCAGCTTGGCGGACCCTGACGTATCATGGCGATCCTCACGGCCGGTGTGCTCGTAGAACGTGGCCAGCGCAGGAAACATCACCGCTTGCTCCTTGGAAAGCAGCGCCAGCAGAAAGCTGGCCATCATTCCGAGCATGGCCGCGTCCGAAAGGCCACCAGCTCCCTTGGGCAGCCGCAGAAAGAAGTAAAAGGCCAGCAAGAAAAAGAAGGTGAGCTCCAGCTCCGTGACGCCGGCAATCCACGCCACGCTTTCCGTGTGTACGGGTTCCAGTGCGAACACCGCCGCCGCCAGGAATGCCAGGCCACGCCGCTTGAACATCCGCTCCGTCACAGCAAAAAGCAGCAGCGTCACACCGCCGTAGAGCAGGACATTCATCAAGTGATAGCCGTAAGCCAACATCCCGAACAGCTCATGGCAAATCAGGTAGCCCAGGGTCATTATGGGGCGGTAGTAATTGGTGAGTCCCTGCTTGCCAACGTAAGACCAGACAGTGGTCGTGAAAATTGCATGTAAATGGCTAAAGTTTAGAATGTAGGGATTGTTCAACACTTGCGTGTCGTCGTCGTAAACAAAACCGTTGAAGAGAGTATTCAGATATGGCAGAACCGCCAACGCGAACAGCACGATCAGTGAAGCCGCAAGCGTCCGGTCGGGCCTCTGGTCGCACGCAACCCGCGCCGGCGCGTTCTGGTCAAGCGGCAGGTCGGGATGGCGGGCTAGGTCAGTCAAGGCAATCACTCAATGTGATTTCGGCTTGGGCGGCAGGGCCGGTGCGGCTTTTTGAGTCAACCGCCGGACCGCTGCGAGAGCCATGGCATTGGACGGATCAGTCCGCAAGCCGGCTCGGTATTGTTCCAGAGCCTGCTGGGGGCGGCCGGTGTTTTCATAGAGCAGTCCAAGCAGGAAATGCGAGCGGCTGTCTGCGGGTATCAAAGCAACCGATTGCAGGAAGGTCTGCTCCGCCTGCCGGGTGTTTCCTTGCGACCATTGGGCAAGGCCGAGGCCGTAATAGGCGCGAAGTGTCGGCTGGCTGCGAAGCGCGGACTGAAATTGAACGGCGGCTTCGGCACTCTTCCCTTCATCCTGCAGCAATTCACCCAGCTTGACGAGGGCGCGAACATTGAGAGGAGCCACGGCAACGGCTTGGCGAAGATCAGCCTCGGCCTCAGCTTGATGGCCCAGGTACTCCTCCGTCTGGCCCAAGTTCACCAGCGCAGTTACGTCATGCGGGCTCAGCAGCAGGGCTTTTTGCAGGTAGTATTCCGCCTCACCATAACGCTTCTCCCGGGAGCAGAGCAGACCGAGATTGTCGAGAGCGAAGATCGAACGCGGCTCAAGCTGGTAAGCCTTGTGCCATTCCTGCTCGGCCTGTGGCAAGTCGTGGCGCCGCCAGTAGATGATTCCCAAATTATTGTGCATATCAGCGGAATGGGGAGCGTTGGCGAGCGCCGCTTGGTAAAAAGTAAGGTCGTCCTTCCAGGCGGGGTTCTGGGTGAAAATCCGGATGGAGCAGAGCGCCGCAGTCAACAAACCCGCGGTGGCCATCACCGTGCGCCACGATCGGCCCCCGGTTCCTGCCTTCCTCCAAACCCATGCCATGCCCCATGCCGCAATCCAGCAAAACCCTACCGAAGGAAGATAGAGGTACCTCTCTGCGAAGACGCAATTGGGAAGCAGCCGGACATCCAGCACCGGAGCCAGGGTCAGCGCAAACCACACGCAACCGAAGGACACAGGCCGCGCCCATCGCCACAGAGCGGTGAAGACCAGCGCAAAAACGCCGGCCGCCAGCAGGCCCGCGAGCATTTGCGGAACCCACTCGCCAATCGTTGGTGGAAAGGCGTAATAAACATGCAGGTGAACCGGCCAGATCAGTTTCTTGAGGTACTGCCCGATGAGCCCGGCGGCGTAAAAGACAACTTCATCCAGGCCAAAGTCTTTTTTCTGGCCATGGGGCGCGAACGCGCCGAGAGTGTGAATCCGGAAAATTACGGTGCCGGTTCCCATCATCCAGAACAGGCCATAGCGGCTGAGCTTTTCCCAAAGGTTCGTTTCGCCCTGGTCGGGCCGGTAAAAGTGCTCGTAAGCGGTGGCAAGGACGGGAAGCATCATGGCCTGTTCCTTGGAAAGCAGGCAAAGCAAGAAACTGGCGCCGAGGCCGGACTGCCCCAGCCACCAGCGCCGGTCACGGGGCCGGGCCAGGCTCAGGAAAAACCAGAATGCGAGCAGGAAGAAAAGTGTCAGCTCCAGATCCGTAATGGCCGCAATCCAGTTGACCGCCTCCGTGTGAATGGGGTGAAGCGCAAAAAGCGCCGCCGCCAAGAAAGCGATCGTCCGGTCCCCAAACATTCCGAGCGTCAGCAGATAAAGCGCCAGCACCACTGCGGCGTTGGTCAGGATATTTACAAGATGAAAGTAGAAGGGGCGGTAGCCGAAAGCTTGGTGGATCAGGAGGTAGCCAAAGGTCATCAGCGGACGATAGTAGTTGGTGACGCCCATCGCCCCGCCCTGATAGGACCATACCGTGGTGGTAAAAATCTGCTTCAGATGGGTGAAATTCTGAATATAGGGATTGGACAGGACTTGCGTGTCATCGTCATAAACGAACCCGTTCCAGAGGCTGTTGAGGTAAGGAAGCGTAGCGAGCAGCAGCAAAACAACCGTTGGAAGCCAACTGCGCCACCGGGCCGTTCGGGAATCCGCATCCGCCGCCAGGGAAAGATCCGGACGCGCCACACCGGATGTTGCGGCGGCATCGCTCACAACGGCTCTCCCGGACTGCTCTCCTGCGCCTGAACCGGTACGGGCGGTCGGAGCCATCGGTTCGGGAACGGGATCGTCACGCTCACCTCCCCAAAACGGGCGAAGAGCCAATTCGCCACAAAATAGGCCAGGGGCGCCAGGATAAAACCCACCACACAATCGATCAAGTAGTGGTAGCGGAGATAAACCGTTGAGAACCAGAGGCTGAGGATGAAGGGCGAAAGAATCCAGAACAAGGCTTTGGAATTTCGCCAGGCATAAAGCCAGACCACAAAGGAAATGCCCACGTGCAGGCTGGGGAAAACATCGCGGGAGATGCGGGCGTAATCCATAAAGTCAATTTGGCGGCTGAAAATGGCGAGGGGTTGAGTGAGCGGGACGGTGTATTGGTTGCGGAGCGCATACAAAGGTCCCACCGCGGGCACCAGAATGTACCCAATCAGTCCCAAGAGGGTGATGAGCACCAGCCCGAACATCATTTCCCGGAAGCGTTGTCGAGGGCGGCAAATGTAAATGAAACAAGCGACAATGGGAATGTTGTAGAGGTGGAATGAGTAGGCAAACTCCATCCATGCGGTCAAGAGAGGACTGATGACGTGCTGCAACGCTACACTGGGTTCGCACCCAAACAGCCGCCGGTCCCAGGCGAGCAACGCGGCGTCACGGTCATGCGTGACGAGCAAGTGCGTGGCTGCTCCCCAGAGCGAATAGTACATCATCAAAATGATCAAGAACGGGAACCAGTCCCGGAGAATGTTCCAGTAGGGCCGCACAAACTTGCGGATGTCTTCCGTGGATTCGACTCGAGTTTCTTCGCCCGCCACAAAATAATGGATCACTTCCTTGGCCAGAAGCAACGCCACGGCAGGAACGATGACGAGGACGTCGGCGGGCTTGGCGCCTTCACCTCGAACTTCGGAGAAGATTATTTCCACTGCAAGAAAAACGATGAAAAACGCGAGCGCCGCGGCGTCCTCCAGGCGGAAATTGAGCCGGATTCGCCGGTTATTGGCCATAGAGATCCTTCAAGTCTTCAAAGTGCTTCCGTTCGCCGGGTGAGAATGCATATTTGGCAGTGGCGTTCAACACCGCCAAACATCTCGCGGTGTCTCCGGAGAGATAGTAAGCGTGGGCAAGCCCCTCCACCGCAGGCGTCATGGTGGGAACCCGTTGCAGTACCTGAAGAAAAGTCTTTTCGGCGTTCGCATAATCCTTCAGTGAGAGATAAGCCTGGCCCCGCAGAATGTACGGAACCGCGTAGGAAGAGTTTGCCCGAAGCAGTCTTGAAGTGATGCTGAGAACTTGATGGTAGTGGCCCATTACCAAGTCACTGGCCGCCAGGCGCACGGCGTCATTCTCGGATAGTTGGCCGCCGCTCAGCTCCTTGATTTTCGACTCGTCCTCAATCACGGAATCGTACTGGTGAGCGCGCAGCTTGACTTGAGCGAGCTGCTGCCAATAGCGCAGAATGCCCGGACGCAACTCGACGGCCCGCAGAGCGTTGGAATACGCCTTGTCAAGTTGGAGCTTGCTCAAATTCGTTCCGCTCACCCAATAATAGGATTCTGCGGCAAGATCGTATCCCGCGATGTCCGCGCCCAAAATGGCCAGCGCCAGAATCACGGCGTACACTGCATATCTTACGGGAGTCACCCACTTTGTACCCCCCGATTCATCACCGGTCCTTAAGGCGCCCACCGCCTTGACGGAAACCAATCCCAGGAAAATCAGGACCAGAACCTTCGTCAATTCCCAAAAGATGAATTGTATTCTTTCCATAGTTGATCCCGCTTTTCGCAGATCGTAGGGGCGGGCCTTGTGCCCGCCCGCGGGCGACCACAAAGGTCGCCCCTACGGGATTTCAAGGGCAAAGCCCTTGGTCAGGCTTTCCACACCACGCCTCTATTCCAGCAACTTCAGGTTGATGTGGCTTCGGGGTGAAAGTTGCGCGCGTCCATCCGCACCCAAAACGTAAGGGACGCCGGACGGATCCTGTGGGATGCCGCGCAGAATTCCTGCCGCCACCAAATCCCGGATCGAGGTTGGCGCGCGATTCCCCTTCACCTCATAGGCTGCTATCAGCCCATCGATCGCATCCATATCCAGCCGGGCCTTGAGAGCCGCAAGGTGAGCCAGGGCGCTCTTGCGAATCGCGTCATTTTGAGCGTGGCGGTAAATCTGCGACCACAACACTTGGGAGGTCTGAAGTCCCCCACCCTTCACCGCCACGGACGCCGCCAGCGCCTTCATCCAGATTTCCGCGCCAGGCCGCTCGCTGCCGGCCTTAAAAGCACGGGCCGCGCTCGGGTAATCCTTCAAGTCCCAATAGTCGATAAAGCCCAGGTCCTGCCAGAACCGCCAATAATCAGGATTTTGTACGATGCCCCGCCGCAAGAGCTGCAGTGCCAGCCGGGGATTGCCCGCCCCGGCGGGTGGCTTTTCCGCCAGAAAAATCGCTCCGAACCGGTAGGCCACGATCAAGTGAGGATCGAGGTCGGTGGTCAGGAACAGCAACGGACCAAGCAGATCGAACCGCTTGGAGTGGGCCAGGCTCTGACTGCCGAAATATTGCACCACCCGAGTCCAATAGATGTCAGCCGCGAGACCGTTGAACCCGAGACTGAGAGCTTTCAAAACTTTGCCGGAGCGGATGAATAACTCCGGAGGACTTTCCGAATTTTTGCCCGCCCAAGAGTCCGAGACCCAGCGCAAGGAAACCTGCGCCGTGATGGCCAGCGCCAAGACCAGCCACCAGGCGCCGCGCCGCGGCATGCGGGAATCGAGAGTCTTGTGAGTTTCCATCATGGCGCTCCGGCAAGAACAAAGTAGCGGCGGGCTTCAGCCCGGCACTTGAACGTAGCGGCGGGCCTTGTATCCACCGGTGGCGGTCCATCACTCTATCGCCCGGGACGTAGCGGCGGGCTTCAGCCCGGCACTTGAACAATGCCTTGTGCCCGGCTAAAGCCGGCCTCTACGTCCCCGCTCCGCAGTCGCGTCCGGGGCGGGCCTTGTGCCCGCCCACGGGCGACCACAAGGGTCGCCCCTACGACATTACAGCAACTCCCGCTCTTCAAAAATCAGCACGGAGGCTGAAACCAGCACGGCAACGTAAAGCAAAGCATACAGTGAGTTCGCGATCAGCAAGGGGCGCGGCGCCCACATGCCGTGCGCCGCATTGCTGATGAAGTTGAGCCGGCTCATGTCTGGCAGCAGGTAGTACAGGGCCAACGTCATCTTGCTCAAGGCGCCGCTGCCCGAGTGCGCGCCGAACCAACGAATGTCATCCACGAAGTTGCCAATCACAAAGAGTGAAACGGTAAAAACGCCGGAAAGCACCGGAGTGGCGACGCAGGAAAACAGAAGCGCCAGTCCGACGATAATGGCAAATTGCAATAGGATGAAATAGACAGCCTCGAGCGCCGCCAGGTCGGCGAATTCGAACCGGCCCTTTTCAATCCACAACGCCAGATAAAAACCGGCGGTCATAATTGCGGTGTTGATGAGCAGGGTCAGGAACAGGCCAAAATATTTGCCGAGGATGAACTCCGCGCGTGAAACCGGCTTGGAAAGGACGTTGTAAAGCGTTTTGCGCTCAATTTCCTTCCAAACCAGGCTGATGCCAATGAAGATCGCCATGAGCAGTCCGAATATGGAAATGGAACTTAGGCCCAGGTTCACCAGAATGATCTGCTGGATGCCGACGGAAATCCTGCCGAAGACGATGGCGGCGCCAATCAAGAGCAGCGCGAACACGATCAGGTTGTAGAGCACTTTGTCCCGCACGCATTCCTTGAACGTGTGAACGGTGATGGCAAGAGTTCGTCGAATCATGGGTCGCATCTTCACACTGGAACTGGCTGTAGCGGCGGTCTGTGACCGCCGACATCATTTCAAGACTAAGAGCAGCGTTTCGTAAATTCGCTCACGTATTCTCGCACCCCCTCACCCGGCGCGACGCGCCACCCTCTCCCCGCTTGCGGGGAGAGGGGCTGGGGGTGAGGGGTTGTTAAAAACCGTTGCAAGAATACGTCACCGTAATTGCGAAAGGTGGTACTAAGAGCGGCGGTCCCTGTCAGGGCAAGCTCCGACCGCCGCTACAGCCGACGGAGCCACTACTTGGAATCCATCTTGGCCGGAATTGCGGAACCGGTGGATTCGGCCTCCGGCGCCTTCTGAATTCTGGCCATGAAGTAGTCCTCGAGCGAAACTTTTAAGGGGTTTACCGAGATCACGCGCGCCCCGGAACGGAGAGCAATGTTGAGGACCGTGCCCGTCTCCACTTCGGCCGGAAATTCGATCCTTACCCGATCCCCCGTTCGCACCATCGTTCGCGCTAATGGTTTCATGGCGCGCAAAACCTCCGCCGGCGGATCTTCCAGCACCATCTCCGTGGCCGCAACCTCAATCCCCAGGATTTTGCGCAATTCACCGCAACCTTGAAGCCGGCCGTGATCGAGGATCGCCACGCGATCGCAGAGGGTTTCCGCATCGGAAAGGATGTGGGTTGAGAAAAAGACGGTCTTGCCCTCCTGACGGAGTTCCAGGATCAAGTTGCGCACTTCGCGCCGGCCGATAGGATCCAGGCCGGACATGGGTTCGTCCAGGAAGATGAGGTCAGGATTATTCACCAGTGCCTGGGCGATTCCCAACCGCTGCACCATGCCTTTTGAAAACTTGCGAAGGGGAAGTTTGCGGTGGTCGGTAAGTCCCACGCGGTCCAGCAGGCGCCCGGTCCGGTTGCGGGATTCAGCTTTTGAAAGCCCAAAAAGATCGGCAGCGAAGCGCAGGAACTCTTCAGCCGTAAGATGGTCGTAAAAGCACGGATTTTCAGGGAGATAGCCGATCTTGGAGCGAACAGAAAGGTCACTTAGATCGTGGCCGAGTAAGGTGGCCTGCCCGGAGGTTGGAAAAATGAAGCGGAAGAGAATCTTGAGAGTGGTGCTCTTGCCAGCGCCGTTTGGACCCAACAGGCCGAAAGTCTCTCCGGCCTCCACCTGAAGATTCAGATGGTCCAGAGCGCGCTTGGACCTCTTTCGCCAAAACCCAAGCCGGTAGTCCTTCGATAGGTCCGTGGTCTCAACGGCTAACATGATTCAGATGGCGCAGCCCGTCACGAAATCACAAAAAGCCGAAAAACTTCAACTGTAGCGGCGGTCTCTGACCGCCGGTCTTAATCTACAAATCATCTCGGCGGTCATAGACCGCCGGAAGGTGCTGATAAATAAGTTTCGGCGGTCATAGACCGCCGCTACAGCATTGTGTTGAAAAAAGTAGAGGGGGAACTCATCGTTCCCCCTTTTTGAGGTTGACCTAAGCCTGATAGATCAGACGACCCTTAGCCACCAATCGGTGAATCGGTTGCGGCGGCGGTTGCAGCCGTGTTGAAGCGAATCACGTTGGACTCGTCAGTGAAGTAGAAGTTCTGGCCCGTGGATCCCTGCACGAGCGGGCTTCCGGTGATTCCATAAGTGTCGACGTTGCCAGCCGAATCCGCTGTCCCGGGGGTATAAATCAGAGAATAACCACTCTTGGTGCCGGCAGCCAAAACGCTGTCAATCAGTCCGGCAGATGTGGCCGTGGGTTGGGCGCCTACAGCCTGCGGACCCAGGGCGATCAGGGTCGAGCTGTAGCCGGTGTTGTAAGTTGAAGAATAAGTGATCTCCGCGGTGTTGAGGGTGCGAAGTGAGCCAACGCAAGAAGCTTGGTTGGCGGCAATCTTCGACCGCAGAAGGTTGGGAATGGCAATGGCCGCAATGATCAAAATGATGGCGACCACAATCAGAAGCTCGATCAGTGAGAAACCGCTCGAAGTCTTTTTCATAATGTAACTTCCTCCATGTCTATCAAAGTCCCCGACAGGTTTCTCCAGCCGGGCGTCCTACTCAAAAGCATGTCCTGTTCCAAAGCGATCTGACCCATGCAATTTTACTTAAAAGTTATCTGCTTTCATACGTATACCTTCGAGCGTACCAATTCGGCTCAGGATGTTGTCGTCCACCAATGGTAACTTTCTGGCCTGATTTTGTCTAAACAAAATGACACTTTTTGTCAGTTGAGATGACGACCAGTAGGGGCGGGCCTTGTGCCCGCCCGTCGAAATGCCGCCCGTGGGCGGCCACAAGGGTCGCCACTACGTTGGCGCAACCGCCACAACTGGAGCGGTTCTGAATCTCCCTAAACGCCATGCTTCTTGGCATAGTGGCGGAATGACCGGTAAGACATACTCAGGAGGTCGGCAGCCTTGGTCCGGACGCCATCTGAGGCCTGCAAAGCCTCCAGCAGGTACCGTTTCTCTCTTTCAGCGATTTCCCTTTCAAAATCAACACCTTCGCGCGATACCACCACGAGTTCACTTTTGAGCGGGGCGTCCCTTAGCACCGAATCAGGCAAATGGCTGACCAGCAGCAGCCGGTCCTGGTCTCCGGCAAAGGCCACGGCCCGTTCAATGGCATTCTCCAGCTCGCGGACATTGCCGGGCCAAGAATAGCGGCGAATGGCCCCCAGCGTTTCCGGATCGAAATCGTGGACCGGCCGTCCCGTTTCCCCGGCGTATTTACGCAGGAAGTGGCGAGCCAGAGGTTCAATGTCCTCAGTGCGTTCGCGGAGCGGCGCCACGTGCACCGGAATCACGCTGATACGGTAATAAAAGTCTTCACGGAATTGCCCGGCGGCGACCATGGCGTTCAGATCGCGATTGGTGACCGCAATCAGTCGCACATCAATGGGGATATCGGCGGTTCCGCCCAATGGCCGCAGCGTGCGTTCCTGGAGCACACGCAACAGCTTAATCTGCATGCTGAGGCTGGTCTCGCCGATCTCATCCAGCAGCAGCGTGCCGCCGTTGGCCTGTTCAACAATGCCCTTCTTATTGGTATCGGCGCCAGTGAAAGCGCCTTTCATGTAACCGAAGAGTTCGCTTTCCAGCAGAGTCTCCGGGAAGGCGCCGCAATTGATGGACACAAAGGCTTTATCCTTGCGGAGACTGGCGGCGTGGATGGCCCGGGCCACCAGTTCCTTGCCTGTGCCGCTCTCTCCGGTGATCAGCACCGTGCTATTGGTGGGGGCAACGTTGCGAATGGTTTCCAGAATCTTCTGTACCCATGCGCCCTGCCCCACGATGTTGTCATGGGCAAAGACGCGCAGCAACTCGCGACGGAGCTGGGAATTCTCCTCGCGCAGCGCCAGCTCCTCCAATGCCCGCTCCACCACCAGTTTGAGCTCATCCACCAGGCGGTCCGTCTTGATCACATAACGGTAAGCGCCCAGATTCAGAGCTTCGACCGCCGTCGAGACCGTGGGCACCGCGGTGATGAGGATGAACAGGGCTGTGCTGCGCGTGGATTGGGCGTGTTCGAGCAGTTCGACACCGGTCAGGTCGGGCATTCGAATGTCGCAGATGATGACGTCGTAAAGACGCGCTTCGATCTTCTGGCGTGCCGCCGCGCCGGAGGCGACCGTTTCCACTTCATGCCCTTCGCGGCGGAAAGTGATCTCCAGAAGCTGGCAGATGGATTCTTCGTCGTCAACAATCAACAGTCTTGCCATTGATGTATTTTCCCTACGTTCAAACTAAGTGCAGCGTTTCGTAAGTTCGCTCACGTATTCTCGCACCCCCTCACCCGGCGCGACGGGAAGCACTGCTTCCCCGCTTGCGGGGAGAGGGGCTGGGGGTGAGGGGTTAAGGAAGTGTTCGGGTAGTGGGTCAGTCTGGATGTAGGGGCGGCTTTATGCCGCCCGTTGGCGAGGTAAACTCGCCGTACCAAGAGCCAAACTGACCCACCACCGGCTGACCGCAATCATTCGACCAGGGCCGCATCCAGACGCCTCGGAATCTCAATCAAGAACTTGGAGCCTTCGCCTTGTTTCGAACTCACCCGAATACGCCCGTGGTGGCCCTCGACGATCTGATAAACAATAGCCAGGCCGAGGCCGTTGCCATTTCTGGATTTTGGCTGAAACGGCTCAAAAATCCGCTCAAGCTGCTCCTGGGAGAACCCAACACCGGTGTCAGCCAGCGTCACCTGCACCTCTTTTCCGGGAGCGTCGGCAATTTCCGCCGTCAAGCGGCCACCTTCGGGCATTGCCTTCAGGGAGTTATCGCAAATGTTCCAGAAGACCTGGCGCATTTTGTCAGCGTCGGCGGTGATGGTGACGGGGTGAGTGGGAAAATTGCGCTGGATCAGGCATCCCGTGCTAAACCGGGGATGTTGCTTGAGCAGCAGCAGGGTTTCATCCAGCAGATTCACCAGATCGACCGGGCGGAACTCGTAACGCTGCTCGCGGGAATAGGTCAGGAACTCAGAGACCAGCTTGTCGAGGCGGGATGATTCGCGGCTCACAATGTCCATCAGCTTCGCCTGGTCTTCCGTCATGGTGGAAATGTTTTGCAACAAGCGAACCGAGCCCGCGATCGAAGTCAGCGGATTGCGAATCTCATGCGCAATGCCGGCCGCCATCCGCCCCAGGGTGGCCATGCGCTCCTTGGCCTGGTATTCCGCCTCGCGCCGTTTCTCCTCCGTCAAATCCTGGAAGGTATAAATGTTGCCCACCACGCCGGATTCTGGCACATTGAGCGGAGAAAGCGAAAGGCCCATGACTCGCTCACCCCCCGCAGGATGATGATAACGAATCTCGCGGCGCGAAAAGGCCGAAAGGCCTCCATCGGAAGGTTCTTGTCCATTCCGCAAAACCGGGAAAAAGCTACATAGATTCTTTCCTTTTGCGCCTGCAGCCGAATGCCCCAGGATCGCCGCGCCGGCGGGGTTGATTTCAAGGATGGAGCCTTCCAGGTCAGTCGTAATCAGACCGCCCCTCATGCTCTGGATGATGCTCTGGTTGATGGCTTGAAGACTTCGGACCTCGCCGGTTTTGTCCCGAAGGGCTTCACCCGTCCTCCGCAACCGCTCCGCAAGGGAGCTGGTGAGATAGGCCACGGCGAAGAATCCGAAGAGGCTGGCAACGATCTTTACTTCGAGCGTGCCCAGATCCACTGGAATCCTGCCGCTTGAGGCGTAGCGGGAGAGCGCGGGATGGTTCATGGCAAACGCCGGAAACAAGTCGGGAAGATAGTCAAATTCCAGAATGGCGCCCATGAAAACAAAACTGAGGGCCGCCACCAGAAAGGCTCGCGCCCTGGGCAGTAGGATGCTCGCCAGAATCACCACTACCAAGTAAAGCGACAGGTAGTTGCTTTCCAGATCGCCGGTGAGGTGGACGATGAGCGTGATCAGGAAAATGTCACCAAAAATTTGCAGGTAAGCCTGAAGCGTGTAGTCCGGGCTGAGCTGATTATAAATGAGGTAAAACAGCCCCAGCACGTACCACAAAATGATGGCAACTCCCAACGATTCGATCAAATGTCCGCTGTTGGGGTGCGGCAAGAGTTGACGGATGGAAAACTCAATGGCGAAGACAAACGTAATAATGACGAACCGGATCTTGATGACCCAGGGAAGCCAGAACTGAAGTTCGCCAGTGGGTTTCATGGACGTCAGAGCTAGTGTACGATAAGTAAACGATCGGGACAAGCGGTATTGTTGAGATTTAGGACGGTGCTTCGACTGTGGCTCGTAGTTTTCAAGCATGATCCAGGCTGTGAAGGTCCCGATATTGGGCAAGTACCGCAGCGCGCGGACACAGCCAGAGCGGGAATATGCGAAAGCTTTGCGGAAGATTCGACTTCGGTTCCGCACCAACGATACCAAGCTCCCGGGGAAGCCGGATCTTGTATTCGGATCCAAACGCCTGGTAGTGGGTCAGTTTGCTGTGGCGGCGGTCTCTGACCGCCGGAAACCATTGGAAAATAAAACTCGGCGGTCAGAGACCGCCGCTACAGCCGTGAAAATGTACCACTACCAAAGCCTGGCCGTATTTGTGGACGGCGACTTTAGGCACGATCATCCGTGGAGGGTTCGCGGATCACCCGCGTAAGCGGATGCAGAATGCTTTCATCGAAAGCTGCAACGGTAAGATGCGGGATGAGTGTTTGAACGAGCATTGGTTTGTGAGCTTGGCCGTGGCTCGGCAGAGGATTGAATCCTGGAGGCAGGATTGCAACGAGATCCGGCCCCATAGTTCGCTGGGGAACCGGACCCCCCAAGAGTTCACAGGCGGCGGGGCGGCCAAGAAGGAAGCCGGACGCGCCTTTGGCTTCGTGCGCCTTCGTTTGGCGGGGGAAGGCGAATCCGTCACGCGCCAGACGTTCACCTTCCGTATGGACAAAGAGAAGTCGAAGAAAGCCGAACGGCGGGACGGGCACTATCTGCTGCGCTCCAGCCTGGTCGGGAAGACCCCTCGGTGCTGTTGGGAACGCTATGTCCAATTGACCCAAATCGAAGCCGCATTAGGAACCTTGAAGAGCGAACTGGGGCTGCGCCCGATCTATCACCAGGTTGAGAAACGAGTGGAGGGTCACGTCTTCATGGCCTTCCTGGCCTACGCTCTTTCGGTCATCCTGAAGCGGCGGCTGGCCGCCCTGGCTCCCGGCCTCACGCCCCGAGCGGTGCTGGAAAAACTGGCACCGATCCAAATGCTCGACGTGTGCTTACCCACCGCCGCGAGTCATGGTCGAGGATGACGCCACTCCGACCGTGCAGCTCAGACTGGAAATGTAGTGCCGACCTTGGAGATCGCCTTGCTGAAAACACGCCACTTACGGCCTGAACACTCGCTCAACTGCGAAAGTTGCGCTCGCCAGGGCGTATCGGCTCGTATGCTTTAAGAAACTATCGGAATGAATTCCGAAATGAAGATTTTTAGAATAATTGCTTGACAACCCCCAGGCCATGCGCTATACAACACAAACGAGGAGTGGAACCCGCAAATAGAGGACAAGTGGATTATAGGCAGGTTGACGGCACGACTGAGTTTCCCCCTGTCAACAGGGGATGTCGGCGACGGGTTTCTGTTGAGTCATTCGATGCGCTCCTAAGTGAGCGATCACTATACGATAAGGAGGATACCATGATGGTGTGGAAGAGAGCGATCTTATACTCCATGGGTCAATTGCGACAAGTGACCCTATTGTTGCTCGTCGTGGGAGTCTTTTGCGTGGTGGTAACCCCGGCTTACGGGCAGGCCGGTAAAGCCACGATTAACGGGGCGGTGATGGACCCCACCGGCGCGGTAGTCCCCAACGCGGAGGTCACGGTCACAAACACCTTGACCGGTCTTACCACAAAAGTTGCCACCACCGGCAACGGAACCTATATCGTTCCCCTGCTGCCGGTTGGCACCTACTCGGTGACTTTCGCGCATCCCGGTTTTAAGTCTTTCATCCAGACCAACATCGGGCTGACTTCTGACCAGGTGGCGACGGTCAATGCCACGCTGACTCTCGGCCAGGTGGCCCAGACCGTCGAAGTGTCAGCTAATGCGGAAATGCTGCAAACAGGCACCGCCTCCCTCGGGCAGCTCGTCTCGCGACAAGCCGTGGTTGAGCTGCCCCTAAACGGGCGTAATCCCGCCACTCTGGTGCTTCTCTCTCCAGGGATGATTAACGTCCTCATCACGGGGGCGGGTGTGAACCAGGGTTATGTTGCCAACCCTAACGACACCGGAGCCTCGGCGTCCGGTGGACGGCAGGGAAGCACTTACTACATGCTGGATGGGTCAAATTCCATGGACGCTGAGAATCTCCTGGCCAGCCCCTTTCCCAACCCCGATGCGACCCAGGAATTCCGGGTCATCCAGAATAACTTCCAGGCCCAATACGGATTCGCTCCGGGCGCGGTGGTGAGCGTTGTTACGAAATCCGGAACTAACCAATGGCACGGAGACGGATTTGAGTTCTTGCGGAACTATAATTTGGATGCTTCGAATTTCTTTACTCACTTAGTGGACGGCCTCAAGCGAAATCAGTTCGGTGGCTCGGCGGGCGGGCCCATCAAGCGTGACAAGCTATTCATCTTCGGGAACTTTCAGCGAACGACCGAGGTCAACAACCAGCAAGGCGCCTCTGATATCGTTCCGAACAATGCTGAATTAAATGGTGACTTCAGTGGTCTGCTCACGGGAACTACGACGAACCTGTGCGGGGCGGGAGGGCCTGCCAATCTGAATTTCGATACCGGCCAGCTCTTCCAACCGAACGCTGCGGCACCTTTCGGCACGCCGACCGTTTGCCCTACCGGCAGCGCCATGTCGGGCAAAACGGTGATGGCAAAAACCCCCTATGCCGGAAACTTCATTAGCCCCGCCACGTTTAACCCCGTTTCCATGAATTTCGAGTCAATGCTTCCGAGGACCAATGCGGCAAACGGCCTGGTCTATCTTCCCGGTGTGCCCATCAGAGACTACACCAACGAATTCACTCTCAAGGGTGACCTGAATGTGAGTGACAGCCAGCGGGTCTTTGGCCGCGTCTTCTACAACGATTATACGCAACCGGGAAACCCCGCCGGAGGAGACCCCCTGGCGTCCATTCGGTCGTGGGATGTCCAATACGAGAACTTTGCGGGCGGCTACACATGGATGGCGAAGCCCAATCTGGTCAATAGCCTCACCGCCTCAGTCAACTTCACCCATTCCGAGAGCTTTGCCGGCTTTCGCGACAAGAACGGGAAGCCGTTCTCGCTAGCAACCTTGGGATCCAACGTTGTTTATCCGCCTGGTTATGCACCGGATATCGACCAACTCTCGACCAACGGCTTTTGGTTTGGCCAGAATACGAACGCCCCCATGAGCCGTCGGAACATCGACCTTACCGACTCGCTGGAGTGGACAAAGGGAAGGCATATGATCATTGCCGGCGTGGACATTCTGCATATGAACTATCAGGATTCTACGAACTGGCAGTCGTCTCCCAGAATCTCATTCGACGGAGAAGTCACAGGACTCCCCGCGCATAACATCCCAGGCAACGACCGTGCGGACTATCTGCTTGGGTACGCCAACTTTTTCGAGCAGGGAGGCGGAGAGTTCACCCAGAATTACATCACCGACTGGACCGCCTACGCGCAGGATAGTGTTCGCTTGAAGCCTAACTTGACGTTCAACTTCGGCGCACGGTGGGAGCCTTATTTCCCAGCCACGCCCTACTATGGGAAAATGGCAAGCTGGCAGCCAGGGCAGCAGAGCACCAAATATCCGAACTCCCCTCCGGGCTTGGTTTTCCCGGGAGATGCCGGCATTCCCCAGTCCACGATGTATCCGACACTCAGCAACATTGATCCACGGGTGGGAATTGCCTGGGAGCCGCACTTTCTGAAGAACACCTCCATCCGCGCGGCCGGCGGTGTCTTTGCCGAACCCATCTCGAACATGAGCTACCACCACATCGGTGACGTAGCCCCATTTTCCAGTGTCTTCGACCTTTACTACTCACAGATTGGACTGATTAATTTCTCCGACCCTTGGGCCAACTTCGCAGGGTCAGGTGGCGTCAGTCCATTTCCTAACCAGCAGCCTTTCGCCAATCTAGCTGCTTCGCCCCCCGGAACCATTAAGTTCATACTTCCCACCACCGTCTCGGCGGTGTTCCCCAAGAACTTTACCAACCCTAAGATCTTTTCCTGGAATATGTCAATTGAACACCAGTTCACACAGAACACGATGTTAACGGTCGCTTACGTGGCGAACGAAGGGGAATACCTGTTCAATCCCATCGAGCAGAATCCCGGAGTTAACAACGTGCGACCTAATTCCAATTTCGGTTCGATTTTGGATACCATGCCGCTGTCGACATCATCCTATAACTCGCTGCAAATCAGCTTCAGCAAACGCATGGCCCACGGCTTGCAGTTCACCTCAAATTTCACCTGGTCCCACTGCCTGGATAACGGCACGTTGGGTGACACCGCTTTTACGGGAAGCCTGGGTGATCCGTACAACATATCCTGGAGCCGAGGAAACTGTGACACCAACATCCCATACGTCTGGGTGAGCAACTGGGTCTGGCAGGAACCAAATCTCAGCAGCCTTGGACGTGTTGCTAGCAATGTCTTGGGAAGTTGGGAGTTTAGCGGTATCTATACCATTCAGTCCGGACTGCCCTTCGGTATCGGCGGCGGGTGCGGCGGCAATAACAACTCTGGAACCCTGATTGGCGGTGACCGGGCTAACTTGACCGGTCAACCCTTCGATGTCCATCGGGGGTCAAAGAGCCAGTGGTTAACCAGCTACTTCAATCCGGCAGCGTTCGCATGCAACACTCCCGGAACCTTCGGCAACTCCGGCAGGAACATTATGCAGGGGCCTGGGCAAAACAACGCTGACCTGGGCATTTTCAAGAATATTTCCATTGAGGAGCGCTACAAGGTGCAGTTCCGGTGGGAAATGTTTAATGCTTTCAATCGCGTTTGGTTTGGCGGCCCCAACACCTGTCTTACTTGCGGCGTGGGGCCGGGCGGGTTTGGAAGCATCAACGGTACGTCGAATTTGCCCCGAATCATGCAGGCAGGTCTCAAGTTTTATTGGTAGACGATCCCCAGCCCTAGCAGGCTGCGGAAAAACTCTTTGGAGGGATCAAAACAGCCGCCAACAGCGTCCGTAAGTCGTTGTTTCTACGTTTGATAATAGGCGAGTTGTTGTCTTAGTACCACCATTCGCAATTACGGTAACGTATTCTTGCAACGGTCTTCAACACCCCCTCACCCCCAGCCCCTCTCCCCGCAAGCGGGGAGAGGGTGGCGCGGGGAAGCAGTGCTTCCCGTCGCGCCGGGTGAGGGGGTGCAAGAATACGTGACGGTCACGTATTCTCCGGGCTATGCAGCAGCGCAGCCATCAGTTGTGGGCCGCGTGTGCAGTTCGTTGGATAGCGCTTCCAGACCGCGGCGGAGCGCCGTCCACATTGCTTCATCGCTCCCCGGGCTGTCGCTGACAAACAGTTGCAGGCATTGGGCGTCCACGCCCAGCCGTTCCGCCACGGGGCCATTCGATTTCCGCCGGCCCGCATCAACAACCCTTCGATATATCGCGTCGCGGCCACACGCCTCTCGCTCCGGTCCAAGCCCGCGATCAAAACGGAAGCCATCGCAGCGAATTGATACACCGGAATGTATTCCGAATGTGCTTGATCGACGTTTGCCCGGGTGTTAGACTGCATCAGGATTGGGCAGCCCATGCCTCCTTGGCATGAGCGGATTGCCCTCAAGGTCGGGCACAAGTCCGCGTCTTGCGAAGAATCTCTTGTGACCAGAAACTTTGTATGTCCTTGGATTCGGTGTTTTGGGTTCCGCCTTGCAAGGCCAGCGTGATCGCGAAGCCCGATGTGTGCGTGGTCGGAGGAGGTGCTGCTGGTCTTGCGGTAGCCGTAGGCGCCGCCCGCGCGGGGTTGGAAGTGTTGTTGGTCGAGAAGTATGGATTTTGCGGAGGCGCGACCGTAGCCGGATTGAGCGGCACCATCTGCGGTCTGTACAGCTCTGGAGACCATCCACGGCAGATCATTTTTGGTTTTGCAGGGGAATTTTATGACCTGATGGCCCGCCGGGGCGGTGTGCGCGCTCCCGTGCAATTCGGCAGAACGATGCTGGTGCCGCACGAGAGCCTGGTTTGGAAGGAAGTGGCCGACTGTCTGCTCAGAGAGAGTGATGTTCGTGTTTTATATCATACGCATTTCCTTCACGCGTTTCAGGAAGACGGCGGGGTCCACACGCTGGTCATTCAGGCCAAGGAAGGACAGGTTGCCATCCAACCGAAAGCGGTTGTAGATGCCTCCGGCGACGCGGAGGTCGTGCACAGCCTTGGCGGTGAGACGACACTCGGCAAGAACGGTGTGGTGCAGACGCCCACCATGGTGTTCCGCATGGGCGACGTTGACATGGCGATCTTCTTGAAACTCGACCCGCGCGAGATCGACCGCATGGTGGTGCAGGCGCATGAGTCGGGTTCCTACGACCTGCCCCGGCATCATGTTTACATGTTTCCGATGCCGAACGGGCACGAGGTGCTGTGCAACATGACCCGCATCACCCGGCCCGACGGCTCGATTCCGGTGGGCACGTCGAGCGACGACATGACTTTCGCGGAAATGGAAGGCCGCGTCCAGGCACGCAGGTACGCAACTTTCCTGTGCGACCGGGTGCCGGGATTTGGGCACGCCTACATGGCAGAGACCGGCATGCAAGTTGGCATCCGCCAGACGAGATCGATCAAAGGGAAGATGAGGCTCAGCAACGACGACGTGCTCCATGCACGGAAGGTGCAGGGGGGGGCGAGTTTTTCTGCTTGGCCGATTGAGGATCACGGCGCAGATGGGCTGAAGATCTCGTACCTCAAGGATGACACGTACGACATCCCTTTTGAAACGCTGATTCCGGTCTCAGGGTCGAATCTGCTCGTTGCCGGCCGGTGCATGTCAGCCGAGCACGAGGCATTGGCCTCCGCCCGCGTCACAGCGCAGTGTTTCGGCATGGGCTATGCGGCCGGTGCTGCATGTGGCCTGCTTGTGAACGAACGAGCGCGGGCCCAGGAATTAACTGGCGTGCAGGTCAGCGAATGGATGCGCAAACAAGGCCTGAAGACCGCAGGAGAGAGGTAGCTGATGTTGCGAAGCAATTTTGAACGGGGCAGTACGCGATGGGCGGTGAGGCGGGCACAATGGTTGGCGATGGGCCTGAAGGAAGAAGACTTTGAAAAGCCCAAGATTGCGGTCATCAATTCGTCCTCGACGCTATCGGTCTGCTACATCCATCTCGATGAAGTGTCAAAAGCGGTCCAACAAGCGATTCGCGAGGCCGGAGGGCTCCCATTTGAAATTCGCACTGCCGCTCCCTCGGACTTCATCACCTCGGGTGGCCTTAAGGGTCGGTATCTTCTCCCGAGCCGCGATCTCGTGGTCAACGACATCGAGGTGATGGTAGAAGGCGCCTGCCTGGATGGAATGCTCTTGCTATCTTCATGCGACAAGACAACGCCCGCACATCTTATGGCCGCTGGCCGGCTGAACCTTCCTTCGATTGTGGTTCCGTGTGGTTATCAGTTGGGAGGAAACTGTCGAGGTCATGAGGTAGACATCGAAGAAGTTTACAAAGCGGTGGGGACCGTGTCGACCGGCTTGATGAAAGTGGAGGAACTTGAGGAGTGGACACGTGTGGCAATTCAGGGGCCGGGAGTGTGCGCTGGATTGGCCACGGCTAACTCCATGCACGTCATGGCAGAGGCACTTGGAATGGCCCTCCCGGGAACAACGCCCATCCGTGCGGGGAGCGAGAAACTGTTCCAATGCGCCCGTCGCAGTGCGGAGCGAGTTGTGCAGATGGCCCGTGAACAAATCCGTCCCCGTCAGGTCCTGACGGCCGGGGCTCTGCGTAATGCGGTCACTGTGGCGGTGGCCATCGGCGCTTCCGTCAACACCGTCCGGCACTTGGCGGCCATCGCAACGGAGGCCGAACTTGACCTGGACATCATTGCACTTTTTGAGGAAATCAGCCGGAGCGTGCCGCAAATTACGAGTATCAAGCCGAACGGCCCGGACCGGATTGAGCATTTCGAAGCGGCTGGCGGAACTCGCGGCGTCATGCAACAGCTCAAAGAAAAACTCCATCTTGAGGTCCGAACGGTGGGTGGCAAGAGTCTCGCCGAGGTGCTTGAAGAACGAATAGACGTGGATGAGAAAGTAATTCGCCCGTTGGAACGGCCGTTCCGGCCCGAACCCGGCCTTGTGATATTGCGAGGGAACCTTGCTCCGGAAGGTGCGATCGTCAAGCTCTCAGCCGTCCCTGATGCCCGGCGTCAATTCGCCGGACCGGCCCGCGTATTTGAGGATGAAGACTTCGCGATTGTAGAGCTTTCCAAAGGGAACATCAGGCCAGGCGACGTGGTTGTCCTGCGCATGATGGGCCCCGCCGGTGGGCCGGGCACGGTGTTTGCTTGCAGCTTTATGGCGGCTCTTGTTGGCGCTGGCCTCGCGGAATCAGTCGCTGTTTTGACGGACGGTGAACTGTCGGGTCTCAATCGTGGAATCACCGTGGGACAGGTCATGCCGGAGGCGGCTTGCGGAGGACCTTTGGCCGTGGTCAGAGAGGGGGAGCGGATTCGGATTGATCTGATCGTCCGAAGGGTCGACCTTGAAATCGGTGAGGGTGAGATCAGGCGTCGGCTGGGCGAGTGGAAACGGCCTGAGCGTCATCTCAAGGCGGGCTGGTTGGCGATATACGCCAATGAAGTTCAACCACTATCCCAAGGTGCTGTGCTGGGACGCCGGAAGAGTGCGAGAGAAAGTTGAATGGCCGGCAAAGCCTTTGAGCCCCAGTATGATGTCCAGGGTGTATCCAGTTGGCGTCACCACAGGAAGTAGAAGGAGCTTTCACGGTCTTGGAACTCGGTGAGCCAATCGCCAACATCGCAGCGCAATTGCTGATTAGTGATCGGCGTGGCCGGGCCCTCCGACCGCGAACAACCTCCCCAAACGCTCATCGGCCGAGCGGAGGGAAGGCAGCGTGGGGTTACCCTGCGCTCATCCTCCCGCCAGAAGGCCACCGTCCACCGCAAGCCAAGTACCCGTGATGTAGGTGGCATCAGCCGAACACAGGAATCGCACGGCCTTCGCGATGTCCTCGGGTTGGGCGAGTCGCCCCAAAGGAATGCGCCGCGTGATGCGATCCTCTTCTGCCCGTGGATCGGCGCAGGCGTTCAAGTAATTACGCAGGAGACTCGTGTCCGTCGCGCCCGGTATTACGCAATTCACTCGGACGCCGTCCGCAGCGTAATCCAACGCAACGCCGCGCATGAAAGCGAGCAGCCCACCCTTAGTCGCGGCGTAAGCGGAGGAGTTCGGATAGGTAACAAAGGCATGCCCGGAAGAGGCGATCACAATACTGCCGCTCTTCTGCGTCTGCATGACGGGCAACACGTACTTGCAACAGAGGAACGTCCCCTTCAAGTTAACGTCGTGGAGCCGTTCCCACTCCTCCTCGCTCGTCTCTGCAACCGACTTGGTAATCTGGGTGGCCGCGGAGGCAAACAGAATGTCAATCCGTCCGTATCGGGCGACTGCAATGTCGACCGCCCCTTTCATGTCTTCACTGCGGCTGACGTCGGCTCGAATGTAAAAGCTTTGGCCTCCTCGTTGCTCAATCGACTTGACGGTCTCTTCCGCAGTAGACTCGTTCCAATCAATGACCACGGTTTGAGCGCCTTGTGCCGCGAACAGGATTGCGGTGGCGCGGCCGATGCCGGATCCGCCGCCGGTGATCATCGCGACTTTGCCTTCGAACTCGCTCATCGTCTACTCCGCATGTTTGCAGAATCCCTTCCGGCCTTGAGCCCTGCGGAGACCCGGCAAAAGAATACCGGCTCCTTCGAATGGCTTTTTCTCGTCGATCCTACCCTGACCATCGAATGGTGTGATTGCTGCGGGGATTACGCCGTGCAACCAAGGTTCCATCGGTGTCCTCCCATGCCTGCCCGTAGATTGAGCAAGCTGCCGCCGGTCAAAGTTGCGCCGAACCCTCACTCCTCGACCAAGCCGCAGCGGATCTCGCGAAGGACGAAGGCGAGAGTAACACGTCGGAGATTGCTCGTCAAGCGTTTGCGGAATGAATTCCGTACATTTTAACCTGGCCGCTCAGGCAGCTTGATATAGAATGGCGCAGTCGGATCCCCGAGATCCTTTGAGCATGAGCTGCAGCAGGATGCGAAGAGGATAGGAGGTAGGAACGGATGCTGTCTGGGTTGCTATTATTCCTGGCGATCGCTGTACCACAATTACACAATCCGAGCTTTGAAACCTCTCCCCGCATTGCAGGTCAGGTCCCCGGATGGAAAGTCTCCATCAAGAACAGCCGCGGCAGCCGCGTTGTGGTCAGGACGGATGCTACGGAGTTCAAAGAGGGGAGTGAATCTCTGCTTGTTGAGGCGCGCGATGCAGCGGACGCCACGATCAGTCAGGACCTGTTCTTGCCAGTCGGCACCTTGTGGCAGGTCAGCGCATGGATCAAGACCGAAAGCCTGAGCGGGCCGGACAAGACCAGAGGGGGCGCTCAAATTGTGGTTGAAACGCCTGCAGGCGATCAAGGCAGGACTCCAGTCCAGTTGGGAACCTCGCCGTGGCAGGAAGAGCGGGTGATCTTTCGAGTCCCTTCGCCGGGCCGGATCCGCATCGCCCTGGTTGGCCTGGCTCAGGGTGCGGGAAGAGTTTGGTTTGACGGTGTGCATCTGGAGGAGGTCCACACGCTCCCAGCTACGGACGTCCACATCGACTACACCAGGATCAGCAAGCGGCCCATCGATTTGAAGCAAGGAGGGCAATTCATCGAGCCCCTTTGCCACTTGATTCCCTCCATGCTTGCCCAACAGGTGGAGTCCACCAGTTTTGAGGAGGAACCGCCATGGAAGCCTAGCTACAAGCGGGCAATCGATAAGCCCTGTCGCCCTTGGTATCCCGATGGGGCGGTCGAGGACGCAACGTTCTCGCTGGACACCACGAATCCCTATAACGGCAAACGTTCCGAGAAGATCGAGCTTCCTGTCGCGCGCGCCAGAGCGGGGATTTCACAAGATGGATTTTATCTGGAGAAAGGCCTGGGCTACCGGCTGCATCTGCACATGAGGAGCATTGGACACGTGAGAGTGTGGGCCTCGCTTCGCGGTGGAGGGGGCTTGATTGCCGGCCCTGTTTCACTGGGCCGGGCGGTTGAAGGCTGGCAGGGTGCGGAAGCCGTTCTGCGCGCGAACCGCACGATCGACAATGCCACGCTCACCATCGAATTCGAAGGTCCGGGAACACTATGGTTGGATCGCATCACCCTGATCGGTGAAAATGCCGTCCTCGGGATTTGGCGGCCGGACGTCGTGCGCGCGCTTAAGGCCATGAATCCCGGCGTCATCCGGTTCGGCGGAAGCACGATAGAAGTCTTCGAGTGGGACCAGTGTATTGGACCGTGGGATCAGCGGGTTCCTTATGTCACCAATCCCTGGGGTGGACTCGATCCCAATTTCGTCGGAGTCGAGGAATTTATTAAGCTCTGCCGTTACGTGAATGCGGAGCCGCTGATCTGCGTGCGGTGGGGTGGCAAGAAACCTGAGGACGCTGCGGCAGAGGTTGAGTATTTCAACGGCAGTACACAAACTCACTGGGGCAGGATTAGAGCCCGGTACGGCCATCCGGAGCCCTACCATGTAAAATACTGGCAGATTGGGAACGAGGTGGGCGGGCCCGCCTATGACGGGTCAGTCAAGGCCTTTGCGGAAGCTATGCGCAAAGTTGATCCCACCATCAAGATCCTGTCGTCATTTCCTTCGGCAGATACGCTCAAGGAAGGCGGGGGGTATCTTGATTACCTTTGTCCTCACCATTATGAGTGCATGGACCTGCGTGGTAAGCAGAAAGACTTCGAGTTCCTCAAAGACCAGATTGCCCGATACAGTAATGGGAAGGACTTGCGAGTCGGCGTCACCGAGTGGAATACTACTGGGGGTGAAATGGGGCTGACCCGGGGAATGCTACTCACCTTGGGGAATGCACTCAGTTGCTCGCGCTATCAGAACCTGTTGCATCGTTATGCCGGCTTGGTGGAAATCGCCGTACGTTCTAACCTGGTTGACAGCTTTGGGTCAGGAGTCATCCAGCCAGGCCCAGGTTGGCTTTACCTCTCACCTACCTACTACTCCCAGAGGCTTTATCAGCGGGCCGCCGGAACTTACCCGCTACGCATTGAGCGCTCCGGCGATCTACCCTGGCAGCTTAGCGAGCCCGATTTGAGCGCCACGGTTGACCCGGGAGGCAAAGTGCTGAGAATTTATGCCGTCAATTCGACCTCTGAAACTGAAGAGAGACGATTTCACTTGAATGGATTCACTGCAACTCCCGCCGGCGGAGACGTCATGGTCTTGGGGGACCGCGAAGGAGCGCGCGACTCAGAAGCCATGAATACCAGAAATGATCCCGACCGCATCACCACGACCTCCCGGGCCGTGAACATCAGGGGCAGCGAATTCACATTCCGGTTCGAGCCGTTCAGCGTGACATTACTGGAGCTGAAACTTGGGCCGACGCGTCCGGCACGATGAAGAGACATCTTTTGCAGGAGAATCCCGTCCGTCACAGGCGCTGGCTGAGGATCATTCCTGTCGCGCTCGTGATGTACACCATCTCTTATATTGACCGGACCAACATTTCTTTGGCGTTGCCGTCGATGAGCCGCGGACTTCACATGAACGCCGTCCAGGCCGGCAGCGCCGCTGGGATTTTCTTCTGGGGTTATCTGCTCTTTCAGATTCCCGGAGGCCACCTGGCCTCCCGAGGGAGCCCAAAACGACTGGTCAGTATTCTTTTGATTCTGTGGGGGGCGTGCGCCGTTGGCACCGGGTTGGTTCAGACATGGAGAGAGTTGTGGTTGATGCGTCTGTTGCTGGGCGCCGCAGAAAGTGGAGTCTTCCCTGCAACGCTTATCCTGCTTGCCAACTGGTTCCCGAGGAGCGAGCGAGCCCGCGCCAACGCCTACTGGATGCTTTGCCAGCCGGTCGCGCTCATCCTCTCGTCGCCGCTCTCCGGTTATATCCTGGGCCGCTGGAATTGGCGTGTCCTGCTGGTGTCGGAAGGCGTCCTGCCTTTCCTTTGGCTGGTCATCTGGGAAGTGTTCATCGATGATCGTCCCGCCAAGGCTGCCTGGATTTCGCGCCAGGAGCGCGAGAGCCTCGAAGCCACTCTCCGCCGCGAGCGATTGCAGACGGTCAATGAACCGCACGTCTCGTTTCGGAAAACGTTGCTTCAGCCGCAGGTTTTGCTGATGATCGGCGTCTATTTTCTCCTCAATTGTGGGTCGTACGGATACCTCTTTTGGCTGCCAAGCGCGCTCGCCAGCGTGAGAAAGCTCCCGAGTTTCTCAATTGGAGTCCTCTTTAGTATCCCCTATGTTTTGGCTGGATTCGCAATGGTGTTCAATTCACGCCACTCGGACAAGTCAAGGGAGCGTCGTCTCCACGTTGCTGTGCCGCTCATCCTGAGCGGTGTACTCCTGTTCGGCGCTGTCTTCGAAAGTCGTCATTCCACATTGCTCTCCTTTGCTCTGATTTCACTCGCCGCAGCCGGACCTTTCGCCACGCTAGGTCCATTCTGGGCAATTCCAACGGAAACGCTGCCCAAGGAAGTGGCCGGAGCGGCGATGGGAATGATCAATGCGCTCGGCTCGTTCGGCGGGTTCTTTGGGCCATTCGCCGTTGGGATCGTGAAGCAGCGCACGCATAATTTCGTCGATGCGTTCTTCCTGCTCAGCACCGCCCTTGCTGCTTCCGGAATAATTGCCGTCTTCCTCAGAAAAGAAAAGCGAGCCGCCTGGGACCTCCCGGCAGCACCTCTTGAAGAAACCACAAGCGGCTGATTCCAACTCGCGGCGCTCGCTGCCTCTGGCCACTGGACTTCCTAGAAGTAAGCTCACAATAATCATATAATGGCTGTGTCAAGACCGCTGCGAGACTGGGGCTGACGCGAAGAGCTGCCTTTCACAATTGCACTTGCTTACCGGGCGGCCCGTTTCAGCAATCCCCCTCAGCCCCCGCCCCTCTCCCCATGGGAAGGGGCGGCGCGAAGCGGCGGGTGAGGGGCGGGCGCTGAATACGTTATCAAATTTCCGAAGACCAGCACTAAGTCCAGGAAAGCCGGGGAGAGTGATATGCCAGGGAAGAAGCGGAAAGAGGTTCATAAACCAAACCGCGACAAGAATTTTGTCGGCGTCACCCAGAAGCTTTTTGCCATTCTGGAGGTCCTGAGCCAGCAACCGAAGTCCGGAGTTCCCCTTGACGAGATTACCGAAATGGTGGGCATGGCCAAGACCACGGTTCACCGCCTGCTCTACTCCATGGGGAAGCTTGGCTACGTTGACCAGGACCTCGTGAGCAGTCTTTACTCGCTTTCGGGCAAATTCTTCGAGTTGGGGACGAACGCACTTCCTTACCAGAGGCTCACCGTCCTTGCCAAGCCGCTGATGCAGACTTTGTTGCTGACTTTCGGAGAATCCGTCAACCTTGCGGTGCCACGCGGAGGTGTTGCCATCTATATCTTGGTTCTTGAGAGCCCCAAACCGCACCGGGTCGCGGCCGCGGTCGGCGAATACTCCCATCTGCACTCCACGTCTGTCGGCAAGTCCATCGCCGCCCACCTGCCGCCCGATGAACTCGAGAAATATCTGATTCGCCATGGCATGCCTGTAATAACCCAAACCACGATCACAAGTCATTCCCGGCTCGAGGAAGAATTGGAACGAGTGCGGGCAGAAGGTGTGGCCGTGGACAATGAGGAGAACATGCAGGGCATCATCTGCGTGGGGGGGCCAATTTTCGCAAGTGAAGGCCTGCCCATTGCGGCCCTCAGTATCTCGGGACCGAGCATCCGGATGTCACAAAATCTCCCGGCGATCAAGAGCGCGGTGCGCGAGACCGTTCAAAAGATTTCGTTGTTGCTGGGCTATCCCGTGATTCCCGCCCCACACTCTGTTTCTGTCGATGTTGAAAAGTCCACCGCCTGAAAGTGCCCCAGCCTGGATGAACGGCGCGCCAGTTACTACTTGCCGAACCCGGGAACTGTGATGGTGTGGGTCCCGAGTCCTGGCGGAATCCTCACCGTTCCAGTTCCCTGTTTGAACACGACCTGCTGCGGCTTGCCATCAACTGTGACTTGGAGGGCGGAATCGGCGCTCGGGATTTCCATCTGCCAGTCGGATGCGTGGTCGCCGAAGTACCGGCAGAAATGCTGATCATAGCTGACCCGGAGCGTTAATCCACCCCCCTGCATCGAGCGAACCTGTGCATGCGTATACGCGATGTAGGCGTTCATGCTGCCGTAGTTCCATTCACGAAGCTGGGCAAAGATCCGGGCGAATTGGTCTGGGTGCTGGGAGATGCCACGATCATGGCCGTCGGGCGGAATCCAAACCACTAGCGGAGCGTCGCTGGTGCCTCCGAATTCCGACCCTCCCATGCCGGAGTAACCGAGCAGCGCCTCGATGGCGAGATCAGGTCCGATATAGTCACCGAACCACCCGAATCCGGCGCGAGCCGCAAGGACCGTCGTGTTATTCGGGAGCGACTCGGAGATTCCGTTACCTCCGGCGACGAAAGAAAGCGGCGTGACTCCGAATTCTCTTTCGAGCCAAGTGATCGAGTTTTCGAGATGCCGGCGCTGGACGGCCGCAGGAATTTCCTTGTTCCGCCGCGTGTCACCGAACTCGCGATACCAACCGACCTCGGCTTTTTCTTCGTACAACGGCGCGTCCCACCAGGGACCCGGGGGCGAATCAAGGTCCGGCTGCATGTGTGTCCATCCGTGGCTCTGAATTTCGAAGACACCACGCTTCAATCCCTCATCCAGGCCGCGCTTGGTGGAAATGTAATCCTGGCGCGTCCCGAACTCGTCTGTGAACACCTGCTGAAATGAAGGGACGATCCTCCGCGCGTTGCGGTCCACAAACCCGGGGCAGGCATTGATTGCAAGCAACGCATGATGATTCTCGAGCGGCTCGATGAGACGTTTTTCAATCTGATCCTGTGTCAGGGTCGCATAGTGCCAACTTTCGAGCCATGAATTTTGTGCTGATCCCACGTCGTCCATCTCGAGGATGGCGTCCCGGGACCAGTCGCGGTAAAGCTGGTACCCCACGGCCAGCGCGAGGGCTCGGCGCAGAACGGTCCGCATCGCCTGATAGTGGAGGAAGCTCAGGTAGTCACTGCCGATCCAGATGGCATACGTGCCTGGCCTCACCTCGCGCCGGGTGATTTGGGGAATCCCACCTTGGATGGAGAGCACGGTTGCCCTGACGTTGTCCACCAGCACCCGGTCTTTGAAAGGAGGAAATTGCCAAGGCACCTTCGTGGCCATCACGCCCTTTGCCGTTAACTCAATGCGAGGATCGTCATTCGTATCGAGCGGATTGGGCAAGCCGTTGAGCAGGAAGTCTCCGTGCACATCCGGGACAATCGGAGCACTGGAAGAATAGTAGCCGCGGTAATGCAGGCCGAGAAGCCCCTCGAGGACAGGATGCCGAATGCGATTGGAGAGTGCCACAAGCCCGATGTTCCATTTTTCGACCGCTTCGGCAAGCACGGCATAGTTCTGATCTTTATACTTTGCCGGATCAGCGTCCCACAGGATCGCACCGTAAAGCGGCTTGCCGTCGTATCCGATGAAATCGTCGGGGTCCAGCCTCTCTTGGTCCAGACGCAGAATGTCGAAGGGGATACCCCAGTTCTTAAGCAGACTGGCAATTTCATGAAACTCGTTGCCTTCCCGAATGAGGAATCCCGAAGGATCATCCCACTGGTTTGCGATCACGAGCAGCACGCGGTTGGGACGGGGAACCGCGGCCAGAGCAGCCTGAGAGCACACTGTCCCCGCCAGGACCAACAGAGTAGCGGCCATAAATGCCAACAGTTTGATCTTCATTACGGCAGATTCCTCCGGCGCCTGATGGCCCGCACCGCTTCGTCACGCCGGAACCGGCCAATTCGAGTACTCGGTTTATTGCTCTATCACAGCGGAGTTTGTCCCGTGGGCGAGAACACCGCGCTATCACGCCAACGGGCTCGCTTGCGTGCACTCGCAAAAGCGGCCACCATTCTAATATTGATCTTGCAAAAAGTTAAGAAATATTGCGGAATACGTTCCGTAAATAAATTGCAGGATGCTGAGGCCGCGTGCCTTGGGGTCGCCCATCTTCTGGTAGGGCTGAATGAGTTGATAGTGGAAGATCCCTTGCAAACCAAGCATCCATGAATGACCCACTGGAGTTGCCGGCTGATGGCCAAGAGCCAGGAGGATAGACTGATGATGACCCGGAAGAGCTACGTTATTGGCACGACAATCGAGCAAGTCCGCCGGGGGTTTGAACGCTGGCGTAAGACGCGTCCACCCTCTTCTCCTATCCTGGAAGCGCTGTAGGCTGTGGCGGTGAAAGCCGCCTCAGAGCGCGACGTCCATAAAACCCGCTCAGGCGCTCCGGCTCAACTATAACTCGCTGAAGGAACGGGTGAAGGCGGCGGAGCCGGTTCTGCCAGCAAGGATGCGCCGGTGATCCCCAAGCGCGTGGTCACCAGCGGTTCACCGTCTGTTGATTCTAAAGGAGCATTAGAGTTCTTAGGGTTCGTTCCGCGTTTTTTTGTTGGGGCAGCGGCATTTGCCGGGCTAAAGCCCGCCTCTACGATTTGACTCGGCGAAGGGACCGATGCCGGGCTAAAGCCCGCCCCTACGGCGCGCTGCTTGCCCTCGGCGGTCTTCGGTCCCGTCAACTTTTGCGCGGCAGCACAATTGGCGGCCAGACGCTTTTCAGTCACATTGCGGGTTTTGGTTTCCATGGAAATTCTCCTTGTCGTGAAGTCGGTAGCCACGGTCAGGAACACGCTGACCGCGGCGGCTTGTAGGGGTACGGCTTGCCGTACCCGCGGAGGTTTCAACGACGGGCGGGGCAAGCCCCGCCCCTACAATGCCGACGAGGAGAACAGCCGCAGACCTGAAAGGCGCAGGTCTGCGCGACCCACCGTCAGCAATGCGTTGGGCGCAGTCCGCGCGGCACACTACCGATTCAGCCTAGTGGGTTCGCTTGAGACGGTGGCGAAAGGTGAGACAAATGAGACAAAATATTTTGGAGGGCGGAGCGGACGGCTGGCGCGGGCGTTTCCCCCGATGTGGACTGCCGTAGCGGCGGGCTGTAGCCCGGCACTCTACGCGCTGGGGAAAGCTACTTGCTTGCTGCAATCCTGCGGAGTGGAGGCTTGGAATTACCGGGAAACCATGGGACAAGCCGGTGGTGGGGCTTGCGGTAGTGAGAAATCCCATCCTGAACACGCTTACCGAAACGTCACCATCGAGTGAAACTCTGTGAATGATCCAGGCTCGGGCGGCAACCGGCAAGAGCCGGAAATTCACGGCCAAAGGGGGCCAAAACAGGCGGTGGTGAAAAGGAGGGTTGGAACTTAGGGTTGCCCCAGGATTGTGCAAAACCGAAGATATATTTCAAATTCGCTTAACATCTAAACAGGCATGTTACAAGTCCATCCATTATCGCTGAACTTCATTATGTCATTGAAAAACAAAGGTTTGTATTATTCACTGAGTGATGAATATTTGAAAAGGTACGTTCTCGGTTGGCCGTCGCAGCGCCCCGGCTGGACCCTTTTCCACAATGTTTTCCACAGCTTCATAAGGCTGAAAGAGGCTGAATTTTAACCACTTTGGCATGAACTATGAATCATGCCACGTGGCATGCGCAAAAGCGCTCGCGAGAGGACAGGCTGAGCCGGGCCCGAACCACCAACCGGTCTTCCTCAAAGCGGGTAGAAAGTACAGTGCCCAGCCGATAAAGGGCCGCCAAGGCCTCACCACCCCCCGCGGGCAACCTGAATTCAGCTTCCACCAAGGGATCTCCAAGGGTCAACCCCTGGTCGATGGACTCCAGGAGCGATTCGATGCCTTCTCCTGTTCTGGCGGAAACCGCCACATCCCAGAGACCGATCGACCCGCGCACCTCCAGTGGATCAACCAAATCGATCTTGTTTCCTACTCTCCTTCGCGCCATCTGGGCAAGCCCCAGAGCCTCGAGTTCGTTTTCGACGGCAGCCGCTTGTTGTTGCCAACACGGGTGGGAAACATCGATCACGTGGAGCAGAAGATCGGCAGTTTGCAACTCTTCCAGGGTTGCCCGGAAGGCCGTAACCAAGTGAGGCGGGAGGTTGCGAATAAATCCGACCGTATCAGAAAGCAGCGCGGGGCGGTTCGACGCGAGAGGAATCAGCCGGACGGTGGGATCCAAGGTCGCAAACATTCTCGATGACGCGACTGCACTGGCGCCGGTGAGCCGGTTAAACAACGTGGACTTGCCGGCATTGGTGTAACCGACGAGCGCCACCATCCGGAAGTTTTGTTCCTTGCGGTGGGCGCGGTGCAAGGCGCGCTGGGAGCGAACCCGCTCCAGGGCTTGGCGGAGAGTTTGAATGCGGGTCCTGATGCGGCGCCGGTCAAACTCCAACTGTTGTTCTCCGGGGCCGCGCGTGCCGATGCCGCCGCCCAACCGCGACAAGGATGTTCCGCGCCCCGCCAGGCGCGGCAGGAGGTAGGTTAACTGCGCTAGTTCCACTTGCAGTTTTCCCTCCCGGGTGCGGGCGCGGCGCGCAAAGATATCCAGGATGAGTTGGGTGCGGTCGATGACTTTGAGCTCGAGGACTTGCTCGAGGTTGCGCAGTTGGGTGGGAGTCAGATCATGGTCGAAGAGAACGGCGGATGCCCCGACGCCGTGGGCCTCTGCCTTCAATTCCATGGCTTTACCCCGGCCAATTAAGGTCGCCGGGTCGGGGCTCGCGGCGCGTTGGTGGATGGAGCCGGCGGCGCTGGCACCGGCGCTCAGTACAAGTTCAGAGATTTCCTGGAAAGCTTCGGATTCGTCCGGACAAACGCTCCCTTCAGACGAGGACTTCGGCCGGCGAGTCCAGGACCAGCCCACGAGGAAAACTTTCTCGCGTCCTTCAGGATTTTGAATCGTGGGCCTCCGGCTCCGCCACCGGGGCGGGTGGATTTACCATGCGAGGGGCGATGATGGTGGAGATGGCATGCTTGAAGATCAATTGTTCCTGATGGTTGCTTTCCAGGATCAGGCAGAACTTATCAAAGCTCCGGATACGGCCCGTGAGCTTCACTCCGCTCATCAGATAAATGGTGATGGGCGCTTTATCCTTGCGGACAACGTTCAAGAAAGCATCCTGGATGTTCTGTGTGGTCTTTTCGGGATGTTCTCTCTTGCTGTTGGGAGGTACATTCATGGGTTTTCCCTCTCAGGAAATTGCAGGGGCTGGCCGGGGAGAGATGTGCCAAGTCCCGGCTTGGGATCACCAACCCCCAGACTCAATAGGTAATCCAATACCCGCTGGATGGTTTCATCCTGGTCTCCAAAACCGTGGAACCAGCGGACACCGGCCTCCTTGCGGAACCACGTCATCTGCCTTTTGGCGTAGTGGCGCGTGGCGGTCTGGGCGGCTCGAATTGCGTCACTAAATCCCAGATCACCGCGCAGGACGGCCACCGCCTGCCGGTAACCCAGGGCTTCAAGGGGTGTTGGAAGGGGACCGTCAGGATCTTTGAGCCGCGCCAGCGCGGAGCGCGTCTCCTCCAGGATGCCATCTGTGAACATCCGCTCCACACGCTGGTTGATCCGCTCATAAAGCAGCGCTCGAACCGGATTGAGGCCAATTTTGACAAAAGCAAAACCGGGAATGCGGTGGCGGCCCTTCGATTGAAGCCGGGAGATCGCCTCACCCGTGACGCAGCGGACTTCAATGGCGCGAATGACTTTCTGGGTGTCACAAGGATGAATAAGCCGGGCGGCGGGAGCATCCAATCGCGCCAGCATCCGGTGGAGAAAATCTCCACCGTGCCGGGCGGCAATTTGACGAAGCCGCGCCCGGGATTCCTCGGACCGCGCCGGCCCGTCGAACAGGCCTTCGGTCAATGTCCGGAGGTAAAGTCCCGTTCCTCCGGCTAGGACCGGCAGCTTGCGCCGCGCCCGAATCGATGCGAGAACTTCCTGGGCACGGCGCCGGTATTCTCCGGCGGTCATGGTTTCGCCGGCGGAGGCGATGCCGAGCAGAAGATGAGGAATTCCCTTCTGCTCATCGTCCCGGAGTTTTCCTGATCCAATGTCAAAGCCCCGGTACAATTGCACCGAGTCGTAGTTTACAACCTCGCCGCCGAGGTTTCCTGCAATGGCAACGGATAGGGCTGATTTTCCGGAGGCCGTGGGGCCCACGATGGCAACCACCGGATATTCCGGTTCCGTTCTTTTCAGCGGTGGTAAAGAATCAGACGGACCAACAGAAGGCATAAAATTGCTGCGAGAATCAGAAAAGATCCCAGGAGTTGATGGCGGGAAAACATGGCGTTGACCGGATTGGCAGCAGGTGAAAAGCAGCGAACTGGGAGACGGTCCGCTCATTGTCCTCCGGTTCCACTCGCTGCGGACCTTTTCCACGCAAACTCCTTAATTCGCTTAAAGTCCGCGAGATCGGATTTGGGTCGAGGTCTCCACACTCTAAAACGTTTAGAGTAGCACAAGTCACGTCCGTTAAGGAGCCTGCGTATCGCGCAATCTAAAATGAGAGAGATGCACACAAGGGATGGGTGTAAATCGCACGCCCGGCTCCGAACCACAACGGCCCATCAGAAGCTATTGGCTATACCCCAGGTTATAAAGGAAATTGAATTGGAGAACCAGATGACGGCCGGTGAACTCCTGGGGCAGCGGAGGAAAGGGTATCGATGCGCGGATGCTGGCGAGCGCGGCGCGATCCAACGGCAAATGCCCGGATGCCCCCACCAGGCGGACTTGAGGCACTGATCCGTCCTTCAGAATCTCAAATACAATCGCCGTGCGCCCTTTTTCACCCAATCGCGCGGATTCTGGAATCACCGCATACCAATTCTGTTTCACGATCATCAGGATGCGGGCTAAGTAGGGGCCAAAATCGACTCCTCGCGTGTCGGATAAAATAATGGGACCTTCCGTCGAGAAGTTTGAACTGGGGTTATTGAATTGCGCGGGCGAATCCCCCATGCCAGGAACCCCTCTGACCGCCCGATTCTGCGCAGCGCCTTGCATGGTCTGGCGCATGACCTCTTCCGGCGTGGACATTCCCATGGCCCGAGCGAGGGTATTGGTTTGGGGCTTGGGCGTTTGAACATCCTCCAGTCGCAGCTTGCTTTGCTCGGACTGCTGCTGGGTGGGCGGTGTCGGACGTTGAACTTGAGCTTGGGTTTGCTGGCCGGGAGGCGGAGATTGGGGGTGCGGTTGGGGTGCGGGCGGGGCCGGCTTCGGTTTCGGGCTGCCCCCTCCGGCCACTTCCGGCATCCTGGAGTTTCCCTTCATATAAGGCATGGGCAGGGCTTTGGGATTGATCTTGGGAGCGCGCCCGCGCGCCAGCCGGTTTTTGTCAGAGAGAATGTTGGTCTTGGGGGGCATTTCAAGCCGCTTCAGCACGTCCGGCGGCAAGAGTAGAAACGTCGTCTCTTGTTTCGGCTGGGGTTGAGGCTTAATTCCCAGCAGCGCCTCCCCTCGCTGGAACAGGCTTGGGGAAACAATCAGAAGCAAGAAAAGCAGAATGTGAAACATGATGGAGAGCAGGAACATCGTCCTGCGCCGCCATCGCGTGACTTCAGTTTCCAGCTCAAGAAGTAGATTGAGCGAGGGCTCAGAATCCATCACCAGGTCCAATCATTTTCGATACTTGATTATATAGCAACGGCCCGCTTCCCGCCCCACTCATCGTAAAGTCTTGGTAAAGCTCCGAAGGCCGTTTCAATGAGCGGTGATGCAGGGCGCCCTTTGCATCCCGAAAAAACTAGATCTCGCCGGCATGTCCAGCCGGGGAACTCAAGCTGAGGTGGACTTGGTCCGCATGACGCTCGATGTGATCCATGACCTCTGCGGCAAGCGCCAACGCCGCCCGCCCTTCCCTGCCCCCGGCCAGCGGTGCTTGCCGTGTTCTGACCGAATCCAGGAATGCCTCAAGCTCGGCCCGCAACGGTTCGACCCGTCGAGTTTCCAGTTTGCGGAAGCCCATTTCGGGATTAGGCTTTGTGTGGTCCACACTAATCACCAGCGCGTCCTGACGTGAAAAATCGATCGAGACGTATTCGTTTGGTTGAAAATAGCGGAATTTCCGAACCTTTTCGGTGCTGACACGACTGGCGGTAAAGTTTGCAACCGCGCCATTTTCAAACTCGACCCGGGCGTTGGCAATGTCCACTTTGTTGGTGAGAACCGGCAGGCCCACGGCGCGAACCTCACAGGGCGGCGCACCCACCATCCACAGAACCAAATCCAGATCGTGGATCATCAGGTCATAGACCACGTCCACGTCCAGGCTGCGCGGACTGAACACCCCGAGGCGGTGGACCTCAAAGAAAAGCGGTTGATGAGTGATGGGCTTGGCGGCAACCACGCCCGGATTGAATCTTTCGATGTGCCCCACTTGCAGCACCCGTCCCAACGATTTAGAAAAATCAATCAGTTCATCCGCTTCTTTTACCGTCCGGGTAATGGGTTTTTCAATCAAGACGTCAACGCCCAATTCGAAGGCCTTGCGGGCGACGGCGGCGTGGCCCGTGGTGGGAATGACGATGCTCACCGCTTGCACCGATCGCAGCGCTTCTTCGATCGACTGAAAAGGCCGGACACCCAGCTCGGCAGCGGCCTGTTGGCAACGGTCGTCTTGGATGTCGTAAACACCGACCAGCTCAGCGGATTCAATCTCCGCGTAGCGGCGGGCATGATGCCTCCCGTGTTCTCCAACCCCTAAGACGCCAACTCTGATTTTTTCCGCCATGCTCTTCCTTTCATCACCAGCCCGAATCTGTTTCCCGGGTGGTGGCGTCATTTGCTTGCTGGTGCGGCGGTCTCTGACCGCCGAAAGCTGTTGAAAAATAAAAGTCGGCGATCAGAGACCGCCGCACCAGCAAACTGCGCCACTGCTGTTTCCCACCATTCTCGATCCGGCCGCTTTCATTCTTCCGTCCCGCTCTTCATCCCCACAATCGAGATCGCCGCTTGGTTCGCAGCATCGAGGAGTTGCTCCCGCTCAAAGAGCAATGTTTTCCCGGCATCGACGGCCAGCACCTGGGCTTTGGCACGGCGCATCACTTCAATCGTTTTCAGTCCGATCACAGGAACATCAAAGCGCATATCCTGCCGCGGCTTGCTCACCTTCACCACCACCAGCCGCCGACCGTTGCTGAGCGTCGCAGCCCTTTCAATGGTGGCATCGGTTCCTTCCATTGCTTCCACCGCCACGCAAGCACGGTTGCACACCACCACGGTTTGGCCGACGTCGATCCCGGCGATGGTTTTGGCGATTTCGCGGCCATACTGAATGTCTTCCACCTCGTCCGGATCGGGGGATCGATGGGTCATTACACCTTCATGGGCGAGCAAGGGCTTAATGAAGTGGGTGGAATCGAGCACTTCAATCCCCATAGCTTGAATCATTTTGACGAAGGTCCCAATCAGCGCGTCCGTGTTCTTCCGGCCCAATCCTTCCAGCTCCCGTGTCACCACGCCATCAGCCCGGATGGTGCTGTAAAGCTGGTGATGCTTCACTTGCCCCGCCAGCAAAACCTTGCCAACCTTCCCAGCGTGAAGCAACTCAAATACTTTGGCAGCTTCGCCCAGGCTCAGCCAATGAATCGAAGAGGCGTAGGTTGAAAGTTCAGGAGATGCTTCTTCACGAATGGCAATAACCAGCGGATCGATCCCCTGCCTTCGCGCCGCATCCAGTACCAGAAAGGGAAACCGGCCATTGCCGGCGATGATTGCCAGCCGCGGCGCTTGGGCCGTCAACTCCGATTCAACCGGGGATGAGGTCTTACTTGATTCGCTCATAAATTCGGAAAAGACTTCTTGAGCAATCCGGGCCGGGCTAGACTCCTAGATGTGCGAAATTTGACGTAATTGAGTCAAGTTCTATATCGCCCCTCACCCCCAACCCCTCTCCCCCGAATTGGGGGAGAGGGTGGCCCGCGGTGCGGGACGGGTGAGGGGGTCACAACTAGCTGATCTGAGGCGGAGCCAGGCCAAGTCTTCTCTATTTCACAACTCCGCGGGTCGAGGCGCGGATAAAGTCCACCAGAGCTTGCACGTGTTCGGATTGAATCCCCTGCGATTCCAAAACCTGTAGAGCTTGGGTGGTGTTCAGTTTGGAACGGCATAAAACCCGGAAGGCCTTTTCAATTTCACGAATCTCTTCAGCGGTCAAGCCGCGCCGTTCGAGTCCGATGCGGTTTGCGCCCAATACTTCGATGGGGCGGGGCGCGCTGGTTCTGGAATAGGGCATAATGTCTCTGTTGACCAGCGTGTAGCTGCCCAAGAAGCTGTAGGCGCCGATCCGGCAGAACTGGTGAATCGCGCAGAAGGCCCCGATCACGGCCTGATCCCCAATCTCCACGTGTCCCGCCAGCGACGCGCCGTTGGCCATAATGATCGAGTCGCCCAGACGGCAATCGTGAGCGATGTGAACATAGGCCATCAATAGATTGTGGTTGCCAATAGAGGTGACGCCATCGCCCTCCAGGGTGCCGCGGTGCAGCGTCACAAACTCACGGATGACGTTCCCGTTGCCTAGTCGAAGCTGCGTCGCTTCACCCTTGTACTTCAAATCTTGCGGATCCAACCCGACTGAGGCGTAAGGGTAGAACCGGTTTCCGGAACCCGCCTGGGTGGTCCCGTCGATCACCACGTGCGACATCACTTCACAGTCGTCTCCAAGCTCGACGCCGGGACCGATGATGCTGTAAGCACCTACCGTGACCGAGGATGCGATTTTTGCTTGCGGATGAATGATTGCGGTTGGGTGGGCTTTCATTTTCCAGGGCGATCGGTAATCGCAAACATCAGGACGGCCTGGGCCACCAGCTTTCCTTCCACGGTGGCGCGGGCATCCACTTTTCCGAAGTTGTTCCTTCTGTTCAACACGCTGGCTTCCAGGCGCAACTGATCCCCAGGCACGACCGGGCGGCGGAATTTCGCGCCCTCAATACCTGTGAAGTAGATCAACTTGCTTTCGCGCTCCGCAAGATCCCGGTAGAGCATCACCCCGGCCACCTGGGCCATGGATTCAACCACCAGAACTCCGGGCATAACAGGGAGTCCGGGAAAATGACCCTGAAAGAACTCCTCATTGACCGTGACGTTCTTGAGGCCCACGATCCTCTTGTCGGGTTCAAGCTCCAGGATGCGGTCCACCAGCAGGAATGGGTAACGATGAGGCAAAAGCTTCATGATGTCCGTCACCGTGTAAACTACTGGCTTTTCAATTTCAACCGTTGTTTTTGAGTCAGCCACGCCTTAACCTGCCGGAAATTAAATTAGGGGCCCGTTCAGAAATAACTGTTCCAGCTTCCAACCGGCACCCCTCACCCGCCGCTTCGCGTCACCCTCTCCCCGCTGGCGGGGAGAGGGCAGGGGTGAGGGGATGGATTGGGTCCGAAATGGACCAGTCGTTATCTGACAGCCCCTAACCCACTGAAGCCGTCTGGACACTGAGATCTTGCAGATTACTGCCCATCCACGGCTGCTTGAGCATTATAATCGAAAGGGTGGCGTCTTCCAAACTTTACGATGGACCGTCTCCCATCAGTAGATGATCGGATTTGAAGGACCACTGATAAAACTCTCTATTCGCCTGCTGACCTGAATCAGCCGCTATCTATCTTAGACCTCTCACCCGGTGCTCATGTTTGGATGACCGGCAAGGATCAAATTGAAAGGCAAATATTCGGACCATGATTCATCATAAAATTCCTAATTTTGCATTGCTAAGGCTGGGCATCATGCTGGCCCTCTTGACGTTTTTTATTGCAAGCCAGGTTTACTGGTTTCGCCGCGTTGGCGGCATCCTGCGGCGATTCGCGCAAACGCGTATGATCCGGCGCCTTTTCGGATCCGCTCTGCTGGCGTTGTACTTCTTTCTTCTCTGGAATTACCTGTGGCATCGTGGAGGAGGCAGCGCCTCCACAGTATTGACCCTGAAGGCCGCACTGGTGGATGCTCCTTTCGGATGCTGGCTTTTCGGATCACTCACGGGATTCCTCATCGTTCTGGTTCTGTATCTCATCCCCAGCCGCCTGTTCCGGTCTGCATCCTGGCTGGCGCGCAAAACAGTGGCATCGCTCCAGAAACAAAATGCACCTCCAACCAAGGCCGCCGAAAATCCTACGGCATCCCCTGAGATCATGGCTGGAGTTCCCGCAATTCCCAGCCGGCGGCAATTCCTGGAACGGGCCGCACTCACGCTGGGCGTGGCTCCCTTTGTGGCAGGCGGCTATGGACTCCTGCGAGGCCGGCTAAACCTGCAAATTACCGAAACTTCGGTCAAAATGGACCGGCTTCCAAGAGAATTTGACGGCTTCCGCATTCTGCAACTCTCAGACTTGCACATTGGACCGTTCATGACCGCGTCGGAAATCCGCAGCTATGTGGCGATTGCCAACCGCCTGCACGCCGACCTCATGGCCCTCACCGGGGATTTCGTCACCTGGGATCCTTCCACGCAATATGCCGTGGTCGATGCCCTGACCGGGCTGAAGGCGCCTTATGGGGTAACCGGCTGCCTGGGCAACCATGAAATTTACACTCATACCGAGGATTCAATTACCCAGCTCTTCGCGGCGCGGGGTGTGAAGATTCTCCGGCATGAGGCAATGCCCGTCCAATCCCATGGAGAGTCGATCAACCTGATCGGCGTCGACTTCCAGACCAATCGATCCTTCGGACATCGAGGGAAGGCCTTCGTCCGCCACTACCTGCAAGGAGTTGAAACCCTTCTGCGGCCCGATACGGCAAACATTCTGCTCAGCCATAACCCCAACACCTTCGACCGCGCCGCGGCGCTCGGCATTGGCCTGAGTCTGGCGGGACATACGCACGGCGGTCAGGTTACGCTCGAATTCATCAGCAAGGACATCAACCCGGCGCGGCTCATTACACCTTATGTCCGTGGGTGGTTTGAAAAACCGGGCGGGAAGCTCTACGTCAATTGCGGAATTGGAACCATTGGTCTGCCCATCCGGTTTGACGCCCCCCCGGAAATCACGGTCTATAAGCTCACAAAGTCTGCTTGACCAGGGCGCCGCGATTCATAAAGGAAGGAAAAACTCCGGGACATCCGCAAAGTTCCTTTGGAATATCGCCTTTCCCCTCACCCCAGCCCACTCCCCCCAATCGGGCAGAGGGGGAGTTAGCTTGCCGCAATTCGGAACCGCGAAGCGGTGGGTGAGGGGCTCTCGTCAGACGTTGCGCAGGCCCCCTCGACCGGACATTAAGTGAACAGCGTTGGGGTTAGATCTGAGATAACGGGACGAGCCCATGGCTCGCTGTGTTATTTCACCACCTTGCCGGACCGGATGCAAGACGTGCAAACCAGCAAAGTGCGATGCGCACCATTCACGAGAGTGCGCACCCGCCGCAGGTTGGGCAGCCAACGGCGATGGGT
>Ga0307373_10001501_pt1 | contig 43806 bp, 32 predicted proteins | sample OX2MG_FD_202534 | JGI IMG/M metagenome (GOLD analysis project Ga0307373, IMG submission 202534) | Soil microbial communities from Risofladan, Vaasa, Finland - OX-2 | ecosystem: Environmental > Terrestrial > Soil > Coastal area > Acid sulfate soil | place: Finland: Risofladan, Vaasa | collected...
GTCTGGCGCCGGATACTTCTTGAGCGATTGCGTTTTGCCCCACCATCAGCCTTTCCGACCTGCGGTCCTCTGGTTCTGCGCGCCCGTTCACCAGGGCATCGGTTAAAATCCGTGAACGGTTACCAAATTTTTACTACGGCATCTCCAATAATCCTGCCAGCACCGTCAAGGGCCCGCGCGTGAACTACGACTTCTCGACCACGCCGCTCTACGATTACGCCTGGGGGATGAGATACTGGTCCGATTATATGCACTACTACTATCCGACGTTCCGCGCCATGTCCGGCAACAACAGCAACTGCAAGCCGGGAGACATTCAGGACGGGCTGAGCAATACGGCGGCGATCGTGGAAACCACGCGGAGGGTATTCAACGGCAACGGCAACTCCTGGGGCTATCGCGGCTGGGTGATGTGCGGCGTCACGCTCCACGATCGGCTGAGCAACTCGCCGCTTAACCAGTGCTACCAGTGCTCCAGTCCGATCAACTGCTGGGGACCTTATGGCGCCTATCCGCCTACTTCTGCTTATGTTCAGGTCGGCCGCAACTGCAACTGGGGCTCGTCGGGCAGCTTGCACCCGGCCGGCGTGCAGGTCTGCATGGCCGACGGTTCGGTCCGCTTCGTTCCCGAATCGACCAATCTCCTCATCTTGGGCTACATGACCAGCATGGCCGACCACGCTGCGATCGGCAATTTCGGCAGTTCCGGCAGCACGGGTCCTTGAGCGGCGGCGTTCGACCTCACTCGATTCTGCCCGGTTAAGAATGAGACGTGCGTTGGTCGTGGGGCGGCCTTCCAGGCCGTCAATCGTCGACGGGTGTGGAAGGCCGCCCCACGGCAGGAATGTCTCGTTTCAGAGCGCGTGAACTATTGATTCTGCTGTATCGATCGGAGGTATCTCGTGCAATTGACGTCGATGAACTTAGTGAATCCGCGAATCGCGATGGTCGTTTGTCTAGCTCTTTGCGGCTGCAATCGTGCTCCTGCCATCCCGAAAGTGCAGACGCTGCCCGTCACGGGGACAGTCACCTTGGACAACAAGCCGCTCGCCGGGGCGGTTGTCTTATTCACGATCTCCGATCCGCCCGCGACCTTCTTTGCCACGACCAAGGAGGACGGCACGTATCAACTGCAAGCGCTCGAAGGCCGCGAGGCGAGTCTCAAAGGCCGTTGCGAAGTGACGATCAGCCGGATGGTCAAGCCCGACGGTTCGCCCCTGGACGTGGCCAAAGGCGAGGCGCCCGCGATCGTTGGGGCCGTCGAGCAACTGCCCCAAAGGTACTCGATGCCCGGCATGTCGGAATTGACGGCCGACGTGCCCGAGGGGGGCGGAACCTTAACCTTTGACTTCGACCTGAAGAGCAAATGATCGCGACCGTCGCATGCTCGGCGCCGTGCAGCTTGTGGCAAGCAGCGCTGTGCGGTCGTGCGCAATCATTTCGCTGGAAAAAGTTGCACGGCGGAATTCGAGCCTTCGATTAACATCAAGACCTGGTTTGCGGCCAAGTCGGCGAATTCCTGCCGCAAGCCCGAGGGCCAGCGAATGTCGAGCGTCTCGACGCGCTCCGCCGCGCCGAGTCCGAACACCAGTTGCCGCTCGTTGCTGGCCATGTAGCCGTCGCCCGCGGTGAGCCACGCGGTGCGGCGGCGTCCGCCCGCCGACAGCGTCACTTGGGCGCCGATGGCGTCGCGCGAGGACTTCACGCCACGAAGCTGTACGGCGAGATAATGTCCCGCTCCGCTCGACTCGTTCGCCAACAAGGCGGCTGGCGCGTCGAGGTGCGAGACAACGAAGTCTTCTCGGCCGTCGCGGTTGAAATCGAGCCGCGCCAGGCCCCGGCCCAGATACTCGCCTTGGAAGAAATGGCCCAGTTCGGCGGCGGGCAACTCCTGGAACTTGCCTCCGCCCAGTCCGCGAAAATATTGCGGGGGCATTTGGTAGGGAACTTGTCGATGGGTGAAATCGCCGACGTGGCCGTTGGTCAAGACGAGGTCGGCGTTGCCGTCGAGTTCGCCGTCGATGAATTGCGCGCCGAAGCCCAGCATGCGGAAGCTGGGCGCCCGCAGGCCGCTCGGCGGCGTCGCATCGGTGAACATCCCCCCGTCATCCTGCAAGTAAAGAGTGTTCGACTCTTCATAGAAATTCGTCACGAACAAGTCCAGCCGTCCGTCTCCATTCGCGTCCGCGGCGGCGACGCCCATGCACGCCTGCGACTTGCCGTCGGCGTCGAAGGCCAGTCCCGAAAGCGCGCCGCGTTCGACGAACTGCAGCGCCGCCCCTGGCTTTGGCGTTTCGTTGAGGAACAAAAAGTTCGCGTCCTGGTCGTTGGCCACGAACAGGCTGAGTCGGCCCGAGCCGTCGAAATCGCCCGCCACGACGCCCAGGCCGTTGCCGCCGGCGACGTTGAAACCCGCTGCTTGGGTTTGCTCTTCGACGCGGCCATCGCCCAGATTCAAGTAAAAGCGATTGGGCTGCGGTTCGAAAACGGTCGGCGGACAGACGCTCGGCTTTCCGCCCTCCAGACAAGTCCTTTCGAAGACGCCGGGACCTTGAACGTAGTTGACGTCGTAGAAGTCGGGCAGGCCGTCGCCGTTGAGGTCGGCCAACAGGCAACTGGTCGTCCAGGCCTCGCCGTCGATGCCGGCCGCCCGAGTGACGTCGCGAAACGTGCCGTCGCCTTGATTCAAGTACAGCCGATTGACGCCGATGTTGGCCACGTACAAATCGGCGAAGCCGTCGTCGTTGAAGTCGCCCGCGGCGACCCCTTGGCTGAAGCGGTCTTCCGCCAAACGGCTGCGCGCGGTGGCGTCTTCGAACGTGCCGTCGCCCCGATTGCGGTAAAGTCGATCGAGGTGCTCGGTTTGACCCGAGACGGGAGGCCAGCGGCAACCTTGCGTCAGATAAATGTCGGGCCAGCCGTCGGCGTCGTAATCGAGCACGGCCGCGCCGCCGCCTGTAAACTGATACATCCGTCCGCGGTCCTGCTCCGCGGTTTGTCCGTTGAAGTAGCGGAAATCGAGACCGGCGCGGGCGGCTACGTTTGCGAAACGGGTTCGGCCGGGGGCCAACTCGGGCGACGACGACTTCGAGCCGGGCGGCGCCGCGTCCCAACCCGGCAATTCGAAATCCGAGAGATCGATCTGCTTGGCAGGGTTTTCGGAATTCAACACCAATTCCAGCGGCCGTTCGCGCAACGCAGCTTGCAAACGTCGTGCGGCATCACGGCTTTCGCGGGCGCGAGGGTCGACGCTCAGAAGGACGCGATGCCAAGCCAGCGCTTCCCACGCACAGCCCACCGACTCGGTCAATTCGGCGGCCGTGCGCAGCAAGGCCGGATTCGTGCGGTCTTGAGCGATCGACTTCACCACGCCGCGAAGCTGTTCGAGACGGGCCGCCCGCTCACTCAGACGTTCGGCGGTTTGCCTGTCGCCCAAAGACTCGAGCGTTTGCGCCAACTGGTAGGTAGCCGGCTGGTGAACCGGATCTCGCTTGAGGGTTTCCCAAAAGCAGCGTGCCGCGCCGCGCGTTTCGCCGCGCTGCCTGGCCCACAGCCCGCGCGTCATCCAGACATCGGGATGCTGCTCGGCCTGGAATGCCTCTTCGCGGAGCCAGTGTTCCAATTCGGGGTCGGCGCTGGCGAGCAGCAATTGGCCCAGCTCGGCTTGGGCTTCGATCTGGTTCGGCGCCTTCGTCAAAACCTGCCGCAACCATCGCTTGGCGTCTTTCGTGCGACCGCTCAGCAGCGCCAAGCGGGCTTTGCCCAACAGCGGCACGGGATCGTCGGGCGCGGCCGCGAGGAACTGCTCCAATTCTTGGCTGAGCCCGACGGCGAGGCCATGGTCGCCCAGCAGCAACAAATCCTCCAACGAGAACTGGCCCGCGCGCAGCACCTCGAGCAAGTGCGGCAGCGACTCCCAGCGGCGTCCCTCAAGGCCGAGCAATTGCCCGAGACGCCGGTGCGCGACGAGCGATTGCGGATCGATATCCAGGGCCTGGCGGTACTGGGCTTCCGCCGCCGACGCGCGGTGCATTTCGAACAAGATGTCCCCCGCGGCGGCATAACCGGTCGCGGCCTCTTGATCTCCAGTGTCGGTCGGAAGCTGCGCGTAGTAGCCAAGAGCCTCGTACATCCGGCCCTGCTTCGCGGCGGCCTCGCCCGCCACCGACAATGCGGAAGTCGACGGACCATGCTGGCTCATCAGACGCTGGCAGAAGTCCTCGGCGTCGGCATATTTCTTTTCGGCCAAGGCGCGGCGGGCCTGTTCCAGCAGAACGTCGGCGGGAACATTCGCCGCCCAGAATCGATAACCGCTGTAAGCCGCCGCCAGCAGCGCCGCTACGGCGATCGCCGCGAACCGTCGGAGTCGCTTTTGCCCCGTCGCACTCGCCGAGCCCTCTGCAGGTCGGGAGGCGGGCGCGGCTTTTGCGTTTCGACGTGCGACAACCGGTCGATGGCGTTTCACAGGCTCTTCCGTTGGTCGTCCACGGGAAGCAAGGGCGTTTGGCGTCGGTCTGAAGAATAACAAGTAGGTGGAGGCAGGGGGGCCAAGCAGTTTTTCGCTCGGCGGAGTCGCGGCGACGAGCCGTCGAATCTCGTTGAGATTCTTCTTCGCCTAGCGCTGGACTTGGCGATATGATGACGGCCCAGCGCACGGCGGGGCTCGCTCTGTTGGTTCTATTATATTAGCGAGGTAGCAACCGTGTCCAACTCAACGAGCGTTTCTGAGAACGAAGTTTCCGGAACCGGAGATTCCCCAAACGCGGTCTCTCCGACCGCCATCGCGACAAAGAAATCGATGCCCGTATGGTTTATCGCGGGCATTTTCGGCGTCCTCATCGGCGGCGTCGGCGGCTTTCTGTTGGCGAAGTACGGCTACGGACATCAAGTGAAGATCATTCGCATGCCGGCTGACGCCGGGGAAAGCTACGGCAAGCCGCTGGTTACGGACGCTGCGTCGGAGCAGAAAGGAACGGGAGGCGATTGAGGCCCTGTTCGCGCCGGAGCAGAAAGAGACGCTCGACCTCATCTCGCTGTCCGCCCGCCAGGGCGGCGAGGTCGGCTCGCCGGGGGGGAATTCGCCGATGGATGGCGCGCCTGGCGGTTCGCCCGAAGACAACCCGTTCGTTCAAGACCAGGCGATCCGACAGCGGCTCGACGATTTACTTGGCCGGCTGAAACTTTTTGATGACGAAAGTGCAGCCAAGGCGCCTTGAACCTCCTGCAACCAGTAGACATCCTTCGGCGATGAAGCGGATGAAACATCTAGCTGAAATCCTAGAAATATCCACAATGCTAATTTTTTCGGTTAAGGTTCCATGGATATTTTATTGCCCAGGGGAGTGCTTAAGGCTAGAATGAGCGGCCGACGGAAGAGAGAGCGGCTCGCATTTGCCAAACCGCGAGCGCAAGCAGGCGAATGATTGCAAAACCCACCTCAGCCAGCGGCTGCTGTGAGGAGCTTGTTGGTGTTCGTGGCTGTATCCAGGTTCGACTTAGGCGGAAATAGATCTGCGTTCGAGGCGCGTTGGCGCCTTTTTATTTCCGGCCGCAGTAGCGGCATTGTCTTCTCTTCGGACGAGCTCGTCCGAAAACGCCTTGGTTCGCCTAACTCTAAGTAGGAGGTTATCTCATGGAATCTTCCGTTCGTTCGCGCGCGCTGCGCGGTTTTACTCTGGTCGAGTTGCTCGTGGTCATCGCCATCATCGGCATTTTGATTGCTCTCTTGTTGCCCGCCGTGCAGGCGGCGCGCGAAGCGGCGCGGCGCTCGCAGTGCGCAAATCATCTGAAGCAGTTGGGTCTTGCGATGTCGAACTATCACGACACGCACCGCGTGTACGCCCCCGCCGGATTGAACTACGGCTGGGGCGGCAACGTCGGCCCAAAGTTCCCACAGGTGCTCAACCTTAACGGCTTCGTGCTGCTGTTGCCGTTCCTGGAACAGCAAGCCACGTATCAACGCTACAACTTCAACGCCGCGGCTAGTTCGATGGTCTACGCCAATAGCAACGGCGCCACGGTGTGGATCGATCCGACCGTCGTGGGCAACGACATTCTGATGGCCGAACAATTGCCCATCTTTTACTGCCCCAGCGACGACGGCTCCCGCGCGCCCTGGAATAACACCTCGGGCTGGGTCTCGGGCGTCTACAACATTTCGAAGCTAAGCGCGCAATACGGCGCAGAGACCAACTACGAGTTCAGCACCAACGCTCATTACGAACTTGGGGCTCCCAACAACTGCGCCTGGATGAACGCGAACTCCACTTTAACCAAGGCTCGCTGCCTGAGCGGACAGAACTACCACATCCGCCAGGCCGACGTCACCGACGGCACCAGCAACACGGCGGCCTTTATCGAGACGCCGTTGCGGATGTACAACGGCGGCGCCAACCGCTGGGGTTATCGCGGCTGGGTGATGACGGGCGTCTGCCTATACGATATTTACTCCGGCTACCCGTGGGGGGTCAACCAATGGACGACTCCCGCAAGCTGGGCGTGGGCGGGCCCCCCGGTGAAAAACTACATGCCCGGCCGCATCGCCAGTTGGGGCATGGCGGGCAGCTTGCACCCCGCCGGACTGCAACTCGTCAACGCCGACGGCTCGGTACACTTCGTCAACGAAAACTCTGATAACCTGATTATGGCGCGAATGTGCTATATCGCGGACCGCGGCGCCATCGGCAGTGCAAGCAATAATCTATCGGAATAATCAGAATGCGCGCTTTCGTTATTTGCTATCGCGTTCATCGCGCGGCGGTCGTCAGCCGCGAAACGCCGCGGATGGAAGAAACTGAACCATTTGCAAATGCAGAGGTGTTATGAAAACGCGTTTTTATCTACTGAGCCTCTCTGGGGTGCTGTTGCTTGCGGCGATGGGCTGCAACCGGGCGCCCGCTCGTCCGGAAGCGGCAGAGCTCCCCGTCACCGGGCTGGTGACGCTCGACGGCAAACCGCTGGCCGGCGCCGAAGTGACGTTCAATTGCACGACCAGCAACGCCATTTTTTCGGGCGCCACCGACGAGAACGGCAAATACCAGCTATGGTCGAACTTCGGCTCCAATGCCAAGCTCGAAGGCCATTGCACCGTGAAGATCAGCAAGATGGAGTTGCCGCCGGGCGTCGAGCTGCCGCCGCCCGATATGCCGCCCGTCTCGCCGATGATGCTCGGCGCCAAGGAATCGCTGCCCCCCAGGTATTCCGATGGCGTGAATAACACCTTGAGCGCCGACGTGCCCGCCGGCGGCGGAACGTTTGATTTCGAACTCACGAGCAAGTGAACTCGAATGCCAGGCGCCGTTAGCTCGCGGCAAAAAAGATAGTTCCCCGAAAGCCTGTGCGGCCCTTGGCTGCTCAGGCTTTTTTATTTCGACGGCGCCCGCGCTCACAGCGTGGGGCCGATGCTCCAGGGGGCGAACTCTTCTTCGCCGATGCCGTGCAGTTCGCTCTTGGTCTTGCGGCCGCCGGCGACTTCCAGAATCAACTCGAAGATCCGGCGGCCGACCTCGGCCACCGGCACGCCGTCGAGAATCACGCCGGCGTTCACGTCCATGTCGTCGATCATCCGCTCGTACATCGGCGTGTTGGTGGCGATCTTGATCGACGGGGTCGGCTTGCAGCCGAAGCAACTGCCGCGGCCCGTGGTGAACGCCACCACGTTCGAGCCGCTGGCCACCAGCCCGGTGACGCTCGCCGGGTCGAAGCCGGGCGAGTCCATCACCACGAAGCCTTTCGACGTAATCGGCTCGCCGTAGAGATACACGCCGGCCAGCGCCGTCGAGCCGGCCTTGGCCACGGCGCCGAGCGATTTTTCATAGATCGTGGTCAGCCCGCCGTCCTTGTTGCCGGGCGAAGGGTTGTTGTTCAGCTCGACGCCAAACATCGCGGCGTAACGTTCCCACCAGCGAATCCGCTCGGCCAGCTTCTCGCCGATGGCCCGCGTGCGGGCGCGGCGCATCAAGAGATGCTCGGCGCCGTAAATCTCCGAGGTTTCGGCCAGCACCGAGGCGCCGCCCGCCGCGACGAGCAGATCGCTGGCCACGCCCAAGGCCGGATTGGCGGTAATGCCCGAGTTGCCGTCGCTACCGCCGCAGTTCGTGCCCAGGATGATTTCGCTGGCCGGAATCGGCTCGCGGCGGACGTCGTTCATCGCCGGCAGCATCTCGACGATTTTGCGATGGGCGGCTTCGATCGTTTTGGCCGTGCCGCCGCAATCCTGCATGTTCAAGATCGGCGGCAGTTTTCGCCCGGCGCCGTTGATCTGCACCAGCCCTTCGTGTTCGACCAGGTAGGGCATGGCCGCCGTCTCGCAGCCCAGACCGATCAGCAGATAGCCGCCGACGTTCGGGTGCTTGGCGAAGCCGGCCAGCACGCGGGCGAGCTGCTGATGGTCGTCGCCGCCGAACTGCAATCCGCAGCCGCCCTTGTGCGTCAGCGGCAGAATGCCGTCAACGTTGGGAAACTGCTGGAGGATCGAGCGGTCGAAGCGCTGGGCGACGTACTTGCTGACCGAGGCCGAGCAATTCACGGTTGAAATCACGGCCAGATAGTTGCGCGTGCCCGCTCGGCCGTCGGGGCGCCGATAACCCATGAAGGTGCGGCCTTCGATCGGCGCCGGATCGGGCGGAATGTCGGTGGCGTACTGGTAATCGCGGGAAAAGGCGCCGGCTTCGAGATTGTGCGTATGAATCCAATCGCCCGGGGCGATCGACTCGGTGGCAAAGCCGATCGTCTGGCCGTATCGCAACGCCCGGCTCCCTTTGGCGATCGGCGCCAGGGCGATCTTGTGCCCCAGCCGGACGTCGCCCGAGAGCGTCACGCCGCGGCCGCCCGCCTCGACCCGCGTGCCGGCGGGCAGATTGCGGATCGCCACGCACAAATTATCGTCGGGGTGCAGGAACACGACATCAGCGGTAGGGGCGGCGGCCGACATACGGACTGGATCCTCTGGGCAAACGGCGGAGGCGGACGGCCGCGTCGACGACGCGAGCCCGATCGTCTCATCGTAACGTTCCCAGGATGAAGGCGAAAGAGTCGTAGCCGCCGCCGAATCGCCTGACCACCCGTCGCCAATGTTGCCGCGCCTGGCGATGGCTGTTAAGATCAATTTCGGTTGATCTATCTGAGTTCGATCCTGCCCCGCCGCCCGCCTGGAAAGATCGCTCGCCGATGCTCGCCCGACGCCATCAGATCGGAGTGTGTTCAACCCGGCGCCTGCTGGCCGCGGTGCTCACCGGCTGCTCGGCCTTGGCCGGCGGCGTCGCTCGTCAGGCCCTCGCCGACGAGCCTTCTCCCGTCGTGACGCCCAGCGAACTTCGCTGGGACGACGCTTTCGCCCGGCAACAGCTCTTAGTGAGCGTGGCCGAGCGCGACGTTACGCACGATTGCCGCTACGAAAGCACCAACCTCGCGGTGGCCGTGGTCGATTCAACGGGCTATGTCGTGCCGGTGGGCCCCGGCGAGGCGGAGATCGTCGTTCGTCATGGCTCATCGCAGGTCAAGGCGACGGTGAAGGTTGCGGCCTTCGATGCCGGCCGGCGGATCGATTTCGCCAACGAGATCGAGCCGCTCTTTTCGCGGTTCGGCTGCAACTCAGGCGGCTGCCATGGCAAAGCCAGCGGCCAGAACGGATTCAAGCTGTCGCTGTTCGGTTTCGATCCGGCCTTCGATTACGACGCGATCGTGTTGGCCGCTCGCGGCCGCCGGGTGTTCCCCGCGTCACCGCCCGAGAGTTTGCTGCTCAAGAAGGCGATCGGCGCCGTGCCGCACGGCGGCGGGCAGCGCTTGGTCGCAGACGGCGAGCCCTATCAAATGCTCGACCGCTGGATCGAGCAAGGCACGCCGCGTTCGGCGCCCGATGCCCCGACCGTCAAGCGGCTGCTGGTTTCGCCCGGCGAGCGCGTGATGACCAAGGGCCAGCGGCAGCAACTGGCCGTGGCCGTGGAATATAGCGACGGCAGCCGCCGCGACGTGACGCGCCAGGCGCAGTACGCCAGCAATCTCGACGGCGTGGCCGCGGTCGACGATCGCGGGCTGGCGACTTGCGGGGAGCGGACGGGCGAGGCGGCGATCATGGTCCGCTACATGGGGCAAGTGGCCGTGTTCCGGGCGCAAGTGCCGCACCACGGCACGCCGGGCACGAACCTGGCTGAGTTCAAGCCGGTGAACTACATCGACGAACTGACGCTGGCCAAGTGGAAGCAGCTCGGCCTGGCGCCTTCGCCCTTGGCCGACGACGCGACTTTCCTGCGCCGCGCGACGCTCGATTTTTGCGGTCGCTTGCCTACGTCGGCCGAAGCGCGAGCCTTCTTGGCCGATACCTCGGGTGCCAAGCGCGAACAACTGATCGACCGGCTGTTGGCCTCGCCCGACTACCCTGCCTATTTCGCCTTGCGTTGGGGCAGCATCTTGCGGAACTCGCGGCTGGCGGGCGCCGACCAGGCGGCGTATGCGTTTCACGATTGGATCAAAACGATGATCGCCCGCAACCGCCCGTACGACGAGTTCGTGCGCGGCGTGGTGGCGGCGGCCGGCGAATGGCAGGACGCACCGGCGATCAACTGGTTCTGGCAGATGCGCGACGACCAGTTGCACCAGCCGACCGCCGACACGGCGCAAGTCTTCCTCGGCATCCGCCTGCAATGCGCCCGCTGCCACCATCATCCTTATGAACGTTGGGGGCAAGACGATTACTACGGCCTGGCCGGCTTCTTCACGCGGCTGGGCCGCAAAGGCTTTGGCCAGCCGCCGCCGTACTTTTCCGCCAGCAACGTCACGACCGGCGAGCGAAACCCATTGACCGGCCAGACGCCCGAACCGAAGTACCTGGCGGGCGAGGCGGCCAAACTTTCGCCCGAGCAAGACCCGCGGCACGCGCTGGTCGATTGGATGGCCGATCCGCAAAATCCGTTCTTCGCGCGGGCGCTCGTGAATCGATTGTGGGGGCACTTCATGGGGCGCGGCATCGTCGATCCGGTCGACGACATGCGCGACACGAACCCGCCCTCGAACCCGGCGTTGCTCGACGCGCTGGCCCGCGATTTCATCGAACACAAGTTCGACATGAAACACATCATCCGCACGATCGCGGCCAGCCGCACGTACCAACTCGACTCGCGGCCGATCGACGACAATCGGCAGGACCAGCAGAACTTCGCCCGCTTCTACGCCCGGCGGCTGATCGCCGAAGTGCTGCTCGACTCGGTGGACCAGGCCACCGGCGCGCACTCGAAGTTCGATCGGGCCAGCGCTTCGGCCCGGGCGGTCGATTTGCCCCACGAAGGTTTTGGTTCGTACTTTCTCGACACGTTCGACCGCCCGCAGCGCGTGACCGGCTGCGAGTGCGAGCGCACCAGCGGCGCCACGCTGGGCCAGGTGCTGCTGTTGTCGAACTCCGATGAAGTCGAGAACAAGATCGCGGCCAAGGAAGGCGTCATCGATCGGCTGCTGAACGAAAAGAAGCCGATTGCCGAAATCATCGATGAGTTGTATTTGGGCGCCTTGTCGCGGTTTCCGACCGACGCCGAACGCCAGCGGATTACGGCGTTCGCGGCCTCGCAAGCCGATCCCCGGCCGGCGCTCGAAGACGTGCTCTGGATGTTGCTGAACACTAAGGAATTTTTGTTTAACCATTAGGTGCTGCCATGCTGAACATCGTCGGACGGAAGTTTCGGCTCTGCGACTCGCTCACGCGCCGTAGCGTGCTGAAGGTCGGCGCCTTGACGCTGGGCGGAATGACGCTGGCCGATCTGCTGCGTTACAAGGCACAGGCCCGCGAGCATGGGCGACAGGTCAAAGACGCTTCGGTGATTCTGATCTGGCAGGCCGGCGGGCCGAGTCATATCGACACCTACGATCTCAAGCCTTCGGCGCCAGCCGAGTTCCGCGGCGAGTTCCAGCCGATCGCCACCAACGTGCCCGGCATCGAGATCAGCGAGCACCTGCCGCGGCAGGCGGCGATCATGGACAAGCTGGCCATCGTCCGCTCCGGGATGCACACCAACGCCGGACACGGCATGGGTTCGCAGTGGATGCTGACCGGCTACCAGCCGACGTTGGAGGTGAACGACAATATTTATCCGTCGTGCGGATCGGTCACGGCCAAGCTGCGCGGCAGCAACACGCCCGGCATTCCGCCCTTTGTGACGTTGCCGCGAGCCCACGCCTTCACGAAGGCCGCATATCTGGGCGCCTCGTACAATCCGTTCTCGCCCGACAACGATCCCAATAGCGACGGCTTCCAGGTCCGCAACCTGAAGCTGCCCGGCCGCATCGACGAAGCCCGGCTGCACCGCCGCCACGACTTGCTCAGCGATCTGGACGACCTGCGCCGCGATCTCGACACCGGGGGCACGATCGCCGGGCTCGACAAGTTCTACGCCGACGCCCTGAAAATGGTCACCAGCGACAAGGCCCGCCAGGCGTTCGACATCAAGCAGGAAGACGCCAAGCTGCGCGAGGAATACGGCCGCAACGACCTGGGCCAGAGCTGCCTTCTGGCGCGGCGGCTGGTCGAGGCGGGCGTGACGTATGTTTCCATCCAGGCCGGCGGCGGCTGGGATACGCACGGCGACAACTTCAATGCGCTCAAGAAGAATCTGCTGCCGAAGTTCGATCAGGCGGTGGCGGCGCTGGTGACGGACCTGCACCAGCGCGGCCTCGCCGATCGGGTGCTGGTGATGGCGATGGGCGAGTTCGGCCGCACGCCGCGAATCAACCCCGGCGCCGGCCGCGACCACTGGCCGGGCGCCATGTCGGTGCTGTATGCCGGCGGCGGCTTGAAGATGGGGCAGGTCGTCGGCGCCACCGATTCGCGCGCCGAATACCCGACCTCGCGCCCCTGCTCGCCCGGTTGCCTGCTGGCCACCATGTATCACGTGCTGGGGATCGACGTCCAGCATCGATTTTACGACCAAGCCCAGCGGCCGTTGCCCGTGTTGAATGAAGGGCGTGCGATTGAAGAGCTGGTTTGATACAAGTCGCGCCGGAGCGTGCTTGCCGGTAGTATCGACTGCTCCTACCGTCTGCCGCCAGCTTTAGCTGGCGGTTCCGGAACCCAACCCAACCTTTTTTCTCCAGCCGGCTTTAGCCGGGCTTGAGACCGCTGTCGATGAACCATCGAGAAGCCCGGCTAAAGCCGGCTCAAAAAGAATCTTGTTGGCTTTGTAACCACCAGCTAAAGCTGGTGGCAGACAAAGGGAGCCGCGCCAAATGGCGTATGGGCGCACTTGCACTCTGCGTCTTAGCTGCGACCTTCGAAGTAACACTTTCCACCGCCGCCCGCGGCGAATTGCCCTCGATCCGCTTGAACCGCATTCAGCCGCTGGGCGCCGCGGCCGGTTCGACCGTGGAGGTCGAGGTCGCCGCCGCCGACGCCGAAGAAGCCAAGCAATTGCTGTTCGACCACCCGGGCTTGAAAGCCGAACAGACGGCGCCGAACAAGTTCAAGGTTGCTATCGCTGCCGACGTGCCGGAAGGAACGTACGACGTGCGGCTCTTGGGCCGCTTCGGGTTGAGCAACCCGCGGCTGTTCGCGGTCTCGCACGGTTTGGTCGACGTTCCAGAGAAAGAGCCGAACAACGCGCCGGCTGAAGCGCAAGCGATTCCGCTGAACGCGGCGGTGGCGGCGGTGAGCGACTCGAACAATCAGGACCTGTTCCGCTTCGCCGCGAGGCAGGGGCAGCGGCTGACGCTCGAATGCCAGGCTGGTCGGCTCGACAGCGAACTGGACGCGTCGCTGGCGGTGCTCGGACCCAGCGGCGCCGTGCTGGCCTCGAACAGCGATTACCGCGGCCGCGATCCGCTCGTCGATTTTCTCTGCCCTGCCGACGGCGAATATCTGATCGAGGTTCACGATCTCTCCTATCGCGGGGGCTATCCCTATCGCCTGATCGTCTCGGACCGGGCGGACGTCGAGAACGTCTTTCCGCGCGCGGTCGAGCCAGGCAAGCCGGTCGAGCTGACCGCCCTGGGGCGCAACTTCGGCACGGCCGGCCAGAAGTCGAAATGGACCTTCGACGACCGACCGCTGGAAGAGTACCGCTTTACGTTCACGCCCCCAGGTGCGGCCGAGGCGTTGGGGAACTTTCGCTTTCTCGAGCATCCGACCGACCATAGCGTGCTGCCTACCGCGGCTACCTGCACGCTCTCCGGTTTTCAGGTCCGCGTGCCGCTGGCCGCCGGTTCGGCGCCGGCGATCACGTTGCTGGCGGCCGAAGGGCCAGTGACGCTCGAGCAGGAAGCCAACGACGTGGCCGATGCGCCGCAAACGATCTCGCTGCCGGCCACCGTCAGCGGACGTTTCGATCGACCTCGCGACGCCGACTGGTTCCAGTTCGCCGTCGACGAGCAAGGCCGCTATGAAATTCAGGTCTACTCCGAGCGGATCGCCGGACAGGCCGATCCGTTCGTGGTCGTCGTCGACGACCAGAAGAAGCGGATTGCCGAATACGACGATTTCGGCCACCGCATCAACGCCTTCGACGGGCACCTGCGCGACCCGGTCGGCTCGATCGATCTGGCCAAGGGACGCACCTACCGGCTGCTGGTGCAAGACCGCTACGGCCGCGGCGGGGCCCGGTATCAATACGTACTGACGGTGCGGCGCTCGCAGCCCGATTTCTTCGTCGCCGCGATCCACGGCGCGAACCCTGGCCCCTCGGGCGTGAACGTTTGGCAAGGCGGCGCGGCGCACGTCGATCTGGTGATCCATCGCCAGGACGGCTACGGCGGCCCGGTGACGGTTACCGCCGCAGGGCTGCCGCCCGGGCTGCACGCGGCCGAAGTCAAGATTCCCAACGACACGCGCGGCGTGATGACGTTTTGGTCGGACCCCGATGCGCCAAAATGGAATGGCACGGTGCGTTTGACGGCCAAGGGCGAGCACGAAGGGCGGCCGATCGTGCGCGAAGTGCGGCCGTATACTCGCGTCTGGACCGACGCGAATATGAGTTCGAGCCGGCCGACGCGCGAGTTGGCGATCGCGATGATCGAACGGGCGCCCTATTCGCTGCGAATCGAGCCCGACCGGGCGACGCATCCGACCAACGGCCAACTGGAATTGAAGGTGCTGGCGACGCGTCATTGGCCCGAGTTCAAGGCGCCGATTCGCGTGATCGGGCTCGGCTTGCCCGGCGGGTTTCAGTTCGCCGAAAGCGAGATCGCCGAGAACGCCGCTGAAAAGGCGTTCACGCTGCAACTCAACAACGTGCGGCCCGGCGAATACACGCTTGTCTTGCTCGGCCAGGCGCAAGTTCCCTTCAAGAAAGACGCCGCCGGCACGGCCGCCAACACGCTCGTCTCCACGCCCAGCCTGCCGCTGACCGTGGTCGTCGAGGCGGAGAAGAAGTAGCCGGCGTAGGCGTAGGGTGGAGCGGCTGCCCGACGCGTTGTGCCTTATTGCCACCGTGACGCGCGTGGCATCATCGCTAGCGCGCGGCGCTGACGGGCGCGACTGTTCGCATTGAGCAATGCTTATCGCCCGGCGCGCGGACGGCTTTTCAAACTCCAGGGCCGTGGTGCATGCGTCCAAGGACGCGAGCCGACTGGCGGTTTCCTTTAGACATCTCTCGCCCAAGCGGTTAGAGTGAGGGCGCTGTCTGGTACTGCTCGGGCTCATTCCAAGAGGGCGTCATGGCGGGTTGCTGGCGGTGTCTGGGGTTTTTGTTGGGCGTCTGCGCGGCGCGGGGGGCTTTTGCCGCACCGCCCGTCGACCTGGCGGGCGATCCGTTGCCGGCCGGCGCAGTGTTGCGGTTGGGCACGACCCGTTTTCATCAGGACGGCCAGATTAGGAGTCTGGCGATTTCTCCTGACGGGACGGAAATCGCGGGCGGTTCCGACGGAGCGATTATCTTTTGGGATGCCGCGACAGGCCGGGTATTGCGGCGACAGCTCAGCACGTCCGCGGGCATGTGGATGTGGCAGAGCGTTTCTTACTCGCCCGACGGTCGCTGGATCGCCGCGTGCGGGCGGCCCAGCGGCAACGGCGAGACGGGACTGGCGCTCTTCGAGACGGCCAGCGGCAAATCGGGACCGCAGTTGGCCGTCAATTCGCGGCTGGAGATGACGCACGTCGTCTTTTCCCCCGACGGCGCGATGATCGCCGCCGGCGCCAGCGACCGGACGGTGCGGCTATTCAGTGCGATCAGCGGCGAGGAGCTGAAGATTCTCCAAAGCCCGGTCATGCAAGGACGGCGAGAAGCGAATTGCCTCGCTTTTTCGCCCGACGGCAAATTTCTAGCCGCGGGCAGCGACAGCGGCGAAGTGCGAATTTGGGATTTGGCCATCGTCGAAGAGCCGCTCATTTTGCGGCTTGCCGAGGGAGCAAACAACGACGTCGAGTCGCTCATCTTTTCGCCCGACAACAATCGCTTGCTGGCGGCGAGTTATGAATACGATTCGGCTAGTGCGCAGCATCTCGGACATATCCGCTGCTTCAACCCGGCCACCGGCGTCGTTCAAGCGGTCGGACTCGATGGTTATCGGCCTCTGCCGGGCAATATAAAGCTGGTTCTTTCCAGCGACCAGCGGCGCCTGGCGGCTGTTCGTTACGACCGAATTGAAGTCTGGGATTTCGCGTCCGGCAAGCGCTTGATGACGACCGACGATTATAAAAGCGGCTTCTTGCATTGGCCGCAGCCAGCCGTCTTTTCACCAGACGGCCGGATTCTTTATGTGATCGACGGCCACCAGCAGTTCGTGCGGCGCTGGGAAGTCGCCACAGGCAAGGAACTGCTTGATTTGCCGGAATCGCACGCTTCCCGGATCGAAAAGCTATCATTCTCGGAGGACGGAAAGCGGATTGCAACGAGTTCCGAAGATCAGACCACGCGTCTCTGGGACGCTACGACCGGTCGGCCGCTGCGAAAATTGCCCGGCGTGATGGCGGCGCTGTCGCCCGATGGCGAGTTGACGGCGACAAGTCGCGCATGGAAATTCGTCACGCCCGACGGCGTCGTGCGGCTGGTCGCCTCGAACAGCGGCGACGAGGTCGCCCAATTCGACACGGGCGGCGATTGGATCGGCCCGGGCGTTTTTTCTCACGACGGCAAGCTGCTAGCCGTGGCCAGCTACGATCGCAACGACGACCAACTCGGGCCGATATTTGGGGCTTGCAAAAATCAAACCATTCACGTTTGGGACATCGCGCAGCGGAAGATCCGATTGCGGATGCTGGCCGACGACTCGTTGTTCAAGGAGCTCAACTTCAGCGACGACGATCAAAAGCTGTACAGCGTCAGCGAAGACGCTTCGGTCGCCCTTTGGAACCTGGCCACCGGCAAGCAGGAGTCGGCCGAGCTGATTAAGACCCGCGCCCGCAGTCGCTTGTTGACGTCGGCTTTTTCACCACACGGCGATCTGCTGGCTTATACTTTATCGGCGAGTGACGGGCAAACGTCGAACTTGCACTTCGGCATTTGGGATCTGGCTCGGCACAGAACTTTCGCAGAGCCTCCCGAGTTGCCCAGCGTCCGCTACCAGCAGTGCCTGGCCCTTTCGCCCGATCGGCGCGGGCTGGCGCTGGCCGCCGCCAGTTGGGATTCCAACAGTCAACCTGCCCATGTCGTGCTGCTGTGGGATCTCACGCGCCAACGAGAGAGGTCCCGCCTGCAGACAGGCGAGATGCGAGTCAGCAGCTTGGAATTCTCTCCCGACGGCCGGCGACTGGCCGCTGGAATGCAAGACGGGACGGCGCTGGTTTGGGATCTCGATTCGTTGGAGGGCGGCGATGATGTACGTTGACAAGCGGCGTTGTCACATCGGGCGGCAGATGCGTTTTCATAACGGCGCGCTGCGGAGTTGGATGTGGACGGCGATCGCGGCCTGCGCGGCCTTGGCCGCTACATTCGGCGCCGCGTCTGGGGCCGAAGACAAGCCCGCCCTGCCGCCAGGGGTGCTGCGCATCTGGTCGGCGGCCTTTTCGCCCGACGGCAAGTTCCTGGCATCGGGCGCGGGGATGTGGGACACGCCCGGGCGGCTCGTGCTGTGGGACGTCGCCGCCAAGCGGCCGAAATGGGTTCGTGACGAAGAGCTGGGCATCGCCAACTTGACTTATTCGCCCGACGGCAAATGGATCGCCACTGGCGGCTACGATCAGATCGGCCGCTTGATCGACGCCGCCACGGGCAAAGAGCGAGTCAAGTTCGTTGGTCACACGGCAGGCGTGAACTCGGTCAGTTTCTCGCCCGACAGCAAGCGGCTGGCCACGGCCGGCCTCGACAAGCTGGTCAAAATCTGGGACGTCGAGAGCGGGGCCGAACTGTTATCGCTCGCCGGGCACGAAGACATGGCGATTACCGTCGCCTTTGCGCCCGACGGGCGTCGCGTCGCTTCGGCTGGCCGCGACCGCAAGGTCATCTTGTGGGATCTCGAAACGGAGCAAATCGTCCGCACGTTCATCGGACACCAGTACTGGATTCAACAAGTCGTGTTTTCGCCCGACGGCAAATACCTGGCGACGGCCGGCTACGACGGCACAGCCCGCGTTTGGGAAGTCGAAACCGGCCGGCTGTTGAGCACGCTTTCCGGCGCACGCGGAACCGTAAACAGCGTGGCGTTCGTACCTGACGCGATGGAACTGGCCGCGGTCAGCTCCGACAAGTCGGTGCGATTCTACGAGGTGATTCTGCCGAGCCAGGCGGTCAAAGACCCGGCGGCGACTGCCGCGGCTGTCGCGCGGCTCGACGACGACGCTTATGAAGTGCGGGAAGCGGCGACGCGCGAACTGGCCAGGCTCGGCTTTTCGGCCATGGAAGAGTTGAGCGCCGGCGCCGGGGCGAGCAAGCCTCGCGAGATGCGCATTCGCTGCCGGCGATTGCTGGACCGGCTGCAATCGCCGCCCGTGATCCGGCAGCTTAAGAACCACGAAGCGCCGCTGCAATCCTTAAGTTTCTCGCCCGACGGAAACCTGTTCGCCACTTCCGGAAGCGACGGCACGATCATGCTCTGGGACGCACTGAACGCCCAATCGTTGGCAACGCTTATCGATCGGCCCCGGCCGAAGCCGTAACTTGTGGACTCACGACGCGCCGTTCTCGCTGCTCTTTGCGCGTGCGGCAGACGTGGAATACGGTAATCTGACGGATCGAAACCTCTGGGCTTTACCGCTTTATGAGTTGGATTTTTCTCGCGCTGGCGATCCTGTTCGAAATCTGCGGCACGACCTGCCTCAAGCTGTCGGGCGGGTTTACGCAGCGCGTCTACGGCGCGCTGGTGTTCGTTTTTTACGGCCTGAGCTTCTGGTCGCTCGGCATGGCGCTCAAACGGATCGAAGTCAGCACGGCTTACGCCATCTGGTCGGGGCTCGGCACGGCATTGATCGCCGCGATCGGCATGACTTGGTTCAAGGAACCGGTCACGGCGATCAAAATCGGCAGCCTGGCGCTGATCGTTCTCGGCGTCGTCGGGCTGCAACTCGGCGGCGGGCATTGAAGCAAGGGCAAACGCGTCCTGCCCGTCGGGCCATCCGCCGAGCCCGGTTACTCGTCGTTGACCGGCATGCTGATCACGAGTCCGGCGTAGCGCGGGGTTTTGGGCGCCATGCCGAGAAAGCCGGCGTGGCAGCCGATGCATCCGGCCCCGAGCGGAATGGCGCCGGCGCGGCGGTAATATCCTTTCTCGACCGACTCGTACTCGTCTTTGCCGGCGGAAATCTCTTTGGCGGCCCGCTTCTCGAATTCGCTACGGGGCTCGTGATTGACTCCCATCGGTTGGACATTCGCGGAAATCCATCTCGCTTCGACCTTCGACCGCCAGGCGATCTCGGAGAACACGTCCTCCATCGCGCGGGCCGGAACGGGGGCGTTATCGCCGTGAAAATAGCGCTGGTGCATGACTCTCAGGGTCGACGCGTAGATTTGGTGCATCAGCTTCGCACGGTCCCGCGCGACGGCAACGGAAACGCGATGCTCTGCGTCCGACTCCTTGGCGGGCTCGGCTTTCTCGCCGCCATTGGGCCGATTTGACTCGTCGCCGGAGAGTTCGGCGCACAAAACCAGCGCAACGCACAGCATCCCCAACGCTCCGCCCGCCGCGTATCGACGCACCTTTGATTCAGCCATCCTCGTGAAACTCCAGAGGTTCCGTGGTCATGTCGCGAATCGCCTGGCAGTAACCCCATTGCCAGCCTAGATCGCCGCAGTGGCGATAACTGGATATGCATGTCCAGTTTTCTGAGCATATCGGTCGGCCGGCGAATGTCAATGTCGAGCGGGCCCGATGGCGCCCAAGCACGAGGCGGGTCACGGCAGGCGGATCGCGCCTGCTGCTTTTGGTTGCGGCTCGGCCCCACGAAGCTGAAACATAGTCAACGGAACTGGCTCGGCATCAACAGGGCGGCTTTCAATTAACCGCGAAGAGCCAGAAGCGAAGTGATGGTCATGGTCATCGAGAAGACGACGGCGAGCGCAACCGCGCGAAAAAAGAGTTGCTGGAACACGAGCAGGCGGTGCTGGGCCGACTCGTCGAGCGTCCGCGAGACGGTATCGAAGGCGTCTTCCAGCTTGCCCGCTTCATCGCCGGTTGCGATCATGTGCTTGACGTCGTCGGGGATGGTCCGCGGCGTCGCAAAGGCCTCGGCGATCGTTTCGCCGCGCTCGATCGCCGAGGCGGCGCGAAGATAGTCCCAGCGCAGGATCAAATTGTCGGCCGACTCCGCGGCTAGGCGGATCATGCGCTGGACCGGCTGCCCGCCGGTCGAGTAGAGCAGGTTCATCGCGTGGAAAAAGCGGCTCATCGCCAGTTCGCGTTCGGCCTGGCCGATTGCGGGCAGGAGGAGTTTGAGCGCATCGACGATCCATTTCGCTTGCGGAATCAAAAGGACAATCGCCACTATCGCCGCGATGATGCCATAGAACATCGCGGCATGTGCGACGTAGGCGAGCGCGGCCCGTAGCGAGGCCAGTAACAAGTATGCGACGGCGCAAACTGTCGACCCGGCCAGCATGATCGAAAGCGGCGCGAGCCACGTGTTGCGCATCACCCGGGCCGGCTCGACCAGCAGCCGGCAATGCCGTTGGAGGTAACCCAGCGATTCTTCTTCCTTGCCGCTTTGTTCGCCGCACTGCAGCACCGGCACAAAAAACGCCGGGAAGCGCTCCCGCCAAGGCGCCAGCGCCTCCGACAGGCTCATTCCCGCCGCCGTGCTCTCCGCCGCCTGCTCGATGATCTGCCTAAGCTCGGAGTTGGCCGACGACCGCGTGCAGGTCTTCAAGCTGGTCGGCACATCCATCCCCGCGTGCAGGCACAGGCCCAAGTTCTGGCAGAACAGCGCGAGCCGCTCTAGAGGAATCTTGCAAACGAGTAGGTTATGCTTCAGCATATCCGATAATTCGTGCCAGCATGAATTGGCAATCCTGCTCGTATTAGAGTCAAAAAGCCTTGCGTCGGCTATAAGTTCCCCGCGAACGACATATCATTAAGCTCGCGAATCTTGCCGCAACGGCAAGGTTTGATGCGAGAAACACAGTACCTCAGATAACGCCGTCGGCAGCGCTTGCGAGAAAGTAGCAGGCACACTCCTGTGTGCCGTCGCCGGCGCTGCAATGGCGGCCAACCGTAGCGTGGGTTACGGCACATGGAATGTGCCTACTACTTTCACTTGCGGCTCCGCCGCGCTAGGCTGAAGCATAACCTACGGAGTTGCGAAACTACGCCAACAGCCCCTCGATCGCCTTTCCCTTCCCGTCCTTGGTCACATGAAACGGCCTTCCTTCGGTGACGAAGGCGGCGTCGGGCGGGATGCCGAGCGCGCGGTAGATGGTGGCGTGGACGTCGGTCAGCGAGAACAACGCAATATCTCTGCTTCTCAATGCCCGGCGTGGCCGCCGCGGACGAGATGCAACGCGATCATCAGCACGAAAAACAACGTGCTGCCAACGAGCACGTACAGCCCCCAAGGAAGGCCCTGAGTCGCTCCGCGGTCGCACGCCGTGCCGGCCAGCGTCGGCGCCGCCGAGTTGCGAGAGTAGCTCAGGCGGCTGCCCGGGTATGGGCGGTTGAGATCGTCGCCGCAACGATTTCGGCGGCGATCTCGCGGCTTCGCTCCAGCGACAGACGCCGCCCGTACTGGATCCTGCCCCAGGGCTTGTAGACCGACAGCGCGGTGGCTGCCAGCAAAACCAGCAATCCGCCGCCGGAATGGAGCACTTCCGAACGGGCGCCTGACGCGCGGCTCATCGCCGGCATGTGCAACAAGAGGATCGTCGCGGCGCCGAACGTCAGCGCGAACTTCACCAGAATCCAGTAGTATCGCAGCAAGCCCCATTCGGTCCCCAGCGACTGGACCAGCCCGGTGCCAAGCGCGGCGATGCTCAAGGGGACGATGACGAACCAGCCGGTCAGCTCCATCGCAAGCTGAAAACCGTGCGCCGCCGGAGCATCCGGGTCGGTCAAGCTGGCGATGGCCAACGCCAAATAAGCGGCGGCGGCCCCGAGCCAACCTACCGAACAGGCGACATGCGCAGTGAGTGCGAACTTGCGGAGACGCGGCGAGAGGATCATGGCCGTTCGCCCCGTTGCGTGCCGGCAGGGCTGTTCGGACGTAGCGTGACGCCACAGAGCAACCAAGCACCGCTCGCCTCGCAGGGCGTGAAACCGGCCGACATCGTTGATCCTCCGGGCGTTTTGCCTTATGATCTAAGATATCAGCAAGCTAAGCAATTCTCCCGGAGCCGTCAATGGCCGCGAATCGGACGACGCAGTTGAAGACCGAACTCGTCGACGCTCTGCGGCGGCACAGCGGATCGGTCGTGCTCTTGCACGCCGCCATCGCCGAGCGTCTGGGGCTCGGCCCCGCCGACCATAAGTGTTTGGACCTGCTGCTGCGATTCGGTCCTCTGCCCGCCGGCGATCTGGCGGACAAATCGGCTTTGACGACCGGGGCCATCACCGGCGTCATCGACCGGCTTGAGAAGGCCGGGTACGCGGTCCGCGCGTCCGACCCGCACGATCGCCGGCGCGTCGTCGTCGAGCCGAACCGCGAACGGGCGCTGGCCGATATCGAACCGATCTTCGCGGGCCTGAAGCGGGGGATGTCGGCGATGCTGGACCGCTACTCGGCCGAGGAACTCGAACTCTTGCTCGATTTCCTGAAGCGCATCGATCAATTGATCGACGATCATACCGCGGCCTTGCGCCGCGCGTAACTTGGTCGACACCCGCCGAGATTTCTCAGCCAAGTAGGTTATGCTTTAGCATATCCTCGGTCCGCGCGTCAGTTGAATCGCGTTTCCAGTCGAAGCCGCAGCGGGAAAAGGCGCCGGAGCGCAGGCCGGTTGAGGCGTGCGAAAGGATATGCTGAAGCATAACCTACGGAATTATGTCAACAGCCCCTCGATTGCCCGCCCTTTCCCGTCCTTGGTCACGTGAAACGGCCGGCCTTCGGTGACGAAGGCGGCGTCGGGGGGAATGCCGAGCGCGCGGTAGATGGTGGCGTGGACGTCGGTCAGCGAGACGGGGTTTTCGATCGGGGTCATCGGGTGGCGGTCGGCGGTGCGGCCGTAGACCAGCCCGGGCTTGAAGCCGCCGCCGAAGAAGAGCAGGCTGTTGGCGCTGCTGAAGTGGCCGTGCAGGCCGTAGAGCCGCTCGCTGTCGATGATTAACTCTTCGCCCGATTGCGACTCGGCGAAGCCGATCGGCTCGATGCCGGCCTTGGGCTGGTTGGCGATCGTGCGGCCGAATTCGCTGGCCACGACGACCAGCGTGCGGTCGAGCATGCCGCGGTCGGCCAGGTCGCGAATGAGCTGGGCGATTGGCCCATCGACCTGTTTTTTCATCTCGGCGATTCGCACGGCGCCGTCTTCGTGCGTATCGAAGCCCTTGAAGGCGCCGTATTGATACTCGACCTGCACGAACCGCGTCCCCGCTTCGACTAGCCGCCGGGCCAACAGCAAACCGTGGCCGAAGCGGCGGCCGAAATAGTACTTCTTGTCGAGCAGTTGCTCGGCTGCGATTCGCGGCTCGTAGGCGGCGATCGTTCGATCGGATTCGTCGCGGGCGTAATCGAAGGCTTGCTTGACAGGCGAATCCATCATCGCCCGCGCACGTTCCATCATCTTGAGATACTTTTCAGCCTGCGCAGCGTCGGCCAGGCCCGAGCCGGCCGAGCCGCTGATCGCCCGCAGGTAAGCCAGCCGCCGGTCGATCCGCTCGGGCGTGAGGCCGGCGGCCATTTCGAGCGCGGCCAGCCCCTCGACCGGATCGGGGATCATGAACGGCGCGTGCTCGAGGCCGTAAAAACCCGGGCCGATGAACTCGTTGATGAACTGTTTTTCCGAGTCGCTGGTGTCGATATCGCGGCCGATGTAGATATACGGCGGCACGTTGGGACTGCGCGGCCCGAGAATGCGGCACGCCGCGGCGCCGAGGCTCGGCGCCTTCACGCCGACCGGGAACAGATACCCGGTCATCATGTAATACTGCGCCTTGAGATGCACCGCGCCGAACTTGGTTTCGTTCGTCAGGCTGCGCAACAGCGTGCCGTGGTGCATCACCGAAGCGAGTTGCTCCAGTCCTTCGCCAAATTCGAGGCCGTCGACCGAGGTGGGAATCGCCGGGCAGGTCGAGAGCAGTTCGCTGCCTTTCATCCCCTTGCGAAACGGCGTGAATTGCTTGTAGTCCCAAGTATCGCTCTGCCCCACGCCGCCCGGCAGCCAGATGAAGATCACCGCCTCGGCCTTGGCCTTCAGCCGCTTCGTTTCTTCTGCGCGCACCGTCGCCGCCACCGCAGCGGCGGCGGTCGTTTGCAAAAACGTTCGGCGGTTGATTGCGTGCGTCATCTTGTTGCAAGCGAATGGTTAGCCACAGAGGCACGGAGAACATGGAGAGAAAAACAGATTACGGAAGTCGGGTGCTTTTACGATGCAGATTTTTTTAAAGGGGATATGGGGATGCAGAGGAGATAAGGAGATGGTTTTCAAGCAATTGTATCTCTCTTTCATCCCCCTTATCTCCTCCTCATCCCCACATCCCCATTTAAGAAGCTTAACTTTAGTTTACGGCCCGCCTTCGGCTTTCGCCCTTGATCATTCTTCTTTTTCCTCTCCGTGCCCTCCGTGTCTCCGTGGTGAACCTCCTGCTTTATCTGACTTTATTTGACGTACTGAAACTCAGCGCTGCAAACTAGCGCCCAGAGCATGTCGTGCAGGCCGTCGGCCAGCGAGCCGGCGCCGTCGAGGAATTCCTTGCCGAGTCGCTTCTCGTCGGGCGTGGCGTGCCGGCTGAGTACGGATTGGTAGAGCTGGTCGACCAGCCGCCGCGGATCGCCGCGGGTCGGCGGCTTGGCCAACAGCGGATGCAATTCGATCAACTGTTCCAACTCCGGGCCGTTGAGCAGTTCGAGCGATTGCACGACTGCCAGGCCGTCGCTGCGCGAGGTGCTGATCTCGTTGCGCGACGAAGGGCGGCCCAAGGCCCGCATCAAGGCCGTCGAGCGGCCGTCGAGAAACAGCCGGTCGTCGGGCCGCAGCCGGGCGGTCATCGCCAGCCGCACGCTGTCGAACACTTGTTCGGCCGAGAGCCGCCGCAACGATGGGGAACGGAAGTACCGCGGCGCCGATTCGCCTTGCTCGGCGCTATTGGGATCGGCCAGATGATCCTCCAGCGCCGCGTCGTATTGCAGTTGATACGTGCGGCTGGTCAGGATCAACCGGATCGTGTGCTGCAAATCGCAGCCGTGGGCGACGAAGTCGTAGGCCAGCCAGTCGAGCAGCTCCGGATGGCTGGCGGGCGAGTCGAGGCGAAGATCGTCGGCCGGCTCGACCAGGCCAAGCCCGAGGTAACGCTTCCAAAGCCGATTGACGATCGTCTTGGCGAACCGCGGGTTGAGCGGGTCGACGAGCAGTTGCGCCGCTAGTTGCAGCCGCGCTTCGACCACGCTGGGCGCGTGGCGAGGCGCGCCCGGCAGTTCGAAGGGAAAGCGGGCCGGCACGAATTGGCCGGTTTTCGCATCGCAGCGAATCCGCTCCAGATCGCGCGGGGCGAACAGCCCGGCGAAGGCCAGAAAGCGTTCTTGCGACCACTCCTGGTTCTCGAAGTGGTCGTGGCAGCTCGCGCATTTCATGCTGGTTCCCAAGAAGACCTGGCCTACGTTGGCCGCCGTTTGCAGGGTGACCCGGTGGTCTTCATTGCGGACGTAGCCGATGGCGTAGCGGGTGCCGATCAGTTCTTCGTCGACTTCGCGGCGGCGGCCTGGCATGGTCGGGTCGATCAGCTCGGCGACCATCACGTCGTAGGGCCGGTTGTGTTCGAAGCTGGCCAGCAGCCAATCGCGATAGTTGCCGCGAGTCGGAATTCCGCCCTGGCCGAGCACCGGCTGGCTGGCCAGCGCGTCTTCCCAGAAGGGGGTCCAATGCGCGGCGTATTCCGCCCGGCGGGCCATCAATTGATCGACCAGCTTGCCGCGCTTCTGCGGCGAGTGGTCGGCCAGGAAGCGGTTGACTTCCAGCGGCGTGGGGATCACGCCGATCAGATCGAGAAACGCCCGCCGCGCGAATGCGGCGTCGTCGCACAAGGCCGGCGGTTTCTTGGCGGCTTCGAGCCCGGCCGTTTGCCAGGCCGCGATGATGAACTGGTCGATCGGATTCGCCGCCGCCGCCGGCAGATCGACTTGGGGCGGCGCGGGCGGCGCGGGAAGTTGCGCGAGCCGCTGCTCGCGGCGTTGGACGAGGGCTTGCTCGCTGTCGAGATGGGCGGCGGCCTCGACGCTGAATACAGCCGCGGCGTCGCTTTCCTTGGGCTTGGCATCATCGGCCGCCCTTGCCGAGGCAGCCGCTGCGCAGGAAACCAGCCAGAGCAACGCGCTGTAGCACGCGATGCGAGGATACGAGCGGTTTAAGAAAAAGTCATTGCTCATCGATGCTTGTTTACCGCCAGTTCGAATTGGCGGTTAGCCTAGCGCGGCGGAGCCGCAAGTGAAAGTAGTAGGCACGCTCCGTGTGCCGTAACCGACCTTGTGGTTAAACGCCATCGGAGTGTTGGCGACGGCACACGGAGTGTGCCTGCTACTTTGGCGCAAGCGTCGTTGGCGCCGCGCTCAGGCGCATTGAGTTTTGGCATTAAATCTTGCCGCCGCAACAAAACTTGCGGCGTTAATAGCAGCCTGCAGCGCTGATTTGCGCAAGCCTTCAGCAGCCAAGCTCACGACCGCGCGTTGACAATTCGAGAAGCCCGGCTGAAGCCGGCTCACACAACATGGTAGCTAGCCCGGATCCACCAACTAAAGCTGGCGGCAGACAGGGCCTTCCCCAAGAATCTCTTCGTTCCTATCCCCAATATCTCCTCCGCATCCCCTCATCCCCTTTCCCAGAATCGTTCCATCCGCTCTCCGCGTCGCGCTAAGCGGAGAGCGGATCACTTGGAATTTTTATACGTCGGGCCGTTGATGTCGGAGTCGGCGATGATTTGGTGCTCGACGGTCAGCTTCGGCTCGCCCCTGCTGTCGGCCTTCACGGTCTGCGGCGTGTAACGCACGTACTTGCGATGGAACGGGTCGAGGAAGCGGTCGCCCTTCTGGAAGATCGGCCGGTATTCGGTCATTTCGCCGAACCATTCGGGGCCGACGACCTGCGCCGGAATCCAGTGGCCCTGGCCCTGTTTGTCGACCAGATAAAACTCGGGATAGTTGTGCCCTTCGACCCACACGCTGCGCGCCGTGACCTTCGACAGCCGGCACATGCTGACGAACAGCGCGCTCATCTCCTCGCAGTCGCCGCAGCCTTGCTCGATGGCGAACAACGCCCCGCGGAAGTCGCCGTTTTGAAAGTCGACGTTGTCGCGGGTCCAACTCCAAAAACCCTTGACCGTTTCCCAAGCGCCGTCCTCGTGGTGCTGCTTCTCCAGGTCGCGCGCCAGGTTGACGATCTTCGGGTGCTTCATTTCCAAGCCCGGCGCCGGGCCGACAAATTGATCGCGGACTTCGGGCGGCAGGCCGCGCGGCAAAGCGAGATCTTCGGGCTCGGCGACGAACTCCATCCGCCAGCGCGTGATCTCGTACAACAGCTCGACCGAGGCCGACTTGCCGGCCTCGATCAGCGGAATCGTGTAGCGGAACGTTTTGCACTGGCCCGGCTTGACGTGATATTCGATCTTGCCTTCTTCAGTGAACTTTTCGTCGAGCAAGCGTATCTGCTGTTCGGGCCAATCCATCGGAATCGGCGCCACCACGACCACGTTGTGGCTGTCGCTCTCCGCAGGGCTGGCGACGCGGACCACCACCTTCAGGCGATAGGTTCGTGGGTCGGTCAAATCGAGCAGCGGGTCTTTCTGGAATTCCTGCGTCGATTCGGCGCCCTTGCCGCTCGCCTTGAAGGAGGCTTTCGCCGCTTTGGTCGGCGTAGTGCGAGGCTTGGCCCGCGAGTCGGCGGGGACCGCGTCTGCGGTCTCACCGCCCGAGCGCGAACGCGCGGCCGCGTCTTTCGATTTCTCGGCGCCGCGGGCCAGCGGGCCTATTGCGAGTAAGCAAGTCAGGGAAACAACCGTCAAGAGCTTCGCATGCGCTGAATGCATTAGGGCCTCGCAGTACATCGGGGCGCGGCTAGGTTCGTCGTCCATTCAACGGGCGCGGCTGCGCCCGCATGGCAATTCAACGAAAACTGTTGCGAGAGATTTGTAGTGGCAATATGGTCAGTATGCCCCGTCTGGGCAAAATTGTCAAAGTCTTTCGATTTGGCGACGGGCCTGGCTGGCAGACCTTTTCAGGCACAATGGCGGCGATTTCTATGTGGCCTTCAGGGGGTGCAATAGGCCTGCGTTTAATTCCCTAAGATCATTGTATACGTTGACTTAGCGGTAAAAAAACAAGCTCGGAGGCGACGCCTACCGGGCGAATCGCCTTGCTGAATTCAGCACTCGGGCGTTATGCTTCGAGCCCTGTTTAGCTTGGATCGTTGCCGCAGCCAAGGAAGGCGGACGGTTGGTGGATTTTCAGTCTTCTCGATCTCCTCGCGACGGCACGGCCGATCCGGCGCTGGCCGAAACGGCGACCTTGCCGCTGTCGACGCCCGCACGCGGGTCGCATTGGAAACAGCGCAGCGCACTGATTGCGGCGGTCGTCTTTTTCGCGGCCATGACGTGGCCTTTCCTGCGCTGCGGCGCCGACAGCGAATTCATCGTCTGTTACTTGCGGGCGGCGAAACGGATGCAGTCCGGACAAGCCATCCACCGCGACGAGCCGGTCGCCTATGCCTACCCGCCGGCGATGGCGATGCTGGCCATGCCGTTGGCCCGGCTGCCGACTTTCGCGGCGCTCGGCGTCTGGTATCTGGTGAATATCGCCGCCGTGACGGCAGTCGTGGTCGGCAGTTGGCGGCTCGTCGGCGGACCGCCGATCACGCGGCTGGCGGGGCATTGGCTCGTTGTGTTCTGGCTGGCCGTGGCGCTCGGCTTTCGCTTCGTTTCGGCGCCGCTGGAAAATCAGCAGTTCGACGTCGTGATCGCCGCGTTGTTGATTTTCGGCTGCCAGAAGCTAGCTCGCGGCTGCACGCTCGCCGGCGCAGTCTGGCTCGGCGCGGCGGCGGCCATGAAGTGTACGCCGCTCTTGTTCGCGCCCTATCTGGTCTGGCGGGGCCGGTTGAAGGCGGCCTGCCTGTTGGCGCTCGTGGCCGTGGCGCTCAACCGTCTGCCCGACTTCGTCTGGCCGCAGAACAATGGCCAATCGTACCTGGGCGATTGGTGCGGCACGTTCCTGGCCAAAGTCGGCCGCACGGCGCCCGGCGTGTGGGATAGCGATCTCGTGTTGAATCAATCGTTGGCTGGCCTGGTGAACCGTTTTGCCCAGGCCGGCCTGCCGTTGTCGAGCGACCGTTTGCCCCGCGGCGACGCGGTTCTGGCGCCCGAAACGGTCGCAGCCATGCGCTGGCTAACTTATGGCATTGCCCTGGCGCTCGTGGCGGCGACGGCTTGGCGGTTCGGGCGACCCGGCAGAGAGTGGTCGAGGCTGGAAGTCGGCGCCGAGTCCGCGGCGGTCGTTTGCTTGATGCTGCTGCTGAGCCCGATGTCGAGCAAGGCGCACTACGTGGTGCTGGTGCTGCCGTGCATCCTGTTCGCCCGCTGGTTCGTCGAACGGCGGCAGGCCGTAGGTCAGGCTTTCCAGCCTGACAGCCAGGCCAGTTTACGCCGGCCGCTCACCGCGTTGCTGGCCGTGCTGCTCGTCACTGGACCGCTGACCTCCAAAGGGCTGACCGGCAAGGCGCTCGGCGATCTGACCTTGGCCTGGGGCTTTCCGACCTGGTTCGCGCTGGCGCTGCTCGCGGTAACCTGGCTGATTCTGCCCCGGACGCGGGCGAAATCTTCGCCCGAAGTCGAGCCGGCTCTGGTTCAGACCGGCAAAGCGGCCTGAGCAAGCCGAGGGTCCTTTTCCGACGAGCGTAGCGATTGTGCCGGCGAGGCGCCCCGAGCCGGTTTTCCCGACCGGCGGGTTAGGCGTATCATTGGTTGTGGGCCCAATCTTCATTGCTCGCTCGGAAAGGCGTCATGCGGTGGTTTGCTAGTTGGTTGTTGTTGCTCGCAACGTCGGCGGGTGCGCTGGGCGGCGAAACGCCGGCGTCCCCGCTGGGCCGCTCGATTGAAAACTTCAAGCTGCAAGATTTCCGGGGCGCCTGGCACGAGTTGGACGACTGGTCCGACAAGCAGGCGGTGGTGATCGCTTTCTTGGGCGTCGAGTGCCCGCTGGCCAAGTTGTATGCCCCGCGGCTGGTCGAATTGGCGGAAGAGTACGGCCCGCGCGGCGTGGCGGTGGTCGGCATCGACGCCAACCAGCAAGACTCGCTGGCCGAGATCGCGCACTACGCCCGCATTCATCACGTCGAATTCCCATTGCTCAAAGACCCGGGCAATCGCGTGGCCGACCAGTTCGGCGCGGTGCGCACGCCCGAGGCCTTCGTGCTCGATCGGCGCCGCGTGGTGCGGTACTGGGGCCGGATCGACGATCAATACGGCATCGGCTACGCCCGCGAGCGGCCGCAGCGCCGCGACGTGGCGGTCGCCCTGGAAGAATTGCTCGCCGGCAAAACCGTCTCGACCCCCGTGGCCCTTGCGCCGGGCTGCCATATCGGCCGCATCAGCCGCAAGCCGCCCACGGGCGATATCACGCATTCCAAGGACGTCGCGGCGATTTTGCAGCGGCGGTGCGCCGAGTGCCATCGTCCGGGGCAGGCTGCGCCGTTCGAATTGGCCGTTTATCGCGACGCCGCGAGTTGGTCGGAGATGATCCGCGAAGTGCTCGTCGAAGGGCGCATGCCGCCGTGGCACGCCAACCCAAGGTTCGGCGAATTCTCGAACGATCGCCGCATGCCCGACGAGGAAAAACAAACCGTTCTGGCTTGGATCGACAATGGCATGCCCGAGGGCGACGCGGCCGCGTCGCCGCCGCAAACGAAGTTCGCCGAAGGCTGGCGCATCTCGAAGCCCGACTTCGAGGTCCGCATGCCCAAGACCTTTGCCGTGCCGGCCAAGGGAACGGTGGAATTTCAATATTTCGTCGTCGATCCGGGCTTTACCGAAGACGTGTGGGTGCAAGAGGCCGAAGTGCGGCCCGGCAACCGCGCGGTAGTACACCACCTGATCCTGTATTACGCAGAGCCCGGCAGGAATCCGAAACGCGGCGAGGCCCCGCTGTTCAACGCAATTGCGATTTATGCGCCCGGTTTGCCGCCCGCAGTCTTTCCGCCGGGAACGGCCAAACGCATTCCTGCCGGCTCGCGGCTGGGTTTCGAGGTCCATTACACCTCCAACGGCAGCGAGCAGCTCGACCGGAGCTTCGCGGGGTTGGTGTTCGCCGATCGCAAGCAGGTGAAGCAAGAACTGCGCACCGTGATCGCGGTCAATACGCAATTCCACATTCCGCCCGGCGACGCGGCTTATCGCGTCGAGGCTGAATACCACTTCGATCAGGACATGCGGCTGTATTCGATGCTGCCGCACATGCACCTGCGGGGCAAAGCCTTTCGTTTCGAGGCGGTCTTTCCCGACGGCCGGCAGGAAACGCTGCTCGACGTGCCGCGATACGACTTCAACTGGCAGTATTCCTACATGCTGGCCAAGCCGAAGCTGATGCCGCAAGGAACCGTCATTCGCTGCACGGCGAAGTTCGACAACTCGGCGGACAATCTGGCCAACCCCGATCCGGCGGCGACGGTCGGCTGGGGCGAAACCACCGCCGAAGAGATGATGATTGGGCGGATGGAGGCGACCGTCGAGGACCAGGATCTCAGGCTCGGCATGCCGCAGGTGCGCCGGCTCGAAGGCGACCAGTACGAAGCGACGTTCGTCTATCGCGCCGCGGCCGGCGTGAAGTCGGTCCATCTGGCCGGCAGCTTCAACGATTTCAGCGACAACTCGCACCCGATGCAAGGCCCGGATCGCCAAGGCCGCTTCCGGCTGACGCTCAAGTTGAAGCCGGGCGTTTACGAGTATCGCTACCGGATCGACGATCGCGAGTGGCGATCCGATCCAGGCAATCCGGTGCAGGTCGGTTACTATCGCAACAGCGTGCTGAAGATCGGTCCCAAGCGGTGATTTAGATCTCAGTTCGGCGACGTCTGATCGCTGGACGCACGATCGATTGGGGTGACATGCTTTCCCGCTTGCGCAGCAAGCGGGTAAGCATGCAATTCACACATGCCTACGCCGGCTGACGCTGGCGTTGCATGCCACCCAACGGCGATTCAGTTCCACCACCAGGACTTGGCCCGGCTTTCGGCGGCGGCGGCGCGCACGGGCGCCAGCTTATCGCTGGTTTCTTTGTGATCGGCCGCGCCCCAAGAGTTGATGGCCACGCCGCCCGAGGCGCTGATGATGTAGTTGTCGCGAGTTTCGATGAAGCTGGCCTTGGTGTCGATCTGCTTGGGAGTCAGAAATTCTTCGATGGGCAAATCGTCGGCGTTCAGCAAGCGGCCCATGTTCAAGCCGGCCTTGGCGGCCAGATTCTCCTTGTCGATCAGCGCGGCGACCACGGCCAGATCCATGCAGTTGCGCAGTTCGCCGAAGATCGGCTCCTTGACCGAAAGTTCGTCGTACTTGGCCGTCATCAAGTCGGCCCATTTCTGGGCCAGGGGGCTGGCTTTGCCGGTCTGTGTGCGGTTGCCTTGGGCGTCGACAAAGTCGTCTTCGCTCATGGCCTTCACGCCCCGCCCGCGCAGCTCCCAGGCCAGGCCCTCGCCGTCGGTCAGCAGCGGATCGTAGTCGGTGGTCAGCCACCAGCGCGGCAGTACGTTCTGCATGGCGGCGTTCTTGCCGCCTTTGAGCATGTGCAGATAGTCGGGCAGTCCTTTGACCGGCGAAGGGTCGAAGTGCATGGCGATCCGCTTCATGCGGAAGTCGGCCGCCAACAGCACGCGGGCGAAATGGCTGAAGGTGGGCACGCCCGTGAAACTGACAATTTGCGGTCCCAACTCGCGTTCCATTTTTTCAGCCGCCAGCCTGGGATTCGGTCCGAGCGCGAACAGGCTCGGCAGCGCGGCTTGCAGCCGGGCCAGGCCCTCCTTCGTCGGATCGATCGAGCAGGAAATGCCGCCTCGCGAGGCCTCGCGGGCGGTGCGCAAGGCGACCAACAGGTCATCCAACTGCAGCACCGGGCGGCCGGTCGTGATGCCGACCAGGTTGCCGCGCGGGTCGACCTGCCAGCCTTCGCCATAACCGGCCAGAACGATGTCGTTCTGTTCCGGATAAACGAACACGTACTGAATGCGCTGCAAGCCGCCCAGGCACTTGATCTCGTCGGGCAGAGGTTGGTCTCTGCGGAGGCATTCGCCGATCGCTTCGTCGAGCAACCGGAGCGACACCTTGCGCAGCTTGGCTGGCTGGTTCAAATCGCCAGGAACCGGTCGCAGCGCTTTGAGCCGCTCCTTGCGCAGATCGCCGAGTTGATCTTTCTGGGCATTGGACACCGCGCCGCCAGCATCGATGTAGATGCCGCCCACGGCCTGTCGAAAGCCTCCGAACGCCCAGGCAACCGGCGGCACGGCAGCCAGCACGCCCAAGGCGGCGAACCACACGACTCGAAGCGACCAACCGCCAGCTTGCCCCGAGCGAATGGCAGACATGAAACCTCTCCTACCGAGTTTGAAGCGCTATCGTCCTAGGGCTTCAGAGATGCGCCGCCGGTTTGACGAAAGCCGCCTATCGAGGCGAGGCTTCGGACGCCTTTGCCATTCTAACTGATAAATCTGAAAAATCTCGCCAGTTTTTGGTCCCCCCGTTGTTTCTCCGAACTGCTCCCGCCAAACGGCAGGATTCGCGCGGTTGTACGTTGCGCTTAGGGGGGGGTCGGAAGCGGAGTCAGTTCCACCACCAGGACTTGGCCCGGCTTTCGGCGGCGGCGGTGCGCACGGGCGCCAGCTTATCGCTGGTTTCCTTGCGATCGGCTGCGGGCCAGGAGTTGATGGCCACGCCGCCCGAGGCGCTGATGATGTAGCTGTCTTTGGTGGAGATGAAGCTGGCCTTGGTGTCGATCTGCTTGGGCGTGAGATACTCTTCGGTCGGCAACTCGTCGGCGTCGAGCAACAGGCCCAGATTCAAGCCGGCCTTGGCCGCCAGGTTCTCCTTGTCGATCAGCGCGGCGACCACGGCCAGATCCATGCAGTTGCGCAGTTCGCCGAAGATCGGCTCCTTGATCGAAAGTTCGTCGTACTTGGCCGTCATCAAGTCGGCCCATTTCTGGGGCAGCGGGCTCGCTTTGCCGCTGTGCGTGCGGTTGCCCTGAGCGTCGACAAAGTCGTCTTCGCTCATGGCCTTCACGCCGGGCCCGCGCAGTTCCCATGCCAGGCCCTCGCCGTCGGTCAGCAGCGGATCGTAGTCGGTCGTCAGCCACCAGCGCGGCAGTACGTTCTGCATGGCGGCGTTCTTGGCGCCTTTAAGCATGTGCAGATAGTCGGGCAGTCCGTTGACCGGCGAGGGGTCGAAGCGCATGGCGATCCGCTTCATGCGGAAGTCGGCCGCCAGCAACACGCGGGCGAAATGGCTGAAGGTGGGCACGCCCGTGAAACTGACAATTTGCGGTCCCAACTCGCGTTCCATTTTTTGGGCCGCCAACTTGGGATTCAGTCCGAGCGTCGGCAGCGCGGCTTGCAACTTGGCCAAACCCTCCTTGGTCGGATCGATCGAGCAGGAAATGCCGCCTTGCGAGGCTTGCCGGGCGGTGCGCAAGGCCACCAGCAGATCGTCCAGCATCAGCACCGGGCGGCCGGTCGTGATGCCGACCAGGTTGCCGCGCGGATCGACTTGCCAGCCCTCGCCGTAGCCGGCCAGCACGATGTCGTTTTGCTCGGGATAAACGAACACATACTGAATTCGCTGCAAGCCGGCCAGGCACTTGATCTCGTCGGGCAGCGGCTGGTCTTTGCGCAGGCATTCTCCGATCGCCTCGCTGAGCATGCGGAGCGAAACCTTGCGAATCTTCGCGGGCTGGTTCAAATCGCCGGGGACGGGTTGCAGGGCACTGAGCCGCTCTTTGCGAAGCTCGCCAATCTGGTCCCGCTGAGCGTTGCTCACGGCGCCGCGCGGATCGATGAAAATGCCGCCCACGGCCTGCCGAATGAATCCAAAGGCCCAAGCCGCCGACGGCACGGCCGCCATCAAGCTCAAGGACGCGAGGCACACGATTCGCAACGACCAACGGCAAGTTCGTCCCGAGCGAATGCTAGCCATGAGGAATCTCCTAACGAAATTGAACGCTAACGTCTTCAGCCTAATCCATGCCGCTGGCCGATGCAAGAAAAGCTTGCCGGAACGCAAGATTTTGCCGATTTCGTCTGTTCGCCTCCCCTGCGGCGAGAGCCACGTGTTCGCCGGGGAACGTTCGAAATGCTAGCTTGTGCCTTGTGTAGTACAACGAGCCGCGGCGCCCGGCTTTTTCGGCGTTTTGCCTTTGCAGCTAACGCCTTCGGGCGCAGGCCACTTGCGGCGGCGCCCCTTACGGGGATAAGGTAGGTTAATGCCTGAGAAGGCCAGCGGAAGCCAACGGCCGAGGTCGAACTCCTTCCGCTCGAGGCCCAGTCTCATTCGGCACGCTTTTCCGACGAGTCCCCAGCTCTCGATGTTAGCATATCTCGTCATTCGCGAAGGCTCGAAGTGGACCGACGTGTTTCGCTTGATCCCCGGTCAGGCGGTGACGATCGGCCGCGCGCCGACGAATCAAATCGTCATCAAAGACGAGCGCTGCAGCCGCTGCCACGCCGAGATGTTCATGAGCGAAGGACAATGGACGTTGCGCGACTTGGACAGCCGCAATGGCACCGCGGTGGGGGGCGAGTTGATCCAGGGCGACAAGGTGCTTTCGCCCGGCGAAATCATTCGCATTGGCAATTCGCAACTGGCGTTCGTCCACGATCTCTCCAAGGCTTTTTCCGACTCGAGCCACGCCTTGGCGGCGGACGAAGCGACCGCGGCCCCCGGGCCGGGACCGGCATTGGCCGACTCGCAAGATTCCGGCGTGCTCGATCTGGGCGAGCCGTCGACGATCACCCATCGTCGCGGCCGAAGTCGGTTCTTGGATCGCAGCGAAGACGAAGAGTCGAGCGGCGCCTCGAAGATGGGCCGCGCCGCCAAGCTGTGCCGGTTGGCGTTCGAACTGGCCAAGGCGCCCGATGCCGTCGCCATGGCGAAGTTGACGCTGACCGGGCTGTTCGAAGGTACGAAAATGGACGCCGGGGGGGTGCTGCTGTTGCGGCACGGCATCACCGGCGAAGCTACGGCCAACGATCTGGAACTGGTGGCTTCGCGGACTGAGACCGAACTGCCCTATCATCGCATCTCTCCCTTCCTCGCCGCCACCGTGTTGCGCGAAGGCGAAGCCGTCATGGCCCGCAACGTGATGGGCGACAGCAACCTCGGCAGCCGCGACTCGAAGGGCGACATGCACGCCACCAGCGTGATTTGCGCGCCGGTGCGGCGCGGCAAAAAAGTGCTCGGCCTGGTGCATCTCTACTCGACCGCCTCCGATCACGTGCCCGACCCGGACGACCTGGAGTTCACGCTCGCCGGCGCCGACACGCTGGCCGTGGCGCTGCAGAATCTCAATCGTCGCCAGGAGTTGGCCGAAAACCTCAACCAGATTCGCGACGAAAACCTGCAGCTTCGCGAACGGCTGGGCGTGCAGAGCGAGATCATCGGCAAGAGCAAGGCCATGGAGCGCGTGACCGAAGAGATCGCCCGAGCGGCGCCGACCAGCGCCACCGTGCTGATTCGCGGCGAAAGCGGCGTCGGCAAGGAATTGGTCGCCCGCGCCGTGCACTTTTCCAGCCCGCGGCGCAAAGGCGCCTTCGTCTGCTTGAATTGCGCCGCCCTGTCGGAAAGCCTGCTGGAAAGCGAATTGTTCGGTCACGAGCGCGGGGCCTTCACCGGCGCTGTGAATCGCAAGATCGGCAAGTTCGAAGCTTCGCACCAGGGCACGCTGATGCTCGACGAGATCGGCGAGATGAGCCCCACGATCCAGGCCAAGTTCTTGCGCGTGCTCGAAGGACATCCGTTCGAGCGCGTCGGCGGCAGCGAGCCCGTAAAGGTCGACGTGCGCGTGATCGCGGCCACCAATCGCGACTTGGAAAAGGACGTGGCCGAAGGCCGCTTCCGCCGCGACTTGTATTTCCGCCTGCACGTGCTGGAGATTTTCGTGCCGGCGCTGCGCAAGCGGCCCGAGGACATTCCCGAGCTGGCGCACTACTTCTTTCACAAATACAATCTCGAAACGGGCCGCCGCTTGCGCGGCTTCACGCCGCGGGCCATGGAGCAAATGGTCCGCTATCGCTGGCCGGGCAACGTGCGCGAGTTGAAGAACGTCGTCGAGCGGGCGATCGTGCTGGCCGCCGGCGACTACATCGATCAAGAAGACTTGATGCTCTCCAAGCTGCCCACCACCGGCGACACCAGCGAATCGATGCCGCCGGCCGTCGAGTTCCAGCCGATTTCGCTGGCCGAGATGGAGCGGCGCCACATTCTCGCCACGCTCAAGGCCACCAGTTGGAACAAGAGCCAGACGGCACAACTGCTGGGGATCGAGCGTTCGACGCTCGACCGCAAAATCCGCCGCTACGAATTGGCCGAGTTTTCCCCAGGCCGCGCGACGTCGTAGACCGCCGAACATGCCGCGTTCGTCGAGGCGTTGCGGGCGAAACGCGGCGGTTGACCGGCTCGCTTCAACTTGTCGCCGTCGCCGACGGGTGCGCTGGGCCGTAATGCGGCGAATAGTAGTTCGCCAGCCGGTCTGGGTGCATGCCGAGTTGGAACGCGGAAAGCAGCAGCCAGTTGCGGGCCGTTTGCCGGATCACGCCGTGCCGGCGCCAGCGGCGGGCGCTAACGTGGAGCGGCCCCGGCAACAGCGCCGGCCACGAGCGGCGGCGCAATGCGCGCAAGAGCAGCACGTCTTCCATCAGTTGCACCTCGGGAAATCCGCCGAGCGATTCGAAGACCGAACGCCGCACGAAGATGCCCTGGTCTCCATAAGCTAACCCTCGGCGCCGCACGCGCCAGGCGTTGCCGCGTTCCAACCAGCGGAACAAAAGCCCCTCGGCCTCGATCCGCTGGCGAAACGCGCCGCATTCGACTTGCGGATCGGCCAACGCCTCGGCGACTTGCCGAAGCGCGTCGGGCGCGAGCCGGCAATCGGCGTGCAGGAACAACAGCACGTCGCCGGCGGCCCGCTGCGCGCCGACGTTCTGCTGCCGGGCCCGACCGGGCGGGCTTTCGACGACCGCGGCGCCGGCGGCGCGGGCCAGTTCCGCCGTCCGATCGGCGCTGCCGCCATCGACGACGATCACTTCCGCCGGGTTCGTCTCCCGCGCGCTGCGCACCGCCAAAGCGATGTTCGCCGCTTCGTTCAAGGCGGGGATGACGATGGAGAGCTTCATTTCGTTCGCTAACACGGCAGTCGCGATTATAGATTTCGCGCCATTATGCCGCACAGCGAGGGCGAGGCAAACCGGTCGTGGCCCTGCGCCGGATCGTTGTCGCCCAACGTGCGCGAGCGGCGCCGCAAGTGCGGAAACAGCCCGTGCGACTCCTCCGAGCGATCGGCCGGAGCCGCCGCCGGCGAGGAGAACGGCTTCGCTGCGGGCGTTTCGCCGCCGGGAACGCGGGCGGCCGCTCGACGCGGAGGCGGCGTCTCGGCTGGCGCCGGCTCGGCAAGCGATTCGGGCTGGGCGTCTTTGTGCTTGATCTCCGAACGAATCACGCGCACGTCTCGCGGCGCCTCGATCCCGACGCGAACGGCCTGCCCTTTGACGTGGAGAATCGTGATCACGATATTGTTTCCAATCTGGATTTGCTGTTGCGCCTTGCGTGTCAGGACCAGCATTTCAACACTCCTTTGCTTTGGTAGAAGGCCTCGTCTCTCGCACGGAACCTTCCTTGAGCAGCGCCTGTGCCAAGCCGCCGGGAAAAGCCGGCGATTTTTCGCAAACCTCAGCCAATCAAGGGATTAATGAACAAACCGCAAGTCGATGCTAGCGTCGCTAGTGTACGTCTGTTACAAGTATTTTTGTAAACGAGAGCACCGCTCGTCCGGGCGCACGGGCAACCCCTTTTTTCTCAAGTTTCGGGAGCCAATCGCGATGAAGGTCGTCGGGCGTGTTTGGACGGGCGCGGTCGTGTTCTTTGCCGCCGGTTGCACGGCGGTCGCTTGCGTGGCGGTCGCTTGCATGGCGGCGGACGCGGAAAAGTCGGTCGACGAGCTGTTGGCCGAGGCGAAAGCGGCGTTCGCCCAGGGCCAAAACGACGCGGCGCTGGAATTGGCCGACCGTGCGATCGAGCGCGATCCCAAGAGCGCGCGGCCGACGTTCGTGCGCGGCGTGATTTACGAGGCGCTCGGCCGGCACGAGCCGGCCGTTGCCGATTTCGACCGCGCGCTCGAATTGGACCCGCGGCACGCCGACGCTTACGACCATCGCGGCAGCGAGCGATTCAAGCTGTGCCGCATCGCCGAATCGATCGCCGATTTCGACAAGGCGATCGAACTCGATCCGGCCCGCGAGCGCGGCCACTGGAAACGCGGCATCTCGTATTACTACGCCGGCAAATATCGCCCCGGACGCAAGCAGTTCGAGAGCTATCAGACGTTCGACGATAACGATGTGGAAAACGCCGTTTGGCGATATCTGTGCATGGCCCGCGGCGAAAGCGCCGACAAGGCTCGCCGCGAATTGCTCAAGATCAAGGATGACCCGCGCGTGCCGATGATGCAAGTGTATGCGATGTTCGCCGGCCGAGCGCAGCCCGCCGACGTGCTGGCCGCCGCCAAAGCCGGCGAACCATCGCCCGAAGAACTCAACGGCCGGCTGTTCTACGCCGAGTTGTACGTGGGGCTGTATTACGACGCCGCAGGCGTCCGCGACCAGGCGGCCGAGCATATCGCCGCCGCCGTCGAGCATCGCATCGAGCACTACATGTGGGATGTCGCCCGCATTCACGCCGAGTTGTTGAAACGCGAAGCGAACGACGCAGCGAAGTAAAGGCAGCCTCGAACGTCAAGGAGGAACGACATGGCAGGCAAGAAGCAAACCGCGCCCGAAGGGCTCTATCAACTCAAGGTGACGTTGCTCCACGTCGATCCGCCGATCTGGCGGCGAATCCAAGTGCAGGATTGCACGCTGGAGACTTTGCACGACGTCATCCAGATCGCGATGGGCTGGGAGAATTGCCACATGCATCAGTTCATCGTCGGCAAAACTTACTACGGGCCTTCGCCGGACGATTTCGCCTTCGGCGCGGAAATGGTCGACGAGGCCACGGTGCTGATTAGCCAACTCGCGCCGGCCAACAAGCGCAAGGTTCGCTTTAAGTACGAATACGACTTCGGCGATAGCTGGCTTCACGAGATACTCGTCGAGAAATGCCCTCCGCCCGAACCGGGCGCCAGGTTTCCGCGCTGCGTGGAAGGCGAGCGCGCCGGCCCGCCCGAAGACATCGGCGGGGCGTGGGGCTATGCGGAGTTGCTCGAAGATCTCGGCAAGCCTCCGCGGCGGCGCGAACACCCGTATTTCGAGGGCGGCGCCAAGTTCGATCCCGAGAAGTTCTCGCTCGACGAAGTCAACAAGAGGCTCGGCCGGTTGCGCTAAATCCGGCCGCCGCCGTTCTATTGCAACGGCTCGAGTCCAGGCTCAAGCCCGGCGCCAAAGTCGGGCTCGACAGTTTCACGGATCGCGCTGTTGAGCGCCCGAGCGGCCTTGCAACCGTTGAACAGGCATAGCAACACGAAGCCGTGGAAGGCGGCGTTGATCCACAGGCCCGGATCGAGAAAAGCGAGCCCGACGAAGATCAGGCCGTCGAGGGCATACAGCAGCATGCCGACGACGTACGCCCAAATGTGCCCGCGGCGAGCGAAAAAGCCCAAACCCGCGAATATCGCCGAAACGATCCCGCAGACTCCGATGGCGATCGCCTTGATGACCATCGCCGTTTCGGGAGCGACCTGTTGATCGGCGGCGCCGGCGACCGCAGCGACAAAGAGAGTGACGCCGAGTCCGACCAGGAAGTTGAGCCCGCCGCCGGCAATCTGAAAGACCGCCGTGATCAGCGACAAGACCGCGATCCAGTAGAACCAGTTTGCTCCATTGCGATGTTGGCTTTCGAGCGCAGCGTAGGACGCCGCCGGTGGCATGGAATTCGACATAGCCCTCATTCCTGATAAGAAGTGACGGAGTGCAACCCGCCGGCCCCGTTGAAATCACCGCGAGGCCGCAGCGCAGCCGTGAATATCGCACTTCTCCGTTCGCCGGGCAAGCAAATTCTTCGCCTTGCTTTGGAACCTTCGTTGAACCCTGGCGGTCGCTCCTCGCGTCGAGGATAAATGCCAGAAACTCCATCGGCGAGCGAAGCGTCATAACCGCTACGGAGTCGCGCAGATTCTGCGTGTGCGCAAATATTTTTTTCTTCTACAGACGCATTGCCTGGCGTTATGATGACGGCCCAGCGCTCGAGGGGGCTTGCTCTGATTCATCTGTTTTAGCGAGGTAGCGATCATGTCAGACTCAAACGACGTTTCGAGGACCGACAATTCCGCCCCGGCGGAAGCGGCAACCGCCGCGCCGGCTCGGAAATCAATGCCGACTTGGTTTATCGCGGGCATTCTGGGAGTTTTTATCGGCGGCGGCGGCGGCATGCTGCTGGCGATGTACGGCTACGACTATCGCATGAAAAAAATCAAAACGCCCGATGCCGCTCAATTGGACATGACGGCCGCGGGCATGTCGGCGCCTGGCCCGGGTTCAGAGCCTCCTGGTCCGGGAATGCCTCCGCCGCCTGGCATGGGCATGGGCGGGCCCGGCATGGGCATGGGCGGGCCCGGCATGGGCATGGGCGGGCCGGGCATGGGCGGGGGCGGCGGTCCGAGCGGCAAACGCGACCTGACGACATTCATCGGCAAGGTCGAGTTGCTCTCGCGCCCGAACGTCCAATTGCAGCTCGATGCCGAGCAGCAAGCGAAGCTCGCCGCCGAACTGGAAGGTCTTGAGAAAGCGGAGAAGATGACCGACGACGACGCGGAAAAGCGTCTGGAAGCGTTTGAAGCGTTGCTCACGCCCGAGCAGAAAGATGCGCTCGATGCCGTCGCGTTGCCTCGCCGCGGACGCGGCGGTCCGCCCGGAGGAGGTCCGGGCGGCGCTGGGTCGGGCGGGGCTGGACCGGGTGGGGAGTCGCCCGACGATAACCCGTTCGCTCAGGAAACGAACCAAAAGCGGTTGCACGACTTGCTCTCGCGGTTGCAGTCAGCAGAATAAAAGAGAATAAAAGGTGTCAGGAACCTTTTATTGACGCCCGGACCAAGATCCGCTAACCTGCGAGCATGGGAAGGCCGCATCGAGCCGCTGAGGGCGGGTATGTTTATCATGTGCTCAACCGCGGAAACGCGCGGATGCGCGTTTTTGACGACGATCGCGATTACGACGCCTTCGAAAGGCTGCTGGCCGAAGCCGTCGAGCGCAGCGAAATGCGGCTGTTGGCCTCTTGCCCAACCATTGGCATCTTGTCGTCTGGCCGCGGCGCGACGGCGAGTTGTCGCGGTTCGTCGGCTGGTTGACGCTGACGCACACGCAGCGCTGGCATGCGCACCGGCGTTCGGCCGGCTCGGGGCACGTTTATCAAGGCCGCTTCAAATCTTTTCCGGTACAGGACGACGAGCACTTCCTGGCCGTCGCCCGATACGTCGAACGCAACGCATTGCGCGCCGGTCTCGTCCGACGGGCCGAAACCTGGCGTTGGTCGAGCCTGTTCCGCTGGCTGCACGGCCCGGCCGAGGACAAGCCGCCGCTGGCCGCCTGGCCCCTGGCGCGCAAAGCCGGCTGGGTCGAACACGTCAACGCCCCGCAAAGCGAAGCGGAACTGGCGGCCATTCGTCGCAGCATCGAGCGCGGCAACCCGTTAGGCGGCGAGAAGTGGACCCAGCGCGCCGTTGACCAACTCGGCTTGGAGACGACCCTCCGCCCACGCGGGCGGCCCAGGAAACAAGATAAAGGTTCCTGCCACCTTTTCCACGCCAAGATAAAGGTTCCTGACACCTTTTCCACGCCCAACTAGACTATTCAGCGCATCATTCAAAGCGGTCAACGTTTTCTCGTAAACACAGCCAATCGGCGAACTCCTTGTCGGGTCCGCTCGCGGCAGCCACGGCTTTCACTGCCCTATTTACGCGTTCTTCTACGCTTCCGTTCCAAGCCACAAACTCCACATAATCGGGCGTCTTCATTTTCGCTAAGAGCCTATCCGAGAAGCGAACTGCATGGCCGCTAGCATCCGTAATACAGGTAGAGGAGATCATTTCTCGAACTGCATGGAGGTGCAAAATGGCCAACCGACCATCATCAAAGTTTCACCAGATTCCCGACGCGTTTT